>JGI25614J43888_10000390_pt1 | contig 12073 bp, 8 predicted proteins | sample GraSoi_2013_60cm_FD_43888 | JGI IMG/M metagenome (IMG submission 43888) | reverse complement strand
CAGCCGGTATCGTATACTTAGGGGTGGGTTAGCAGAATGTGTAATAAAGAAAGGGATACAATGAATAGAGAAGATACACAGGCTGCACAGCAAGTGGTCACGCAGTTGGCGCAGGGCGATTTTGCGGCTGTTGAGCAAAGGTTGGCGGGCAACATCAGGCAACAACTGCCAGCAGAGAGGCTGCAGGCAACCTGGCAGGCACTCGAAACGCAAGTGGGCTCATTCAAAGAGCAGTTGGGAGCACACACCTTCCAGGTACAGTCGACCGAGATGATCATTGTGACCTGCGCCTTTGCCATGGTCAACCTGGATGTCAATGTGTCCTTCAGTAGCGCGGGCGAGATCAGCGGCTTAACAATTACTCCCGTTGGAAGTGTGGAGCAGCAGCTTACCTCGAGCTATGAGCCACCGGCTTATGTAAAGCTCGATTCCTTCAAGGAGCAAGAAGTACAGGTAGGACAGGGTGAGTGGGTGCTGCCAGGAATACTGAGCATGCCGGTAGGTAAAGGGCCATTTGCGGCTGTGGTCCTGGTACAAGGCTCGGGTCCACATGATTGGGATGAGACGATTGGACCCAACAAGCCGTTCCGTGATCTCGCCTGGGGACTGGCGTCACAAGGCATCGCGGTGTTACGCTACGACAAACGAACTAAGGTGTATGGGGCAAAGATACAAGATCTGATGGCGACCTTTACCGTGAAGGAAGAGACGATCGATGATGCTCTGGCCGCTGTTGCACTACTGCGTCGCAATGCACAGGTGAACCCGCAGCAGATCATGGTGCTCGGGCACAGCCTGGGAGGGTATTTACTGCCGCGTATCGGCGCAGCGGATCCAGGAATAGCGGGCTTAATTATGCTGGCCGGCATGACGCGAAAACTGGAAGACACGATACTGGATCAATATACGTATATTTTCTCGCTGTCCGGCACCCTTTCGGCAGAGCAGCAACAGCAACTGGAAGAACTGAAGAAGCAGGTTGCCTGTGTGAAAGACCCTGCTTTGTCGCTGTCGACTCCTGCAGCAGAACTGACACTAGGCGTCCCACCTGCCTACTGGCTGGACCTGCGTGACTACCAGCCTGCGATTATGGCACAAGCGCTACCACAGCCAATGCTTATTCTTCAGGGGGAAAGCGATTACCAAGTCACCATGGAGGATTTCCAGGGCTGGAAGGATGCACTCGGAACACGTAACAACGTGCAGTTCAAGAGCTACCCTGGACTCTATCACCTGTTTATGCCGGTGGAGGGCGGGGGTAAGGCGACTCCCGCCGCGTACAACGTGGCAGGCCATGTTGTTGTAGAGGTGGTTGTTGATATTGCGCGCTGGATCAAGCAACACTAAAAGAGTGCGGGGGTAATATTGTAACTGCTCAGCTTTTGATGCATTAGCATCTTCAGCGTTCTTAATAGTAGAGAGCAAAACGGAGTTCGGGAATTATCAACAGTCTAAGAGGATTCAGACATGTTGAGTTTTGAGAAACGTAGCTAATTGATTAAAAATGTAGTATAATATTATCTGAGCTTTTATCGCAAAAAATGCAGTTAAAGCAAACGGGTACTTCAACACTGGAGAGGAAGAGCACTGAGAAGATGCTGAACCCGGGTATTGCATGCGAATAGCTGGCAAAGGGCTAAAATGCGGAACAAATTACTCTCCACGACCAGTTCGCTGGCAACAACCCTCATTGGCGTTGATGCTCCATTACCTTCAATTGACCTCGATAAGATTCTCACAATTGTCGCTGACACCTATGATTATACAGCCTTGGTGGATGATGAGAAACAATTCAATGACTCTAATCTAGCTGAACCTCTAGAGATATTCGCACAACTACTCAGAAAGCAACACAAACAGCGTGCTCATGTTTTAGCTATTAGCTGTGGCGCAGGGTGGGAAGCAAATTTCCTGATGGCCCGGGGTTTCGATGTCGTTGGGATCGACACCTCCGCTGAGATGCTGCGAAGAGCACGCAACCGTGTACCGGGCGGAAAATTCTCACACATGAGTATGCAAAATCTGCATTTTCCCCCTGAAGAGACCTTTGATGCTATTTGGAGCACACGCACGTTAATTCATGTGCCCCACGCCCTGGTAGTCGATTTATTAGCTTCCTGGAAACGAGTATTGAAGCCCGGTGGTATTTTAGGTCTCGGTATCAACATAGGTGAACGTAACGGCTGGGAAACAAACGAGGCGATGTCTGGGACACCTATGTTTTATCACTATTTCGCTGTTGGTGAACTAGAAGAGGCGCTCGAAGCTGCTGGATACGAGGTAGTGGAAAAAGCTCATATTACAGGCAAGTCCAATTCCGCCGAATCTCGCGATTTTTTTGTCTTTGCGCAAAGATCTGACACAAGCCTGGACAAGACCACTTATTCACAATATGTGAGGTATGATGAACATGAAAAGCGGAGAACAGTACCATCCGAAGACCTGGAGACAGTCGTTGCTTTACTTCTACGTGCTGGTTCCCTCACACCTGCAGAACAAGCTAATCTTTGCTTGTTGTGCGATCAATTTGCCTTACGGGATAGAACTGATGAAAATCGCTACAAACTAGCAGCGCAGAAATTGAAACTTCACCTGCAAACGCCAGAAACCCTTTTCACTGAAGACTTTGCTGTATGGCTTGCAATGGGCGAATTACATTTTAAGCTGGCTCAGTATCCGCAGGCCACTTTATGCCTGGAACAGGCCCTTAGACTTCGACCTGATCACTTTGCCACTCTCGTGCGCTTAAGCTACACTTACGATGGGCTGAAAAATTTCGATAAAGCGATTGCAACTGCGCACGCAGCAGAGCGTCTTCCCGAACAAAGCCAGGTAAGTGACGAGGAAAGGGCAGAATTATACCACGCGTTGGGCCATTTCTACATCAACCGCAGTCTCAGCGGAACTAACGAGGCATCCGTCCGGGATAGAGAAAAGGGTGACTATTACATGCAACTAGCCTGTAGTACGGGAAAGAACGGATATATCTATATCGGTGGCCTTGCAAGTATATATAATGAAACAAAGCGCTTTTCAGAGACCATCAAACTTTTTGATACTTTCGTTGAAATTGAGAAGACCCGTACAGATGAGAGACTCGAAAATGCACTATACTTTTACCGAGCGGAGGCAGGCATAGGCACAGATCGCTATGCCAGAGCCCGTGGGTACCTGGCTCATGTTGAGCGCTACGCTCGGGCGAACCAGGACCGGGATGCGCTTGCGCATGCGAAGCTCTATCAAATACGCACCGAATTAAGGCTGAAAGATGTAGGAGAACTGAGCTCTGATGAAATTCGCTCTCACTTATCAGTCCTCTACGAGCACGAGCCTTCACCTTACGTCGCGGAATCTTTCAAACTCGACCGTGAGAATGTAATCAGCATATTGAGCGCATTCTACCTGATCAACCAATTTATCAATGAACGGGCGCTTCNCGATACTTCTGATGNGATTTTAGCAGGAGCAATCTATCACCTGGAAAAAATGTACGAGAGGGGTGAAGAGCGCGAATTGAACCTCCTGATTTTCGCCGATAATCCTGGCGCTGTACCTGGGGGGNTATATAAATACAATTGCGGTCTTCACCTCTTCAGATTTGACGAAGTAGGCACGGATTTAACCGAAAGAGGAATGCATCAATTTCGGGTGTGGGCGATTCTTGCTTTAACGGGCGCGGCATCTGCGTCAACCCTCTCCGCGATCACTTTTGCGATTGGACGCTTTTCTCACGAAGGATACACCATTTATATCTACGACCCTAGAAGGGTCTTACCCGAGTTTGTACGAAGATCTCTGAATGACTTCTTCGTGGATAGCATCGAGGAAATTGCACAATTTGCCTACATAAATATGCTTTACGACAAAGCGCGTGAGTATCTCAGCAGTACGCGAGGTTCATCTGCTATTGATATCACACCTTCAGGGCAGAGTTCATCGAACATTGATTTGTTGCCAAGTGAGGGGGAGGCGAAATAATGCAGGAGCAGCTCTCACATAAACAACAAGCGCTACGTGCAGGAATACGAATGTCAGATGCGAGGATGAAGCGGCGTTCGGAAGAGGATTCACCCGGGCTCGTGCTCCAATATGATCTCATCCTGGGCTTCTTACAGAAGATTGGGCCGGCGCTGGCCGAATATCCAGAGCTGCACATGTTTTACTTCCCTGTCAAATCTGAGCACCTCCTTTGCGTCTACCGTACGGCAGATATGCCAGAGCCACTTCCTGTGGAACTCCGCCCTTACCTGATAACCACTCTCGCTAATGCTCGTCAACTCTTCAATGAAACCCTAGATGCGCGCTTTCTCTCGTCTTGCCACCTGCCGCTGGAGAATCTCGCATACCAGCATAGCACAAGTCAGCAGAGATTGATTCTAGAAATTATCTTTTCTACCCTTGGCGGTCAATTACCCTATACGCATCCAAAAGCTGCTACATCGCTCGTTATTTGTTGTCCTATCCCAGACAAACTTGCAACTGCAAGCCAACGCCTGCGTGACCTAGCTGGCCTGCTCGTTCTGTTCGGCGACGAACAGAACTTTTCTCAATCAATCCATTCTTCACTGGTAAAAACAGTGAGTAAGGAGTTCAATAGATATCTCGAAGATACGGGACAATATGCCATTCGAGGGCTGGATTTCTTTCTCTCATCGCTTATTAGCCAGGATGAACGTATCCAGGATAACCAGAACCGGGCGCTTGGCCTTATTGCTCAGATGGTAGTTCATCGCTTCCGCAATTTCCGGCAGGTGGCAGAGTTCGTTGTGCAAGAATATCCCACAGCGCAGGAGGTTATCAAGGATCCAGACCATTACGAAGAGAAAATACAGGCTATGAAAACCCAGTTAAATAGAGCCCGGCGCCTGGAAAAACAGATACGATATGTAGAACGCGCACCAGACAAGACACCGATAACATTGGGTGAACTCATTGATATTGTTGAGTATGTTTTCAGTGAGATGAAAAAGCAGGCGAAAAGTTCCATCGAGCTTGAGGTTGACATCCTCGATAGCTCTCGTACAGAGCTGGTCTTATCACCACAGGCTGTCATCGAAGAAGTGTTTTATAACCATCTTGAGAATATGTTCCGAGCACTTGATCATCCAGATGTAGAGAACAAGAAACTGTCCCTGCAATCTCATACCCAAGAAAAACTGTTTTGCCTCGACCTCATCAATTGTGGACCAGCGATAGCCTCAGATGTTTTAGAGGACCTGCAACGCCTGGTACGTGTCAGCCGACCCAGTGGCTCGGGTTTTGGTACGTTCTTGTCAGCAATGATCATGCGTCACGTAGGCGGTGACCTAGAAGTAATCAGTCCTATACCTGGCAAGGATATAGGCGTATGTATTACATTTAAATTTCCGCGCCCCTAGAAAGGAGAGATCTACGTGGCTACCATTCTCATAGTTGAAGACCAGCCTGAAAACCAGTCGCTATACGCCGATATTGTCTATCGCGTTCAACGCGAACTAGGTCTTACCCCTCAACTTCGTTCAGCTTCAGACTTTGAGAACGCTCAACGTATCCTGGAACGAGGTCTTGAAGAAACTGAAGAAGCTCCTCTCTTGATCCTGCTTGACATGGAGATCCCTTACAAGGGACGTAAAGACAAACGTGCCGGTTATCGACTGATGCAACAGTATCGTGAGCAGTTTGTTAGCTCCTATTGGGTGCCGCTGACCGCTAACATCGCATGGCATGAGAAAGACCTGTCTGGAGAGACTCCTCTTTTCGATGACTTATATAAATTACAGCCTTTCGATGTTTTCTCCAAAGGAAGTACCAATGAACTGAAGAATATTGTGCGCCGCGCGCTAAAATTATACGTCGAGAGAACAGAACCCAGGTCGCAACAAGATGTCACTTCTTTACCAGAAGTAATTATTAGATTTGATAATTACCTCTATGCCATGTCGGACTACAAGCTATACCATGCAATTCGCAGCGCTGCTGAGAATACTCGTGGTATTCTTCTCTTTGGTGAACCCGGTACCGGAAAAAGATTGACTGCCCGTTTGATGCATTATTATAGCGACCGGCGAGATGCTAATTTTCGTATCGTTGATGGCATGATAGATGCGAGTGAGTTAGAAAAGATGCTCTTTCCTGCAAGCAAACAGGCGGATGATGATTCTTTACTTAGTCAAGCACAAGGCGGAACTTTATACATCGCAGATTTTGACAGAATGGGAAAACAAGACGACGAAGAGAGCCAAAGGCTACAAAGAAAATTGCAGCACTATCTGAAGTACCGAAAGTATGATGTGCGGATTATCGGGGGNATTAATAGAAGTCGTAAAGGCTTTCCCATCTTTAATAGAATTCTGCCTGAGTTACTAGATACGATGATTCCGCTCGACTTACCCCCTTTACGCGAACGAAAAGATGATATTCCACTACTGCTTGAAATTTTCCGGGAGCAATTCAACCANCAACGAAAAAAGCAGAGCGAGAGAAAGAAGTTTATCGATCTTCANCAGATCTATGAAATCTTGCANGTACAGAACTGGTGGCATGGTAACATTGCCCAATTGCGCATGATGATAGAAGAAGTTCTATTAAAAACGCCATCCATGACGGTCACAGCAGATGACTTTAGACCAGTTCTAGAAGCGCATGGAGAGGAATATGCCCCCGATACTGCACCAGGATCAAAAGAAATGGAGGAAAAGCGACAAGCAAAGGTTACTAAACCACCTCTTATNATTACCGATGAAGATTTGCGCAGATTCGGCATTCGCTAACGGCTCGCTGGGGAAGTAGCATGAATTTTTTAGTCAGTTCCAAAGAGAATTTCTCAAGGAGCACTGTCGCTATTATCATTCAGGATGGTGCTGACACGATATTTCATACAGAATTACCTGGCGGGCAAGACAATATTGCTGGTTGGTACACTAGCTTCAGATACTTACGCAAAACGCAACCTCAAGAGCTAAATGAACTTCTTGGTGCTATACCCCAACTCCTCGAAATACAGGTCGATGAAGATGCACAACCAACGTACCTAAATATGTTATACGCATTGTTTAAGTGGGCAGAAGAAGAAAAACATGAGTTACAAGAACAAAGCTCCACAGAAAATGACATACCAAACTTGTATGGCCTGCATCAACCGCTTAAATATGCTCTTTTCAACTTTGAGGTAAAAACCCTTCCCAATAATGAGTATTATGAGGCCATTTTCCCCTATCCCGGTCAAGAAAAATTCCCAGTCCGTATCCTCAGTGACAAATTTGATAAATCTCCTGTTCAAACGGGCCAGGTGATGCTCAAAAAGGCTCATGAGAGAGATCCCAAATACATCGAATACTTTATTAGCCACCACTTACACTTCCAGGAATATGTCATTAGTGCTGATCAAACAACTTTTAATATCTTCACTGGCCTATCGAAAGCACTGGTTAAGTTAATCATGCAAGAAAATGCTAACCTGGGCGTCTATATTTCGCTTGTCCCCGACATTTGCACATTCATCGTAAAAAATGAACTAGATAGCGAGGAACAGAAGGAATATCTCGAGCCAATTTTTAGTAGTTTTGAAACCGTCGAACAGAAGTTAGAAAGACTGAACGGTATCATTACGGATGTCAAGAGTGAAATTAACCTGAGACGGATACCGCATCCAGCGAACGTAAAGCAATTTAAGGAAGATGGCTATAGGCGATTAATGCATGTGATCAGCATCATTTCAGGTCACTACTTAAATATATATGATCTTGATCGCTCAACCAATTTCTGGGATAAGGTCGAAGGCAAAAATCTTATGCTCCGTTTCTTCCTCGCACTCCATAGACGTCCTCACCTTTTTGTGATTATCCAACTTCTGCTTTTAGGTATCCTTTCTTTGTTCATTTATCAACACTGGCATGTTCCGTTACATCCTCCATATGTTCTTCCTCTTTTACTACTCTTAATATGGTATGTTCCCCTCCTATTCCTCCTGGTGGCTCTCCTTCAGGAGCTTTTGCACAAGAGTCGAAAATCGTTTTTGTATTCCCAATTGTTGCTACCCCGGATTTTTGGAGCTTCCATTGTTGGTTTGATCCCGCTTTTGCTAAATGATCAGTCCTGGCTAATTGGCATTCAAAGCAGTCCAATTAATTGGATCTTGTTATCGCTTCTTGCCTATTCTGGTTCCTTCCTTTACATGTACCTGGAAGTAGACAATAAGACAAAATTTGTACAGCGTCGTTCGAAAGCAAGTATCTTCGGTACAAGCATGAAAATTTTTTTAATTGCTTTCACAGAAACTTTATTCGTTGTCGCGGTTACATCCACTTTGATATTCCCGTCAGTGATTCCAAGTCTGAGTGGTCTAAGTGGGAACGAGATTGGAATATTCATTACTACGCCTCTACTCTCTTTGGGATTCTTCCCAACTCTGATTATACTTTGGACCGCCATTGCCCTCTTCATTGGCTCTTTTGTCCAATTATTATGGCAAGGTAGACGCATCACAGAGCCAATTTAGGGAGATGCAGCGTGTTCGAGCGTCAGAATAGCCCAGGTTACTCTATCCGCAGCTTCTGCGCCTGTAAGATCTAGATAGTCCTTTGGGCTACGGTGTGAGAACCTTGAAAGCCAGGCGACGCCCCTTGCCTTGACCAAGAGCAAGCGCGAACCACAGCCTCCCAACAGCATCTACCAGGCCAGCCTGCTCGACACCGCCCAGGTACATCGGACGCAGCCCAATATCTGTAATCAACTGTTCGGCCACCGCGCGATCATCGCCGTCGGGGCCACAGTAGAAGAGGTCTGCTGGCCCCCCTTCAAACTCTGGATGGGCAAAGTTTTCCCAGCCCAGCGTGTTAAAGGCCCGGAATAGGCGAGCGCGTGGCGTGTGCTGCTGGAANGTGGCAAAGCTGTTCATCGGACCCCCTCCCATGCGATTCGCCGTGTCGAGAATGATCCGGCCGTCAAGCTGATCGGCGTACTGCGCAATGGTTGCATCCATTACCGCGCCAGGCAGGGCAATCACTACCACATCCGGATTTGAGCCCAGTGCTTGGGCGACTGAACCGATGGTCACCTTGTGGCCTAGATCACTCCGCAGCGTCTGTGCATGCTTGCCGTTGGGATCATTCACGCCAAAGGCAACCGGGTGTCCGGCGCCAACCCACTTGCGCCCAAGTGTGCCGCCAATATTGCCAGCACCGATAACAGCTATCGTCAGTTTTCCTGTCACCATTCTGTTTTCTCCTTCAATGACTACCATGCGGCAGTAAAGCTTCATCACCTTTCTTCATCAAAACCTCTTTTCTGGAAACCCAGCTCTTTAGAGCCGGGGAGGAAAGAAAAGTGTACAGGGGCATCTGTCCCTGTACTCCCCTTACGGGGAAGTACTAGAAGTGCGGCCTAGCACTTGTTTGTGGCTGCTATCAAGTAGCGGCCCGCCTCCGCACAAGCGTAAGGTGCTCTTCGTCAAGGTTATAGAGCGGTTGTATAAAATGGACACCACTGTTCCTACCCCGCAGAACTGTTTAAGCATCCCTCGTAGAGCTTCAAGCTAGAGCTGGCACTTGAAGGTACCTCTATGTTCGCTCCTAACGTAGCCCGATGGCTGGCTTGATTGTATCCAAGCCATATGCCCTGGCTGAGACTAGTCAGACCTTACATGGCTTGCAACAGCCGGTGAAATGCCACCCAGTACGCAAGCCCTCGGCTTCAGCCGCAGGGTGTCTGACATGAGTTCTCTGCTCTCCTATCAATTAGTATAGGAGTTCAGGGAAAGGAAGTAAACAACTATGTATACTCTTCCTCACTGGCGCGGTCAGGGGCTAGCCATCGAGTGCACTGAAGCTGAGAAATGTGTGAAGAAGATGTGCCTGCTTGATAGGTCACACGATTGGCCTGATCAGGCATTTTCAAGGATGCGAGCAAATGCCTGGATATAACTTGAGTCAGAGCATTGCTTTCGGAGCATCCAATACTCTGCTCCCCAAAAGAGGTACGCATACAGGAAGGCCTCTTGTTGAGACCAGCGCATGCAGGTGTTATAGTTGTTGATGACTTGTTCCGGCAGACAACTATACATTCCCTGCTTGTCTGGATTGGGGGGGATCGTCACCGTCTCCCACGGCTCTGCCTGTCCCTCAGAAACCATGAGTTTTTGTCCATGTGTGTGGGTCCGTGCGAACAATTGCTTCCGTCTCCGTTGCTGCCAGGGACTCTTACTTCCATCCAGATACAGCGTTTTTGCCCCAACGGTCATCAGTGCGTGACGCGGGTAGTAGTCGATCCCTACAATATCTGCCATGCGTTGTGCGACTGCCAGTGAGTCACCCTGATCGCGCGTCNGCCACCATTGGGAGAGACGCACCGGCAAAGAGGTNGGCAAAAAGCCGTTCATCATAACCGGTCTGGTTGGATCGGCTTTTCTGAGTGCTGCGACTTCTTTTTCGACAAAGGCAGCATCCAAACGCCAGGTGTGTTCTACCCCAAGTGGATCAACGGCTTCGTGTTCCAGTTGCCAGGCGACAATACCTTGACGATGTTTATACCGCTCCACAATACGTGTGATGAATTCTGTCGCGGCTGCCAGCAGTGACGGGTAAGCAGACGGCTTGATGAGAGTATGTTCTGGGAATGGGCGTCTCAGGTGGTGTGCTGGCACAAAGAACTCGGGATAGCTGAAGGTTTTCAGGGGGCCAACACACAGAATAATGCGCTTTCCTGCTCGTTCGGCGGCATCGACCTGCCAATCAAGCTCATCAGTATGAAACATTCCTGGTTCAGGTTCCATACGATTCCAGTAGGCCCCCAAACGAATGAGTTGAAAAGGATAGGTGAGCAATGTTTGCAGGGTCGTTCGCGCATCTAATCCAAGCGTGGCAACTTGCGGTGGGCGAAAGCTAATCCCGAGCAGCGTTGAACGACGAGGTTCGATAGGCATATGCTGCCACGCATCTGTCAGGGGTTGTGTTGCCTGCTTCAGCCGAACTTCTAACGCTACCGGTAAAGTAAGGAAGCTGGCAGCGCCAACACCAAGAGCAATGGTTCGCAAGGTCTTCCGTGAAGTTTTTTCTGTTTTCTGCATGTGAACTAACTTACCTCAGCAAAGTATTCAAAAAGCAACATGGAAAGGAAAAACCAGAGGGGAAGAAGTTTACTCAGGCCTTTCGTAAAAGACGCTCGTTGGCTCTTATACGTATACCATGATTTGATCTTTGGAAAAACGCTGACTCCTATNAATATTTTATGCGTGGGCGAGGTCCGTTTTTCTTGAACATGGGGGTCTGTGGCCATATGTTCAGGTGGCTTGACTCTTGCCAGCACTCTTTTGGGGAACGTCACATACCATAAAGGAACCTCTTGAAATCTGGTTTTTTTCAGCTCAGTAATGATCTCGGAACAGGCAATATGATCTGCGTGCCCGTAGAACCCAGCGAGATCGTAGGTGATAAGAAGATCAGGTTTTTCCTGTTCGATAAGAGTATCAATGAACGTCGTCAGCTCCTGCCTTTTATCGTGCAATTCTCCATCGCCGAAGTCTTCCTGGATGAACCTGGAGATCCCAAGGATTGCTGTCACTGTCTGGGCTTCTCTCGTTCGAATATCTTTGAGGCTTACGTTGAGTGTTGCGTCCGGCGTTCCTCTTTCTCCTTTGGTCAGAAGCACTAACGTCACTACACTCCCTCCTGCCGCGAAATGATGCAGTNACCCCCCGCAAGTGATGGCTTCATCATCTGCATGAGGGAAAATAACGAGCACATGGTGAAACTGCCTCGCATCCCTCAAAGGAACAGAAAAATCCGTGACAACAAGAAAGCCTGTCATCCAAAGAAGAGGAATGATGAGGAGCATGATCAAGAGGATCGCCATAGTTTCTTCCTCCTTTCTTCATACGGGTCACCGTCTAACGTGGAAATGACTCCCCAGCACAATACGCAGCGCGCCGGGTCATCTGGCAGGCGTTCACCGATGCCGCGCTGCTAGAACACCAATGGAATGAAGCGCTTGGTGTGATGCATGTATTCAATGTACGGCTGGCCGATAGTCTGGATGAGCGCCTTCTCTTCAACGCTTACCCGGTACGTATGGCCAAGGAGCACGCACATGAGCAAGGTGA
>JGI25614J43888_10000388_pt1 | contig 12106 bp, 15 predicted proteins | sample GraSoi_2013_60cm_FD_43888 | JGI IMG/M metagenome (IMG submission 43888) | reverse complement strand
AGGCCGACGATGATCGATGACAGGCCGACGAAGCGGATCTGGCCGTCGGTCATCTGCGTGATGCGCCGGAAGGTTTCGCGCCAGAGGTTAGGCGCGACGAAAGGCAGCACTCCCTCGAGCACGAGCATCAGGGCGAATGCCATGAGGAACGTCGTACCCATGGCTCACTTCCTCGGNGTTGCNTGGCGTCCGAGCGAGTCCCTGAAGTAGCGCAGGAAGTCCGAGTTGGTCTCGAGCAGCATGATGTCGTTGCGGCCGCGGAAGGTGGAGCGGTACGCCTCCATGCTGCGGTAGAACGAGAAGAACTCCGGGTTCTGCGAGAACGCGCTGGCGTAGATCGCGGACGATTTCGCGTCGCCTTCGCCGCGCACGCGCTGCGCGTCGCGATACGCCTCGGCGAGGATCACCTCACGCTGCCGGTCGGCGTCGGCGCGGATCTTCTCGCCCTCGGCGGCGCCGGTGGATCGCAATTCGTTGGCGATGCGCTTCCTCTCGGCTTCCATGCGGCGGTAGACCGATTCGCTCACTTCCTGCGGCAGGTCGACGCGCTTCAGGCGCACGTCGATGATGCCGACGCCGATGCGCTTCAGGTCCTGGTCGACCTTCTCGCGCACGCGCGCCATGATCTGCTCGCGCTCGCCCGACACCACCTCGTGCACGCCGCGGATGCCGAACTCGTCGCGCAGCGTGCCCGACACGGTCTGGCGGATGCGCGTCTGCGCGCGGAACTCGTCGCCCTGCACNCTGACGTAGTACTGCTTGGCGTCGATGATGTGCCACTTGACGAAGGAATCGACCAGCACCGGCCGGTTGCCCTGCGTCAGGAAGCGCAAGGGTTCCGCGTCGTCGTAGGTGAGGATGCGCATGTCGAAATGGCGCACGTTCTGCAGCAGCGGCCACTTGAAGTGCAGCCCCGGCTTCTCCACCACGTCCTTGATTTCGCCGAGCTGGAACACGATNGCGTTCTGGCGCTGATCGACGGTGTAGAGCGTCCCCGAGATGATCAGGCCGATGAGGATCAGGACGGCGAGGACTGGGCCGACGGCTTTCATCGATCCGCCCGGTCGCGGTTACGCAGCGATTCGCGCGAGCGCGGGCTCGCCTCGGGCGCCGGCGGCTCGGCCGAGGGCCGCTGCGAGGCCTGCGCCTCGGTCGGGTTCACGGTGCCACCCGCCTGCTGCAGGATCTTGTCGAGCGGCAGCATCAGCAAATTTCCGGAGCCGCGGTAGTCCATCATGATCTTGTTGGTCGACGACAGGATCTCGCGCATGGTGTCGATGTAGATNCGCTCGCGCGTCACCTGCGGCGCCTTGGCGTACTCGGTGAGCACCTGCTTGAAGCGCGAGCCGTCGCCCTCGGCGTTGGCGATCACGCGNTGCTTGTAGCCGTCGGCTTCCTGGAACAGGCGCGAAGCAGCGCCGCGTGCGCGCGGAATCACGTCGTTGGCGTAGGCCTGGCCCTCGTTCTTCTGCCGCTCGCGGTCCTGGCCGGCCTTGACCGCGTCGTCGAACGCCGCCTGCACCTGCTCGGGCGGCTGCGCGTTCTGGATCGTCACCGTGCTCACGGTGATGCCGGTGTTGTAGCGGTCGTGGATCGCCTGCATCAGATCGCGCGCCCGGTTGGCGACGTCGACCTGCGTCTCGTAGAGGATCGCGTCCATGCGATGCTTGCCGATCACCTCGCGCATCGCGGTCTCGGCGATCTGCATCGCCGACTCGTCGGGGCGGCGCACGTTGAACACGAACGCCTGCGCGTCCTTCACCAGGTACTGCACCGCGAACTGCAGATCGACGATGTTCTCGTCGTCGGTCAGCATCAGCGATTCCTTGAGCACCTTGGTGCGCACGTTGTTGCGATAACCCACTTCCAGCGTGCGCACCTGCGACAGGTTGACGATCTCGTGCGACTGGATCGGCCAGGGCAGGCGCCAGTTGAGGCCCGAGGTGGTTTCCCTGGAGAACTTGCCGAAGGTGAGCACCACGCCGCGCGTGCCCTCGACCACGATGTAGAAGCCGCTCGCCAGCCAGACCGCGAGCACCAGCAGGATGAGCGCGCCTGCGCCGCCGCTCAGGCCNCGGCTCGAGGGCGGTCGCGGCGGCTCGTCGCCCGCGCCGCGCGGCCGGCGCCGNAACAGCTCGCCGAGCCGGCGATTGAAATTGCGCCACAGCTCGTCAAGGTCGGGGGGACCCTGGTTGCCGCCGCCGGGGCCTTGCGGGCCGCGGGAACCACCGCGCCCCCAGTTGGGGTCGTTCAAGGACATGGAGTCTTAGTGAGGTTGTAGTGAGCGCGCCGACCGGANGGGACTGCGCTCCGCGGCGCGCGCCTGCGCAAATTCGGCGATCGCGGCACGCAACTCTGCCAAACCAGCGCCGGTGCGAGCGCTCACAAAAGCGCGCGAAATCCTACCATATTGGTCCCGCTCGACCGCCGCATCGAGCTTCGCGGTGTCGATCTTGTTCCAGACGANGATCTGCGGCGCCTTGTCGGCGCCGAGCTCGGCGAGCACCTTGTCGACTTCGGCCTGCTGCGCTTCCCGCGCCGGCGAGGCGGCGTCGACCACGTGNAGCAGGAGATCGGCGCGCACCGTCTCCTCCAGGGTGGCGCGAAAGGCGGCCACCAGGCCATGCGGCAGGTCGCGGATGAAGCCGACCGTATCGGAGACCACCACCGTTCCCGCCTCGGGTATCCAGATGCGCCGGCTGGTGGTGTCGAGCGTGGCGAACAGCTTGTCGGCCTCGTAGGCCTTGGCGTGCGCCAGNGCGTTGAACAGCGTCGACTTGCCGGCGTTGGTGTAGCCGACGATCGACGCCGANAGCACNTCGCCACGCGCGCGCGCACGGCGCTGCACGCCGCGCTGNTTTTTCAAAGTGGTCAGCTTTTCCTTCAAGACGCGAACCCGGTTNGCGATGTAGCGCCGGTCGAGCTCGATCTGCTTTTCGCCCGGGCCGCCGGTCTTGCCGAGGCCNCCGCGCTGGCGCTCGAGGTGCGTCCAGCCGCGCACCAGGCGGGTCGACAGGCGCTCGAGCTGCGCCAGCTCCACCTGCAGCTTGCCNTCGGTGGTCTGCGCGCGCTGCGCGAAGATGTGCANGATGAGATCGGTGCGGTCCATCACGACGCGCCCGAGCTNCTTCTCAAGGTTGCGCTGCTGCGCCGGCGAGAGCGCGTGGTTGAAGACGATGGTGGCGGGATTCAACTCGGCCGCGAGGCNGGCGATCTCCTCGACCTTGCCGGTGCCGGCGTAGAACTTGGCGTCGGGGCGGCTGCGCCGGCCGCGCACAATGGCGTGGCNCGGCACGCCCGCGCTTTCCACCAGGCGCTGGACCTCTTCTACGCTTTCGTCGTAGCCGTCGTCGCCGAAATCCAGACAAACGATGAGCGCCGCGCGCGGATCGGCGGCCGGGGCGAGGGCTTCAGACTTCCTTTCAGCCAACCTACTCCGCTTCCTTCTCCGCTCCGAGGTTGATCGGACGCGAGGGCACGACCGTCGAAATGGCGTGCTTGTAGACCATCTGGGTGACCGAGTTACGCAGCAGCACGACGTACTGGTCGAACGATTCGATCTGCCCTTGCAGCTTGATGCCGTTCACAAGATAGATCGACACCGGGACGTGTTCTTTGCGCAGCGTGTTCAAAAACGGGTCTTGTAGCAACTGGCCCTTGTTGCTCATATTCTTCTCTCTTGGGAGTTTTGTCCCCATACTCTAATTGATTTAGCTAGGCTTTTCTACCCAGCTTCACTGGTGGCGTGACGTCGCCACACTGCGCGCGATGGCGCAGCGCGTGATCCATCAGCACGCAGGCCAGCATGGCTTCGGCAATCGGCGTCGCGCGGATACCCACGCAGGGATCATGGCGGCCAGTGGTCTCGACGGTCGTCGCCTTCCCCTGCCGGTCGATGGTGCGCCGGGGTAGCCGAATGCTTGACGTCGGCTTGAGCGCGATCGAGACGGTGATGTCCTGCCCGCTCGAGATGCCGCCGAGGATGCCGCCATTGTTGTTGGTGACGAAGCCCTCGGGCGTCATCTCGTCGCCGTGCTCGCTGCCCTTCTGCACGATGGCGCCGAAGCCGGCGCCGATCTCCACGCCCTTCACCGCGTTGATCGACATCATCGCGCCGGCGATGTCGGCGTCGAGCCGCCCGTACACCGGCTCGCCCCAGCCGACCGGCACGTTCTCGGCAACGACGTTGACGCGTGCGCCGCAGGAGTCGCCGCTTTCGCGCAGCGCGTCCATCTGCTTCTCCAACTGCGCCACCATCGCCGCATCGGGCGCAAAGAACGGATTGGCGTCGACCGCATCCCACGACTTGAAGGCAATGGGGGTGCGGCCGATCTGCGCGAGATAGCCGCGCACCTGCACGCCGTAGCGTTCGCGCAGCCATTTCTTGGCTATGGCGCCCGCCGCGACGCGGATCACCGTCTCGCGNGCCGAGGCGCGGCCGCCGCCGCGCGCATCGCGCACGCCGTATTTCTGCAGATAGCTGTAGTCGGCGTGCCCCGGGCGGAATTTTTCGGCGATCGCCGAGTAGTCCTTCGGGCGCTGGTCCTCGTTGCGGATGAGAAAGCCGATCGCCGTGCCGGTGGTGCGCCCTTCGTACACGCCCGAAAGGATCTCGATCGCATCGGATTCGCGCCGCTGCGTGACGTGGCGCGAGCTCCCGGGCTTGCGCCGATCCAGTTCCTGCTGGATGTCGGCCGCACTGAGTGCCAATCCCGGCGGGCAGCCATCGATCACGCCGCCATACGCCGGGCCGTGCGACTCGCCGAACGAGGTCACGCAATAGAGCAGGCCGAAGCTGTTGCCGGACATGGCCGAGCGATTTTACACGGCGCTCTCAAAGAACCTGCGCGTCTCGAACACCGTGCGCGGGAACGCTCTGCCGTTGGAGCGCAGCTGGCGCTTCAGCACGAAATCGAACAGCAGCGGGTTGTGGGCGCGGATCTCGCGCAGCACCGGCGCGGCGGCGGCGGCGATCAGCTTGAGCGAGACCAGGTAGTCGACCGAAAAGATCGGCATCACGCCCGGCAGCGGATAGTCGGAGCCGTTGAGCAGGCGCGCNTGCCAGCGCTCCTCCTCGAGCACGCGCGCGAGCGCCGGCCCGGCGCGNTTGATCTGCGGCAACGCCGAGATNTCGCCGAACAAGGTCTTTTCGTAGCGGCGTTCCGCCATCAGGGCGGCGAACTGCGCGAAGTCCGCGTCCCCGACCGACGCGCAATGCGCGACCACCACGCGCACTCCGGCGTCGAGCGCGGCNCGCAGCCGCTCCGGCTTGCCGTAGTCGGCGANNTCGCCGCCGAGCACCGCGCGCTCGATTCCGGCGTGGCTGATGAGCGGCAGGTCGAGCTTCGCAAGCGTCTGGTAGAAGCGCGCGCAGCGCGGCGCGGCGGGATCGATGTTCATCGCCTCCGGCAGCCACTTCACCGCGCGCGCGCCGTCGCGCTTTGCCTGCTCGAGCCGCTCCACTGCGTCGACGGCGTAAGGATGGATCGACGCCGCCCACTCGAAGTGCTTCGGATAGGCGCGCGCGATGTCGCGCGTGTAGGCGTCGGGGACGTAAAACGTGCTGCGNTCGAGTTTCGGCGCNCCGCGATCGTCGTGCATGCGCTCGAACCCGAGGAGCAGCAGCTTNGCGCCGGGACGCAGGCCGTCGACCAGCGCGCGCATGCGCTCGACGTAGCCGCGGTCGACGCNGCCGCCCTGCCCCACGCAGGCCGCGTCGAGGAAGAACTGCCGCTGCACGTAGAACACCGGATGCATCAGGCTTTGCATGCGGGGATTCAGGTACACGCCGGCGCCCGAATCACCGGTGCCGACGAGGTGCGCATGGCTGTCCCAGAATTGCGCCGGGTCGACGCCTTCCCACGCGGCCTGCACCAGCTCGTGGTTCGCCAGGCGCGGCGGCAGCGCGGCGCGGCACGGATTCCAGAAGCCCTGCTCGGGCCAGTAACGCCACGCCGCAGCACCGAGTGCGGCGGCGCCGACGCCGAGGGAAGCTAGGAGAAGTTTCCTGCGAGGGCCAATTTGACTGGTCTGCCGGCGGCTCTTACGCCGGCCAATTCTTTATGTAGCCCTTGAGCATCTTGTTCTCGAAGTCCTGCTCTTCGAGCACCGCCTTCGCCACGTCGCGGAAGGAGATGACGCCCAGGAGCTTGCCGTCCTGCATGACCGGCAGGTAGCGCGCACCGCTTTCGAGCATGGTGCGGCGCAGGTCGTTCACTTCCATCTCGGGTGTCGCCATCACCGGGTCGCGCACCATGATGTCGGCGACGCGCACCTCACCGAGCGAGCCCGAGCGCTTCGCCACCGCCTGCAACAGCTCGTGGAACGTGAGCATGCCGACCACGCGGCCCTGGTCGATCACCACCAAGGAGCCGAGGTTCTCCTTCGCCATGGTGGTCACCGCGTCGGCGGCGCGGCCCGACGGCTCGATGGAGAGCAGACGGTTGCCCTTGACGCGCAGGATTTCTTTGACTTGCATCGCTCGATCCCCCTATCTCGGCCCGATAGAATCGAAAGGCACAGCGAGGTTCACTTAATGCCACGAGAATACTCTCAAAAGGCCGCTCTGGTCACGGGTGGCGCGCAGGGTATCGGCAGAGCCACCGCGGCAGTGCTTGCCGAGCGCGGCTACCGAGTGGCGATCGCCGACATGAAGGGCCCGCCGGCCGGCGCCGCAGACCCGCTGTTCGTGCGCTGCGACGTCTCGCGCGAGCCCGCGGTGCGCGCCTGTGTGCGGCAGGTGGCAAAGCGCTTCGGCCGGCTCGACGCGCTGGTCAACAACGCGGGCATCGCCTCGCCGGAGAGCGGGCCGGTCGAGAAGCTCGCGCTCACGGAATGGAACCGGCGCATCGGCGTCAATCTCACCGGCGCCTTCCTCATGACCAAGCATGCCGCTGCCGCATCTGCGGCGTGCNCGCGGCGCGATCGTGAACATCGCCTCGACGCGCGCGCTGCAGTCGGAGCCCGACACCGAGGCTTATGCCGCAGCGAAAGGCGGCATGGTCGCGCTCACCCATGCGCTGGCCATCAGCCTCGGGCCGNANGTGCGGGTGAACTGCGTGAGCCCGGGCTGGATCAACACCCGGAATGCCAAGCTTTCGCGCGCCGATCACGCGCAACATCCGGTCGGCCGCGTCGGGCGTGCCGAGGATGTCGCCGAGCTGGTGGCCTTTCTGCTTTCCGATGCCGCCGGCTTCGCCACCGGGCAGAACTACGTGCTGGACGGCGGCATGACGAAGAAAATGATCTACNTCTAGCGCACCATCACCGTCGCGAGGAACAGCAGCATTCCCATGCTCACCACGTCGGTCGCNGTGGTGAGGAAGATGCTCGAGGCGGTCGCGGGATCGAAGCCCAGGCGCTTGAGCGTCAGAGGCACCATCGCGCCCGCGATGCCACTCGCGATGCACGCGCCGACCATGGCGAGGAAGACGACGAGGGCGAGCGTCACCGCCTGCTGCAGGTGCTGGCCGGTGGCAGTGATGTACATGCCAAGCGCCGCCATCAGCCCGACTCCGGCGCCGTTCATCGCGCCGAGCCAGGCTTCTTTCGCGACCAGCGGGCGCGCGGCGCCGGCCTTCATCTCGCCGAGCGTCATGCCGCGCAGCGTCACGGCGAGCGCCTGGCAGCCGGTGTTGCCCGACTGGCCGGCGAGCACCGGCAGGAACAGCGCGAGGATCACCAGGCGATCGATCGTGTCCTGGAAGAAGCCGACGACGGCGGCGGCAAGAAACGCGGTGAGCAGATTGAGCTGCAGCCAGGGGTGGCGCATCTTCAGGCTCTTGGTCGGCGGCGTCGCGATGCGCTCCTCTTTCTCGAGGCCGACCATGCTGCCNGCCTGCAACGAGATCTCGATCGCCTGCGCCTCGAACATGCTCTGTCCGCGCACCAGGCCCACCAGGCGCTTGTTCGCATCGACCACCGGGTACACCGGGTAGTGGCGGTCGAGCACGAGCTTCATCGCGTCCATCAGCGGCATGTCCGCCTGCAGCGCGAACGGATCGCGCAGCATCACGTTGCGCAGCGCCGCGGCGTGGTTGCTGAACAGCAGATCGCGCATCGTCACGATGCCGAGCAGCTGCTCNTGCTGATCGAGCACNTAGATGTAGGTGATGAAGGTGGTCTTGACCAGCTCGCGCAGCTTCTCGATCGTCGCGCCGACCGTCTGCTCGGGCGGATAGCCGGCGACCGGCGGCTCCATCATGCGGCCGATGCTCTCCTTCGGATAGGCGGAATTGCGCTGCCACTGCCGCGCGAGCTCCGCGCTCGCCGCGGCCAGCGCGCGCTCGCGCGCTTCGCTCGGCAGCGCATCGAGAATGTCCTGCGCGAAGCCGGGATTCAGTCCGGCGAGCACGCGGCTGATCTCGGCGCCGCCAAAGTGTTCGAGCTTCGCCGCCGCGCTCTGCGCNGNGCGGCTCTTCACCTCGTCGGTGAGATCNGGGAGCAGCTCGTCGGATGCTGCATGCACTGCNGCCATCTTGGTCTCCCTCCCTGCCAAGTTCAGGACGGATCATGGCACAATCCGCTCATGACGCCCCGGGCCATCACCATCCGGCTCGCCGAGCCGCGCGACGCGCAGGCGATCGCGCTGATGTCGCGCGACTTCATCGAGGCCGGCCTCGGGTGGAAATATGACGCCGCGCGCGTGATGCGCGCGATCCGCGACCGCGAGACGCTCGCGGTGGTCGCCTGCGACGGCAAGTCGGGCGCGCCGGGCGGGCGTGCCGCAGTCAACGGCTTCGGCATCATGGAATTCGGCGAGGAGCGCGCGCATCTCGTGCTGCTCGCGGTGCGCCCTTCGCACCGCCGCTCGGGCATCGGCCAGCGCATGCTCGAATGGATGCTCGAGTCGGCGCGCTGCGCCGGCATCGCGAGCGTCCACCTCGAGCTGCGGGCGGGCAACGAAGCCGCACGGCGCTTCTACCGCGCGATGGGCTTCTACGAGACGGTGCTGGTGCCGGGCTACTACCGCAGCGGCGAAGGACGCAAGGAAGGCGCGCTTCGCATGCTGCGCGTGCTGCGCGTACCCGGACCGCTGCCCGCGGCGTGGCGCCCGCCGCGCATGGAAGACCGCTAGCAGGCTCTCAGGGAACGATCGCCAGTCCGACGCGCAGCTGCGCGTTACGCCGCACGTTGTAGTCGAGAATGCTCTCGCCGAACCCATTGAAGAACTGCAAGTGCAGGTAGCCGCTTAGCGGTCCCACCTTGATGTCGCGCGTACGCCGCGACATGTCGATGAGCAGGCTGCCTTTGCCGGCGGTGCCGACGCGCGCCACCGCGGTGGTGATCCATTGCCCGCCGGCATCGTGGCGCAACCGCCAGTCGACGTAGCCGCGGTAGAGCGGGATGTCGGGGTTCTCGCCCTTGTTGAGATACGTATAGAGCTTCGGCGTGAATTCGATCATGCCGCCGCGGCCTGCGTTCCAGCGCCATTCCGGGCGCACGAAGAGCACGTTGACCGAGCGCGAAATGCCCCCCGCCAGGCCGTTCGACTCGTGCTCGAAGCCCAGTCGCACTGCGTCGACCCAGGTTCGCTCATCGGTGCGCTGCCACTTCCAGAAGAACGACGGCCGGTAGCCGGTGTCGTGGAACGGCTTCGATTCCGCCGACAGATCCCAAAGCGAAGTCTGCGTGTAGCCGAAATAGAAGCCGACCAGCCAGGGCTGCTCGGCGCCGAAGCCGGTGCCCGGGTCGAACAGGCGGTACTTGAACGAGAGCTGGAAGCGCCCGCTCCAGCCGTCGCGCGCTCCGAGGACGAAATACACCGGGTCTTCTTCGGTGAGCAGCGGTTCCTCCGGCGCATCCTGCCGGCCGGTGATGCGCTGCAGCTCGTCGCCGCGGCGCGCGATCACCAGCGCGATCGAATTGGAATCGCGCCCGGCGAGCGAAAGCGTCGCCGGGCCGCCGGCGCGCGCCGGCATCATCGCCGCGTAACGGCGGCGCCCACCTTCCGCCGGGCCTTGCGCCTGCGCCGGCAGCAGGAGCTCGGTGACATCGACCTGCACGCGCAGGCTGATCTCATCGGGCAGCGCCTGGTCGGGCGGCGCGATCGCGATCACCTCGAAGCGCTGCCCCGCGACCACGCGCTGCGGCGCGACCAGCAGCCAATCGGGCTCCGCAGCAAGCGCCATGAGCGGAAGCATGAGCAGAAGAGCCAGGCGTCTCACGCGGTGCTCCAGTCCTGCGCCTGAGAGAAGCGTTCGGCGAGGAAGTCGACGAAGCGGCGCACCTTGGCGGAGAGATGCTTGCGACTCGGATAGAGCGCATAGATCGGCACCGGCGGCGTCACGTAATCCTGCAAGAGCGGCACCAGGCGCCCCGCGCGCACTTCCGGGCCGACGATGAACGCCGGCTCGAACACGATGCCCGCGCCTTGCGCGGCGGCCTCCGCGAGCAGATCGCCGTTGTTGGAATGCAGGCTGCCGGCAACGCGCACCGCGTGCTCCGTGCCGGCGTGGTCGCGAAAGCGCCAGACATGCCGCGTGCTGACGTATTCGTAGGTGAAGCAGTTGTGCCGCGCCAGCTCTTCAGGGGTCTTCGGCGCGCCATGCTGCGCCAGATACTGCGGCGAGGCGCACGGCACCAGGCGGGTCTCGCCGAGCTTGCGCGCCACCAGATTGTCCGCGCCGGGCGGACCGATGCGGATCGCCAGATCGAAGCCCTCCTCGACCAGATCGACCACGCGATCGGCGAGCGACACATCGAAGCGCACCTCCGGATGACGCGCGAGAAATTCGGCGATCGCCGGCGCGACATGGCGCACGCCGAAATTTACCGAGGTGGTGAGCCGGATGGTGCCGCGCGGCACTACCGCCGCGCTCGAAGCCTCCTGCTCTGCCTCGGCGAGATCGGCGAGCAGCTGCACCGAGCGCTCGTAGAAGGCGCGGCCGCTCTCCGTCAGGCTTACGCGCCGCGTGGTGCGATTGAGAAGGCGCGTCTGCAGATGGCTCTCGAGCTCCGCGACATGCCGGGACGCGGCGGAGGTCGACAGGCTCAGGCGGTCCGCCGCCCTGGCGAAGCTGCCCGATTCGACGACTTGGGCGAAGACCTGGATGGCGCCGAGACGGTCCATGTTGGCCGATACTATCCCGCCTTTTGGAACAATGTATTGCTTTCCAGGGCCTTTATCCCCAGTTCTGATCGAAGCACACTACCCAGCATGCAACTTGCGGCAGGAGAGACATCCATGAAACGGCAACTCGTCACCGCGGCGGCGCTGCTCGCGCTCGCGGCCACGGCTTTGGCGGGCGTCCACGCAACGACCCAAGAGGCGCATATCGTCTGCATCCCGCCCGCAGTCATCCAGGCCTTGTCTTAACCACAGAGGAGAGAACACATGAAGCTCTATTACTCACCCGGTGCCTGCTCGCTTTCGCCGCACATCGTGGCGCGCGAGCTCGGGATTCCCGTCACGCTGCAGAAGGTGAATACCAAGGACAAATCGATGGAAGGCGGCGGCGACTTCTGGAAAGTAAACCCGCGCGGCTACGTTCCGGTTCTCGAGCTCGATAACGGCGAGCGGCTGGCCGAAGGCCCGGCGATCGTGCAGTACCTCGCCGACCAGAAGCCCGAAGCCGGCCTCGCGCCAAAGCTGGGCACGTTCGAGCGCTACAAGCTGCAGGAGTGGCTCAACTTCCTCACCTCGGAGGTGCACAAGCAGTTCTCGCCGCTCTTCAGGCCGAACACGCCCGAGGACTACAAGGCGATCGCGAAGGAGAACCTGGCGAACCGCTTCAACTGGATCGACCAGCAGCTCACCGGCAAGGACTACCTTACCGGCAAGCAGTTCAGCGTCGCCGATGCCTATTTTTTCGTGCTGCTCAACTGGACCAAACCGACGCAGATCGACCTCTCGAAGTGGCCGAATCTCCAAGCGTTCCAGAAGCGCGTGGCGGGGCGGCCCAAGGTCAAGGAAGCAATGCAAGCCGAAGGGCTGATCCCGAAGGAGCAGGAGCGGGCGGCGTAATGGTCCCGCTGCCGAGCGTCTTCATCTCGCACGGCTCGCCGATGCACGCGCTTCAGGCGGGCGCGGCGGGCGTGGCATGGGCGGCGCTCGGCAAGCGGCTGGGCAAGCCGAAGGCGATCCTGATCGCCTCGGCGCACTGGG
>JGI25614J43888_10000387_pt1 | contig 12122 bp, 10 predicted proteins | sample GraSoi_2013_60cm_FD_43888 | JGI IMG/M metagenome (IMG submission 43888) | reverse complement strand
AAGCGATTCTCGGTAAAGAGCTGCGGGTAGTTGAAATCGGCGAGCGTGGTGTCGAACAGCGGGATGTGGTCCTGGTTGCGATAGGGGACGTAGACATAAAAGAGGCGCGGCTCGAGCGTCTGCGTCAGCGACTTGCCGAACCAGTTCGCCGCGCGCTCGAAGACCAGGCCGCTGTCGAGGCTCAGCCAGGGCACCGCGACCGACGGATTCGCGGGCTCGCCCTCGGCCGGGCGATCGAGCTGATAGGTGCTATAGCGCAGCCCGGCCTTCGGCGTCACGTACCAGCCCGGGGCGAGGCGCGGCGCGGCGATCGTCGGTCCGAGGCTGGCGCGCGTGCCTTCCACCAGGGTGGGATGCACGAAGCGCACGAATTCGCCCGGCAGCGCCGTATCGAAGCGGCGCAGAACGTCGTTGTAGGTGGCGCTACCGTTGATCTGCGGCAGCCGATGGTAGGGCGGCACGATCGGCGCGAGCGGATCCTGCAGTGTCTGGAAGCGCTGCATGCGGAACTGGCTGCTGTATTGACCCGCGCCCGGCAGCGCGCCNCTGCGCGTGACGTACGCATCCTGCGGCAGGTTGCCGACCGAGACCTGCTTGACCTGGCTTGCGAGATCGACGAAGTAGCGCTCGTCGGACACCTTGTTGTAGTCGACCACGCCGACGGTTCCGGGCGCAAAGGTTTGGTTGTGCTGCCAGGACAGTCCGGTGCGCGGGCGCCCGAACACCGGATCGTCGGGCAGGTATTCGTAGCGCAGCTCGCCGGCGAACGGCCGCTCGAGATAGCGAAAATGGTTCTTCAGCTGGAAGCCGCGGCGTGCCATGTACACCGGGGTAAAAGTCGCGTCGCGCTCCGGCGCGATGTTCCAGTAGAACGGGATGCCGAATTCCAGCCCGCGCGTGCTGGTCTGCGAGTAGTACGGCGTCAGCAGACCGCTGCGGCGCCGGTTCTCGAGCGGAAAAGCGGCATAGGGCGAAGCGATGATGGTGTGGTCGAAGAAGCGCAGCCGCGGATGGCGGGCGCGGCCCTCGTCGGTGTCGTAGTCGAGATCGAGCTGGCTCGCCTCGAGAAACCAGTCGTCCTGCCCGGGCTGGCAGGTGGTGAAGCGCGCGTTCAGCAGGCGATACTTGTTGCGGCCGAGAAATTCAATGCGCTCGGCGGCTCCGCGTGCCGGGCGCTCGCGCTGCAGCAGAAACCCCGGGCTCGCGAAGAAGCCGCTGTCGTCGAGCATGTTGTATTGCATCGCCGGGCCGAAGAAGCGGTCGACGCCGCTTTGCAGCCGCACGCCGCCCTCGCCTTCGAGCTCGCCAAATTCGCGGTTGTAGCGCAGGTACTCGCCGAAGACGCTGAGCTCGCCGCGCCGGATCTCGGCCGCGCCGCGCGCCGTGACTTCGAGATCGCTCACCGCCTCGATCTTCTGCGCGTCGACGGTGGTCGGATCGGACTGCGCCAGCACGTCCGCTGCCGCAGTTACCGCCAGGGCAAGCGCGAGAGCCAGCGTCGCGAGGCGAGACGGCATGCCGCAGTCGGATGTTGTTAGAATTTTCAATGATACACGGCGATGATCGGCGCATTCTGTTGCAGCGCTGGATTGCGGACGTACTGCGAGCCGAGCTTGGCGGCGCGCGCTTCGAGCTGACGCCGGCCTCGGAGGATGCAAGCTTCCGGCGCTATTTTCGCGCCACGCTCGAAGACGGCCGCAGCTTCGTCGCGATGGATGCGCCGCCCGACAGGGAGGATTGCGGACCCTTCGTGCGCATCGCCCGGCTGCTGGCGCAGGCGGGGGTGCATGCCCCCGAGGTGCATGCCGAGGACCTCGCCAACGGCTTCCTGCTGCTGTCCGATCTCGGCACGCGCGTCTATCTCGCCGAGCTCAACGCTGAAAACGCCGATGCGCTGATGGGCGATGCGACCGATGCGTTGATCCTCTGGCAGCGTGCCACGCGCCAGAACCAGCTGCCACCCTACGACGAGGCGCTGCTGCGCCGCGAGTTGAACCTGTTCCAGGAGTGGTATCTGGCGCGGCACCGCGGCATCACGCTCAGCCCCGATCAGGCGCAGGTGCTCGAGGGCAGCTTTGCGCTGCTCGTGCGCAGCGCGCTCGGCCAGCCGAAGGTCTACGTGCATCGCGATTACATGCCGCGCAACCTGATGGTCGCGCAGCCGAATCCCGGCGTGCTCGACTTCCAGGACGCGGTCCTCGGGCCGGTCACCTACGACATGGTTTCGCTCACGCGCGACGCCTTCATCAGCTGGGAAGAAGAGCGCGTGCTCGACTGGAGCGCGCGCTACTGGCAAAAAGCAAAAAAGGCCGGGCTCCCGGTGCAGAGCGATTTCGGCGAGTTCTGGCGCGCGCTCGAATGGATGGGGCTGCAGCGCCATCTCAAGGTGCTCGGCATCTTCGCGCGCATCAACTACCGCGACGGCAAGCCGAAGTATCTGCGCGACACGCCGCGCTTCCTCTCCTATGCGCGCGCCGTCACGACGCGCTACCGCGAGCTCGCGCCGCTCGCGCGACTGCTGGACGAGGTGGCCGAATGAAAGCGATGCTGCTCGCCGCCGGACGCGGCGAGCGCCTGCGTCCGCTCACCGACCGCCTGCCGAAGGCACTGGTGAGCGCCGGCGGCAAGCCGCTCATCGCCTGGCACCTCGAGCGCCTCGCCGCGGCCGGCTGCCGCGAGGCGGTGATCAACGTGTCGCACCTCGGCGAGCAGATCGTCGACACCATCGGCGACGGCGCGCGCTTTGGCCTGCACGCGAGCTATTCGCGCGAGCCGCAACCGCTCGAGACCGCGGGCGGCATCGCGCAGGCGCTGCCGCTCCTCGGCGCCGCGCCGTTCCTGCTGGTCAACGCCGACATCTATTGCGAGATCGCGTTTCGCCCGCTGCTCGCTTTTCAGCTCGGCGGGAACCTTGCGCACCTGTTGCTGGTGGCGAACCCGCCGCACCGGCCGCAGGGCGACTTCTCGCTCAACGCAGCGAGCGTCGGCAACGAAGGCGCGCCGCGCTACACTTATGCCGGCGTCGCCGTCATGTCGCCACAGCTGGTGCACTCGGTGCGGCGCGGCGACAAGGCACCCCTGGCACCACTATTGCGCAGCGCCGCCGACAGCCAGCGCATTTCGGGCGAGTTGTTCGGCGGACTTTGGCAGGACGTCGGCACTGCCGAACGGCTTACGGAGCTCGAAATCCAACTGGCATCGCGTCATGAAACCCGCTGACCATCTCTCTCTCTACGCCGCGCGCCGCAACCGGCTCGCCAGCCTGATGGGCGAAGGCGTCGCCGTGATCGGCACTGCCCCGGAGCGGGTGCGCAACCGCGACAGCCACTATCCGTATCGCTTCGACAGCTACTTCTACTACCTCACCGGCTTCATCGAGCCGGAAGCCGCGCTGGTGCTGGTCGGCGGAAAATCGCCGAAGTCGATCCTGTTCTGCCGCGGCAGCGACCCCGAGCGCGAGATCTGGGACGGCTTCCGCTACGGCCCGGAAGCGGCGCGCGAGCGCTTCGGCTTCGACGAAGCCCACGTCGTGGCCGAGCTCGATACCGTGGTGCCGAAGCTGCTCGAGGACCAGCCGGCGCTCTACTACCCGGTGGGCGCCGAAGCGGACTGGGATGCGCGCGTGATGCGCTGGCTCAACGTGGTGCGCGCGCGCTCGCGCGCCGGCATCGCCGCGCCCGAGCGCCTGCACGATGTGCGCGCGCTGCTCGACGACATGCGCCTGGTCAAGGACGCGCACGAGCTCGGCGTGATGCGCCGCGCCGCGCGCATCGCCGCCGCGGCGCACCGGCGCGCCATGCAGTCGGCGCGGCCCGGCCGCATGGAGTACGAAATCGAAGCCGAGCTGCTGCATGAATTCCGCCGCAACGGCGCGCAGTTCCCGGCGTACTCGCCGATCGTCGCCGCCGGGGCCAATGCCTGCGTGCTGCACTATGTCTCCAACGACGCGCGCCTCGCGCAGGGCGATCTGCTGCTGATCGACGCCGGCTGCGAGCTCGACGGCTACGCCTCCGACATCACGCGCACCTTCCCGGTCAGCGGCCGCTTCAGCGGCGCGCAGCGCGCGGTCTACGACCTGGTGCTCGCGGCGCAGCGCGCCGCGATCGAGCGCGTGAAACCCGGCAACGGCTGGAACGAGCCGCATGATGCGGCGGTGCGCGTGCTGGCGCAGGGCATGCTCGATCTCAAGCTCCTCTCGGGCTCGCTCGACGAGGTCCTCGAGAAGGAGACCTACAAGCGCTTCTACATGCACCGCACCGGCCACTGGCTCGGGCTCGACGTGCACGACGCGGGCGAATACAAGCGTTCGGGTAACTGGCGCCGCCTCGCGCCGGGCATGGCGCTGACCGTCGAGCCGGGCCTCTACATTCGCGCGGCCGACGACGTGCCGGCGCCGCTGCGCGACATCGGCGTGCGCATCGAGGACGATGTCGTGGTCACGCAGGAAGGCTGCGAGGTGATCACCGCGGAGGCAACGAAGCTTCCCGACGACATCGAGGCGCTGATGCGCGATGCCCGCGCCGGTAGTTGATGTCCTGATTCGCGGGGCCGGGCCGGTGGGCTGCGCGCTCGCCCTCGCACTGCGCCAAACATCCCTTAGCGTCGCGCTCCAGGATTCCGCGTCGGCGTCGCCGGCGTTTCGACCCTTGGCGTTGTCCTATGCCAGCCGCCTGATCCTCGAGCGGCTCGGCGTATGGCAGGCGCTGCCCGTGACGCCGATCGAACGCATCGTCGTTTCCCAGGCGNGCAGCTTCGGCCGCACGCGGCTCGACGCCGCCGATGCCGGCGTGCCGGCGCTCGGCTACGTCACCGAATACGCGGCGCTGCTCGCCCGGCTGAAAGCGGCGCTCGGCGACACGCTGAGCGCGGCGCCGTCGCAGGCGCGCTGCATCGTGCACGCCGAAGGCGCGCCGCAGGAAAGCGAGGGCAAGCGCTACGCGCAGGATGCCGTGGTCGCGCTGGTGCACGCGGAACCTCCGGCGGCGGCCACCGCCTTTGAGCGCTTCACCGCCGAAGGGCCGCTCGCGCTGCTGCCCACCGAGGGCCGCTACGCCCTTATCTGGAGCATGCAGCCGAAGCATGCCGAGCGGCTGGCGTCCGCCAGCGACACGGAATTTCTGCGCGAGCTCGCAGCCGCGGCGGGCAGCGCCATCGGACGGCCAGTGGCGCTCGAGAGCCGTACGGTGCAGGCGCTCACCCTCAAGGTNCGGCGCGCCCGCGTCGCCGGCAACGAGGTGTATATCGGCAACGCCGCGCAAACCTTGCATCCGGTGGCCGGGCAGGGACTNAATCTCGGNCTGCGCGACGCGTGGGAGCTTTCGAGAATGCTGTCTCAAGGACCCGGCGATGNGGCGACGCTCGCGCGTTTCGCAGCGCAGCGCAGGCTCGACGCGGGCGCGACGATTCGCGTCACCGATTTTCTCGCCGCCGGTTTTTCAGGCGCGAACCCGTTGTTGCGCGGCGCGCGCGGCGCCGCGCTGACGGCGCTGGATATTCTTCCCGCAGCGCGACGATTTTTTGCACGCCGCATGATCTTCGGTGCGCGAGCGCTTCCCTGAAAAAAGATTTGCGGATAAAATTCGCTCCCCTTCGCTCTTCGTAGCCCCGCGATGAAGATCGGCGCCTACGCGCTGCCCAACGCAGTGTTCGTCGCACCGATGGCCGGAATCACGGATCGTCCGTTCCGGCGGCTGGCGAGGCGCTACGGTGCTGGTCTTGCCGTCTCCGAAATGATTTCCGCGCGTCCCGAGCTGCGTGCCTCGCGCAAGACGCTGCTGCGCATGGACCATGCCGGCGAGCCGGGCCCGGTGTCGGTGCAGATCGCGGGCGCCGACCCCGCGATGCTCGCCGAGGCGGCGCGCTTCAACGTCGAGCGGGGCGCGCAGATCATCGACATCAACATGGGCTGCCCGGCGAAGAAGGTGTGCAACGTGCACGCCGGTTCCGCCCTGCTGGCGAACGAAGCCCTGGTGGCGCGCATCGTCGAAGCCGTGGTCGCCGCGGTCGAGGTGCCGGTGACGGTGAAGATCCGCACCGGGCCGAGCCGAGAGCGGCGCAACGCGGTGCGCATCGCGCGCCTGGTCGAAGCGGCCGGCGCGCAACTGCTTTCCATCCACGGCCGCACGCGCGCCTGCATGTTCGANGGCGCGGCGGAATACGACACCATNGCCGAAGTGAAGACACGCGTCGGCATCCCCGTAATCGCCAACGGCGATGTCGCGACGCCGGAACAAGCTAAAAGGGTGCTGGAGCTAACCGGCGCCGACGGCATCATGATCGGCCGTGCCGCGCAGGGCCGGCCGTGGCTGTTTCGCGAGATCACGCACTATCTCGCCACCGGGACGCACCTCGCGCCGCCGGCGCCGCGCGAGATGGGCGCGGTGCTGGTCGAGCACCTCGATGGCCTTTACGATCTCTACGGCGACGAGCAGGGCACGCGCGTCGCGCGCAAGCACATCGGCTGGACGGTACGCGAACTGCCCGGAGGCGAGAGCCTGCGCAGCGCCGTGAACGGCATGACCGTGGCGCAGGCGCAGCGCGCTGCAGTGAACGACTATTTCGAGAGACTTGCCGCATGACCCGCGGGAACGAGCTGCACGACGCCGTNAAGCGCTCGCTCGAGCGCTACTTCAAGGACATGGACGGCGAACGGCCGACTTCGATCTACGACATGGTGCTGAAGAACATCGAGAAGCCGATGATCGAGACGGTGCTCGGGCATGCCGAGGGCAACCAGTCGCTCGCCGCGCAGATGCTCGGCATCAACCGCAACACCCTGCGCAAGAAAATGCAGCAGCTGCGGATCAAAGGATAGTGTCGCCCGTCCGCCGGGCGCTGATCAGCGTCTCGGATAAGTCTGGCATCGTCGAGTTCGCCCGCGGCTTGAGCGCCGCGGGCTTCGCCATCCTCTCGACCGGCGGCACCGCGGCGCTGCTCGCGCGCGAAGGCATCGCCGTTACCGAGGTCTCGGCCTATACCGGGTTTCCGGAAATGCTCGACGGCCGCGTCAAGACGCTGCATCCGCGCATCCACGGCGGTCTGCTCGCTCGCACCGCCGATGCCAAGCACCGCGCGGCGATTGCGGCGGCAGGCATCGACCCGATCGAGCTGCTGGTGGTCAATCTCTATCCCTTCGAGTCGACCGTCGCCGATCCCGAGTGCCCGCTCGCGGATGCCGTGGAGAATATCGACATCGGCGGCCCGGCAATGCTGCGCGGCGCAGCCAAGAATTACGACAGCGTTGCCGCGGTGGTCGATCCGGCCGACTACCCGCGCGTGCTACAGGAAATTCGCACCACNGGTTCCGTTTCACCGCCCACCCGGTTCCAGCTTGCGCGCAAGGTGTTCGCGCATACCGCCGCCTACGATGGCGCTATCGCCAACTACCTGACTTCGCTCGACGGCGAGCGGCGCAGCGAATATCCCGAAGTACTGACGCTGCAGTTCCGCAAGCTCCAGGACCTGCGCTACGGCGAGAACCCGCACCAGAGCGCCGCGTTCTACCGCGACACGCGNCCGGTGNNCGGCGGCCTCGCCTCCTATCGTCAGCTGCAAGGCAAGGAGCTCTCGTACAACAACATCGCCGATGCCGATGCGGCCTGGGAGTGCGTGAAGCAGTTCGAGCAGCCGGCTTGCGTGATCATCAAGCATGCCAATCCCTGCGGCGTGGCCGTGGCGGCGAGCCTGCTCGGTGCCTATGAGAAGGCGTTTGCGACCGATCCGGTGTCCGCGTTCGGCGGCATCCTCGGCTTCAACCGCGCCATCGATGCCGCCACCGCGCAGGCGCTCGGCAAGCAGTTCGCCGAGGTGGTGATCGCGCCGCGCGTCGAGCCCGACGCGCTGCGCCACCTCGAAGCGAAAGCCAATCTGCGCATCCTCGAAGTGCCGCTCGCGCGCGAGCATCAGGCTCACGACTACAAGCGCATCGGCGGCGGCCTGCTGGTGCAGGGCTCCGACGCGCGCCTGGTCGAGCGCAAGGAGCTGCGTGTCACGACCCGGCGCCAGCCGAGCGAAGCCGAGTGGACCGATCTGCTGTTCGCCTGGCGCGTGGCGAAGTTCGTGAAGTCGAATGCCATCGTGTTCTGCCGCGAAGGCGCGACGCTCGGCGTCGGCGCGGGGCAGATGAGCCGCGTCGACAGCGTGCGCATCGCCGCGCTGAAGGCAGCCGCCGCCAAGCTTTCGCTCGCCGGCGCGGCGGTGGCGTCGGACGCCTTCTTCCCGTTCCGCGATGGCCTCGACGCGCTCGCCGAGGCCGGGGCGCGCGCGGTGATCCAGCCCGGCGGCAGCGTGCGCGACGACGAGGTGATCGCCGCCGCCGACCAGCACGGCATCGCCATGGTGTTCACCGGCGTGCGCCACTTCAGGCACTGACATGAAGCTGCTCGTCATCGGCGCCGGCGGCCGCGAGCACGCGCTCGCCTGGAAGCTCGCGCAGAGCCCGCGCGTGCAGAAGGTGTTCGTCGCGCCGGGCAACGGCGGCACGGCGAGCGAAGCGGGCGTCGAGAATGTCCCCTTATCTGGAACGGCGCAGCTGATCGACTTCTGCCGGCGCGAGCACATCTACCTCACCGTGGTCGGGCCGGAAGCGCCGCTCGCCGAAGGCATCGTCGACGCCTTCCGCGACGCCGGCCTCAAGATCTTCGGCCCGCTGCGCGCCGCGGCGCAGCTCGAATCCTCCAAGGATTTCGCCAAGCGCTTCATGGTGCGCCATGGGCTGCCGACGGCGCGCCATCGCAGCTTCGAGGACGCGGCGCAGGCCAAGGCCTATGTCGCCGAGCAGGGCGCGCCGATCGTGATCAAGGCCGACGGCCTGGCCGCCGGCAAGGGCGTGGTGGTCGCGGCGACGCGCGATGAGGCCAACGCCGCCATCGACGCCATGCTCTCCGAGCGGCGCTTCGGAGCCGCCGGCGCGCGCGTGGTGATCGAGGAATTTCTCGCCGGCGAGGAAGCCAGCTTCATCGTGATGTGCGACGGCACCCACGTGCTGCCGCTCGCGACCAGCCAGGACCACAAGCGCCTGCGCGACGGCGACACCGGTCCGAACACCGGCGGCATGGGCGCCTATTCGCCGGCGCCGATCGTCACGCCGAAGATCCACGCGCGCGTGATGCGCGAGATCATCCTGCCCGCGGTGCAGGGCATGATCCAGGACGGCCATCCCTACGTCGGCTTTCTCTATGCCGGCCTGATGATCGACGCCGCGGGCAATCCGAAAACGCTCGAGTTCAACTGCCGCCTCGGCGATCCGGAGACGCAGCCGATCCTGCTGCGCCTGAAATCCGATCTGCTCGAGCTGATCGAGCGCGCGCTCGAGGGCCGGCTCGAAGCCGCGGAGGCCGAGTGGGACCGGCGCTGCGCGCTCGGCGTGGTGCTCGCCGCGGCCAACTATCCCGATGAGCCGCGCAAGGGCGATCGCATCGAGGGCCTGCCTCTGCCTGCGGCCGATTGCCGCGTGTTCCATGCCGGCACGCGCCTCGAGGGCGGCGCGCTGCTCACCAACGGCGGCCGCGTCCTGTGCGTCACCGCGCTCGGCGATTCGCTGCGCATGGCGCGCAGCCGCGCCTACGAAGCGATCGAGCGCGTGCGCTTCGACGGCATGCAGTACCGCAAGGACATCGGCCACCGCGCGCTGAAGAAGAGCCGCTAGGCATGGTTCACGAATTCCTGAGTGGACTGCAGGAGCGCATCGTGTCCGCGCTGCAGGCGGCTGACGGCGCGAGTTTNCGCACCGACGCCTGGACGCGCGACGAAGGCGGTGGCGGCGTGACGCGGATTTTGGAAGACGGCGCGCTGTTCGAGCGCGCGGGCGTCAACGTCTCGCGCGTGCAGGGCGCCGCCCTGCCGCCTGCAGCGAGCGCCGCGCGGCCGCAGCTCGCGGGGCGGCCNTACGATGCGATGGGANTGTCGCTGGTGCTTCATCCGCGCAACCCCTACTGCCCGACCGTGCACCTGAACGTGCGCTTCTTCAGCGCCGGCGACACGTGGTGGTTTGGCGGNGGCATGGACCTCACGCCCTATTACGGCTTCGCCGACGACGCGCGNCACTTCCATTCGGCATGCCGCGACGCGCTCGCGCCCTTCGGCGTTGACTACTACGCGCGCTACAAGCGCTGGTGCGACGAGTACTTCCACCTGCGCCATCGCGGCGAGCCGCGCGGCATCGGCGGCATCTTCTTCGACGACCTCGCCGATCGGGATTTCGATCATTGCTTCGCCCTGATGCGCTCGGTCGGTGAGCATTTCCTCCCGGCCTATATGCCCATCCTCCAGCGCCGCAAGGAAAGCCCCTACGGGGAACGCGAGCGCGCCTTCCAGGCGTATCGGCGCGGCCGCTATGTCGAGTTCAACCTGGTCTACGACCGCGGCACGCTGTTCGGCCTGCAATCAGGCGGCCGCACCGAGTCGATCCTGATGTCGCTGCCGCCGCGCGTCGTCTGGCGCTACGACTGGCAGCCCGAGCCGGGATCGGCGGAGGAAGCGCTCTACCGGGATTTTCTGGTCGTGCGAGACTGGATCTAGGGCAGCTCGGCGGCGCGGCGGAAGTGGCGCTGCGCCTCGCCCGACTGCCCCAGGCGCTCGGTGAGGCGCGCCAGCTCGAGATGCGCGCTGCGGGTCTCCTCGAAGGAAAGGCTCGCCTCGAGGAAGCTCTTCGCCTTGCCCCAGAGCTCGGCCTGCGCGCACAGGCGGCCGAGCGCCGCNAGCAGCTCCGGGTCGCGGCTGCGCTCGGCAAGCCAGCGCTCGGCGCGCTCGATGCGAACGCGCGCCTCTTCGCCGCGCTCGGCAGGATCGAGCTGCGCCGGCAGCTCGCCATAGAGGCCGATCAGCTTCGAGTTCCATTCGGCAGCGAGCGACTTCTCGAGGATTTCCCGGGCGAGGCCGGCCTTGCCGAGCGCCGTGGCATGCCGCGCCGCCGCGCCGGCGACGCGCGGATGCAGCTGATCGCGCGGCGCAATCTCGCGCCAGCGGCGCTCGAAGTCCTCGGCGTCGTCGGCGGAGCGCTGCAGCAGCTCGACATTGGCCTGCACCTTGTATTCCTCGGCGAGCGCAGGAGCGATCGCGTCGCGCTTGAGTAACTGCCCGGCGAGGCGCCGGACTTCGTCCCANGCGCCCGCGCCGCGCTCCGCGCGCAGCAGCATGCGCGCCGTGGCGATGTGGCGCGGCGCGGCGCTCTGCAGCCGGCGCAGCGCATCGCGCGCGGCGCCGAAGTCGCGCTCCTCGAGCGCGAGCTCGGCGCGGCTCACGAGGTGCGCCGTCTGAAGCGCGGCGCCCGAGGCTTCGGCGCGCTCGAGCCAGCGGTCGCGCCGCTCGAAGTCGCGCAGCTGGTGCGCGGCGCGCGCGGCGAGCAGCGCCGCGAGCCCGGGCACCGGGCCGATCTCGAAGGCGAGCGCCGCCTCCNTTTCCGCGCGCCGGTAGCGTCCTTCGTAATAGGCCTGCAGCGCGGCNGCGAGCGCGCCATGCGCCCGCTCGCGCCGGCGCCGTGCNCGGTAGGCCCGCACCGTCGCCGGCAGCGCGAGGATCTGGCCGAGCAGGCGCAGCAGCGCATACAGGATGAAGAACGCGGCGAGCGCAGCGANCGCGAAAAAAAGCATCGTCACTTCGACGCGGTACGGCGGAAAGACGAACAGCACGTAGCCGGCGTCGACGCGGCCGAGNATGACGAACGCCACCGCGGCGGCGAACACCGCGATCAGCCACAGTAGAGAGTTCATCCTGGGGTACGTTCGCGGCGGGATTTATACCCGCGCACCGCGTCCAGGCTCTCGGAGATCGTCGGCATCTCGAAGCTGATCGACACGCCGGCGAGGCNCTTCAGCTGCGCGGTGGCGTCTGCCGTGAGTTTCGAGCGNGGATCGAAATACCGCTGCACCCANGCGGTGGATGCGCGCAGGTCCTCGCGATAGCCGGCCTCGTCGCGCGCAAGCAGCGAGGCCCGGGCATTCAGCAGGCGCAGGCGCAGGTTCTCGCGCACGAAGTAGGCCTGCGTCGGCGGCAGCAGCGGCGGCTCGGTGGCGCCCATGCGCCGCACCACCACGAGCTGCGAGAGCTCGCTCCACACTTCGGCGCCCAGGCGGGCGAGAAAGCCGCGCTCGGGGCTGCCGGCGGGCTCCTTCGGCGGCGGGGTG
>JGI25614J43888_10000379_pt1 | contig 12253 bp, 16 predicted proteins | sample GraSoi_2013_60cm_FD_43888 | JGI IMG/M metagenome (IMG submission 43888) | reverse complement strand
GCTGCCGTTCGGAATACACCACCACAATCTCACGCAAGCAGGTGTGCACCAGATCCAAAATCTGAATCTGACTGATATGGCGCAGAAGAAGATGTACCTCGCTGCAGTTTTCATTCTTCCCGTGCGATTGAAAGGTGGATCAGGAAGCCCTGTCCGTCCGGTCGTGATCGGTCACCCGAACGACTAAAGAGGCTATCTGGGTCACTCAATTTAGCGCTGTTTCTAGGAGGTTCTCTCGGAGGCGAGGCTGACCTCGCTGCCCAAAGAAACACCGTAGAATCTTTGAGTGCTGCATTTTGAACCTAACAGTTCACAACGCATGAATACCATCCAAGTTGATAAGATTGATAAAGCGACATCAAGAGCGCTTCTACTCTTAAGCTTGGCCTACTTCATACAGGGCACCACCTATCTATCGATTATTGGAGCATTTGAGTTCGTCTCGGCGGAGTGGCAGCTATCGCCTGCACAAACCGCGACGCTCGTTTCGACCTTCGGAGCGACTTTTGCCATTGCCGCCCCGGTCCTGCAGGTGTTAGTCGGTCATTTGCCACGCCGCACTCAGATCCTGGTGGGACTTTCAGTTATGGCTTTTGGCACAATTAGTTTTGTTGTCGCTCCGAACTACCCTTCCCTGTTTGCAACTCGCATCGTCGCTGGACTTGGAGCGGCCCTCATCAGTCCCGTGCTTTCCGCGCTCGGTTCAACTCTGGTGCCTCCATCGCAGCAGGGCCGCGCCCTAGCGATTGTGGTCATGGGGGTAAGCATTGCGACTGTGGTCGGTGTGCCCGCCTCGGCTTGGATAGCAGGATATATAGGTCCCCGCTGGCTCTTTGTACTGATCGCGAGCCTGACGATCGTGACCGCAGGCTTGATCGCGTGCCTCATTCGGGATCGTTCAAGCGGATCGTTCAAGCGGAGGGCGCGTGAGCCCACGGCAATTCATAAAGCTCATCCAGCAGTCGTCCACCCTTAGCGGTCTTTCTGTTAGTCTTTTTACCGTCGCAGGCATCTTCGCGACCTACACGATGATCGCGCCCATTATGCACGATTGCTATGGCGCGAGCCCCGGCATGGTTTCCGCCGGCCTCCTCATTTACGGGGTGGCGGGATTTGTCGGTAATCTTTTTGTGCGTCGGGCTTCAGCAGTATGGCCGGCCTACGCCCTAATCGCTGTCTCGGTCCTGGTTTTGATTGCTATCTTCGCTGCTCTCCTCCTTTTGCCGAGATCGCTCGGAATATTGTTAGCCGCCCTGATCCTTTGGCCCTTCGTCTGTGACATTGTCTGGCCGTCCCAGCAGCGCCGGATGGTGGAACTGGAGCCTGCCTTTAGGGGCATCGTTCTGGCGTTTAATGCGTCTTTCATGTTCACCGGGGTCGCCCTGGGCTCGTTTTTGGGTGGAATCTCCTATCCGATCTTCGGTTTCTCATCGGTTCTGGCTCTCTCAATTCTTCTACTCTCGCTGGCTTTCGGCGCTCTCAAGTATTCGGAACGATCCCGATTGATACAACTCAGCGTCACTTCCTCAGCGCTTTGAGAGCTGAGACACTTGATGAACTGCTCAATGATATAGGTTCGGCGGAGCATGTTGCCAGCCCGCGCCGAGGCGACCCTGAGCACGACCAAATTCGAAGCCGCTTGCGCGGGATGGACTACTGAAAGTCATCGTGNACCGGAATGACAAACGGAGCAGGCTGGTCAAGCTGACTGCACGTGGTGAACAAAAGCTTGGTGAGTCGATGGGCCTTTGGGAGAAAGCTCAGCATCGCTTCGAAACTGCATTCGGCTCCGAGCAGGCGAGGGCATTTGCGCGCTTCACTCGCGCTGATCTCATCCGCCGAATTCGCGTAGGTTTTTCAGGAAGCTATATACCCAACAAGAATCGTCCATTTAAGTACAGTGCGACAGCTCATTTAAGCGGCGCAGGGAGCTGTATTCGAATTGAAATACCGATCTCTTTCAAGAATGCTTCATCGTGGCTTGCGACAAGCCGTGATCTCGAACTCAGGAAGTGTGCTCAAGGCCGGAATGTGGGCATCGCGCCCCCAGCCGTAGCGCACATTTGCTCCAATGATGCCAACACGGATTTTTTCTGTCGCCATGATGTTTTTTCACTCCTTCGCCTTATTAAACAAGCCGTCGCCGCCTGTCTTCTCAACGAGCCTGACCGACTCCGCTCCCTCAGCCTCACGGCGTCCGGCAACGACAACGTTCGCCCTTGTTCGGCAAAAGCGACTGCCGTTGCGCGCCCGATTCCAGAGGTCCCGCCAGTGATCAATGCAACTTTTCCGCAAACGATGATCTCATAGTAAAGTATTCTGCCGACGCTTAGACTTCAATTGTGGAGAAATTGAAGGATTGACTTGTTAAATGTTGTGGGGTCCTGCCAAGGAGCAAAGTGGCTCACGTTGGGAAGGATGATTAGCTTTGCGTCAGGAATGGTGGCTGCAAGATAGTCTGTGTGAGCGCGGATAATGAATTCCTCATGATCGCCCTCGGCGATGGCGATCTTAGACACTTTGATAGCAGCAAGTTCTTTCGTTGTGTAGTTAGGCTCTTTCTTCTGCATCGCTTCGAGTGCTTGGTGAAGAGTGTTGAACCCGTCGGGGGTGGGCGAGATGCGAGCATAATCTTTCGCCAACTTGCTGCCGCTTCAGAAAGGATGGGCGAAGTGAAAGTGCCTGGCACGATCGCATCAGTATTCATGTTTGCGCCAAAAGCGTACACGCTGTTGACTCGTTAAGGATTCTTCATTGCCATGATGAGGCTGATGTTTGCTCCGTCACTCCAGCCAACGAAGGACGCTTTCCTAAGATGTAGCGTATCCATTACAGCCACGACGTCGCTCTGCATTCTCTCAAAGGAAAGTGGATAGGGTCCTAGCGTACTCCGCCCGTGTCCACGACTATCGATCAAGATGACCTCATGGTGGGTTTTGATCAAAGCTGGAACCTGATTCCCCCAACTCAGGCTGCTCTCCATCCCTCCATGTAATAGGATAATTGGCTCGCCCTTACCGGCCGTTCCGTGCCAGATCCGCGCTCCCTCGTGGTCAACGTAACCCTCCTTTGCCAGTGGCGGAAGTGGTTGCTCCATTGGCAGAGTTTCCCAGGTTGGAGTCGAAGAAACATTGCTCATTGTAGGCTGCAGGATAAGTGCGACGGCGAGCGTGGCCGAAGTGACAAACAGCATGCTATCTTATGCGTGGTTCCTGGTGGGCATCACTCCGCCGAACTGGTTCGGCGCAATGTGCAGCAGCCCCGCCATCGCCGGTGCGACCACGCCGATGACCAGAAGCTCGAATCCGTCGAGCAACACGGAGGCGCCTGCTGCCGCTAATCCCTTTGCTATGCCTGCGCCTATACCCTTTGAAGCTCCCGTTACCAGTGCAACCCTACTGTCTAAAATGCCCATTCTCATTCCTCAAGTTTTCTGCGTGTCATGCGCTGACTCACTTCATAACAGTATCGAAAGAATACCTAGTGTCAATTATGCACCTGTGCTACACTGAGTGGAATCAAGGTAACTAGTCATGGCTAAAGCAATTGAGATGAGTGTTCGGTTGGACCGCGTGCTTCTGGACCAGATCGCTGGGCGGTGGCACCTTCTGATTCTCGGCGCACTTTGCGATCACGGGCACAAGGCGCGATTCAATGCTCTGAAGCGGGCCGTCCCCGGCATTTCTCAGAAAACGCTTACACAGTGTCTGCGCCAGCTTGAGCGCAGTGGTCTTGTCGCACGACGGGTCCTTGCCGATTCGCCTCTCGGCGTCGAATATTCCTTTACGCCGCTCGGGGATACGCTCGAAGCTCCAGTTCGGGCCTTATACAATTGGACACGTCAGTACTCTGCGGCTGTACGGACCGCACAAGGGACCTATGACGCTGATCGAAGCCGCAAAGATGACAGATCGGCTAACAGAACCCTCACCGAAAAGACCAACGATACGATCTCCAAGAAACCTTCCCAGAAACCATCGCCACGGAGTACCCATCGACGCCGATGATTTGGCCGTCGAACTGAAGATCCATAATTTCTTCAGTGAGTGCAGTATTTAGAGGAGTAGTTTCATTCTGACACATGAGTCTGTTCAGACCATTGCACAATACGTGCCAGAGACTCACGGGTGCGCCTCCTTCTAGGCGTCTCAGGACAAACCGTGCTCACGAGAGGTTTTGGGAAAAATTCTGTGCCAGACTGAGAAGATAGGGTCTCAATATGAGAAAATCCAGGGCCTGAAAAATCCCTCGGCACTGCGCGCCACGAGGATCAATCCAATCGTAGCGCTCAGAGAATAGTTTTTAAGTTCACTTGACCCCCAGAACGGATGCACGGTTTCGCTGGTTGAAGTTCGAGAACTTCTGTGCGGACATGAGCGAATGGCCATCAGGAAAGTCAATCGACCGAATCGACAACGGCTCGGAGTTTGTGTACTAAGTGGACAACAATTNGCGAGTCTGCCGTAGGTTCGGCCGGGTTACATTCCCTATGGACAACAAAATTCCGATTTACCCATTAACAACCCGTGTGCTTGGCCATCTTTACCAACGCGGATTTACCCCTGAGCGAAAGGCAATCGTGCTTAAGGTTTTCGGCCAGGTAATCTCTCACGAAGCCAGCGTCGATCCTGGCAAACTGCTAGCTCGGGCAGAGTGGTTTGGTCTGGAAGAATCGATCGAGCAACTCGTCGACGCGGTGCGCCTACAGGAACACTCGAACCGGCGGGCGTCAGGCGACCTGAAATAGAGCGACACCAGCTCCTTANCGAATAAAGAGCTGCGCCCTCGCGAAAAAGACAGGGTCTCTGCACCATCGCCGATTAGACCCTAAAACCAATCCTTCGCCTCCCCAACTTTGGTAATCCTGATTCAGGATGCGCTCGTTCGAGCAGTTTTGGAAGATCTGACAATCCCCAATGCCCCTGAGGCCGATACAGAAGAACTGTGTGTTTCTTCTTGCGTCCGCCAAGCAATCTGGAAGAGATCCGCAGCTCCTTACTTACGAACCGTCGTCACGTCTCGGATTCAGGCTCCCGGCTTTGCCGAACGCCGGAACAAGAGCAGAAGGGCTAAGGTCCTTATGTCGGGGTTCGGTCATTGTGGGTCGTGTCTAAAGAATCAAGAAACATGGTTTTAGGATGTTTCTAGATCTCGAGTCTTTTAGACGCGACCCCATTGACAACACCTCAAAGTCGGTTCCCGAGATAGAATGAACACCGGCCTGCTAGACGATCGGAACTCTCTACTCAGTCGGCGGGCAAATGCATTCAGCGATTTGCCCCGTTCTGCCTTTCCGGTTGCGGTTGCCGTTAGGGCTAAAACATCCTCGTGCATTTCGGAACCGCCTTCGATTGCTCCAAGGTGCAGTTCTCAGCGAGAGGTGATCATGAAGTCTTCCAAACCTGGATCGAACGCGGGTCGATGTTTAAGCGACAAGGTCCGTATATCGGGTCGGCACTCCGGTCCGTCAGAACAGACAACGAGGTGTTGCCGAGGCGAACGGAGAGCTGGAGCACGCCACCGAAGGAGGCGATGTCCTCAACCATGGCCTCATAGCGGCCATTGTCGCTAAGACGTATGTGCTCTGGTCGAACACTCCAGCCAACCCGCTCGCCTTCCGGGATTGGCGGGCCGGCGACGACAAGTCTTACGCCGTTCCCGATCTCAATCTGGTCGTCATCGACTGCGATTCCAAAGGCCAGGTTCTCAGCACCGAGTACACGCGCCACGGTTTCGCTCGCGGGTCGCAAGAATACCGCCTCGGTTTTGTCCGTCTGAAGAACGCGGCCTTTATCGAGTATAAGGATCTCATCAGCGAGCAGTGCTGCTTCGTCCGGATCGTGCGTGACGATCACCATCGTCGCCGCAATTTCGCGTTGCAGCTCGCGCAATTCTCCGCGAAGCCGCCGCCGCAGTGGGGCGTCTAGTGCTGAGAAAGGTTCGTCGAGCAACACAAGGCGCGCCGGCCGGACGAGGGCTCTCGCCAACGCCACGCGTTGCTGCTGCCCAAGAGACAGCGCGGCCGGTGGTCTCTCCTCAAGACCGGAGAGGCCAAGCCGGTCGAGCCAGTGGCGAGCAGCTGAGACTTCTGCGCCAGCAGGAAAGAGCAGTTGGCGAGCAACGGTCATATGTGGAAACAGGGCGTAATTTTGTGGTACGTACGCGACGCCGCGAGCTTCCGGCGGTAGGCCCGACAGGTCGTGTTCGCCGAGGCGAAGCTCGCAAGTGTCAGCCCTGTCAAGGCCGGCCAGCAGACGTAGCGTTAGCGTCTTGCCCGATCCTGAAGGGCCAAGGATGGCGAGACGCCGAGCGCGGGTCGTCCAAGCTACGTCAAGCTCGAAGGAACCGAGACGCCGTAGAAACTGGAAGGTCAGGCCGCTGTCCGAAACCGGCTTGGAGCTTGGTCCAGCGGCGCGCTTCGATCCGCTGGCCTTAGGCATCGTAGCAGACGATGGGCCAATGGCGATCCGGGCACGCCGCAGTGCCGGCCCGACGCTAATGTTGCTGAAGGCAAAGACCGCGACCGCCGCCGCCAACGTCGGAAGCAGTATAGGCATCATCGCTGGCAACCCCTGGCTCCCGAACGCGACGTACATGTAGACGGGCAGTGAGTAGGGATGATAGGCAACCATGACTGTCGCTCCAAACTCGCCAAAGGCGCGTAACCAAGCNAGGAGCAAGCCAGCACGAATGGCAGGCCAGGCGAGGGGCANACTCACTCTCGTGAATGTCGCCAACCGTCCCCGCCCCAGCGTTGCTGCTACGTCTTCGAGCACAGGATCAACCGAGGCAAAGGCAGAGCGCGCAGCGATGATCAGAAAAGGGGCGGCCACGAAAGTCTCGGCCAGCACGATGCCGGCAAACGAGTCTGTGAGTGCACCGTGGCCGAGCAGACCGAGCGGCGCATATGGTCCAACCAGGAAGAGCAGAAGTATGCCGCTTGCCAGCGGCGGCATGGCCAGAGGCAGCTGAACAATGAAACCAAGCACCGCCATTTTGCGCCCCGGCACGCGCGCAAGACAGTAGCCAAGCGGGACACCGCCTATGAGGATTAACGCGACGGACAACGTAGCACTGCTCACTGACACAGCGAGCGCGCGCCAAAGCGCTGTCGCGTTTACTGAATGCCAATCTGCAAGCCCCGCCTGCTGAATCGCGGCAACAAAAGGAGCACACAGATAGATGGCTAACAATGCCCCAAGCCAGGGCAGCGGCGCAGGAATACGCCGTGTCACTGGGCAGCGTCGACGAGCGATTTAACCGCAGGTGGCACTGCGTTCGCGTCGCCGCTCAAATCCGGTTTCAGTAGCTCAAGACCGTGCTGCTTGAACAGATCGCGGCCCTGGGAACTCAGAAGAAAGCTGACAAATCTCTCNGCACCAGCTGGGTTCGGTGCATCTCGTAAGATGGTAACGGTGTAGTGAGCCTTCGGAGCGATTTCGTCAGGAAGTCTGATAGTCGAGATATGGGCGTCTGAAGCCTCGGTCGAGTAGAAGAAGCCGACATCAAGTTGTCCCGACTNCAGACGCCCGACAAGCGTCTCCTCCGGAAGGACCTGGGCCGGGTTATCGGGCGCACCGATGATTTGCTGGGAAAGGTCGGGCTTGCCGTAGAACTTCTCTGCGCGCTTCAGGAGGTCGACCGTGAACGCGCCCTTGGGGTCGAGCTTGGGATCGGTTCGCCCGAGCTTCAGCCCAGGCTCAACAAGCACCTCATACCACGGCTTGCTCTTCAGGTCGTTCACGAACTGGCTGGCCGGGTTGTAACCGATGACGACCGGCGACTCGGCGAAGGCGATGTACCACTGTACCCAGTTGCCGTTAGCTTGTCCCATCAGTTGGTCATCGACCTTTGGATTGGCGCTGATAAATATGTCGCCGCGCCGCAGCTTACCTTTGATCTCGTTCGCTATTTTGTTAGAACCGCCGGCGTAGCCCTGAAATCGGTCGCCGCTCTTCTGCTCGAATGCCGGGCCTGCGCTCCGCTCCATTAGATTCACCAGCGAGCCGGCATAAAGCACATTAACGGCGCTATCGCCAGCCGACGCCGAAACCGTCGCCGCGATCATGAAAATAGTAGCCAGTTTCGCGGGGCTAACCTTGATTGACCATGTCATCGGTGTCTCTCTGAATGCGAGAGGATAAAGCGCGGCGCATGGAAGTCGAGCGACGAAGTAGAAGAAAACAAGCGCGAGAGATCAATGTTTCGTACGATCCTCGAAGGTTGTGGTTGTTTATCTCTAACGGAGCTGACGGCACGCAACAGATGTTCGGCGCCGAGAGCGCGTCGCGTGAGCTGATGATCATCGAACCCAGTCCAGCCGAATCTTTCGAGGTGGTCGGCGTCGAATCCACGCTTGTCGCTCGCCCCATTCCGTTGTGTGAGCGAACTTGACGCCGAATCGATAGAGGCGTTCCTTTGTGGGTCGCTCAGAGGCCTTGACTAAGGCATTCCTTCTGACCCTCGCGACACGGACGTTTCCTGGAGCCTGAGAAATCCCGAAGCCGGTCGTTGGCCGACGATCAATCTAAAACTCGAGAGGAATTAATGAAAATCCGCTTACGTGTCCTGGTAGGATTGGCAATCGGCTTGGCTTTGCCGGCAATCGCTTTAGAGGGCAACCTCGCTGGGGATGTCAAGGCGCTCGAGGAATTCGGCGCGTTCGGTACAAAATATGATGAGGCNTACAACCAAAGTGACGCCGCCGCTCTNGCAGCGCTTTTCACCGAGGACGCAGTTCTAGTGACGCCGGAAGGGCTGTTTTCCGGTCGGCAAGCCATTGAGAAATGGTACACAAATGAGTTCCAGCGATGGCATCCCACGAACAAAATCGGCCAGGCCGATCATCTGAATGCTATCGATAAGGGGGCTTGGGCCGTCGGCAAATGGTGGTGTACTTTACAAAGCCAGAACGGTCCCGTGTTTGCCAGGGGCTACTGGTCAACGATTTATGTCCGTGATGGCGATACTTGGAAGATCCGCATGTCGACTTTCAACCAGGCACCACCACCTGTCGTGCCTACTGAGACGAAGTAGATTTGCAACAAGCGACGACCAAGGTTTGAACGTCCAATCTATCAGCTAACACATTTCGAGCGCTCCTGGTCAATCTGGGAGCGCTCTTTTTGTAGTTCCCGGCAATTCCTCACGCATACTTGGGTGTGCCGATTCGACTGTTAATCGATCATCTGATACCAATCGCGTTGGTCCTGTATAACCTGCTCAATGGAACGGACGTGATTTTCTGTTTTCGCCGCTGGGGTCTGGAAATTCACAGCTTTCCGAACCGGTCGACGCATGACTTGTGTCTGATGCGCCTTTGATTTAGCTGGTGTGTTAGCCAATCCTACCGTTGGGCTCAGTACGAATGCTAGTGAAGCAGCCGCGATTACCACGGTCATTGTATTTGTTTTCATGGCTTAACCATGACACAGCCCGAGGAGAACATATCAGTGTGTTTCATGATAAGGCATCAGAGCCACTGATACTATTCGATTCGTTGGGAACCAGATGTATCCGGCAAAAAATCACAGCCGGACGGAAAAAACAATAACCCCTCCGGCGGCAGACGGAGGATGGTAAAAAGAACGATACGTGGGGCCCGGCGTCAAAGGGATGGCCGTATACGATGGCAGCGGTCATATATCTATCCAGATCATCGCCACCGCCTGCAACGTTAAAACATTAGGGTTTCAGATATCAGCATTCTTTGTCCCGGTTGCCGTAATCGTTGTCTCAACTGCCAGGTCAGGAGCAGAACGCACCTTTTCGCGACGCGCGNCAAGCGCCAAAAGCTGCAAAGGAAAGATGCCAACTTCAGCGGTTTCTTCGGGAGTCGCTAACCACTTGTTATTTTTCTCTTCGCATGTGAGCCAAACTGAATGTGAGAATAAGCGCCATGGAAAGACCTCCACTACCAATTACGGCCATCTGTAAACCGTCATGAAAATGGAGGACGGTTGGTCTTAATGCCGTCAACTGAGGCGTGCGCCTTCTCCCCCGACGACCGCAGCGCCAATGCCGCGACAGTCCCCTGTCACCAAAGCTGCTTTGCCAGATAGATCGATCGACATGCGCATAAGATCCTCTTTCTATTATAGATAGAACAATCCACAATCGACGGAGGGCTCGCTTATTGTCAAGACCATAGAAATCTATTTTAAGCTGCGAATGGCCATCGAAGCGATGTTGCGCAAGGTCTGCGGCGAAGCGCCCCCGCGAGCCGCAAGCTTGATGGCCGAAAAGGTGGCCCTCAGAAATTCCGCCGCCGCTTGCGTGTCCACGTCAGCGCTTATCTCTCCTCTCGACTTTCCGTCGTCGATCCGATATTGGAGAGCGGACAGCAGGGTTCTTTCCGCTGTATCAATCAGACTGGCGATTTCGTGATCGGATCGACCGAATTCGCTGATCGCGCCTANCCCCATGCAGCCTGAGCTTGCTTCCTGGGATCCAGTAATAGCCGCCGCATTCAAGGCCGCTTCCAATCCTTTCAGAGCCGAAGCCCCGGCGCTTAGAATCCGGATCTGATTAGCGACGCGTTCAGTAATATAGTGGCGCAAAGCCTCGAGATAGAGAGCCCGCTTATCGCCAAACGTGTCGTACATGCTCTGGCGGCTAATACCCATCCCTCGAAGCAACTCTTCGGTCGAGGTGCCTTCGAAACCGCCGTCGCAGAAAACCTGTACGGCCCCTTTCAGGGCGATCTCTCGATCAAATTCTTTGGGCCTTGGCATGGAACCAAGCTACCTATAGCGGACCCATCTGTCCAGTACACACCGCGATTACGGCAACTGGGACAAAAAACAGCCGGTCTCTTAAATGCCGCTGTCTATTGGACGAGACCTTTTCGTGCATTAGTCAGATCAAAAACCGACTGTCCATTTTCGACGGTGTGCATATGACATTTAGGTTTTCATCTACCTTAGCGGGATTACTTGCCATCCTTATGATCGCACAACAAACTCTCCCGCTTTCAGCTCAGACTGAAGATAGCATCCACCAAGAAGACCGAGCGGCACGCAAAGCAGAATTTACTGCCGCGGAATTACAGGGGCTCGTCCCCACTCCAAAACCAGAAAATGCAGGTTCGCCGAAAGCTCTCGTGTTGGCTCTTCATGCTTCTATTTCTGGACCCATGGGCCCGTTCGACTGGAATCGTTTTCGCTCTCTTTTTCTTCCCACGGCTTGCATTGGAGAAGCTGGCAAGAAACCGGGTGGCAAGCAACACATAACGTTCCAATCAGTTAATGACTGGATTCTATCCGTGCAGGACTTGCGGCCAAGAGTGTCAGTGCACGAAACCGTTTACAAACTGCGTATCGAACAGTTTGGGAGCATAGCGAGTGCATTCTACAGTGGCCACTCAGAAACTACTGAAGACGGAGGAACTGACATTCGTGGCGTTAACAGCTGCCAACTGTTGGCACTCGGATCCCAAAAACGGGAGCAAAATCCCTAGGAACGCACGATATTTCATCCCGACGAGGCTTTGAGAAAGCTTTTCGAAGACCTTATATTTTTAATTACTAGTTGAGAGTAAATTTTGTGATTTATTGGGGTTAGTTGCCTCCATTCGAACGCACCTAGCGTACGATTTCGAAATGAATCACCGCTTCGTCAAATCGAACGGGATCAGCATGCACCTCGCCGAGGATGGCAAAGGGCCGCTAGTTGTCCTTTGCCACGGCTATCCGGAGTTCTGTTACTCTTGGCGGCATCAATTGAAGGCCTTGGCAGAGGCAGGATACCACGTCGTCGCGCCGGACCAGCGCGGCTACGGCCAGACAGATCGGCCAGAGGCCGTGGAGGACTACAACATTCTTCAGTTGAGCGGAGATATTATTGGCCTCGTCGATGCTCTCGGCGAGACGGGGGCAGTCATCGTAGGACACGATTGGGGGGCGGCGGTCGCCTGGCATTGTGCACTGCTGCGGCCGGACATTTTCCGCGCCGTTGTTCTCCTGAGCGTGCCTTATCGTCGCCGATCGTGGGCGGACATTCGCCCGACTGAAGCGATGAAACAAATGGCAGGCGAGAGGCAGTTTTACCAGCTCTATTTTCAAGAACCAGGCAAGGCTGAGCCTGAACTCGAAGCCGACGTCCGCAAGACGATGCTCATGTCGCTGTACACGGGGTCGGGCGATGCACCGCCGGACAAGCGGTGGCGCTTTCTGTTCGACAAGTCGGAGACGCTTCTTGACACCGGCACAGTGCCGGAAACGCTCCCTGCGTGGTTGACTGAAGCAGATCTGGA
>JGI25614J43888_10000374_pt1 | contig 12321 bp, 10 predicted proteins | sample GraSoi_2013_60cm_FD_43888 | JGI IMG/M metagenome (IMG submission 43888) | reverse complement strand
GGACAGGCGTCTTCTTCCAAAGGCTGGGCTCCATTGGGTTTCTCCCTGAGTAAACGGCTTCAGCGCCCCTGCTGTTCCATCGTGCTCAGAGTTAGAACGGAAGCAGCGGCTGTTCTTGCATGGAAACTTCTCGTTGCGTGCGTTGCGTGCGGGTCCCTGCTCCTCTTCAATGGACACCACATCCGAACCCTTGGTTCCCGCTTGAAGCTTGGTCTGATGAACTGGTTGCATCAAACTGTGGCTTGGGTTGTCCGTTGGAAGCGAAAGTCTAGAGCCTATAATCGCCAGACGAGATTTCAGTTTCACTGTACGACAAAAAGGGCGGGCGGCACGGAGGCTCGCGCTTCCGGGTTGTAATAATCGTAGAGGATGGATTCCGCGGACTGTGCCCTCATAGCGANCCGCGCCTTCAGCGAAAAGGAAAAACTGGTGCCGCCCGCATGCGGCCACAGGTATACGACTACGTGGTCCGGCTGAATTTCGTAGCTCTGCACGTCCCTACTCGAGGAGAGCTCCGCGTCTAGAGAGGCGCGATCCACATCCGCGCCTGGCGGTGGACCAACTTCTGCGAGCATCATGCCAGCCGCGGAAGCCGACCCGTTCCGCATGGACGGTACAACGAACGGAGTCGCCAGTCGTGATCGTCGTGTGGTCAAACTGCACCGAGTAGCGCAACGATTCTGCATCGCCGCTACTCACGGAACTGCGCGTTATTGCCGCATCGCTCCGGGGAGATAGTAGGTCGCATTCAGGTAGGCGCTGGCGTGCGTGGACGAGCCACCGTAAATCGCGATGCGAGAGCCGTAAAATCGTCGGCGGTCTTCGGGGTTTCGCGCGCCCGCTCCGGACTTTGTTAAAAACGGCCTAAGTTCTGACGTCTGCCGCTGGCCCGCTCTGATATACTCCACGGCATTCTGCTGTTTCCGCACGTTTTGGGGGTGAGTGCTATGAACCGAATTAACCCGTCTTGCGTGTGCCTTGCGGTTTCCCTCGCGTTTTTGCTTGCGCTTATTTGCACTTCTGTTCCGGCTGCAAATGGGCAGGCTATCACGGCTACGTTATCGGGAAGGATCTTAGATACGTCCGGCGGCAGTGTCTCCAAGGCGAGGGTGACCATCACCAGCGCGGCGACGGGATTCGTGAGGACCGTGCAAAGTTCGGACACCGGCGAATACACGATTCCCGCTTTAAAGGCGGGGGAATACACCGTCTCCGTGGAATTCGCGGGGTTTAGGAAACAGAGCAAGAACGTGATTTTGCAGGTCGGGCAGTCCGCCGAATTGGACTTCACTCTGACACCTGGCGGAGTGGAAGAGAAAGTAGAGGTTGCGGTCACCTCCGAGCTCGTAGAACCCACGCGTACAGAAGTCAGCACGGTGATCACCGAGCGCCAGATCATAAATTTGCCTGTGAACGGCCGCGAGTTCATCAACTTTGCGCTGCTCTCGCCGGCAGTGGCGGTCGGCGATACGACGTCTGGAAGCACCGATGTGATTGTGGAGCCGGTCACTAAGCTGTCCTTCGCCGGCCAGAATATTCATTACAACTTTATCGCCGTCGACGGCGCGGATGACATCTCCACCGCGTCCGGCATTCAGCGCGGCACTCCGCCTCAGGAGTCTGTGCAGGAGTTTCGCGTAATCAACACCGACTATTCCACGGAGTTCGGCCGCGCCACCGCCGGCATCGTCAATATCATTACGCGCAGCGGCACCAATGAGTGGCACGGTACGCTCTATGAATACTTCCGCAACGACAAGATGGATGCCGTCAATCTCTTGCAGGCTACCGGGGCCCACGTGCTGCGCCAGAATCAGTTCGGCGGCGCGATCGGCGGCCCACTGCAGAAAGATAAAACGTTTATCTATGGAAATTACGAAGTGCAGCGGCGCGGCGAGTCTCCGTTTTACAATTCGGCCGTGCTGGCGAACATAAAGGCAATCAACGAGGTAAAGGCCCTCTATGGTCTCGCCCCGGAACCAAATCTCGGCAGCGTCTTGCGCACGAACGACACCGACAACGGATTTGCCCGCATCGATCATCGCTTTAGTGACAGCGAAAATATGTTCGTCCGCTATTTCGCAAATGACGGAAGGCTGCTGAACCAGTCTCCGCTGAACGATGGCTTCGACCTGCCGTCCGCCTTCAAAGACAATTTTTACCGCGATCAATCCCTTGCCGGCACTCTCGCGTCGGTCATCAACCCGAAACTGGTGAACGAACTGCGCATGCAGTATGCGCGCAGGTCGTTTGATTTCCCGACGGTTTCGACCCAGCCGCACTTGGAGCTGTCCAACACGTTCACTACCGGGGTCAATCGCGGCAATCCTGATTTTTACCGCGAGTCGCGCTTTGAGATTGTTGACAATGTAACCCGTAGTTTCGACCGCCACACGGTCAGCTTCGGAGGCAACTTCAATTTTGTCGACACCACGGAATCTTTTCCGCTCTTCTATCCGTTTGAAGCGGACTTCCCGAATCTTGGCGCATACCTGGGCAATGACGGTGTCAACGGCACGCAATGCGTGTCGGCCGCGGGGGACCCCGGTGGGCCCGGACCTGCCGGCTGCCAGCATCCCAACGTGATCTTCTTCGAGCGCTTCCAAGCTCCGAATTTCAATGAGCAGAGCCTGAATACATCGGTCTACTCAGGGACGAGTTTTTCACCCACCATCCGGAACAGCGCGGAAGGCACGATGAACCACACGTACAACGGTCTCTTCATTCAGGACAAATGGCGCGCCACCAGGCGGCTCACACTTAACGGCGGTCTTCGCTGGGAATGGGAAACCTGGCCATCGAACGTGCTCAACACGCAATGGAAGAACATCGATCCGCGCCTAGGCGTCGCCTACAACATAGGCACAAAGCGCAATGTCGTGGTGCGCGCCGGGTTTGGGCTCTTCCACGGCATCATTCCGGCGCCATTGCTCGCCTGCCAGGAGCCGTCGTGCGGTGGAACGATTGGCAAGTATCCGGGCCGGCCGTTCGAGAACGGACTAAACGCCAAGACCGAGCTTTTCGCCTTTGCCAGCTCTCCGGCTATCACTTCACTCGCGTTACGTGGGCTTGTAAATGACGGGGCGTATCCAGATAACACCACGGACCCGTTCACAAATCCGTTTCCCGGCTGCAAGCCGATCTCCAACTGCGGATTCTTTGGGCCTTCCGTGGTCGTCCGTTTCGACCAGAATCACCAGAATCCGTACGGCGTGCAGGCGAGTCTGGCTCTCGAATTCGATCCGCTGCCGGACACGACTGTCAGCATCAGCGGCTTGCATGTTCGCGGCGTCCATCTGGGCAGCTTCTTCAATGTGAACCAACCAGATCCGACTGCCGTTGTCACACTCCATGATTCGCAAGGCCGCACCGGCCCCAAGAATCTGTACTGCTCCGCGCCCGCGGCGTGCCCATTCACTCCCGGCGTGCGCAATTTCCCGATCGCCATCTATTTTGAAGCTACCTCGCGGTGGGATTCGCAGTATGACGGCTTGCTGATCAATGTGAACAAGCGCCTAGGGCACAATTTCTCCTACGGCCTCAGCTACACCTGGTCCAAGTCCATTGATGACGGGCCGAATCCCAGCTTCGTGCTGATACCGCAGGACAGTCAGAACTTCCGCGCCGAGCGCGCAGTTTCGTCCGACGACGTGCGCAACCGAGTGGTCGTGAACGGAACAGTTACAACTCCCAAAAACTGGAATCCAGTGGCGCGCGATTTCCTGTTCAGCTTGATCGCCACGATTCAGTCGCCCATGCGCTTCACTAAGTTCGCCGGCTTCGACGCCAATGGAGACATCTTCGGCAACAACGACCGCGTGGGCATCGAGCCGCGCAACACGTTTATCGGCGACAACTTCCGTTCCGTCGATTTCCGCATCGCGCGCACAATTCCCATAAGGGAGAGGAAGAACTTTGAGGTGATCGCCGAAGCTTTCAATCTCTTCAACACCACGAACATCCGGTTTTTTAACACCGTCTACGGCGCGTCGGATTTCTGCCCTGTGGATCCCACGGCATTCGGGTGCACGGGCGCGACCGGAAACCTGGAAGGCTCGCCGAATCCGCTTTACGGCACGCCGCGCGCGGTATTCAACCCGCGGCAGATTCAGTTGGCGTTGAAGTTTAATTTCTAGCGCCTGAGCGGCAGCGGGGACCGCCTGGTTTTTGTAAGTGCGGGTTCTAAAGCGCTTATGATGGGCGTTTTTGCAAGTGTTCTGTGTCCGGATTTCAAGCATTGACGAGCATCTCTTCGGCCCGGGAGCCCGAACTTGCCGAGTTTGCAGCCATGAGCGCGCGCCGCCTTTTTCTTCTTGGGGGTATCGCGCTGATTCTCGTCGGCATGGTTTTCGGTGACATCTTCGCTGTATTCACGTTGCACCAAAACGCCGCGCAGGTCGGTGCGAATCTGGCAGCCGCGGCGCAGGCAGCTCTCGCCGGCAATCGCCACGTGGTGCTCGCCAATTTTCAAAATGTCGGGGCTTTCCTGGAAAATCGCGGCACCAAAGTCGATACCCACGTTCACATGATCGACTTTGGTTATCTGGCGCTCCTCTTGGCGATTCTACAGCCATGGGTCGGTCTCCCGGAGAACTCCAGAAAGAGGATTGCGTGGATTTTTCTTGCCGGAGCCTGGCTGCTGCCCGTTGGCGTCTATCTCATCCACTACGTGGGGCTGGCGCGCAGCCCGGTGAGAACCATTGGATGGGCCAGCATTGCCGCAGATTTTGGCGGCCTGCTTGTTCTCATCGCCACATTGGCCTGCCTGTTCGGCTTATGGGCGTATTTTCGCCGAGAGCCCGCCGGCCTGGCAGATAAACTGCTAGCTGATCGCAGCACGGAAGGGCGCATGCTATTCGCGGGAGGGATTGCTCTTGTCCTTCTCGGTTTCTTTCATGGCGCCTACTATGCCGCGGCAGACCTCTACAAGCACGAGGCGCGGGATTTTTCCCTTTTGGCGCAAATGAGTGCGGGTGCCGCGGCTGGGGCTCGAGTCGTGGTCAATAATGCGCTCACGGATTATGGCCAACTGCAGGGCGCGAAGGCCGTGAATATCGCCGCGCACGCGCACAGCATCGAATTCGGTCTGCTGGCCATCATGATGTCCTTTTTTCAGCCTTACGTGAGCTTGCGCGCAAGCTGGAAGCGCCGCTGGGCTGGGGTGCTTTTGCTCGGTTCGTTTTTGCTGCCGGTGTGCGTGCTTCTGGAAATGAAGTACGGTCTGGTGGCCGGCGGCGTGGCGGATTTCGCCGGCCTGCTGATTATCTTCGCGCTGCTGGCCATGTGGATCGGCATCTTGCGGCACACCGGGGAGTTGGACGCATCGCGGAGGCCCATGTCAGAGTCAGGAGTCCCGCAATGAGCAGTTCGCGCCGCCTCCTGATCATCGGCGGCATCGCCCTTGCGGTTTGGGGAATGACCTACGGACTGTGGTACGCCGTCTTCGCCGAGCACCAGGCCCTCGACAACGTCGGAGCGTCTCTGGCGGGAAGTTTTGCAGCCGCTGCGGATCGAAATCCCGCAGCCATGGAGGCTTCCCTCGATCGGTACCGCGAAGGAAAATATATCTACGATCGCCAAGTCGATGTGCACGGCCATTGGATTGGATTGGCAATGCTGCTCATCGTTCTTGGTATCGGCTTCGATCGAGTGAACTTCTCTGAACGCTTTAAGCTGTTCCTCGCGCTCGGACTTCTCATGGGGGCTGTAGTGTTTCCGTTGGGTGTGCTCTTGCAGACGATCGGTCACGGCCCCTTGCCGAGAGCCATAGCCATCGCCGGATCAGCATTTGTGGTTGCTGCCCTCTTAGCAGCTGCCGTCGGTGTTGTGGCTGGCGACCCCTCGCGCACAAGCACAGGCTAAATCTGTCGTCATTTCCTCGCTCTAAATTTGCGCAGGCATTCCTCGTACGATTCTGGCGTATGGAAATCCTCGAAAATCGAGCTAGTCCTCACGTTCACCACCCGAATTCGTACCGCCACTCTATAAATCACCTCGCGCGCCGTTCGAGCGTCAAGGAATTCCGGTCGCAAGGCCGCCGAGACAATCACCGGATGCCCATAGGCTCCCTTGAGTCGCGGCATCACAATCTCCTCCGACGCAGACCGGGCGCGGAACGCGCACACTAACTGCTCAACCGTTTTTTGTCTTATCAAAACATGGTCCACGGGATAAATCAGAAAAGCCGCGTCGCTGCCGATACTGTTCAGCGCCGCCTGCAACGAGCTGAGCTGCCCCTCGCGCCACCTCCGATTGATTACAACCTCAGATGATTTGCGCATGCGTGGCAAGATGCGCTTCGCGTCCGAGCCCAACACCACGAGACTCCGACCCAAGAAGGAGCAATTCTCAACCGCTATCTCCAACGCGGTCTTCCGCCCAAAGGGAGCCAACGCTTTTGGAAAGGGTAGCGCCTGCGAACTTCCGGCTGCCAGAATAATAGGAACGATTTTCTCGCGATTGCGCATCCTGGGGCCGCCGCAGAATAAACGAACGCAGCAGCAAACTCCAGCGCCTTCCGTTACGTTCTGTGCGCGTTCTTAGCGCTTCGCGACGCGCGTTTAATCTTGCCACCCCACGGCAATCGCAATAAAATGCGCGCGACGATACAACGACCTTCATTCGTACCGCGGACCAGCCAATTTAAGGGGCGAGCCGACCAACCGTGTACCCACATCCCTTCTCCTACCATCGCGCGCAATCGCTCGGAGAAGCTACCAAGCTCCTCCACCAGTTGGGAGAAGAATCGCGCGTGATCGCCGGTGGGCAAAGTCTCATTCCCTTGATGAAGATGCGGCTGGCGCATCCAAGTGCGCTGATCGATATCAATCTCATTCCCGGCCTGAGCGAGATTAAGAACGAGAACGATGAGCTCAGGTTTGGAGCACTGGCGCGCCACAACGACATCGAAATCTGCGAACATACCGCGGCGATTCCCATCCTTCACGATTGCGCTGCCGGCATCGCTGATGTGCAGGTCCGTAATCAGGGAACCATTGGCGGGTCGCTGGCCGAAGCCGACCCCAGCGGCGATTGGGCTGCGACCTTGTTGACGCTGGAGACTTCCGTCGTGTGCACCGGTTCGCCGGGCGAGCGCTTAGTGAAACTCGAGGACTTTTTCAAGGATGCGTTCACAACGGTTCTGGAGCGTGAAGAGTTAGTGCGGGAAGTCATCGTACAAAAGCCGCCAAAGAATAGCGGTGGCGCCTATCTGGCCTTCAAGCGCAGCGCCCCTGTCTACGCGACTGCGAGTGCCGCGGTGCAACTCACGCTCGAAGGCAAGGACACCTGCAAGGACATTCGCATCGTCTTAGGCTGCGTCGGCCTAACCGCGATTCGTGCCAAGCAAGCCGAAACAGAGCTGCGAAGCCAGAGGATCGGCGAGCAAACCATCGAGCGCGCCGCCGAGGCAGCGCGGGAAGCAGCGGAACCGCAGAGTGATATGCGCGGTACCGCGGACTATAAGNGTGCCTTGGTCGCTGCGTTGGTGAAACGCGCGATTGCAATCGCCCTGCGGCGTGCCCGCGGTGAGCGTGTGGAGGCAGGACACGAATATGTCGGTCGCTGAAAAAATAACGGTGCGCGTTCGTGTGAATGGCGAGCCGCGAGAAGCGCTGGTTGAGCCGCGAACGTTGCTCGTCGACTTCCTGCGAGAGAATTTGAATCTGACGGGAACCCACATCGGTTGCGACACCAGCTATTGTGGCGCCTGCACCGTCCTCCTGAACGGCCGCACCATAAAGTCGTGCACATTCTTTGCGCCTATGGCAGATGGCGGCGAGATCACTACCGTGGAAGGTCTTTCCACGAACGGCGCACTTCATCCTGTGCAGCACGCGTTTGCGGAATGCCACGGGCTGCAGTGCGGTTACTGCACGCCGGGTCTCCTTCTCTCCACGCTTCATTTGCTGAACAAGAATGCAAAACCGACCGACAAGCAGATCCGCAAAGCCATCGCAGGAAATACCTGCCGCTGCACTGGCTACCAAAATATTCTCAAGGCCATCCGCATGGCCGCCGGCGAAATGGGGAGGCGCTAACCAATGGAGATCAAGTTCAGCGGCGACTTCGCGGTCAAGAAAACGCCGCAGGAGGTCTACGACTTTCTTGTGGACCCTAACCGCTTCTGCCCGCTGCTGCCGGATTATCAGAGCATGGAGATTCTCGACGCCAAGAATTTTCTGGTGAAGCTTAGCGTAGGCATTTCGCACATTCGCGGCACCGCAGCCGTAAAGATGTCACTAGTCGAAGCAGAGAGCCCCACTCGCGCGGTTTATGAAGGAAGGGGCGACGTGCCCGGTGGTTCGGCGAGCTTGCGCGCCGGGTTCGACCTGCAAGCCTCATCTGGCGGAGAAACGAAGGTCGTTTGGCTTGGCCAATCGAATGTCGTGGGGCGTATCGCCTCGCTTGCCGGCGGAATGCTGGAGCCGCTCGCGAAGAAGAATGTTCAGAAACTAATCGACGGTTTGCAAAAGGCCTTGGAATAGACGAAAGGCTCAATTATGGCAACGACGCTGCGCGGAAAAGGCAACAAGCGAAACGCACCCGCTAAAAACGGTCCTGCGAAATGGGTTGGGCAGCCCATTCGCCGCAAGGAAGAAGACCGCCTGGTGCGCGGCAAGGGCATTTTTGTCGACGATCAGAAATTGATGGGCATGTTGCACATTCGCTTTGTGCGCTCGTCCTACGGCCACGCCAAAATCGCCCGCCTCGACGTCTCGAAAGCCGCGACGCTACCCGGCGTCGTTTGCACGCTGACCGGCGCGGAAGTGAAGGGAATGGTGAAGCCCTTCATCGAAATCGGTCCGGATGTCGGACAGAAGATAGCCGACTATCCCATGGCGGTCGACAAAGTCGTGTATCAGGGCGAGCCGGTCGCGGCTGTGGTTGCGGAAACGCGGATGACCGCCGAGGACGCGGCCGACTTGGTTGAAGTGGAATACGAACCGCTCCCGCCCGTTCTTGCGGCCGAGGAAGCGTTGAAAGACGCGAGCCTCGTGCATCCGGAGATGGGCACGAACCGCAACTGGCATGGCGTGTTCGAGTACGGCAAAGTCGAAAAAGCGTTTAAGCAAGCGGCTCACGTCGTGCATATCGGCAGGTTGCACTTTCATCGCTTCTCCAGCACACCGCTGGAAAACAACGCGATGATCGCGGTTTGGGACTCGCGGTCGGAGCGCATCGAATACTGGTCCAACAATTCTTTTCCGTCGTTCGCCGCGCAATTTCTCTCGCCTGCGCTTGGTGTGGGTATCGATCAAATCCTGATGAAGAGTTTCGATATTGGGGGCGGTTTCGGCATCAAGATCACCAACTATCCGTACATGGCCGTATGCGCTTTGGCCTCGCGCAAGACAGGCGGCCGGCCGGTCAAGTGGGCGGAGACGCGCACCGAGCACATGCAAGCCAGTGCGCACGGCAACGAGCGCACTTTTCTCGATACGCGCGTGGGGCTGGACAAGAACGGTGTGATCACCGCCATCGCTTCGCGTCACGTCGATGATTGCGGGGCTTATCCGCGGTATGAGCCGCTCGGCTGCGTCATCTGGGCGCAGGTGCTGCCTGGTGCGTATCGGGTCAAGAACGTTCGTATCGACATGAATCAGGTTGTGACGAACAAGTGTCCCGTGGGCCCGAATCGCGGCTATTCGCGCATGCAGCAGCTCTGGTTCATGGAGCGAGTGCTGGATATCTGCGGCCACACGCTCGGCATTTCAACCGACGAAATGCGTCTCCGCAATTACATCCGCAAAGACGAAATGCCCTACACCACGCCGAACGGCTGCGTCTATGACTCCGGCGACTATGCAGGAATGCTCGCGCTCGGAAAAAAGCTGATTGGCTGGGATGACTGGAGGAAAAAACAAGGCGCAGCCCGCAAGGAGGGCCGCTGGATTGGCATCGGCATTGGATCCACGCTTGATTCCGGCACGAACAATTTTGGCCAAGCGCGGATCATCAATAGCTTCGCTCCATTTTCCGGGCAATCCAAAGCCGCCATCGCGAAGCTCGATATCTACGGAGAAGTTGTTGTCAGCATGGGGTCCGTGCCGCAGGGACAAGGCCACGAGACCACAGCAGCGCAAGTTGTCGCCGATGTGCTCGGAATTTCTCCTGACTTCGTCAAAGTAAAGCCGGGCTTTGACACTGAGCAAAACGCTTATACCGGCCACACCGGAACCTACGCGAGCCAATTTGCTGTCACCGGCCTTTCGGCCATTCACGGAGCAGCCGTCAAGCTACGCAACGAGATGGCGCGTCTGGCGGCCTGGTCGCTGAAAGCAAAGGAAAGGGACCTGGAGTTTGGGATCGGCGCGCAGGGACCGGAAGTGCGCGACAAGCGCATAAACAAATCCATCAACTATTGGGGTCTCGCCAATCTTGTGAACGTCAACAACGCCGGTATGCCCAAGAACCTTTGGGACGTCACGCTAAATTGCCGTCATGTCTACCACGCGCCCTTCCAAATCCCGGACACCAAGCGCAAGTACGGCAATTTGACGCTGACGTACGCCGCCCAAATTCATGTCGCCGTGATTGAAGTCGACCGCGATACGTTCCAGCCCAAAATCCTGGCCTACGCCTGTGTGGATGATTGCGGCCGCACCATTAATCCGCGCATTGTCGAAGGCCAAGTCCACGGCTGCACCGCCCACGGAATCGGCGCCGCGCTGATGGAAAATTGCGCCTACGATTCAGACGGCAATATGCTCGCATCGACCTTCAGCGACTACACGCCGATCACCGCGGTCAATATGCCCGACCTCCTCTACGGCCACATGGAATCGCCCTCGCCCTTCTCGTACAACGGCGCAAAAGGAATGGGCGAAGGCGGCGCCGCTCCAATACACACGGTGTGCGCCGCCTTGCAGGACGCTCTCTATTCGAGCGGCGTGATCATCGACGACTCGCACAACACCGGCGATTCGATTTTTCGCGCGCTTCACCGAGCGAGCTCAGGAGGGTTTGCCTCGATGGTCCGTGTCGAACACCAGCGCGCTTCGCGCTAAGGATTTGAGCCGATGCTCGTCCATTTCTCAGATTCTGGCATCCGAGAGTCAATGAGTTGATCGAACGCGTTTGCATCATCGGGTGTGGCTCGATCGGAAGCCTTTACGCCGCGCACTTGGCTAAGGTCGCCGAGGTCTGGGCTTTTGTTCGGCGTCCCGAACACGCCGAGGCATTAAATCGCGATGGCTTGAGGGTATCCGGAACGCATCAGTTTCACGCAAACCTGCATGCCTCGCATGACCCGGCCCGGCTGCCGGAATTCGATTTGGGCATTGTTTCCAGCAAAGCCACGCAAACCACGGAGGCTGTGCGGCCAGTCGCGCATCTTTTTAAGAAGGGCGCTATCCTCTCAGCGCAGAACGGCCTGGGCAGCGAAGAAATTATCGCGGACCTCGCAAAGACCTTCGTGCTTCGCGGTACAACCTTCATGAGCGGCACGCGCCACAGTGACACCCACGTTCAGTACGAACTCGATACCGCAACATGGATGGGTCCCTTCGAACCGACGAGCACGCCATTCGCTGCTGTGCAAGAAGCGACGGACCTGATCTCTGCGTCAGGACTGAAAGCCGTGGCTCTGCAAGACGCGCGGCCGGCGCAGTGGTCCAAGCTCATCTTCAATGCCTCGGTCAACGCCGTCTCAGCGCTGACGGAATTGCCCCACTCATTCCATTTTGCGGCTGAAAAAGATTTCCCAGACTTAGGCCATCTGTTGCGCGCGCTGATCGAGGAGGGAAAACAGGTCGCAGCCGGGCTGGGCATCCAACTCCACGAAGATCCGTGGGAGATGAACAAAATCGGCGCACAAACCGACCATCCACCGTCCATGCTCTATGATGTCCGCCGAAAGCTGAAAACCGAAGTGGACTTCCTCGGCGGCGCGATCGCTCGCGAAGCGCAGCGCGCGGGCATTCCTGCGCCGCTCCACACCGCTCTCTATCGCTTGATTAAAGGCAAAGAAACTTCCTGGACCTACGAAGGCAAGAAACACGCAACAGCGCACAGGCAGACTTAATGGCTTACCCACTCGATCAAGAAAAATGGCGCCGCGTCCGCGAAATGATGGACCGGCAAGATCTGGACGCCATCGTGGTTCGCGCACCCGACAATGTCCTCTACCTGACGAATTACTGGACCATGAAAGGCTATGACCTCGCGATCTTCCCCCGCGAAGGGGAGCCCACGCTTCTGGTCATCGAGCCGCAGTTTCGCGAAGCCCAGCGCACCGCGTGGAACACAGACGTTCGCTTCTTTCCCTTCTATCACCCCAAGGATCCTCGCCCGCCAATGATCCGCGCCGTCGAGATGGCC
>JGI25614J43888_10000355_pt1 | contig 12545 bp, 12 predicted proteins | sample GraSoi_2013_60cm_FD_43888 | JGI IMG/M metagenome (IMG submission 43888) | reverse complement strand
GTCGCGCGCCGCCTTGTCGATGCGCGCGATCAGCGCGTCAACGCCAGGCCCGCGCTTGTCGGCGTAGAGCTCGGCGTCGGAGCCGAACCATTGCGCGTCGGGCTCGCGATTGCGCACCACCAGCGCGCTGTCGGACCAGCGCAGCCGCCAGCCGATGATCTCGTAGACAGTCCACGACAGCGCGTTGGTGGCCTTGACAGCGACCCAGGTATGCACGCCGAAGATGCCCTTCACGCCCATCGTACGGGCACCGTAGACCTGCACCACGGCCTCGTGCGTGGTGGCCGGATCGGGCGCGAGGCCGGCGGCGTGCGCCTGCGCGGCGGCAATACTAGTCAGAGCGGCGAGGGCCGTGAATTTGAGGGTCCGGGCGATGCGCCGCAGATTCATGGAATGCATTTTAGGGATGGACTATGACGTGACCATGCGACAGTCCTGTCCGCAACATGGTCCGTCGGCGTCACGTCCGCGGCGATGCGGTGTAACGATGGCGGCGCCTAGCTGCCATACAAGCGCTTTACCACGTCATCCTTGATCGCGAAGCTATGGCTTTCCGACGGGAAGGCGCCGCTGCGCACTTCCTCCGCGTAGCGCGCCACGGCATTGCGCATGGCCTCGCCAGCTTCCGTGTAGCGCTTCACGAATGTCGGTGTGAACCCGCTGAAAAGGCCCACCAGGTCGTGGAACACCAGGACCTGCCCATCGCAGTGCACACCGGCACCGATACCAATGGTGGGAATCGTGACGCGCTCGGTGACCAGCTGCGCGAGCGACGCCGGCACCAGCTCGAGCACCACGCCCCAGCAGCCGGCGGCTTCGAGCGCCTGCGCGCCGTCCAGCACGCGCCGTGCGGTTTCCTCGTCCTTGCCCTGCAGCCGGTAGCCGCCGAGCGCCGACGCGGTCTGCGGCGTGAGTCCGACGTGGCCGAGCACCGGGACGCCGGCTCGCACCAGCGCCTCGACGATCGGCACCACCTCGACGCCGCCCTCGAGCTTCACCGAATCGGCGCCGGCTTCCTTCATCAGCCGCGCCGCGCTGGCGAGCGCCGTCTCGACCGTGCCATAGGAAAGAAAAGGCAGGTCGGCGATCAGGAAGGCCTGCGGCGCACCGCGCCGGGCGGCGCGCGTGTGATGCACCATGTCGTCCATCGTGACCGGCACGGTCGAGTCGTAGCCGAGCACCACCATGCCGAGCGAGTCGCCGACGAGAATCAGCTCGATGCCCGCTTCGGCCACCAGCTTGGCCGTCGGGAAATCGTAGGCGGTGAGCATCGCGAGCCGAGCGCNTTTGCTGCGCCTGAGCTCGAGGACGGTGGGCTTCTTCATTTCAGCGCCGAAAAATCGAAAAGCTTGCGGTCGAGCAGATGCGAAGGCCGCACCTCGCCGAGCGAGCGCAGGATCGATTCGATGCGGCCGGGATGGCGCTTTTCCCATTCCGCGAGCATCTGGCCGACGAGCTTGCGCTGCAGGTTGTCCTGCGAGCCGCACAGTGTGCACGGGATGATGGGAAACGCTTTCTGCTCCGCGTAGGCGGCGAGGTCGTCCTCGGCGACGTAGGCGAGCGGCCGGATCACCACGTGCTTGCCGTCGTCCGAGCGCAGCTTCGGCGGCATGGCCTTCAGCTGGCCACCGTGGAAGAGATTGAGGAAGAACGTGGCCAGGATGTCGTCGCGATGGTGACCCAGGGCGAGCTTGGTGGCGCCAACCTCCGTCGCCGCGCGATACAGCGCGCCGCGGCGCAGCCGCGAGCAGAGCGAGCACATGGTCTTGCCTTCGGGGATGACGCGCTTGACCACGGAGTAAGTGTCCTGCTCCACGATCCGGTACGGCACGCCTCGCTCTTCGAGATAGCGCGGCAGCACATCAGCGGGAAACGCCGGTTGCTTCTGGTCGAGGTTGACCGCGATCAGGTCGAAGCCGACGGGCGATTTTTCTTTCAATGACAGCAGCACGTCCAGCAGCGCATGGCTGTCCTTGCCGCCCGAGAGGCACACCATGACGCGGTCGCCCTCCTCGATCATCTGGTAATCGGCGATCGCTTCGCCGACCTGGCGGCGCAGGCGCTTCGCGAGCTTGCCGGCTTCATAGTCGCTCTTGCGCTTGTCGATGCGGACGGCGTGGACGGTCATGCCAGAACCCTAGATGAAGATGGAGCGCCCGCCGTCGACCGCGATGATCTGGCCGGTCACATAGGACGCGCAGGCGAGGAAGTGTACCGCCTGCGCGACGTCCTCCGCGCTGCCGACGCGCGCNAGCGGCGTCGTCGCGACGATGCGCTCGCGCTCCCCGGGATCGAATTGCCCGTCTTCGGGCCANGCAATCGCACCCGGCGCGACGCCGTTCACGCGCACCTTAGGCGCGAGCTCGACCGCTAGCGAGCGCGTGAGCGCCGCCAATCCGGCCTTCGCGACGCTATAGAGCGGATACCCCTTGAGCGGACGCTCGGCGTGGATATCGACGATATTGATGATGACGCCGGCGTGCTTCGCAAGTTCCGGCGCCGCTTCCTGGCTGATGAAGAGCGGTGCCCGGAGATTGGAGCCGATCAGCTCCTCCCAGTGCGAAGCCTCGATCTCGCCTACCGCCACCGGGAAAAAGGCCGAGGCGTTGTTCACCAGGATGTCGAGCCGCCCGAAGGAATCGAGCGTCGCGCCGACCAGCGCGCGCGGCGCGATCGGCGCGAGCAGCTCCGCCTTCACCGTCGCCGCGCTCTTCGGCCGCAGCGCATTCAGCTCTTTCTCGAGCTTCGTGGCATCGGCATCCGAATCGCGGAAATGAATCAGCACCGCGGCACCCGCGCCATGCAACCGGCGAGTGATCGCCGCGCCGAGGCGCCGCGCACCGCCGGTGACGAGCGCGGCCTTGCCGGCGAGCGAATCGTCCATAAGTGCTTTAGATTCTAGGCCATGCCGGCGCGCAGCCGCATCCTGCAAGAGATCGCCGCCGCCGGCGGCTGGATCTCGTTTGCGCGCTACATGCAGCTCGCGCTGCACGAGCCCGGCGTCGGCTACTACGCGAGCGGCGCGCGCAAGTTCGGCGCCGGCGGCGACTTCGTCACCGCGCCCGAGCTCGGCCGCCTCTTCGGCCGCACGCTCGCGCGCGAGCTCTCCGGCTTCGATCGTATCCTCGAGATCGGCGCCGGCAGCGGCGCGCTGGCCGAGGTGCTGACGCGTGAGCTGCAATGTGAATACCTGATCCTGGAGACCAGCGCCGAGCTCACGCAGCGTCAAAAAGAAAAGCTCGGCGACCGCGTGCGCCACATCCAGCGCCTGCCGGAACGCTTCCAGGGCGCGGTGATCGCGAACGAAGTGGTGGACGCGATGCCGGTGCACCTCGTGCACTGGACCGGGGACGCCATCATGGAACGCGGCGTGGCCGCCGGCCTCACCTGGGCCGATCGCCCGGCGAGTGGCGAGCTGTTTGCAGCGGCGCAGGGGATCGAGGTACCCGCGCCCTACATTAGTGAAATCAACCTCGCCGCCCCAGCTTGGATGCGGACCATCGCGCAATGCCTGGAGAGAGGCGTGGCGCTGGTCATCGATTACGGCTTTCCACGCCGCGAGTATTACCACCCGCAACGCGCGGCGGGCACGCTGATGTGCCACCACCGCCACCAGGCGCATGCCGATCCGTTCGCGCACCCGGGCGAGGAGGACATCACGGCGCACGTCGACTTCAGCGCGCTCGCGGAAGCGGCGCACAGCGCGGGCGCCGAGGTGCTGGGCTACACCTCGCAGGCAAGCTTCCTCGTCAATTGCGGCATCACCGAAGTGCTCGCCGAGGCGAACGCCGAGAACGCGCTGCACTACGCGCCGATCGCCGCGCAGGCGCAGAAACTGCTGTCACCGGCAGAGATGGGCGAGCTCTTCAAGGTGCTCGCCGTCGGCCGCGGCGTCGAGCAGCCGCTCGCCGGCTTCAGCCGCGGTGATCGCAGCGCCAGCCTTTAAGTACACTGGGCGGCATGGTCCGGCCGGCGCTGCTCGTCTTGCTTTTTTGCGCCGCCGCCGCAGCCGATGAAATCGACGAGGCGAAGAAGCGCTGGGCGCAAAGCCCGCACGGGCCGCTGCTCGAGCGCATCCTGCCGCCGACCTACGACGCGCGCCAACTGCCCAGCCGCGGCTCGCGCGGCGCGCAGCTCACGATGCGCTACTGCGTGCAATGCCACAACCTGCCGAATCCCGCCATGCACAACGCGGCGAAATGGCCGGGCATCGTCGAGCGCATGGTGCTGCGCATGGAAGGCCGCGGCAATCTCGGCACGCTGATGAGCGAGCTGATGGCCGGGGTGCAGGCGCCTTCGGAAGAGGAAACGCGCCTCCTGGCTGGCTACCTGCGAAAGCACGCGCAGAAGGCGCTCGATCCACAGCGCTACCCGGAGGTCTACCAGCCGGCGGGCGAAGCGTTTCGCCTCGCGTGCAATCAGTGCCACGTGCTGCCTGATCCGCAGCGGCATACGGCAGCCGAGTGGCGCGTGGTGGTGGCGCGCATGCAGGAGAACATGGAATGGATGAACCGGGTGGTCGGCAGCCAGCCGCTGCCCGGCGAGCCGCAGCTGCGGGTCGAGGAGATCAACGCGTTCCTGGAAAGGCACGCGCGCAAATGAGCCGGCGCAAGGTCGGGCTGCGCACGCGGCTCTTCTACCTCGCGGCGGCGGCGTTTCTGCCGCTCGCGCTGATGTCGGGCATCGGCCTGCTCGCCCTGGTGCAACAGCAGCGCCAGCAGGCCGAGCGCGCCGAAATCGAGATCACGCGCGCGCTCTCCACCGCGGTCGACGCGGAGCTCAGCCGCTCGCTCGCGGTGCTGGAGGCGATGGCCACCTCGACACTGCTCGATCGCGCTCAGCCGGCGCGCATCGAGGAGCTCGCCAAGCGCATCGCGGCGACACGGCCGCAGTGGCGCGCGGTCATCCTGCACGACGCGAAGAGCAGAATGATCTTCAACAGCGGCTATGCGCTCGACGCTTCCCTGCCGCAGACCGCGGAGCGCGAGAGCCTCGAGCTCGTGCTGCGCGAAGGCACGGCGGCCATCGGCAACCTCGCGCGCGGCCGGCAGGGAGGCTACAGCTTCGCGCTGCGCGTCCCCGTGATGCGCGACGGCGAGCTGCGCTACGTGCTCTCGGCGGTGATCGGCCCCGAAGGCATCCGCGACGTGATCAACCGCCAGCGCGTGCCGGGCGACTGGGTGGTGTCGGTGTTCGACGGCAAGGGGCAACGCATTGCACGCTCGCGGCCGCCCGACCTGATCGGCGGGCCGCCAGCGCCGGACCTCAAGGCGTTGCTGGAGGGGCCGGCCAACGAAGGCGCGGCCCTGATGGCGACCATCGAGGGCGACATGACCTACACCGCCTTCACGCGCTCGGTCGGCAGCGGCTGGACCGTGGCCATCGGCATCCCGCCTTCGTACGTCGATGCCGGCGCATTGCGCTCGCTCATCGTCTATGGCGGCGGCATATTGCTTTCGATCGGCCTCGCCGCACTCGCTGCGCTGCTCGTGGCGCGTGGCATCGCGCGTCCGATGGCCGAGCTCGGCGCGGCGGCGCTCGCCCTGGGCCGGCGCGAGTCGCTCAAGCTGCCGGCCACGCCGATCGAGGAAATCCGGCAGGTCGCCGATTCACTGGTGGTGGCTGCGGACGAGCGCGCGCGCGGCGAGGCCGAGCGCGAGCAGCTCCTCGCGCGCGAGCAGCAGGCGCGCACCATCGCGGAGGCGGCGAACCGCTCGAAGGACGAGTTCCTCGCCATGCTCGGGCACGAGCTGCGCAACCCGCTCGGCGCCATCGCCAACGCGAGCCAGCTGCTGGACGCCGCCGACGCCGAGACGCGCGCGCAGGCGCAGGCGGTCATCAGCCGGCAGGTGCAGCATCTCGCGCGCATGACCGACGACCTGCTCGACGCGGCGCGCGCCATGACCGGGAAGATCGTGCTGCAGCGCCAATCGCTCGACCTCGGCGAGGCGGCGGCGCGCGCGCTCGCCACGCTGCGCGCCGCCGGCCGCACCGGGCGGCGGCGCCTGGCGCAGCAGCTCGAACCGGTGTGGATCGATGCCGACCCGACCCGCATCGAGCAGATCCTCGGCAATCTGCTCGGCAATGCGCTCAAGTTCACGCCCGAGGGCGGCAGCATCACCGTGTCGGTGGCGAGGGAAGGCGACGACGCCGTGCTACGCGTCTCCGATACCGGCGTCGGCATGTCGCGCGAGCTGAGCGCGCGCGTCTTCGAGCCGTTCGTGCAGGGCGAGCGCCCGCTCGATCGCTCTTTCGGCGGCCTTGGCATCGGCCTTACGCTGGTGCGGCGCCTCGCCGAGCTGCACGGCGGCTCGGCGAGCGCCGAAAGCGATGGCGCGGATCGCGGCAGCAGATTCACGGTGCGCCTGCCGGCGGCGCGTGCGCCGTCCATGCGGCGCGCCGGTCCGGACAGCAAAGGCGCGGTCACCGCGCGCGACATCCTGATCGTCGAGGACAACCCCGATGCCCGCGAGACGCTGCGGCGCATGCTCGAGCTCAGCGGCCACCGCGTGCGCGTCGCGGCCGACGGCCTGAGCGCGCTCGAAGCCGTGCGTCAAGCTGCGCCGGAGATTGCGCTCATCGACCTCGGGCTGCCGCAGATGGACGGCTATGAGCTGGCACGACGCATCCACGCCGAATACGATGCTGCGCGCCGGCCTTATCTCGTCGCCCTCACCGGCTATGGCCTGCCGGAAGACCGCAGCCGCACGCGCGAGGCGGGCTTCGACCTGCATCTGGTGAAGCCGGTCGACGCCGCAACACTCGCCGCGGCGCTGGAGCGGCGCGGCAGCTAGACCTGCGGTACGGCCATCCCCTTTTGCACCGCGGGCCGCGCGCCGAGCACGTCGTACCAGCGCTTCACGTTGGGGAATTGCCCGAGCTCGACGCGGTGCCACTCGTGGCGCGCCACCCACGGATAAATCGCCATGTCGGCGATGCTGTACTCGCGGGCGAAGTAGTCCTGCTCGGCGAGGTGCTNGTCCATGACGCCGTACAGCCGCTTGGCCTCGTTGCCGTAGCGCTCGCTGCCGTAGGGAATCTCGTCCTTCTTCGCGCGCATGAAGTGGTGCGCCTGGCCGAACATCGGGCCGACGCCGCCCATCTGGAACATGAGCCACTGCAGCGCCTCGTACTTGCCGCGCGCCGGGCGCGGCAGGAACTTGCCGGTCTTGCCGGCGAGATAGATCAGGATCGCGCCCGATTCCATCATCGCGATCGGCTTGCCGTCGGGTCCTTCGGGATCGACGATGGAGGGGATTTTTCCGTTCGGATTGATCTTCAAATACTCTGGCGCGAACTGCTCGGTGTTNGTGCCNATGTTGATCTTGTGCACGCGNTANGGCAGGCCGCACTCCTCGAGCATGATGGAAACCTTGCGGCCGTTCGGNGTGCTCCAGGTATAGAGTTCGATCATGGTGAAGTGGCTCGTGACGTTGTTCTTGGCGCTGGTGATTCTAGCGATGGTGACGCCGTTGTTCGGACGTATTTCGCTTGGCCGCCTGCCGGGCGATTTCCGCATCCCGCTGCGCGGCCGCGTCTATTACGTGCCGCTCGCGAGCACCGTGCTGCTCTCACTCCTTGTCTGGGGCATCGGCCGTCTTCTTTAGGCGCTCGGCGATCGCCGGGCCGACCCACATCTGCGGCAGCGACGCCACCAGCTTCTCGGCGGCTTCCTGCTTCGCCACCGAGGCCTTGGCGAGGTCGAAGGCCCGGGTGAACGAGCGCGTGCGGGCCAGCGCGTCGCGGAAGTAGGCTTCGCCGAAATAGGTGAAGTCGCGTCCCGGCTCGCAGCCGAATGACGTGCGCTCGGCCGAGGCGGCGGTGATGACGATGCTGTTGTCGTCGCGCAGCGGCTCGATGAAGCCGCCCGCATAGCACGCCGAGACCACGATCACCCGCCACTTGATGCCGGCATCCTGCAGCAGTCGCGCGAGCGAGGTCGGCGTGAGCGAGGCGAGATCGAGCGGCGGCTGCACCGCGGAGAGGCGATGGTCGCGGTAGCCGTGCGCGGTGAGGAACAGAAACAGCGTGTCTTCGTCGCCGTTCATCCGCTCGCCCACGCGTTTGAGCGCCCGCTCGAGATTGGTGACGCTGGCGATCGGGAATTCGTCGAGCGCCTCCTGGCTGCTGACCAGGGCGATCGAGCGGCCGGCGCTGCCGAAGCGCTCGTCGAATTGCCGCCGCACGAAGCGCATTTCTTTCAGGAAGACATCATTGCTCGCATCCGGCGCAAAACCGACAAAGTAGGTCTCCGCCACGCCGGGGCGACCCGGCGCGATCGCATCCAGGGCGCGCTCGATGAGCCGGCCCTGCTCGTGAAACAGCTTCTCTTCGGTGAGCGGATCGGGCGCCTGCTCCTCGGGCGCCGGGTTCCACACGTCGGTGCGCGGGAACAGGAAAAAGGCGATGGCGATCATCGCCGTCACCGCGAGCGCCGCCTTCAGCACCTGCGGTCGCCGCGATCCCATGCAGACGATGATGGCGCGCAGCGAAACCAGCCAGATCCACGCCAGGAGCAGGAACGCCGCGATTCGCGGATAGCCGCTCAGCTCACCCAGCAGAGCGAACAGCAGCCCGGCCAGCTCGAACAGCGGATCGCTCGCGGTCAGCGCAGTGGCGACGAGCAGCAGCTGCTCGCGCGCCCCGTAGACCAGCGCCACCGCCAGCGCCGCGGCGAGCACCAGCGGCACCGACGCGAGATAGATTGGCAGCGCCGCGCTGTCGAACTCGCCGGCGAGGCCGGTGCGGATCGCCGCGGCAGCGACCCACATGGCGAAATTGAAAGCGAGCAGCAACGCGAAGTCGAGCGCCGAGACGCGGTAGTCATAGGCGCGCACCGGCATGAAAAGCGCGAGCCGGGCACCCGCCAGCACGTTGCGGTAGAGCGCCTGCAGGTGAAGTTTCATGCCGAGCGCGCGATCGCTTCCACGCGGGCGCGGTCGATCCGCTCGGCGATCTGCTGCGGCGAAGCTGCGCCTGCCGCGATCGCGCCGGCGTCGACTGCAATGGCGGCAGCCAGCGCGCGCTCGAGGCGCGAGGTGTCGATGATCGGCTGGTCGCGCCGCGCCACGGCGAGCAGCTCCTGGAAGCGCTCCGGCCGCCGGAACGCATCGGTACGCTTCAAGAGCTCGAGCAACGCTTCCGGTGTTGCAAGACGCGATGCGCGCAGCGCCACACGGTTGCGGCAAGCGAGCAGCGCGAGCTCGCGCACCTCGCTCTGCACCTTCAGGCGATCGCACAGCGCCTGCACCTCGGATTCCTTGAGCGGCCAGGCGAGCCGCGCGAAGCGCTGCGCCAGTGGCCCTTCGAGCTTGCCCACGGCCCGGATCTCGGGCAGCAGCTTGTCGCGCAACCCGCACTCTTCCAGCACCTCGAACATGCGTTCCGGCTCGCGCTCCATCAGGCCCTTGGCGAACTCCTGCCACACGCGCTCCGGCACCAGGTAATCGGTCTCGCCGGAGGCGACCATGCGCTTCATCAGCGCCATCGTCTCCGGTGCGACGTCGAAGCCGAAGCGCGCGGCGAAACGCGCCACGCGCAGGATGCGCACCGGATCTTCGGCGAACGCCTCGCTGACATGGCGCAGCACGCGCCGCTCGAGATCCTTCCTGCCGCCGAAGGGGTCGATCAGCGTCCCGTCCTCGGCCTTGGCGATCGCGTTGATCGTCAAATCGCGGCGCCTCAGGTCATCCTCGAGCGTCACATCGGGCGCCGCATGCACCGTGAAGCCCTTGTAGCCGCGCCCGCTTTTCCTTTCGGTCCTGGCCAAGGCATGCTCTTCGTGCGTCGCGGGGTGCAGGAACACCGGGAAGTCCCTGCCGACCGGCTTATAGCCCAGGCGCTCGATCTCCTCCGGAGTCGAGCCGACCACGACGAAGTCCTTTTCCTTCACCGGCAAGCCGAGCAGCTCGTCGCGCACGGCGCCGCCCACCAGGTAGGTTTTCACCCGTACAGATCGAGGCTGGGAATCGACTCCGGCTCGCGCTCGGCGGCCTCGATCCATTCGCGCATCGCCGGCAATGCCAGCATGGCGTCCATATAGCTTTGCTTGCGCACTGCGACTTCATACGTGCGAAAGCGCAGAACCACCGGTGCATACATCGCGTCCGCCGCGGTGAATGGCCCGAAGAGGAAGGGACCTTGCGCCTCGGCCCAGATGGCGTCGATGCGCGCGATATTGGCGAGCACTTCGGAGGTGCGGCCTTTGCCGGGATAGCGCTTGCGAGTGTTCATGCTCATGTGCTCGCGCAGGGCGGCAAAGCCCGAGTGCATCTCGGCCGAGACCGCGCGTGCCTTGGCGCGCTGCGCCGGATCCGAGGGCCAGAGCTGCGGGCGGCGCTCGGCCAGGTATTCGAGAATGGCGAGCGAATCCCAGACCACGGTTTCCCCATCGTGCAGGATCGGCACATGACCCGCGGGCGAGTAGCGCAGGATTTGCTCCTTCGACCCCGGCCCATAGAGGTGGATGCGCTTCTCGTCGAACGGGATGCCCAGCACCTTCATGGCGAGCCACGGCCGCAGCGACCACGAGGAATAGTTCTTGTTACCGATGACCAGAAGCATAGGGCTCGTCGTCTTGCACGAACTCGGTCTCGCGCCGCGCGTCGTCCATCCAGGCGCGCACGCCGCCGAGCCCGAGCACCGCGTCGCAATAGACCTGCGCGGCGCGCGGCAGCTCGACTGCATAGGTCTGGAAGCGCGTCACCACCGGAGCGTAGTAGGCGTCGGCGATCGAAAAGCCGCCAAAGAGGAGCGGCCCCGCCTTGCCGAAGCGCTCGCGGCACGAGCTCCAGAGGGCGACGACGCGATCGATATCGCGGCGCGAATCGGCGTTCAGGCCCTTGCCGGGATGGCGGCTGCGGATGTTCATCGGCATGCCGCTGCGCAGCGCCTGGAACCCTGAATGCATCTCGGCGCAAACCGATCTCGCCACCTGGCGCGCCCGCGCGTCGGCAGGCCAGAGGTGCTTCTCGGGGAAGCGCTCGGCCAGCGTCTCGCAGATGGCGAGCGTGTCCCAGACCGGCTCGCCGTCGATGATCAGCACCGGCACCTTGCCCGCGACCGGATAGCGCTCGATGCCGCGCGGCTTGGCGTCGGCGCCGAACTTGAGCTGGACTTCTTCGAACGCGAGGCCCGCTTCGCGCATCAGCACCCACGGGCGCATCGACCAGGACGAGTAGTTCTTGTTGCCGATCACGAGCTGCATGGCTAGCCGGGCCCGGCGGTGACGCGGCCGCCGTCCTTGATCGGCGTCGCGAATTTGTACTCGATGTCCCAGGGAAAGTGGATCCACTTGCTCTGCTTGAATTCCTTGACGCACAGATCGACGATCGGGCGGCCGGCGGGTTTGGCGTAGAGCGTGGCGAAGTAGGCCTTCGGCAGCAGCCGGCGCACNGTCTGNGCGGTCTTTCCCGTGTCGACCAGATCGTCGATCAGCAGGAAGCCNTCGCCGTCGCCGGTGACGCTCTTCAGCACCTGCACGCTGCCCTGCGCCTGCGCTGCGGCGCCGGGCGTACCACGGTCATAGCTGGTGACGCAGATCGTGTCGACGAGGCGGATGTCGAGCTCGCGCGCCACCAGCGCCGCCGGCACGAGGCCGCCGCGCGTCACGGCGATGATGCCTTTCCACGGACCCTTGGCGTGCAGCATCTCCGACAGGTAGCGCGTGTCGCGGTGCAGCTCGACCCACGAGATGATGATCTCGTCTTCGTAGGGGATCCGGGCCATGCCGCAGTTTAACGGTTTGTCAGGCGCCGCCGCGGAAGCAGGAATAGCTGGATCCGAGAGGCCGAAGCGGTAGGTGACGACGTCGAGAAAAGGAACGTTGGGCAGTGGCACGTCTTTCTGCCGGCGATAGTAGTCGGCGACGCGCAAGATCGCTTCGTAGGTGCCCGGCTCGAAGCGCGCGCCCAGCGCGGGGTGCTCGAGCAGACCTTTCGCAGTGGTAGCGCCCGACGGCGACGACGCCACGCGAGACATCCACTACATGGATCGAAACGCCGGACATCCTTAGTTCAGCTTGGCGCCGGAGTCCTTGACGGGCTTGGTCCAGTCGCGCACCTGGTTGGCGACGAAGCTGGTGAATTCCTCNGGCGACATGTCCTTGCCCTGCACGCCGAGCTCCGCCAGGCGCTGCGCCACCTTGGGATCGGCGAGCGACTTCTGCATCGCTGCATGNAGCCGCGTCACCACNTCGCGCGGCAGGCCGGCGGGACCCGAGACGCCGAGGAANTTCTCCGCCACCAGCTTCTTCTGCCCGAGCTCCAGCACGCTCGGCACGTCGGGCGCCATGGCCGCGCGCGCCGGCGAGGTGACGGCGATGGCGCGCAGCCTGCCGTCCTTCATGAAGGGCACGTTCTGCGGCAGGGTGTCGATGGCGAGCTTGATGGTGCCGCCCAGGAGGTCGTTGTGCATCGGCGAGGAGCCCTTGTAGCCGACGTGCTCCATGCGCAGGCCGTGATCGTTCTTCATCGTCTCGCCGACGATGTGGCCGATCGAGCCGATGCCGCCCGAGCCGTAATTCACCGGGTTCGGCTCGGCCTTGA
>JGI25614J43888_10000352_pt1 | contig 12581 bp, 10 predicted proteins | sample GraSoi_2013_60cm_FD_43888 | JGI IMG/M metagenome (IMG submission 43888) | reverse complement strand
GTTGGTGCGCGGCGAGAGCGAGCCGGCGGAAGTCCCGACTGCGTACTGAAAGAACCGCTCTGATAGGCAGACGAACGGCAGGAGTCCCGGCAGGAGGCCGTCGTTCTTCGGCGCGAGCACGTAGATATCGCCGGACACCACTGCCTCGAACTCGGCCACGGCCACCTTGCGCTGATAGGCCCGGCGCTTCCCAAAGAGCACCTGCCCAGGCCGACACCGCCGCGTGAATGTCGTGCCATCTGCCACGTTGCCCCACGCCTTGATGTGGAGCGATCCGGGCTGGATATGCTCCAGACCAATAAACCGCTCCAGCCCGGCGTCGGCGGGATTACCTTGTGTCTCGTTGAGGTTTTCCACCACATCACCAAAGCGAACGCGGGTCCACCTTTTGCGCTGAAAGAGCGGGAGTTTGGACCAGTCGGGATTTACGCCTGGCACAGCCCGAGCGTCGCCGCCTGCTGCACAAACTCTGCTCAGTGACGCTCGCAGTTGTCGGGAACATTCCAGCCAATCGGTAAGCATCGCCAGAAGATCAGGCCGCCTGACCGTTTTCTCGGGGCTCGATAACGCGGTGACAAGTGTGATGTATAGCGGAATGCTCAGCTTGCCGTCATTGGCTCGGATTTCCTCCAACGTGGCTACCCTGGCGAATCCGGATTCGTCCTTGAACTGCTTGTATGCTTTTACGATGCGCTCGATGTGGTCGTCTGTTAGGAAGCTCTGGGCGCGTTCGCGGGTCACTTCGTCGATGGCATTGACGAAGAGGATACGGCCTTTCCGCGCGTTGGGCTTTGCCATGCGGCAGATGATAACACAAGCTTCCATCGGGGAGTTATAGAAAAGGTTTGGTCCCAGACCTAGGACACATTCTATGAGGTCGGCTTCGACAATTTTGCGCCGCATCTCTGCTTCCTCCTCCCGGAAAAGTACGCCATGAGGGAACAGGATGGCGCAGCGACCAGTGGCGGGCGCGAGGCTGCAAAGAATGTGTTGCCAGAAGGCATAGTCGGCTCTGCCTTGGGGAGGTGTGCCGTATAGGTTGCGTCCCCAAGGGTCACTCGCAAAGGCCTCGCGGTCCCATTGCTTGATGGAATAGGGCGGATTGGCCAGTACCACGTCGAAATGTTGCAGGCGGTCGCCCTGTACGAACTTCGGCTCGGAGAGGGTGTCGCCGCGCTCGACGCGGAAGTCCTCGATGCCATGCAGGAAGCAGTTCATCCGCGCAATGGAGGACGTCATGAGATTTCGTTCCTGGCCGTAAAGGTGGACATTGCGCCATTCTTTACCCTTGCGGCGAAGTTGGGCGACGCACGAGAGCAACATGCCACCCGAGCCGCAGGTCGGGTCGTAGATGGATTCGCCGGGCTGCGGTTGGAGCATCTCGGCCATTAGATGAACAACAGTGCGGTTGGTGTAGAACTCGGCGGCTGTGTGGCCCGAATCGTCGGCGAATTTCTTGATGAGGTATTCGTAGCCTTGGCCCAGCTCGTCCTCGGGCAGGTTGGCTACAGTGAGTTCGAGCGAGGAGAAATGCTCGACCAGGTCACGTAACATGGCGTCGGAGAGCCGGTCCTTGTTCGTCCATTGTGCGTCACCGAATATGGCATAAAGCTTATCCGGGTTGGCGGTCTCGATCGTGCGCATGGCTGATTGAAGCGCTGCACCAACGTTCTTCGTCGCCCTACGGACCTCGCGCCAATGCGCTGGAGACGGAATCTGGAAGCGATGATTTTCCGGGAAGGCGGCGAACACTACGTCACCATCGGACTCTTTTAGCGCGCTTTCCGTCTCCTCATCGAACACGTCACACAAACGCTTGTAGAACAATAGAGGGAAGATGAATTGTTTGTAGTCACCCGCATCTATCGTCCCACGCAGAAGCGTCGCTGCGCCCCAGAGGTATGATTCAAGCTGTTGTTGCGAGATTCTCATTGCGACAAATCAAGGAACAAGGACCCTGCATTATCGGGACTCTGGTAATTCGACTTCGTGGCCGGTAAAGCATCATTCGATTGGAATCAAAATTCCTTCTCTGCTCAGCATCTCGAGGAGATTGTTTTCTGCCAGAAACGCCTCTTCAGTGCTGTCTTTCAGCCGCCGCAGCGCCTCGTCCGCTGTTATTAGCTCCTGCTCAACCTTCGGCTCGACGTAGCGCGTGATATTGAGGTTGTAATCATTGCCAGTGATCTCTTCGATTGTGACAACGCGGGCGATGCCTTCCACGTCCGTATAATCACGATATAGTTGATAAATGCCTTCGATATGCGCAGGCAGGAGTTCGTTCTGCGCACGTCCCGCCTTGAACTCTTTGGAGGCATCGACGAAGAGCACCCTCTTTTTCCGGTCATTCGTCTTACGCTCACAGAAAACGAGGATGCAGGCAGCCAAGCCGGTGCCGTAAAATAGGTTGGGTCCCAGGCCGATGACGGCCTCAAGGAGGTCCATACCAAGAATCTTCTTACGAATCTCTCCTTCTTTCCCCATCCGGAAGAGCGCACCATGCGGCAGCACCACGGCCATGCGGCCCGTGTTCGGCGCCATGCTCTTGATCATGTGCTGCACCCAAGCATAGTCGCCACTCTTGTCAGGTGGCATCCCCGCAAAGTTGCGGCCGTGTGGATCGCTCGCCCAAGCCTCGACACCCCATTTCTCGAGTGAGAACGGCGGATTGGCAATAACACAGTCGAACGTGGCAAGATTATCGCCGAAGAAGAACGCTGGGTTACGTAAAGTGTCGCCGCGCACGATTCGGAAATCCGAAGAGTCGTGCAGGAAGAGATTCATTCTAGCGATTGCAGAGGTGGTGAGATTCTTCTCCTGTCCGAACAGTTTGCCCCAAAGCGTACGGTCGTCTCCGTGCTTCTTCTTCACGTGATGGATGGCTTCTAACAACATTCCGCCTGTCCCACAGGCCGGATCGTAGATGGATTCGCCCTCTTTCGGATCGAGGATATTGACCATCAACCGCACCACCGATCGAGGTGTGTAGAACTCGCCAGCTTTCTTGTTCGTGGCGTCGGCAAACTTCTTGATTAGGTATTCGTACGCCTGCCCGAGAATGTCTGCTCGTGCGGCCTGGTTGCCGAGATTGATACGAGAAAAGTGTTCAATCAAGTCACGGAGCAGCGAATCCGACAACCGGTCCTTATTCGTCCACTGCGCGTCACCAAATATAGCGTACAGCGTTTCCGGGTTTGCCTTCTCGATTCCGCGCACCGCCGTTTGCAACGCTTGGCCGACATTGATCGCAACAGTACGCACGTCCTCCCAGTGGCAAGCCTCGGGAATTTGGAAACGGTAGTTCTGCGGGAATTGGGCGTACTCCTCGTCACCGCCGGATTCCGCGAGAGCGGTTTGATACTCCTCATCTCTGACATCCGAGATGCGTTTAAAGAACAATAGCGGGAAAACGTACGTTTTGAAATCCGCGGCGTCCACCGAACCACGTAGGATATTCGCCGCTTCCCAGAGGTGAGATTCAAGGGCGGCGAGGGAAATTTCTGCAGGTACAGGCATCGAATTCAGGTAGGTCACTATGGCATCGGCTGTCGAAGGCGCTTCTTAAGATAATGCGCAAAAACCTCAGCCGCAGAAAAACCCGCTGGCTCCTTGAGGCGAGAAATCTCGTTGCGCGTAGTTTTCTCATCAGTGTCGACGAGGGTGATGGCTGAATAGGAGTTTAAGGAAATACTCTCTATGTTAAGACGTGCTTTCTCCTGGAGGTGATGAAGTGTTTTCAGTATCTCATCGCTCCACACAAGCATAGCCTCATAGAAATGCTTTTCGAAATCGGACGGGGCAACAGTCTTCCAGACGTTCCAATCAATTCCTCCGTTTCTATCACCAAAGTGGCAGAACCATTCTGGAAGAAAGAGACCTCGGATTATACCATACTGATCCTCCTCGATTTGACGCGCGAGAAGTCCCGAAATACCTCGCTCTCCGAATGCGTGAAGAAACACCCGAGCCGCCTCGGACCCACCGTGCGGGCCGGAAATCAGTAAGCTGAATCCCGGGCGAGTTCCTGGAGAGTCTAACGGTTGTAACAATCCTACGACCCCGTAAGCAGCTGGAAATAGCCGGCTGTTTCGCCGTATCTCGGCGCTTAGGGAATCGACCACTTTTTGATAGGTTGATTGGACAGAGCGTTCAATTGTGACGGCAATGTCGTGGTCAATCGCACCGCCGCCTTTCAAGCCAATAGCAACACTTCCTCTTACCGAAGACTCGTCCCATTGACATGAATTAGCGTATTTTTTGGATGCTTCGGCCCAAAACTTTTGGACATCTCGGTCTGAGACTCCGGACGATACGTCCGGCCAGATCGTGAGATCCGCCGGCTTTCTGGCTTCTAGGCGCTGTTTGCCAATTGGGACTGAAACACGTTCAATAACCCACTGCGGCGCAGGCACATGGCCGGTACCGCGCAATCGCGAGGAAATATCTTGAGGCATCTTATTCTGCGCCCTCCGGTTTTACTATGTTACCAAGCAGCGTCGTTAATATATAGAAACAACCCCTTTTTTTATCCTTCGTAGTCAAGTTTCGACGCCAGGCAAAGTCTGTCAAAAGCTCACGAACGTCGTTCACCCTGTTCGATCGCGCTCTCAAATTACTATGGCCATCTCGAGACATCGGCAGAACCCATTCGCGAGCATTATCTGCCGCGGAGTTTTACATTCGACTTGGAACAAAGCCGGACAGGCAACAAGGACAGCAACACAACGCGCCCGCGATACGGCGACATTAAGCCTGTTCAAACTATAGAGGAATTCCATGCCTCTCGGCGCGTCTTCTGGGGTTGACGTCGTCATCGAATAAAAAACAACCGGCGCCTCCTGTCTCTGGAACTTGTCTACCGTTCCGACCCTGGCACCCGCTGGGAGTCTCTTACGCAACGCGGCTACCTGCGCATTGTACGGGGCCACAACGAGCACATGTTCCAGCTTGAGACTCTGGGGTTCGCCCTTACGATCCGTCCAGGTACTCCCCTGCCTCACGAGGCCGTCAATCAATTGCGAGATCCGCTCAACCTCTTCCGGGGACTCACTCTGTCTTCCGGAGTGAGCAACCGGGGCGAAGCGGAGCCCTGTCCCGCTAGGCGGACCTTCAGTGTTGAGGCGCTGCCGCTGGTTCTCAGGGCGAGGCGCGGTCGACGGTTATAAAAGAGCTCAGAGGTGAACGCGCAAATGCCCGGGTGCAACCGCTGGATCTCGGTCAAGAAGAGTCCCTGGTCGGGGGTGACGGTCGCGTGTCCCCGCAACAGGCGATCAAAAGCGGAGCCCTCCGCAGCTGGCGGATGGATACCCTTCTGGGGCTGATCGAGTTGTTGCGGATCGCCAAGTAACACCGAGCTCGTGGCGGCTTGGGAGATTGCCAGCACGTTCGCCAGAGACATCTGGCCTGCTTCATCGATATGAAATTCCAAAATAACGTAGATCTCCGAACCGCACCGGTCTATCCATTCGTCAAGTACATCATTCCCTTGGCCGATTTTGAAGCGCCCGGGTCTTCTCTCTACCATCGCATTCAAATAGCGCTTTCTCAGCCACAAGCGCCACACATTTATTTCCAGCTGTTTGCTCCCTTAAGAATTGCGATGCACTGACGGGGTGCTGTCCTTGCACAAAAAAATGGATCACGAGTTTTCGGTTCAATTGCGCGCATTTGACGGTGCGAAGAGCGGCGCTGGCGTCGGCGTCGGTGTGCTTCTCGCTCTCTGCTCGTCGTTGCTCCAGAAGAGTATCAAGGGCGGTTTCGTTATCACCGGAGGTCTAAACTTGGGCGGTTCCGTCGAAACAATTTTCAATCCAGTCGCCGTCGTTGAAATTGCCATAGAGAAAGGTGCAGCCAGTATTGTGATGCCGATCAGCAGCCGCCGACAGTTGAACGACCTGCCCGACGATCTGGCGGCTAAGATCACCATCCACTACTACCTCGATGCCCGCGACGCATTGCTGAAAGCGTTGGCGATCTGATGCTGGCTACGTCGGGCACCGTCGACGAAGGACACAGGCTGTTGGACGCGTTGTCCGGACGGTCTAAAGTCTGGGATGGTTTTTGCGAAGGCACTCAGGATAATTCGGTTATGGAGATCAGGAAAGGTTAAAAAAGGCCGAACTCCTGCATCCCGACATGCTTTAACAGCCTTCGCTTCCGCCTCTAATTCGAAAGGGGCATCCAGGTATCCGTGTGCGGCGATTTGTTGCGCCGCGGGTTGCCGCGCGGCCAAGAGCTTAACCAGATTCTCTGGCACCGACAGCAAGTCCCAGAGCGCGTGGAGTAGATTTTTGGCGGCCGAATAGCCCAGTACCTCTCCGCCGTCTCCCCGTCCACCACCTCCCAGTAATGCTTCCGCAACATCTGCACGGAGTAGTCGCCCTTTCGGGGCCGACCGCAACACTGCTTCACCACTGGCTACCCGGCGATGCGCGCGTGTCGCCGGAGCGAGGCCGGCGCACGGTCCCGAGGATGGGGCGTCTTTAGAGGTAAGGAGATTCAAAAGGAACTTTTCTCTGAAGAAGGAACCAACAGTACTGGTAATTTCACAATCAGATGTCAGTATTACTATCCGACTGCACTTGCGCGAGGTCAGGTACCTAGAAGGACAACCATCTAGCTATGGGGTGATGTTCCCTTAACACTCCTGACATCCAACGGCAATTTCAGAAATTTGAGTGGGCCCTGGCCTCACTTTCGAACAGGTTAACCGGTTGATGTCGGATACCGAAAGACAAAACGCTGAGTTCCTCGCTCAATGCCGCGGGCTAAGACGTTCAAAGTGCCATATTTAGCTAGACACTAACCCTTTATTCAGCGAGATCGTCGGCTTATGAGCGCCGGATTTGTTTTTCATCGCCATTCTGATTCCATTGAAATGGACTTAGATTCTGTGGGTCAAGAAGGGTTCACGACGCTGTTTGCGCTCGGAATCATTAATCCAATGGGACCCACTATGAATGCACTGGTTGCGAGCGGTTTTGGATCGGTCGGTGAACGCCGCGCTTTGCTGCATCTCATGCTAAATCCGTTCAGCCAGAGCTGCTATGAAGTTGGTATTGTTACCTTCGGTGAAACCTCGCCTTCGCTACCAGATTTGCGCGCATTCTTCTCACTTCCGTTTGGTGCGTGTCCAACGCTTTTGATGCCAAGTGCTCTTTATTCCGATGAATTCGCACAGAACTTATTTGTCGAACTTCTACAGTCGTTCGATGATTGTGGTCAGGCGTGGGATAAGCTGCGTCACTTTCCCGGGGACCCTTGGAAGCGCGTCAAAAATGAAATGGCAGGATTGCCTGACTTTATAGCGAAGGGTCTAAAGGGAATTGAAACTGAGCAGCAGCCCCGACGAATAACAATTACTGAAGCGCGCGAGTTTGCGCAGCTGCAACTGAATGCGAAAAACTTAGGCGAAGAGTTCAAAGCTTTCATGTTCGCGTGGGAGGGATCAATCAACTTTACCGGACTCGGCGGTATTGCGATGTCGAAGGAGCGATTCCTAGAGACGTTTGGCCAATTGGCGCTGACGCTTCGTTTGCCCTTTATGCGCAATATTATCGACAATCCCGAAAACCTTCGAGACAACGGGCGCGGCGGCGAAGCTGAGGAACATCCATTGCTGCGGATTGCGCGGTCGAAGTATTCCCCAGGCAGCATCGAGGAAAGTTTGGTGCTGCGATTTATGAACGATCGCGTCATGGCAGAGGGAATTCGCGAAGAGGATCACTCCGCAACGACTCGATGGCTGGCCAGGTTGGTGCGCCATGCTCGTTGCTGGGCCGAGGAACTGCTGGAACGTGACCCAGAAACTGTCAATGCGATGTTCAAAGAGAGTACTGAGGAATCCATTGAGAGCGCCCGCGCGTTGCTGCGGCAAGAATTAGGACCTGATCCCGCCGATGTTGATGACGCTAGTGCAGCTGAGGCATTGATGGAATGGGCTAACCACCGTGGATTGGAGTCGTCCGAGGATCGGGTGGGACTTTGGCAATTGGTCGTCGAAGTGGTCGACGCTGCGCTTTGGGTCGGGTGGCTGTTCCCAAGGACCCAGCATTAAACTACGTTTACAGATGGATCACACGCAGGCCACCGCGACACTGTGCGGTTACTCCGCACTGCGCGTGCTATGGCTATTACTTGACAGCGTTTCGCCGGTTCATCACTGGCCGCTTTGATTTACTGATATCTCGCCACGAGATGGCAATTATGAGGCCATCCAGCATTGGGGCTTCGGGTGCGGGATCAATAAAGGTAAATAACTCCTTTTTCCAGGGGCTGAGTTAGCAGCTCTTTCGCTTCAGTGGGAATCACGTACGCCTTTTGTTCTTTCGGCCAGAACACGACCTGTCGCTTGCTTCCGTTTACAAACTGAATGTCTGCGATGATTAAGGGCGTGAATCGAAAGTACAGGTTGATTTGGGAGAGTCGTTTTCTGATTTCCTCTCGAAGCCGTGCGCGAGTGACTAAATCGGTTGAGTTTCTTAGAGCAACTCTCAGTTCGGCGGGATCAGCGATTAGACGCTGTTGTGATTTTAGACGAGCTATTTCTGCTGAAAGCGCTTCATTTTCTCGAATGAGCTCATGTTCGTTATGTTCGGATTCTTTCAACTGAGTAAGTAACGTCTTTGGCGGTTCGTCATCAGCCAGTAGAAGCCTAGTCAGGCGGTCCAGCATTTTCTGGTTTTTCTCGCGATCCAAAAGAAGTTTGTTTAGGCGACTGTTCGCTGTCTTTAGTTCGGCAGTTTCAGTGCCGCCTTGTAATGCCCGCCAGTCCAAAGCGTCTAGGAAATGCAGGAAAGCATCTTCAAAAATAGAGTAGCTGATTCGGTTGGGCTTTCTCCGAAATCGGTAAGAGTCGGTGATGAGTTCGTTCCCTTTCCAATAGAAAGTCATCCGCAGCCGTAGGTCCGCGTCCGTAAGAAGACCAGCAAAGAGATTATTAATCTTAGCGTCGGATTTCCCTTTCCGTTTGCGATACCGGCTTTTACGCGCTTCCTGTACCGCTTTAAAAGTTTTGAAGTCGATCGCAGCGGGGAAGTAATCTAAAATTAAATCGCCCTCTTTTTCTCTCTTTCCATCTGGTAATCTTCGATGAGGCTGAAATGCTCCGTAGGTGGCCGGGTTTACGAGAATTTTTTCGACATAGGATTTGTGCCAGCCTTTACCAGAGTCCGTGAATGACTCATGTTTGTCGTTCAGATATTGGGCGATGAGTTGGGCACCCAGACCATTGAGTGAATAGAAGAAAATCTGTCTGATAGCCTTAGCTCGTTTCTCAATCAGTTGAAAACGCTTTCCCTTCTCTGCGCGAATCCATGCGGGTACTTTTGCGGTTATCGCGATTCCAGGGTTGTTGGCAGCAAAAGTCTTTTTATTTCTCCATGCTGAACCAACGCGCTGGCTTTTACGCTCAGATTCTTCGTGGGCTCTGGACATGACGATTATTGAAATGATTAGCTCTTCGGTCTGAGTGCCGGGACCGTAGATGCGATTGTCAGCGAGTGTGTGAATCTCGATGCCATGGTCGTCAATCAGTTCAAGCAGTTGACGTAATGCTTTGCGGACTTGCTCCCGGCTCAATCTGTCGAGCGATTCGACCAAAAGTGCGCTTCCCGGCTTTACCCTGCCGGATTTGCAAGCCTTGATGAACGCGGCCAACGCGCCTTCAGTTTTGTTCTTGCCGGTGAAGGCACTGATCCCAAGGTCACGAAAGGTCAGTTCACGATCGAGTTGCAAACCATGTCTCTGAGCGTATTCCTCGGCCAGCGCAGTTTGGCGGCGTAGACTGTCGCCCTTGGATTGCTCGCTGCTGCTGAACCTGATGTACGAGAATGCTGGCTTAGGCACTTGGCAACGTAGCTATTATTGCACATATATCAATGTCATGATGGGAGAGATTCGTGACGAGGAAAGCGCGGACGCTCTCATGCGCCTTTCCTCGTCAGGGCATCGGGCCATTTCGACGTTGCATACTAACTCTGTCTGCGGTGATTGCTGATGATCAAGCCGATCTCACATTTCAGCTCTCTCATGTGATGTCGATGAAGAAGATCGACAAGGCAGTGTAGATAGTGGGAAACAAGAATCGCAATCACCGGAGTCTTATTGCAAATTGAACCTTCCAGCTCATGGAGAACTGCAAAGCGACTAGGACAAATTTTTCCCGAAAGCTCAGTTCGTCTAAGTCAAAATCCTCGAGGGCCCACGCTACTCGGAGAAAGAAGAGCCCTAACGCGTCGTCTCGGTGTTGGTCCGAGTGAATAATATTCGCGCCATGCTCGTACAAAAACCTTGCGATTGTGAAAACGATGCCCTTTCGATCTGGGCAGTTAATCAGCAAGATTGCTGTGCAGGTGCCTAGCCGTTTTTTCCTTTTTCGAGCTCAACCTTTCATGGTTGCCGATAGCTTGAAGATGGCGATCTCGCAGCGCTTGGTGAAAAAGGTCTGTCCCCGCTGTTACGTCGAAGAACCGGTTCCATCGGCGGAGCGGCTTATCAGAGTGCGACCTCTTTGGCAGAATATTACGGTATTCCGTTTTACTACCTGCCGGTGACCGCAGAAATAAAGCCGGAAGCGATAGAACCTGGCAGGAGGACCTTCATGCTGAACCGCCCACCATGCGTGCCGCCGACTTGAACCTAACTTAGTAAACCTACACTCTTGTCCATCTCATTTGCAATGTGACCTAGAACGGGGGACAGGAACAGGGTCATGATAATCGCTAAGGCATCGAATAAGTTAGTTAACTTGCAGCAGTTATGTCGTGTTAAAGCGGGAAATCTTATAAATTTCTAGACATATGATTATGATAACACGGTGCCTGGATTTTAGTGCCGTGCAGACAGCCATATATAGATTCTTCCTAGTACCGGCTATCGCCTCTGCCAATAACACCTGTCTTTCGAGTTAGAATGTGGATTTTTGGGAACCGATGGCAACAAGTTGTCATTGCTCAAATCTCCGTCAGTTTAGGCAGCTAGCGGCTTTGACCAGCCGACCTTATTATATTTTTAACCCGAGAAAGTGACTCCTGAGATAAAGATTATTGTTGACCAACGAGCGACAGAGTTGTTTAGGAGAAGAGAGAGAAAACCCCTTAATTTATCTCTGCGCATTTACTGCAAATTCCAGAATCACCATAACTGGGTTCGGTTGGTGCTCGTGTGGGCCATGAAAAAGCGGATAGTCATAGTAGATCATCACGCAGCTGTGCGTGAGTTGTTGTGTCGCTATCCGGAGCGTTCGCCGGAGTACGAAGTAGTAGGTCAAGCCGGTACGGGACTCGAGGCGGCGCGACTGTTGAAAACGACTTCTGCTAATGTTATAATTATTGACGTTGTTCTGCCGGAGCTGTGCGGTCAAGAAGTCATATCGCGAGCACGAAGAGAAATTCCTGGAATACGAGTTGTGGTCTTCACCGGGGCTACGGACAAAAGCATGTTGGCTAACGCGCTACGGTCCGAGCCCGATTGTATCGTTCACAAATCAGAACCGCTAGAGATTCTCTTGTTCGCACTTCGCACTGCCAGTTTTGGGGGCCGCTTCTTCTCGCCGCAAACTAACCGTTTAGTCGGCCATTCAGAATTTGGGGGAGCGCAAACGCTGTCAGCCAGAGAAATCGAAGTCATGCAATCAATCGCCGAAGGTAAGTCTAACAAAGAAATCGGCAGATTGCTCGGAGTTGCCACAAAAACAGTGGACAACCACAGGGCGCGTCTCATGCAAAAACTGGGAGTGCACAATGCCGCATCCTTAACACTGGTTGCAGTCCAAATGGGCATTTGTCCCCTCTTCCAGGGTTCCGGGGCACCGCTTGCTCTTGAAGGCGTAGACCTCTCCGAGATACGACATTCTGAACGACCGATGCGATAGCGAGGTCGACGCGGACCAGTAGGAGTTGACTACTTGCCGTACCCACGTCTGAGCGGCAGGCGAAGGATGACATGAGCCGACAGTTTAGCAGCGCGTGCTACTAGCTGTCGGCTCATGTCTTTTATGAAACTGTTCCGGAGGTTGGAACGCGAGCCCGCGCGTCCGTTCCGAACCGGACCGGCAGGAGCGGTCCCTACTGAAGACGGCTCGTCCCATTTTCAGGACAAGCAGTCCCAAAATTGGGTTAACTTCGCCCGTTCGTTCAGATCGAGGCGCACCAGCCGATGAATCAACGCAAATTTATTTTCCCTCGAGAAATGCGCGAATGGCGGCATCCTCGATGCGGTTCGTTTCGGTTTGGCATTAGGCCTGCTTAATAGATTCCCGGCGACCAACTAAGAGTCGCCAATTCTAAAAATAGCCACCACGCCAACAGCAGGGAGTCGGTGCCGGTGCAATCGCCGCGCACCGACTCTTCTTTTTTTGTGCAAAGTAGTCCGACGCGCCAGCCTCACGGAACCGCGGCTGGTCACCCAAAAAAAGCAAGATTGAGACCCTGCAGCCTATGATGTCCCAGGGTTCCTGAGCCAGGAGGATCAGGCTACTTTCCTACCGGACCGTAATCGCGCTCGCAGTTTGATAATTCAGATAGGGACCCAGCCAGCGCTCGACTTCTTCCAAAGGTAATCCTTTGCGGACCCGATAATCT
>JGI25614J43888_10000345_pt1 | contig 12655 bp, 14 predicted proteins | sample GraSoi_2013_60cm_FD_43888 | JGI IMG/M metagenome (IMG submission 43888) | reverse complement strand
GGAAGAAGAGCTACAAAGCGCTGCGTTCGACGGGACGGCTCGGGATGTTTGGTATTTCGGTGGCAACGACGTCGAGGCTGTCAGGGCCGTTGCGTCTGCTGCCGGTTGCGCTCGGTATGCCGTTCTTCCATCCGCTCGCGCTGATGAACACAAACAAATCAGTCTTCGGCGTGAACCTCGGACACATGTGGCATGAGACTGACATGATCGCGGGTTGGATGGAAATACTGCTAAAGGGGGTCGCCGATGGGTGGGTCCGCCCTCATGTGGACAAGAGCTTCCCGCTCGCGCAGGCNGGCGAGGCGCAAACCTATTTAGAACAGCGCAAGAACACCGGCAAGGTGGTTCTGACGACCTGAGAGGGCCGGTCGTTTGAGCGTATTCGTCAGGAGATACTTTCAGGTGTGCAACTTAAGAATCCCCTCGAAATTGTACGATCTTGAATGTCAGCACTAAGAACCCACCGCGTCGGCTTTCTTCAAACGAATCGCTTTTACTTGGTGCGGTTCATCTTGGGCGAGCGGTTCTGGGGGGGTGACTTGGGTTTCATGGTTCTGGGCGTTTTGGCCGCGTTGTTCCTTTCGATTGGTAGCGAAACTTTTTCCAAGCATCNTCGAACCCGGCCCCAGTATCAGTGATACTGTGACTGATCAAAAAACTTGGGTGCCGCGCAATGAACGCATTCCACCCGGCCGCGAATGCTTCGCGTTCACAGGCTTGGATTGAGTCGCCTAGATCCTTAATCGCCTTCTTTACTTTCGGNGAAGCCATTACCTCTTCATAGATCCCTTCACTTTTGAGGAAGTCCTCAAAATCGCTGCCCCGATGCGGATTGGGTTTCATCCAATTAGCTTTGGCGTCCAAGAAACTAACAAAACGCTAGTCCTCATCCGTCCCTCTTCTTTTTATCGCCACCCGCATAAGCTCATCGTGGATCTGCCAGGCCAGCTAGATTCGGGCCCTGATAACGGATCGCTCGGTCACCAACCGCCATGAACCCCGCCAAAACCTTCGCTAGGCCAATTGTCTTCACCGCGCCCTGGGCGTCCATCAGAATCTCCGTACATACTGATTGAACCGCGAACGCAAAATCGCGCTGCGGTACGGATGCGACAAAATGCCGTCATCGCAACTCGCGCCCACCACCAATAATCTTTTGAACCTATAGCCGAAGTCGGAACAAGTTCCCTCTCGAATCTATCTCTGTTGTGNCCGANGCAACAGCTGGCCAGCTCATCAAGGCTTCCCTTGCGCTCAACAGCAAAGTCTACCACGCCTGAAATTCCGTAATCGCCTTCGGATAACGTCACCCGCACAGACTGCAATCGAGTAAATAAAAGCGGTGCCTGTTCGCGGGAATCGATCTCGATGATCGGCTGGGCGTTCGCTAACTCCCCGAGTGATTTTAACGCCGGCAATGTCAACTCACCTTTGGTACGCGGGCCAGCGTTACGCGTTGGTGCTGTCATCGCGCGTCATCTCATGCCCGGCACCGGTCGCGCGCGCGAGGTTGAGGAAATTCGACACGCGCGCGCGTAGTGGTATTCCACGGAAAAGCCGAACTTAGGACGGTTAGGACGTATATTTCCCATATCAATGCGCATATATGTGTGTGTGCGCGCACATACGCCTCGATGTGGGGAAAAAGCGTCCTAAGCGTCCTGTGCAACACACTTTCAAATTGTTGCTGTCTATTTGTGGCGTCCTAAGCGTCCTAAGAATTGCATTTTGCAAGTTTTTGAGCTTCCCGGACTTTTCTTCGCTGCGTTTCTTCATCATTGGCGGCCTTAGTCCAGGCGTACCAAGGAAAGGATCGGTCGCGAGCGAAGAGCGGCCATGGGTAAGCGCCATCTCTACCGCCATCGAAGACTGATTCCACAAAACGCACTAGATCGGAGCTAGCGATCTGGTCGAGGTCTCTGGCGACAAAGGAAAGTTCGAAACGATAGATGCCCGAAAGCCGTTGTCCATCGGCGCTGTAGTGACCCCATTGCTTCCGAACTTCAGCGATAGGCGGCCAGAACTTGTTCGTGACATCTAGGTGACCAAAATCGTTGCGCAGCCGGTAGGTTGCGTAGTTGTACTCGGTGAGCCAAAAGAAACAGAGCCGCAAGCATTTGGCTTGGACATCGTGACGTTTCCAAGCAAAGAACCCGTACTTCTTTCGGGTATAGAGTGCTGTCTCGGGTCCAAAAACAGTTTCGAGCGCGGCCTTAATAGAATCGAAAACTTCTCGGAAATTTTGCTTCCTCTGGTGGTCGGACAGCCTAGAGGGATAATCGGGAAGTGGGATCATATTAGTTTCATTCCTCATCGTCTTGCCGGAATCTAATGTTAAAAAATCCGCGTCGATCTTTGCCGTCGCGTTTGACGCAGTTGCTTTTAGCGGCGCTGAAAAGTTCCAGCATGAGATTTTCTAGTTGTTCTTGAGCGATACGTCGCGGGATGGGGTTCCAGCCTGCTTTGATACAGGAGAGGTTGTACTCGTCGATTATTTCATCACCGGTAAGGTTCGGTCCGCGGTCGCCGACGATGTTTTCCCGCAGGAAGATTCTCAAGGAATCACTCTCTGAGAGCAGCGTTTTGACTCGCTCGCGCTGGCAGCTAGACAGACTAATGTCGCCAGTTTCGTCGATGCTCTTAAGGAGTTTTCGTGCGCCTTCTATGAACCAGTTTAGAATGCCGTTTCCTTCGCTCTCTAGAAGCAGCTTATCAATATCGGGAATCTTGTTGCCCTTAAACGGCTTGTCATATTTAGCGATCGCTAAGCGGCGTTCCCACGCGCTTCGGTCGCCTTCAAGCCGTACCCGCAAGCGGCTATTGGACGTAATCATCGCGTTGAAATCACCGCTGATCAGAAGCTCTTTGTTGCTCGTTTTTCGCTCTGCTTCCAGGATGTCGCCTCCAACTAATGCCTTTAAGCGGCTAGCTCCCTCTCTTGAGAGAAAATCGGCCTTTACGTCGGAACCCAGCAGTAGGGTTTTACCGATCATTCGCCCGATTTCAAATCGCCCGCCCAAATGCTCGGTGCGCAGTTCGTACGTATTTTTTTCCCCAATGATTCCAGCCGTAATTAAAACAACAGCTCCCTTGGATGCTTGCCCTACCCCGTCTAACAGTAATATCCGTTGCGTCAGGTTCCTTCCTAACAGGCATTGGCCGCAGTACTGCTGTAGCAAAGCCCGATCATCTTCTTCCATGTGGCCAAGAATCTTCTCCTTAAAGCTGGGACACTCGGCTTTCTCGTCGTAGAGAATTGGTGACCGATTTCNGCTTCGATACTTCGGCGAGAAAGGTCGTCGACTGAAGCTACCGTCGGGCTCTAGTTCCAGAACACAATTGGCCAGGTGGATGATATTGCCTTGAGGTGAAAACGCGTTGTGTTGCTCTAACTCGCCCCGCAGGTGAGCCAAGATTCCATGTAGTTGGCTTTCATTGCGAAACCTTTCCAATTCCGCTAGGCCTGGCCAGGCTCGGGACCTCTCTAGAATCTGTTCGGCGAGTTTCTTTCGGATCAAATCGCGAGATCTAGGCTGAAACAAACCAGTCTCCGGGTCGTAGCAATAAAATTCTTCTAGGTCGGCCTCAAATAGCATTNCCGGCTCATGTGCGGCGTGGTAAGCAGCCCAGAACGGTTCGTTTAGTTTCGAGACCTTTCCCTTTTCATTTTTAAACGCGGGAAACCCGTAACGCTCCACCAGTTCCTTGCCGTCGTTTTCTTGGCCCGCGCACTCATCTGCCTCGTGCGACAAATCGCCATCATCCGAGTGCACGATTGGAATCCCCTCCTTTTTAGCAAACTCGTTTACCTTTTTGTTAGATTTCATCGTCCCCCTCCCACCGGCTTCCGGCAAATCGACTCGCCATCGGGCTCTGGATCGAGATAGAGCAGCCGCTGAAGCTTCCCGGTCTCTTCACGCTTGCAGTTTGGCAGCCGCGTTAGTCGAACCGCTGTGAGCGCACCCGGGTCTGCGCCCAGGGTGGTCAGGATGGGCAATAGCTCACCCCTGACGCTTTGGTCCCATTCCGCCTTCGAGTCCCCGTCGATACGGACCAGCGCGTGGATACTCCGTTTCCCTGATTCGTAAATGGCGCTGATGAACAAAGGTAGTTGCACGAGTGCCCGTAGCCACTGGCCAGGTTTGGCATGATCGCTCTCGACTACCGCATAACGCCACGACGTGACGCTCTCTTCGCTGCGCCGTGACTCCTTTTCCTCGCGTGGATTCCAATGGTACTGGCCATCGACAGGGTTGCTCAAAAACCAGACATCTTTAAATCCGCGCCGGTATTGGTCGAGCAATCCGAAGTCTCCGCTTTCACCGGGATGTGTCCACAACTCGGCTCCCTGACTTTGCCAGTCGGTCAAGACCAAGACTTTCTCGCCGGGCTGATAGAGCTTAGCTAGTACTCCGGCGGGACTCCGATTCCAGCATCTAACCTCTGATCGGGCTTCGAGATACGCCGCGTCCACCAGCTCCGGCAGTTTCGCCGCTACCTGCTCCAGCTTGTCAGGTTGATAGGTCGGCTTGGGTGGCCGCTCGTGCTCTCTGGCCGCATGCCAATCTTCCGTTGGTTGAGAATGAGTGCCGCCTAACAAATACCCTCGCGGCTTTTCGTGGTTATTGTGCCCATAGGCCTGCATTAACTTCCGCCGGAGATCGTGTTTGCTCCATGGCGGCATGCAACGGGCGTTGTACTCAAGTGCAAAAGGCCAGGCATCCTCCGGAGAAAGTCCAAACCCGTGAACTAGGACGCATGCGGCCCGAAAAGTGGCGTCGTGGCCGTGCTGGCCACTGATAGCCGGCTCGAGCTTTTCGAAATACGCGCGGATTCGATCGGTGGTCGTCACAGGCAATTCCTCCGATTTGACCGCGATTTCCTGCCCAGTATGTCGACCTGGCGCCGAGAGAGCCATTTGCAAGCCGTTTGGACCGCCGCCCAGGTGCGGCGTCGAGTCTCCGGAGAGGATGAACGCGTAAATTCCGCGTACACGGCGCAGGCGAAGTAGTAATGACGCCGACCAACGGCGTCATCCGACATGGGTCCGATCTCGGAACTCAGGAAGGCCAAATAGCCTTCGAGACAAGGATCTGATGACAGAAGTTGATTTTTTACGCCCGGAACGTAATATTGCCCTGCATTCTGAATTTGGGGATCGGGGTCGTCTGGTAGATGCTCACCGGGATTCTGATTTTCGCGGTGGTGCCGTTTCGATGAGCGGCGCCCCGCCAGACCTGATTGGTCTTTCATGATCAATTTTCATTTTCTGAACCTGGCCGGCCTTCCCAAGTTTTGATTTAATTGTATCCGCGATTGGGGTGCGATAGCGGGAAAAGCGATAAAGCCTTTTCGGTCGTTTACATATCCTGTTCGGCTCACTCGCTCTTCGCAGCGCTCACCTCTTCAATTCCAGCGAGTCTGTTTAGGTAGGCGAACAAACTTGGCATATAGATTAATCGGATGCCGCGCACCCTTCCCGGTTTGCGGACCACTGCGCTACGGACACCGCTTTGTGGGTCTTGGATAATTTCCAACAGCGTGGTTCTCGTCATCCCAATCACTCTTTGGCTAGGCTTGGGCATGCGGTGCCAATCGTCAGTCTGTAGATGTTTCGGAATTTCAACCTTGAGCATTGTTAGTCGTTCCTCGTATTGGCACCGACTCTACGACAACACTAAGCTAACATCTACCGAGTGAAGCCCACTTGACTGGGCATCCGCTTAAACAGAAGATCAGCGAGCAACTAACGAGTGGCTAGTTGCTTAAGCGCCGGATGAAAAAACCTTTCAAGTTTCGAGATCTTGTCACCGATCGAGCAGTTGTCGCCCAGCGAGTATACTCCGAGAGCGACGGACTTAAGTTCAGCGAACCGCTCGAATTTCGGATCGACAATAAGGACATACTTGCTTAGCGCGCGATTCCACCACTTCAAGGTTCTTTTTGAGAGCGGTTTAAAGTCGCGCAAAATCTCTAACAGTCGCTTGTATTGGCTTTCCGAAACATCCAGCTGAGCCATCGCGATGTGTTTAGTGATCGTGAGCTGCGTTGGAGTATGACGACCCGCAACTCCTCGCGCGAGAGACTCTATTTGCTTACGAAGTTTACGCGCCAGCCGGTTGCTCACAGTAGCATCACTTGGCAGCCGCTTCGCCTTAACCGGTTCCAGCCCTACTCTCGCTAGTTTTGTTTCAGTGAATCTCTTATCCCCCGGTCGCACCATGGTCGGCCAGGCAGTCGCCCCCACGGCCCGCTTGCGCAAAGCTTCTATGGTCGGATCGTTTGCCGGTGCATTGAGAAGAACTTCATCAAGTTTTTCAACCACTCGGACAGCGAGCCAGGCTAGCTCGACTATCACCTCGGGATCACGCGGGTTTAAACACAACACACACCCTGAGAGATCCCGTAGCCTCGCAAGCGGGTCGCGATTGCTAAGCGCACCGGAACTACTCGGAGGGGCAACTGCCGATTCCTTCAAGGGTGTCCTGAGCCCTCTGTGTGGGTTATAGCTTGGCAGTTGCTGACCGGTAGCGGCCGCACTTTTAGAGTTCATGCTAGGCCTGGAGGCGCGGCAAGGTGGCAATTGCTTGGCGGAGCCCCTTCAACTGAAGGTGCGTATAACGCTGGTGGACGTCGGCACTCTTGTGGCCGGTGAGCTTCATTCGGACGTCGCTACTAATCCGAGCGTTGGCCAAACCGCTCGCAAACGAATGTCTCAAACTGTGGAACGACAGCGCCGAAAATTTGCGCTTCCGGCTGCTCTGTACTTGCCGTTGATCAATCCCGGCTTTGGCCATCAGGTCAGAAAATTGGGTCGAAAGACCGCGGCGCCCGTTAGTCAGCTGCCCAGCCAATGAAGGGCAAAGACTCCCTGGATTATCGCCTGCGATTTTGTGCAAGTGCTTCTTCAGTTCTGGGTGAAGCGGGACCTCCACGTTCTGACCGGTCTTGCGCTGTGTATAACTGATCAGTCCTTCGGAAAGATCCACTTGTTCCCATGTCATTGAGACTGCGTCGCTCAACCGAGCGCCCACATAAAAGCCGATCAGAATCGCCGTTTTCCAATCTTGATCCGCTTCGGCCAACAGCGCCCGAATATCGGCAGGGCTGAAAACATCGCGCTTCTGGCGTTTGACGCGCGGCAACTCAACCGTCAATGCGGGATTGGATAAGATCAATCCTTGCTTGGTAGCGGTCGCCAGGACGCTCCGAATGATTTGCATGTCGAACGAAACGGTTGAGAGCGAAACGCCCGCACTAGTCCGCGTGTCTCTGAAACGCTCAATATCTTGAGGCACCAGGTGGCCAAGCGACTTATCGGCTCGTGCCCCGAGACTCTCGAGAAACTCTCTGATCGGTTTTTCGTACCGTTCACCGGTCGATTCCTTTTGGCTCAGCTTCTTTCCATCCAGCCAATTTTTGAAAAATTCGCGCACTGTCATGGTCCGCAGCGCGCTATCACCCACAGACTCGCGGATCAGATCCAACACCTTACGGCTTGCGGATTCGGTCAGTTCACCCTTACCAGCTAATTCGGATGCCTTTTCCCATTCCAGTGCGACCCGCATGGCATGCTTGTAGGTCGTCTGTTTGGTGGATCTGAAGGCGCGCTTACCATTCGGGAGCCCGAACGCAGCGTAGAAGTATGGCGAACGCCCCCGAGGATCTCGATGCAATGAGGCCATAATTCATAAAGATAGTCATAATGACGCCGAATACAAACTATATCGCCGAAATCGCTGAATCCTTTATTTAAGCCAAATGGCGAGTTTTACCTAGGAGACGCTACCGAAGCACAATATCGATCCCGCCGTGTTAGCCGCGATTACGGAAGAAGAATCCGGGGTGAGTGGACCATCTTACGCCTTCAGCAATCGCAATAATGCGATGGGCATTTCGCCAAATGACAGCGGACCCCGAAACTTCAATTCGGTTGATGACAGCATCAACTACGCGGCGAGGATCCTATCCAATCCGAACGGAGCCTATGCCAATGATTATACTATCGGTCAGCTCTGGCTGACCTATTCGCCCCCGGGCGCCCACAACGACCCGAATGACACCAATAAAGGCTGGGGTCCCGCCGTCGCCACTTTCTACAGTAATCTAAAACTAAAAACGGGTGGCGGAGGATGAGCGATGAAAATAATAATAAGCATATTGATTTTGAGCTGTGCCGCGGCCGCTCAAGCCAAAGATGTGACGTTCTACCAATGGATGACCGTACGCGCAAAGATTGACGGTTCGTTACTGGCAAAAAATCCTGCCTGGATTTGCCTCAATTTTGGAGAACCAGTTCGAGGTGAGATCAATGTCGATGATAAGACCTATCCGGTGAGTGATAACCGAGGTGTCTTGCTGTATGGTCTCTCGCAAGTTCAGGCCGAGTCATTTCGGAAGAAGGTGGGCCAGGAAGTTGAACTGACCGGAAAGTTCGAGCCGGCACCCTCAGATCAATATCCGCGGTACATTATTTTCGATATGAAATGAGGAGCGCACGATCGAGGCTTTACTCGTTCCGTGAAGTGGTCGGTAGAAAAGAGCGGGTTGGGAATGCTTCCCAAAAACCCTAAACCGGTTCCTCGGCCGCACATCTGCGTCAACATAGGCCTCGAGAGTATTTGCAGATCGGCACTTCGNACCGGGCTACTTTCAGTTGGTCCCTCCGGGACGCGTTGGCCGGCGGACGCAGCATAAGGTCCCTACAAAAATCATTCGCTCAATTCCTCACTTTACAGAGAATGGTGATTCCGCGAAGGTGCGCCTCCTCTGTATGCAAAAGATCGGGATTGGGCTCGCCGGATTAGGTACGGTCGGAGCAGGCGTTTATCGGCACCTCCTCCAAAACCGCATCTTATTGACCGAGCGGATCGGACTAGAGCTGGAGGTTCGCCGGATCGCAGTACGCAACATCTCTCAGATCCGCAGCATACAGCCACCACAAGGAATTCTCACCGAACGCTGGGAAGCGCTCATTGATGACCCGACCGTCGGCATCATCGTTGAACTGATTGGCGGTATCGAACTTCCTTACGAACTCTTTTGCCGAGCACTCAAGGCTCGAAAGCCAGTCGTGACCGGCAACAAGGCGTTGTTGGCCGAAAAAGGCGCCGAAATCTTCGAACTAGCCGCTGAAGTTGGGGTGCCGGTTTTCTTCGAGGCGGCCGTGGCCGGCGGGATTCCAATTATCAAATCGATTCGAGAAGGATTTATCGGAAACCATCTCCAATCGATCCACGCGATCCTGAATGGCACGAGCAATTACATTCTCACCCGGATGACGGATGCGGGAATGGATTTTCCCGAAGCACTTCGAGAAGCACAAGCAGGAGGATACGCTGAAGCCGATCCTACGTTGGATATCAATGGTTGGGACGCCGCCCACAAAGCGACTATCTTGGCATCGTTAGCCTATGGATTTTGGGTGAACACGGCTCATATCTATGTCGAAGGGATCGAAAAAATTTCGGGTGCGGACATTCGATTCGCCGAAAATCTCGGATACCGAATCAAGTTGGTGGCGACCATACGGGCGGATTCCAACGCGTCGATCGAGGTGCGAGTGAATCCAACTTTGGTGCCAAAAGGCCACGTCCTCGCGTCGGTTAACGGAGTGTTCAATGCGTTGATGGTACGTGGCGACATCGTTGGTGACACTTTGTTTTACGGGCGCGGAGCAGGACAAGATCCAACCGCGAGTGCGGTAATTAGCGATTTGGCACAAGCGGCTATTTGGATCGATTCCGGCGGGAAAGCGTTCGGATTTACTCCGCACGGCTTGTACGGAAAATGTTTGCCCACCGAGNAGCTCGTTTCGGGATTTTATTTGCGCCTCACCGTGGATGATCGTCCCGGCGTTTTAGCCCAAATCGCAAGCATACTTGGATCGCACGACATCGGCATCTCGTCTGTCATTCAACCCGAAAGCCACGAAGAGGCGGCTGTACCGCTTGTCCTGATGATCCATAACGCCCCGTTTGGCCGGATGAAGGAAGCGGTAGAACAGATGAGCGAGCTCGAATGTGTGAAAAGCGCGCCGGNGCTGCTCTGGATCCTATCATGAGTCCAGCAACCGAGCGATATNCCGGAGTAATCGAGCGATACCGGAGCCTACTTCCGATTACGGACGCGACTCCCATAGTAACGCTGGGTGAAGGTTCGACTCCGTTGATTGAGTCTCCGAAGCTGGGAGCGCTGCTGGGCAATCGGTGTCAGGTCTTTCTGAAGTATGAGGGGCTGAATCCAACCGGATCTTTCAAAGACCGTGGAATGACCGTCGCAGTCAGCAAAGCGGTCGAAAGGGGTGCTACGACCTTGGTCTGCGCTTCGACTGGTAATACCTCAGCTTCAGCTGCCGCCTACGCTGCTCGTGCTGGGCTTCGATGTGCAGTGCTTGTACCGGCGGGAAATATCGCGCTGGGAAAGCTAGCGCAAGCCTTCGTCTGTGGGACCAAGGTCATTGCGATCGACGGAAATTTTGATTCCTGTCTACGGATCGTTCGTGAACTCGAAAATGAGCCCGGAATTGGCGTAGTGAACTCGATTAATCCCGATCGCTTGGAAGGCCAAAAAACGGCTGCATTCGAGATTGCGGATGCGCTCGGGGAAGCGCCTTTTGCGCACGTCCTGCCGGTTGGTAATGCGGGAAACATTACGGCGTATTGGAAAGGATACACCGAATACCATCGCCTGGGCCGCATCGGAACCACCCCTCGGATGATTGGTTTTCAGGCGGCCGGTGCCGCTGCTCTTTTTTATGACCGGGTAATTGAACGCCCCGAAACCGCAGCCTCGGCGATACGGATCGGAAATCCGGCCAGCCGAGCGCGGGCCAAGGCGGTCCTGCTAGCATCGCAAGGGGCGGTGGACATTGTCACGGACGATCAGATCTTCGCAGCTCAGCGTTGGCTCGCATCGGAGGAAGGCGTCTTTGTAGAGCCAGCCAGCGCTGCCGCGATCGCCGGCCTTTTGAAGTGTGCAGAGGCGGACCAACGCTGCGAGAGTTGCCCTTTGTCGGGCATACCGGATGGCACCAAGATCGCTGTCACTCTTACCGGCCACGGACTCAAGGATGTCGCCAGCGTAGCCGATCGCGGGATCGAAACGTATCCGGCCACAGCTGATAAGGCGGCGGTCCATCGTTTGTTATGAGTTTGATTGTCCAGAAATATGGGGGAACNTCGGTCGGAACTCCGGAACGCATCCTCAAGGTCGCTCGGCGCATTCTCAAAGCGCAGGCGACCGGTGATGAGATTGTAGTAGTGGTGTCAGCGATGTCCGGTGTAACCGACAATCTGATCGGCTTAGCGCGCCAAGTGGCGGATCATCCCAGCGAACGGGAGATGGATATGCTGCTCGCGACCGGCGAGCAGACGACAATCGCGTTGACTGCCATGGCTATCAATGCACTCGGAGGTAAGGCTGTTTCTTTGACCGGAGCGCAGGCTGGGATCGTCACTGATGGCGTCCACACCAAAGCAAAGATCGCCAACATTACTCCGAAACGGATCCATAGGCTGCTTGACGGCGGCCATATCGTTATCGTCGCGGGATTCCAGGGTGAAAGCTTTGATGGTCACATTACGACTCTGGGCCGTGGTGGTTCAGACTTGACGGCGATCGCGCTCGCTGCTGCCTTGGNNGCCGATCTTTGCCAGATCTGTACGGATGTGGATGGCGTCTATACTGCCGATCCTCGCAGNGTTCCCNGTGCGCGNAAAATCGCCGAAGTTTCGTACGANGAGATGCTCGAGATGGCGAGTCTCGGATCGAAGGTGATGCAGTCGCGAGCAGTGGAATTCGCCAAAAAGTTCGGAGTCANTTTCGAAGTACGCAGTAGTTTTAACGACGAACCGGGGACTATCGTGAAAGAAGAAACCAGCGGAATGGAAAAGGTGGTCATTCGTGGCGTCAGCGTCGATCGCCGCCAAGCGAAGGTGACAGTTAACCGGGTCCCGGACCGACCAGGAGTAGCGTCTCGCATCTTCACAGGAATTGCCGGAGCCGGCATCAATGTCGATATGATCGTTCAGAACGTTTCAGCTGATGGCACAACGGATATCTCGTTTACGACCCATTCCGACGAGTTGCCCAAAATCAAACGTTTGCTCGGCCCACTCGTTGGCGAAATNGGAGCTCACAGCTTCTCTGCGCAGGGTGGAATTGCCAAACTGAGTGTTGTCGGAATAGGAATGCGCTCTCATTCCGGAGTTGCAGCAAAAATGTTCGAGCTGCTGGGTGAAGCCGGTATCAATATTCAGATGATCACCACCTCAGAGATCAAGATCTCGGTTATTGTGGATGAGGAACGCGTCGACGAAGGCGCTAATCTGGTCCATGNGGGGTTTGGGTTGGGTGAAGAAACCCCTCGCTTCGCCAAGAGCATTGTTAGCTGAGCTTCCGGACTCGCGCACTTCAGCGCGTGACCGCTGGAAAATCCAGTTTCCTTGGGCTACGCCTTAGAGGCTTTCCTAATATGCGCCTTCAGCGCTGGCACCGGAATGTGAGCGGTGTGTTGCCCGTCGTTNGGCTCACACGCCTTGGCTCGCTATCGCTCGCGGCGTGTTTCGCCCTCCTATGGTGAGTGTCAAGCTACCGAAAAGCGTGTTAGTGGTTTTTCATCTTTGGAGAGCAACGAAGTTGCCAAATTTTTTTC
>JGI25614J43888_10000339_pt1 | contig 12791 bp, 13 predicted proteins | sample GraSoi_2013_60cm_FD_43888 | JGI IMG/M metagenome (IMG submission 43888) | reverse complement strand
TTCGCGATGGTCGAGATCGACGTGCGCAAGTTCGGCATGAAGGACGTGACCTTCGAGCAGGTCGAGAGCGCGTGGAGCCTGACCAAGAAGTACTGGTTCCACTTCCTCTCGCTGGTGTCGATCGTGTTCTTCATGCTCTGGGGCTTCTCACCTGTGCTGTCGGTGTTCTGGGCGACGGCGGTCTCGGCCCTGACCAGCTTCCTGCGCCGCGACACCGCGCTCATTTCCTACGATGTCTTCACCGGCAAGGAACCCATCGGCCGTGGGCTGTGGAATTCCGGCCTGGTGAAGGCGCTCTCCGGAGGCTCGCTCGGCGTGCTCAACGTCGCCGCCACCTGCGCCGGTGCCGGCATCATCGTCGGGGTCGTCACGCTCACCGGCCTCGGCCTCAAGTTCAGCTCGATCGTCCTGCAATACGCCGGCGGCTCGCTCCTGCTGACGGCGATCTATACGTCGCTCATCGTATGGATCGTCGGCCTCGCGGTGCCGGTGACCGCGAGCTACATCATCTGCGCGGTGATCGCCGCGCCGGCGCTGATCCAGCTCGGCGTGCCGGACTTCGCCGCGCACATGTTCATCTTCTATTACGCGGTGCTGTCGGAGGTCTCGCCGCCCACTGCGCTGTCGCCGTTTGCTGCCGCAGCGATCACTGGCGGCGATCCCTACAAGACGACGCTGCAGTGCTGGAAGTACACCACGCCCGCGTTCCTGGTCCCGTTCATGTTCGTGCTCGACCCGAGCGGTACCGGACTGCTCCTGACGGGTTCCTTTAAAACCTTGGGTACCGCCAATTGGGGCTCGATCGCCATCGTCACCATCACTGCCGCCGTCGGCATCGTCGCGCTCGCCGGCGGGCTGCAAGGATGGCTGCTCCGGCGCACCACCCTCTATGAGCGCGTGATGCTGATCATNGCGGGCTTCCTGCTGGTCTATCCGACCTCGGCGGCGGATGTGATCGGCTTCGTGCTGGTGCTTGTCGTGCTCGGGATGCAATGGTTCCTCAAGCCCTCGACACAGACATCCTGATCCTCGGCGCGGGTGGCGCCGGGCTGTTCGCCGCCCTGCACGCGCACAAGGCCGCGCCCGAGCTGTCGATCACCGTGGCGGTGAAGGGCCTGCTCGGCAAATGCGGCTGCACGCGCATGGTCCAGGGCGGCTACAACGTCGCGCTCGCCAAGGAAGACTCGGTCGAGCGCCACTTCATGGACACCATCGAGGGCGGCAAGTGGCTGCCCGACCAGGAGCTCGCCTGGCAGCTCGTCACCTTGGCTGTTGAAAGAGTAAGGGAACTGGAAAACGAGCTGGGCTGCTTCTTCGACCGCAATCCCGACGGCACGGTGCACCAGAAAGCCTTCGCCGGCCAGACGTTCGACCGCACGGTGCACAAGGGCGATCTGACCGGCATCGAGATCATGAACCGCCTCGCCGAGCAGGTCTGGGCGCGGCGCATCAACCGCCTGGAAGAGCACCGCGCCGTCGAGCTGATCAAGTCCACCGACGGCTCTGCAATCGCCGGCGTGCTGTTCATCGACATGCGCACCGGCGACTACGTGTTCGTGCGCGCCAAGGCCGTGCTGCTCGCCACCGGCGGCGGGCCGACGATGTACCGCTATCACACGCCCTCGGGCGACAAGAGCTGCGATGGCCTCGCCATGGCACTGCGCGCCGGCCTTGCGCTGCGCGACATGGAGATGGTGCAGTTCCATCCCACCGGACTGCTCGCCGGCGCGCACACGCGCATGACGGGCACCGTGCTAGAGGAAGGTCTGCGCGGCTCCGGTGGTTTCCTTTTGGGAGGGAACAAAGAGCGGTTCATGCCCGCCTACGATCCGAAGGCCGAGCGTGCCACGCGCGACCTCGTATCACGCGCGATGTTCAGCGAGATCCGCAAGGGGAACACGACGCCGCATGGCGGGCTCTACATTTCCATGGCTCACCTCGGTCCCGAGCGCGTGCGCAAGGAGTTCAAGGGCATGGTCGAGCGTTGCGCCGACTGCGGCTTCGATCTTGCTGGCGGACTGGTCGAAGTGGTTCCCACTGCGCACTACATGATGGGCGGCGTCGAGTTCGCCGCCGACTGCACCACCACGCTGCGCGGCCTTTTCGTCGCCGGCGAGGATTCCGGCGGCGTGCACGGCGCGAATCGGCTCGGCGGCAACGGCGTCGCCAACTCCACGGTATTCGGCGCGGTTGCCGGCGACAGCATGGCGGCGTGGGTGCGCGCGCATGGCGCCTTCGCTCCTCCCTATGTTGGGAAGGTGGAGGAGGCCATAGCGCACTGCGAGCGGCCGCTCAGCGTGCGGCGCGGCGACCTGGAGGCGATCCGCGAGCGGCTGCACGACACGATGTGGGAGCGAGTCGGGATCATTCGCGACGGACCGGGCCTTACGCGAGCGCTCGCGGAGCTGGACGTGCTCGACGCCGAGCTCGAGCACACCGGCATCGGCGCGAGCGCGCGGGCGTTCAATCTGAGCTGGCACGACTGGCTGAACCTCAAGAGCCTGGTCGCTGTGAGCCGGGTCATTGCGCGCGCCGCGGCTGCGCGGCAGGATTCGCGCGGTGCACATTACCGCGACGATTTCCCGGACACCGGCGCATTGGACACCTCGGCCTATACGAGCATTCGTGCAGAGGGCGAGGTGGCGATGAAGCCGGTCGCCTTTACGCGCGTGCGGCCCGGACAGAGCCTGCTCAAGCATGCAGCCTGACTGGCCCGCAGAGATCCATCGCGAGCTGACCGCCTTTGGCGTGCGCGTCGTCGGCTATGTGCCCGACGCCGGGCACAAGCGGCTGATCGAGCTCTGCCAGGCCGATCGCAACATGCGCGCGGTGGTGCTCACGACGGAAGAAGAGGGCATCGGCCTGGTCGCGGGCGCGTGGCTCGGCGGCGAAAAAACCGTGCTCCTCATGCAGTCGAGCGGCGTCGGCAATCTCGTCAACGTGCTTGGCATGGTCAAGGTGTGCCGTTTCCCGCTGGTGATGATCATCACCATGCGCGGCGAGCAGGGCGAGTTCAATCCGTGGCAGGTGCCGATGGGACAGACCACCGCGCGCGTGCTCGAGACGATGGGCGTGGCGGTTCGCCAGGCGGGCGAGCCCGGCACGGTGGCCGCACACGTGCATGCGGCGCTGCGCATCGCGTTCGAAGCGCAAGGCGCGGAAGCGGTGCTGATCGCGCAGCGCGTCATCGGCATCAAGAGCTTCCAGGAGCAGACGGACCAATGAAGCTGCATCGCCGCGACGTCGTCAATGAATTACTAAGGGATAGAAAAGACCTCCTCGTGGTTGCTGGACTCGGCTCGACGACCTGGGACATCACCGCGGCGGGCGATTCGCCGCTCAGCTTTCCGACTTGGGGCGCGATGGGTCAGGCGGCGATGATCGGGCTCGGCATGGCGCTCGCGCAGCCCAAGCGGCGCGTCCTGGTCGTCACCGGCGACGGCGAGATGCTGATGGGCCTCGGCTCGCTCGCGACCATCGGCGTGCAGCAGCCGGCGAATCTCACGGTGGTGGTGATCGACAACGAGCGCTACGGCGAGACCGGCATGCAGCGCACGCACACCGCCTTCGGCGTCGACCTGGCCGCCGTGGCGACGGCGTGCAAATTCAAGCATGCCGTCACCGCCATCTCGGACGTGGAGGCGGTGCGCGAGCTGGTGTATCGCACTGCGGGACCTAACTTCGCGGCGGTCAAGGTGCTCGACGAGAAGCTGCCGCTCGTGCTGCCGCCGAACGACGGCGTGCTCCTCAAGACGCGCTTTCGCCGCGCCGTGCTGGGAGATTCAGCCGACGTGCTTCCGGAAAAACCCTAGCGTCCGCTCGCGGGCCTGCTTCGCCGCGGGCGCGTTGTACGAGCCGCGCTGGTCGCAGTTGAAGCCGTGGTCGGCGGCGTAGATGAAGATCTGCTGCTTCGGGTGCTTTTCCGCGAGCTTCTTTACGCCTTCGACCGGGATGTGCGCGTCCTTGTCGCCGAAGTGGCCCATCACCGGGACCTTGGGCTGGAGATCCGCGTTGTCGAGGATGCCGCCGCCGTAATAGGGTGCCGCGGCCACCAAGCCGGTCACCTTGGCGGAAGCGAGCCAGGCGACGAGGCCGCCCCAGCAGTAGCCGACGATGCCGACCTTGCCCGCTTTCGCCGCTTCGTTCACCGCCGCTTGCGCATCCTTCAGCGCCATGTCGTTGGTGACCTTGGCGCGGATCTCGCGGCCCTTGGCGATGTCGTCGGGCGTGTAGCCGACGTCGAAGTTCTTCTGCGCCCGGTCGAACATCGCCGGCGCGATCGCCAGGTAGCCATCGGCGGCATAGCCGTCGGCGACCTGCTTGACGTGGCTGTTGACGCCGAAGATCTCCTGGATCACGACGATGGCGCCGCGCGGCTTGCCTGCGGGGTCGGCGCGGTAGGCGTCGAGCTTGTGGCCGTCGGATGCGGTGAGCTGGATCATTTTGCCCATGGGTAGAATCCTCGCTGTGAAGAAGAACGCGCAGGCGCTGCTGGAGCTCGCCACCACCGCCCTCAAGCGCGCGGGCGCAAATGATCGCATGGCCGAAGCCGCGGCGCGCCACCTGGTTCACGCCGAGGAGCACGGCCTGCCGACGCACGGCATGTCGCGCGTGCCGTTCTACTGCGGGATGCTGCGCAAGGGCCGCGCCGACGGCGCCGCCGAGCCGCGCCTGGTCGCCGACTGCGCCGGCGCCTGCCTGATCGACAACGCCGACGGCCTGCCTTACGTCTCGGCGCAGCTCGCGATCGACGAGGTGATCCAGCGCGCGCGGCGCAACGTCATCGGCTTCTGCGGAATCAAGAACAGCGCGCACGTCGGCGTGCTCGGCATCCACCTGCTGCCGGTGGCGCGCGCCGGCCTGGTCGGCTTTGCGTTCACCAACTCGCCGGCAGCGATTCCGCCCTGGGGCGGCAAGAAGCCGCTCTTCGGCACCAATCCCATCGCGGCGGTCTTCCCCAGAGGGAACGAACAGCCGATCGTCATCGATCTCGCCCTGACTACGGTGGTGCGCGGCCGCATCATGATGGCGATGCGCAAAGGCGAGCGCATCCCCGACGGGATGCGGCCGGGTCAGATCAAGATTACAGTCAACGCCTATGTACGACGCGATCATTGAATTCCCGAAGATGAAGGTGGCGGTGAAGACGCGCGACGGCTGCGTCACCGACATCACTTATCTGCCGCCGTCCGTGGAAGTGCAGAAGCCGACCAATCCGCTCGCCGAACGCGCGGCACGGCAGCTCGAGCGCTACCGCGACCACCCGGATGTGCGCTTCGAGCTCCCTCTCCTGATAGAAGGCTCGGAGTTCCAGCGGCGTCTTTGGGACGCGCTGTGCACCATTCCGCGCGGCAAGACGCTAACCTACGGCGAGCTCGCGCAGCGGCTCGGCGCCGAGGCGCGCGCCGTCGGCCAGGCCTGCGGCGACAACCGGCTGCCGATCGTGATTCCCTGCCATCGCGTGGTCGCGGCGAACGGCATCGGCGGCTTTGCGCATGCGACCGACGGCTATCTGCTGGAGGCCAAGCGTTGGCTGCTGCTCCACGAGTGCGGCGCGGACGCGTTCGAGCTGACACCCTAGACGCGTTCTGCGACGCCCTGTGGCTGGAGGACGGGCTGGCGCAGAACACGATCGCCGCCTATCGCGCGGATCTCGAGCAGCTGCAGCCTTTCTCGGCGGCGCGCTGCTCAAGGCGGATCAGGAGGCGCTGTTCGCTTTCCTCGCCTCGAAGAAGGGCCGCGCCTCCAGCGCCGCGCGCCGCGTCTCGAGCGTCAAGCGCTTCTATCAGTACTGCNTGCGCGAACGGCTGATCGGCGCCGATCCGACGCTCAAGGTCGATGCNCCGAAGCGCACGCCGCGCTTTCCGAAGAGCCTGTCCGAGGATGAGGTGGANGCNCTNCTCGCGGCACCGCCGACCGGCACGNCGATGGGATTGCGCGATCGCGCGATGCTCGAGACGCTGTACGCCACCGGCCTTCGCGTCTCGGAGCTGGTNGGGCTGAAGACGCTGGCCACCAATCTGGATGCCAATGTCGTGCGCGTGCTCGGCAAAGGCGCCAAGGAGCGCCTCGTGCCGCTCGGCGAAGAAGCGGCGCACTGGATCGCGCGCTATCTAAAGGAGGCGCGCACCGAGCTCAAAGGCAAGCGCGAGTCCGAGGCGCTGTTCGTCACGGCGCGCGGCGCCGGCATGACGCGCCAGGCGTTCTGGCATCTCATCCGCCGCTATGGCGCGCGCGCCATTCCCGGCAAGCGGCTCTCGCCGCACGTGCTGCGCCACGCGTTTGCCACCCACCTCATCAATCACGGCGCCGACCTGCGCGTGGTGCAGATGCTGCTCGGGCACGCCGACATCTCGACGACGCAGATCTATACGCACGTCGCGCGCGAGCGGCTGAAGCAGCTCCACGCCAAGCATCACCCGCGAGGATAAAAGGGGTCAGACCCCTTTTCTGCTTTAGCGCTTGCCGCGCTCGATGGTGACGCCGACGAATTTGGCGTTCGGCAGGATGCCGATCTTGGCGACGCTCACCTTGACCCAGGGCGCGCCGAATTCGCTGGTGAGGAATGCCGCGATGCTATCGGCGAAGGTTTCCACCAGGCGGTAGTGCTGCGCCGAGGCGAGGTCGCGGATGCGCAGCGCCACCTGCTCGTAGTCGATGGTGTCGGCCACCTTGTCGCTGGCGAAGACCGCCGTGCCCGGCAGGCCGATCTCGAGATCGATGGAGAGCGTCTGCTTCACATGGCGCTCGCGGCGGTGGATGCCGATCAGCGCCTCCACGCGCAGGTCCCGGATGACGATGGCGTCCATGCTGCGGCCGATTCTATAGAATCGCCGCGATGCAGATCGTGCTCGCCGTGCTTGCGGCTTATCTGCTGGGCTCGGTCTCCTTCGCCATCGTGGTGAGCCGGCTGATGCGCCTGCCGGATCCGCGCAGCTACGGCTCGAAGAATCCGGGCGCGACCAATGTGCTGCGTACCGGAAGCAAAGCCGGCGCGGTGGTTACGCTGTTGGGCGATGCGGCCAAGGGATGGCTCGCGGTATGGCTCGCGCTGGTCTTCGTACCGGAAGCGGCGCCGTACGCCGCGCTCGCTGTTTTTCTCGGCCATCTGTTTCCCGCGTATCACCGATTCCAGGGCGGCAAAGGCGTCGCCACCGCGGCCGGCGTGCTGTTCGGCATCGACTGGCGCATCGGCCTCGGCACGCTCGCCACGTGGCTGATCATCGCGGCGTTCCTGCGCTACTCGTCGCTCGCGGCACTGGTCGCGGCCGCGTTCGCGCCGTTCTTCACCGCGCTGCTGCTCGGATTGGACGCTTATTTCGCGGCGGTGCTGGTGATCTCGGCGCTGCTGGCGTGGCGTCATCGCGCCAACATCTCGCGGCTCATCGCCGGCACCGAGTCGCGCATCGGCGCCAAGAAAGCCTAGAGCGCCCAGCGCGGCTTGACGCTGAAGCTGTGCTGCCCGCTCGCCGTGCGGGAGTTCAGGCGCTGCGCGGCGGCAAAGGCGATCATGGCGCCGTTGTCGGTGCAAAGCTCGGGCTCAGGATAAAACACGTCGAAGCCGCGCTTCTTCGCCTCTGCATCGAGCGCGGCACGCAGCTGCTTGTTCGCGCCGACGCCGCCGGCTACCACCAGGCGCGTGAGGCTGTTGGCCTGCAGCGCACGCACGCACTTCGCCACCAGCACCTCGACAACCGCGTCGACGAAGGCGCGCGCGATGTCGGCCGGATTTCCCTGCTGCTTGACGAGCATCAAGGCGGCGGTCTTCAGTCCCGAGAAGCTGAAGTCCAGATCGCCGCTCGCGAGCATCGGGCGCGGCAGCCGGTAGCGCCCGGGTGCGCCGCGTTCGGCCAGCGCGGAAAGCGCCGGCCCGCCGGGATAGCCGAGGCCGAGGAGCTTGGCGGTCTTGTCGAAGGCTTCGCCCGCCGCATCGTCCTGGGTTTCGCCGAGCAGCCGGTACTCGCCGACGGCATCGACCCGCATCAATTGCGTGTGGCCGCCGGAGACGAGCAGCGCGACGAACGGAAACTGCGGCCGGCGAGCGGAAAGCAGCGGCGAGAGCAGGTGGCCTTCGAGGTGGTGGATCCCCAGCACGGGTACCGATAGCGCTTCGCCAAGCGCGTGGGCGAAGGAAGCGCCAACCAGCAGCGCGCCGGCGAGTCCGGGACCCTCGGTGTAGCCGATACCCTGCAGATCAGCCATTTGGCGCTGCGCGCGCTCCAGCACCAGGCGCGTGAGCGGCACCAGGCGCTGGATATGGTCGCGCGAGGCGAGCTCGGGCACCACGCCGCCGTAAGCCTCGTGCATCGCGACCTGCGAGTGCACGGCGTGGGCGAGCAGCCGGCGCTGCGTGCCGTCGTACAAGGCGACGCCGGTTTCATCGCACGAAGTCTCGATTCCGAGGACGAGCATGGCACTGATTTTGATACAATTCAGCCCCCCAAAGAGCCGAGGGCTGGATGCCGACAGTAAGGGTCAAGGAAAACGAGCCGTTTGAAGTCGCCATGCGGCGCTTCAAGCGGACAGTGGAGAAGACCGGTCTTCTCACCGAGCTGCGTTCCCGCGAGTACTACGAGAAACCGACTGCCGAGCGCAAGCGCAAGCTCGCCGCGGCGGTGAAGCGCCATCACAAGCGCCTGCGCAGCCAGATGCTGCCGCAGAAGATGTACTAGCCGTATCTCTCTTAAGCAGCAAATCACCGAGGACATGAAGACCGCCATGCGGGCGAAGGACGCCGCACGGCTGTCGACCGTTCGCCTGATTCTCGCGGCGATCAAGCAGCGCGAGGTCGACGAGCGCATCGAGCTCGACGATGCCGCGGTAGTCGGCGTGATCGAGAAGATGATCAAGCAGCGCCGCGAATCGATCGCGCAGTACGAGAAGGCCGCGCGCAAGGATCTCGTCGACGCCGAGAAGGCAGAGCTCGTGCTCCTGTCGGGTTACCTGCCGGCGCAGATGAGCGAGGCCGACATCGCGCAAGCCGTGGCGGCCGCGCTGACCGAGTCGGGCGCGAGCGGCGTCAAGGACATGGGCAAGGTGATGGCGCTCCTCAAGCCGCGTCTTGCCGGCAAAGCCGACATGGGCAAGGTCTCTGCGCTGGTAAAGGCCCGGCTCGGGACTTAAAAATCAGGCACAGAGCCCCATTTTCCGCGGGAAAATGGGCCGCTAAGTGATTCCTGAATCATTCAAGCAGGACCTGCTGAACCGCATCGATATCGTCGATGTGATCTCGCGCTACGTCCAGCTGAAGAAGGGCGGCGCCAACTACCTCGGCCTCTGCCCGTTCCACAACGAGAAGTCGCCTTCGTTCAGCGTAAGTCCGGCGAANCAGTTCTATCACTGCTTCGGCTGCGGCGTGCACGGCAATGCGATCGGNTTCCTGATGGCGTATACGGCGCTCGGCTACGTCGANGCGGTGAAAGAGCTCGCGGCGAGCGTCGGCATGCAGGTGCCGGATGCCCGCCCGCCGACGCCGCAGGAGGCGGCGCGCAAGGAGCGCGAGACCGATCTCTACCCGCTGATGGAGAAGGCGATGGACTTCTATCGCGCGGAGCTCAAGAAATCGCCGCGCGCCATCGACTATCTCAAGGGACGCGGTCTCACCGGTGAGATCGCAGCGCGCTTTCGCATCGGCTACGCGCCGGAGGGCTGGCAGGGGCTGAAGGCGGCCTTTCCGGCCTACGAGGACAAGGCGCTGGTCGAGGTCGGCCTGGTGATCGAGGGCGAAGAGGGCAAGCGCTACGACCGCTTCCGCGACCGCGTCATGTTCCCGATCTTCAGCGCGCGCGGCGCGGTGATCGGCTTTGGCGGGCGCGTAATGGGCGATGGCGAGCCGAAGTACCTCAACTCCCCGGAGACTCCGCTATTCGAAAAAGGGCGCGAGCTCTACGGCCTGGTGCAGGCGCGCGACGCGATCCGCACTGAAGGGCATGCGCTGGTGGTCGAGGGCTACATGGANGTCGTGGCGCTCGCGCAGTACGAGGTCGGTAATGCCGTCGCGACCCTTGGCACCGCCACGACGCCGGTGCATGTGGCGAAGCTCCTGCGGCTCGCCGAGGAGATCGTGTTCTGCTTCGACGGCGACGCGGCCGGCCGCAAGGCGGCGTGGCGCGCGCTCGAAGTGAGCCTGCCGCTCGCACCCGACCACAAGCCGATCCGCTTTCTCTTCCTGCCCGACGGCGAGGACCCGGACACCTACGTGCGCAAGCACGGCAAGGAAGGCTGGCGGCGGAAGCTCCGCGAGGCCGAAACGCTCACCCAGTTCCTCCTCGCGCAGCTGCGGGCGGAATGCGATCTCGCCACTGCCGAGGGCCGCGCCCGGTTCATTTCGGTGGCNAAGCCCCACGTGCAGAAGGTCGCCGCGCCGGCCTTGNGGCTGCAGCTCATCAACGAGATCGCNGAGCTTTCCCGCGTGGCCGAAGGGGAAATCGACCGNCTGCTTGAGCTGCCGCAGCGGCCGCGCTTCTCGCGCCAGGCNCCGCCGCGCACCCGCTATGCCGGGCCCGACAGTCCGGAATGGAGCTTGCTCTACAGCCTGCTCTGCAACCTGGCGCTGGTGGAGCACATCGACCCCGAGGCGCTCAATGCCGAGCGCCCGGAATCGCAGGCCTTGCTGGCCGTTCGGGAAGCCTGCCGTGAGTTCGAAGAGGAACCGTCGCTCGGCTTGCTCCTGGACCGGCTGCAGGGAAGCCCGGCCCTTGAGATCGTGCTGCGCGCCCATAAGTATGGGGAGGAAATCCGGTTCAGCGCCCAGGAAGCCGAGACGGAATTCACCGAGGCGCTGGTCAAGCTCGACCTCGCACGGCGCAAGAAGGAGCTGGACCAGCTGCGGGCCGGCGGGCTCGCCTCCCGCGAAGAGCAGCTTGTATGGCAGGAAAAAAATCTCGCCTACAAAAGACTGCAAGGGGCACTTCCAAGCCCTTGAGCTGTCAACTATAATGCGCGGTTCTTTTTGCCGCGGTCGGTAAGGTTCTTTAAGCAGTCTTTGTCGGGGGACGGATGGTCCATCAGAAGCGCAAGCCCAAGGTCAAGAAAGCTCGAGCAGCCAAGAAAAAGGCGCACGTCGCTCGCGCGCTGAAGCGTCACGTCCCGAAGGCGCGCGCGCATAAGAAAGTCGCTCGCGCGAAGCAGCCCGAGCGCGCGCGCAAGCTCGCACCGGCGGCGAAGGTTATCGCCGGCAAGCCGGTTGCAGGCAAGCCCGACGACAAGACCGGCAAGGCGCCCAAGGCGCCGATCAAGAGCGCGAAGGCGGCGCTCGAGCTCCTCGAAGCCAAGGTCAACGAGGTCAAGGCCAAAGGCAAGCGCGGCCGCGGCGGCCGTCGCGGCGGCAAGGACGCATGGCACATCCCGGCGGAGATGCCGAAGGAAGACGCCGAGACCCGGCGCACGCGCCTCAAGAACCTGATCAAGCTCGGCAAGGAGCGCGGCTTCCTCACCTATTCCGAGATCAACGACCACCTGCCCGACGATCTGGTCGATGCCGAGCAGATCGAAGCGATCATCTCCACGTTCGGCGACATGGGCATCCAGGTCTACGACCAGGCGCCCGACCAGGAGCAGCTGCTGATCGCCGCTGACGCGGCGCCGGTGGCGCAGACCGATGAAGATGTCGAGGAGCAGGCCGAGGCCGCGCTTTCGACCGTGGATTCCGAGTTCGGCCGCACCACCGACCCGGTGCGCATGTACATGCGCGAGATGGGCTCGGTCGAGCTCCTGACGCGCGAAGGCGAGATCGAGATCGCCAAGCGCATCGAGGACGGCCTGCGCCACATGATCCTCGCGATCAGCGCCTGCCCGACTACCGTCAGAGAGATCCTCGACCTCGCCGACAAGGTCGAGAAGGACGAGATGCGCATCGACGAGGTGGTCGATGGCCTGATCGACCCGAACGCCAAGGACAGCTTCGATCCGAAGAAGGCCGCTCCGACGCCGGAGGACGAGGAAGCGCAGATCGAGGAAGAAGAAGGCGAAGAGGACGAAGAGGCCGCCGAGGCCGCGCAGTCGGCGAGCATGCTCAAGCTCAAAGGCGAGGCGCTGGAGAAGTTCGCGCGCATCCGCCGCCTGTTCGAGAAGCTTCTCAAGGCTTTGGAAAACAAAGGCTCCAAGGACAAGGATTACCTGCGCGTTCGCGACCAGATCTCGCACGAGCTGATGACCATCCGCTTCACCGCGCGCACCGTAGAGCGCCTGTCCGACAGCGTGCGCAGCCTGGTCGACGAGGTCCGCCGCCACGAGCGCGAGATCCACGACATCTCGGTCGACAAGGCGCAGATGCCGCGCCCGCACTTCATCAAGATTTTCGCCGGCACCGAGGGCTCCAAGCGCTGGCTGTCGACCGAGCTCAGCGCCGGCCATCCGTGGACCGAGGCGTTGATCCGCGTCGAGCCGTCGATCCTCGAGGCGCTCTCGAAGATCCAGGGCGTGCAGCAGAAGATCGGCATCTCGATCAAGGACCTGAAGGAGATCAACAAGCAGATGTCGACCGGCGAGGCGAAAGCCCGCCGCGCGAAGCGCGAGATGACCGAGGCCAATCTGCGCCTGGTGATCTCGATCGCGAAGAAGTACACCAACCGCGGCCTGCAGTTCCTCGACCTGATCCAGGAAGGCAACATCGGCCTGATGAAGGCGGTCGACAAGTTCGAATACCGCCGCGGCTACAAGTTCTCGACCTACGCCACCTGGTGGATCCGGCAGGCGATCACGCGCTCGATCGCCGACCAGGCGCGCACCATCCGCATCCCGGTGCACATGATCGAGACCATCAACAAGATGAACCGCATCTCGCGCCAGAT
>JGI25614J43888_10000332_pt1 | contig 12940 bp, 10 predicted proteins | sample GraSoi_2013_60cm_FD_43888 | JGI IMG/M metagenome (IMG submission 43888) | reverse complement strand
TGATAAATTTATGGTTAATATGAAGGTAGAAGATTTAGGAAAGATACCCGATGAAGGGGATGTTCTGGTAAAGGTGGAACGGCTTAAGATAGTATTGGAGGAAATCGCCAGAAACAATAACGGTGATCCTAAAGAATATAGTGAATTGCGAAAAGTTTTTATTGGTATTCCGGCTTTGAATAAGGTAATGCCGAAATTCTTGCAGATCAATAAAACTTCGGTTGAATTCCGAAGGTGGATCCAGGATCAGTCTCCGAAGTGGGCGCCAAGAGTACAGCTAATCAGGGATGCAATAAATCCGATAATTGATATTCTTGAATATGAAACCGGCGAAGGTGCCCTGGAGTTCCAAAAGAATTATGAAGAAAAGGGGCTGATCGGGAATGGCGGTTTTGGGATGGTCTATCTATATGAGCATCGTTTGTTGCAGATGCCTTTTGCCGTGAAGATTTTTGCCCCTTCATTTTATGAAGGGAAAGAAAAGGAGCTGGAGCGGTTTTTCCAGGAGGCGCGCATGCTTTTTCTATTGGATCATCCTTCAATAATAAAGATCTATGATGTGGGTATGATAGGCCCGCGTCCCTTTATCAGGATGGAATATTTTGAAGGTAAGAATCTCAATGAGATATTAAGCCAGACAGGTCCGGTCCCCGCAGACAAGGCATTGGTGATGATGAGGAATGTGGTTAGTGCTATTGAGCATGCTCATGGGAAAGGTATTATTCATAGAGATTTGAAACCCAGCAATATAATGGCCGCAAGACCGAATCTGTTCCGGGTGATCGATTTCGGGCTGGGGATCTTTGTGGAGAATGAGTTGCATTCCAGGCTTACGCCGACAGGTGAAAAAGTCTCCGGAGGCTTATATAATGCCCCGGAGCTCGTTGAGAATCCAAGGCTTGTTGATACCCGTTCTGACATTTACTCGCTGGGGGCGGTGTGGTTTACCATGCTGACGGGCCAGCCACCGGCCGGCAGTTCATTTATGGAGCTGCTCAAAGGGAAGGAAGGCATTGATAAATTATATTATGATTGTATCGAGGGCTGTCTGAGGAATATTGAGACACGGACAAAAAATTGTACCATTTTGTTTAACCAGATCGGTATTTTGGAAAAGAGGATGGCACGCCCGGCGAAATGATGCGAATCTTGTCGGTTGGAGAGGGCAGGGTAGGGATTGGAGGGGTTTTGTTGATGTGGTTGATTTTGTATTGTCATTGGATCGGATTGCAGTATTTTGAGTGTATGCGTCTGCGATCGGGGTATTTTTTTCTGAGTATAAAAATATTTTAACATGCTTCTGTTAGACACACCATGGGGAGATTTTCCCACTTGGATACAGGCTGTTATTGCTATTCCGACCCTTATCATCGCCTGTATTACCTTGTTACAGGAAAAAAAGATCAAACAGCTGACGGATATTGTCCTGGAGCTGCAGAACCAGACAAAGGAGCTTGCAAAGCAGTCTGAGATCATGAGTCTGCGGTATGAATTGGAGAAGACGCTTTCGCTGAGGGAGAGGATGTCGTATTTTCAAAAAGGGTTTTATAATAAGACTGATACAGAAACGATCCAGCTTTCGCTAAAAAATGAGGGAACTGACGCCGCAACAGTTAGTATTTCAAAGGCGCTTGAGGCTGTAAATGTTCTGGCCGAAAAGTTAATTGAACTAGTTACCCGAAAACTGTTAGAAAAATTTGGCGCAGGCGAACATAAGCCCGGCTCCGGAAGTGCCTGCGCATTTCAGGGATTGTTATCGGCACAGTTGCTCCTCACAGTAATTGACTTAACCGATCAACCCAATCGAAGGGAAAAATATAAAGATAACCTGGATGAACTTCTACGTATAAGGGAAGATATTCAATCTCGCTTATATCCAACAATGGAAAGGCTTTTTCAGGAAGATTCTGACCTTTTTGACAAGGTGATCGGATTAAGAAGGGAACGCGATGGAATTGACCGAAGTAAGGATTGGTTATTATATAGGAAAAAGACGGCCGCTGCGGATGATGCTCTCAAGACGGCGACAGATTTACCGATCAGCATCGCGCAAAACTGTTATGACCTCGGCAAGCATGCAGGAATTGTATTTGACCACGGGTTTAAATCCGCACGGGGTGACTCGGGGGTGGCGTTGCAGTGCGCCATCTCTGGAATGGCCAGTTGCTTTTCTGTGATTGAATTGAACCTAATCAAACTTCCAGCGGATGCGTGGATGGCAAGAGTCAGGAAACAAAAAGCAATATTGAAAACCCAACATGCTGAACTTTCTGCTATGGGCGTTGAGAGACTGGCCATTTTGGAGAAAGAGGCGGATGAAAACTGGCAGCTGCAGGAAACTTTTGAAATGTATCGTCAGGGCAAGCTGGGACAAACAATCAGAACCGACGAGGGTATGGAAAATCTGGTAAGAGATTTTCAGAACAAACTTTGGATTTATCGTGACAAAATCTGGAAAAAACATAAGATAAAGGACGCCATGATGGTGTTAAATGCCAGGGACATTGTACAAAAAGTAATGGGATATACCTTCAGGCAATCGGAGTCGCTCGGCATGCTGACAATAGGCTCAGAGTTGTTTGAGGTAGCTGGGATGATTGACAAAAATCAAGGATTAATTAGTGTCTCAACGCAATTTCCCGAAGAAGTTACCAATTTTACGGTCGCTCATGAGCTTGCTCACGTGATATTGCATGAGCATGCTGTTTTACACAGAGACCGCCCCATTGACGGATCATCAAGTATTCCCAAAGACCCGTTGGAGCAACAGGCAGACAAATTTGCAGCTTATTTTTTGATGCCGGCATCGGTCGTAAATGCCGCTTTTTATGAGATCTTCAAAGTGAAAAAACTCTATATCAATGAAAACACCGTTTTAGCCTTAAGAGGTGAAAATCTGTATGAATTCAAGATCAGATGTAAGGGTAAACGCGGATTCGCGACCGTGATTGCACAAGCGGAATATTACGGCGGAAAAAACTTTAATTCCCTGGCAAAAATCTTTAAGGTATCTGCAGGCGCGATGGCCATCCGACTGATGGAACTTGATCTGGTGGAATTCTAAAAGTAGATAAATAGCCACTACTTGATCTGACAACGAGGGATCTTTAGTTTTATGGGCCAGGATAAATTTAAGCTGCTGAGGGAAGATGATAGGACAATCCACCCCGGCATCGTAAAAATATATCCTGAGTGTGAGCATTCTACCAGAGCGGTTCCTGGTTTGTGTTAAAGACACGAAGAATGATGACAGTATTATCATCGTCAATAGTAAAATGGATAGTGTATGGGAAGGTATCGATGGGCTTGACGCGGATGTTATCGTAGCGGACAGCAGAGGCGGTAGGCAGGCGACCGATCTTTTTAAAATAGCTATCCAGGAGATCGGTGAACTCAAAACCGAGGCCGTAAGAGCGGCTGTTGTAGTAATCGAAGGCCTTATCAATGTCGAGAATGGCAGCTTCAGAGAGAACAAGGGGATGAGCCATCAGGGGCGTTTGTATTTTTGTTTAACTACGTCCCAGGGTTGCAATTGCTCGGGATGCTGCTGTACATCGAGCAGGGTTTTGCGGACGGCCTCTTTTTGCCAGTCTGGAATGTCATCCGTCTCTTCGTCCACGATTTCGATGGCCTGCTCTTTTTGCAGATGTTCGATCAGGGAAGCGGCGTAGTCCTTTTTAATCCGGATATGTAAGGTAGTATCAGACATGCTAATATTTATTTTGCAAAAACTTTCTGAGCTTTGATGTAGGTAATGGCCAAATCAGTGAAATGATAAATCTTATCTTTCTTTTTCGGCAGATAGGGCCCATGTTTGGTGGAAAGATAGCTCACTTTACAAATATACAAAAGTTTACAGGTTGTAAAGAACGAATGGCAGGTTTATAATGTATTGATAATGAATTTATTATTTATTTATGCAGAAGTGGATAGTGATGCCAGTCTTTTCAAATCCATCATGAAGCGGTTCGAAAATTGTACGCTCGGGGCCTCGGTTCTAAACGAGAAAAACACGGGCCCGCGTCATACGCGGGCCCGTTGTGGTTTTAAATGGGCAAGAATGGGCGAATAAAATAATCATTAGTCTGAGTTCGGTAAGATTCTTTTGATTTCCGCTATCATCGATGGCAGGAAGTTGTCTTTGATCAACCAAACAATTTTATAATCAATTCCCATATAATCATGGACAATCCTATTCCTAAACCCTCTTATCCGATGCCAATCTATATCGGGGTACTGGTCTTTAGTTTCTTCGGGTAGCCGGCTTGCCGCCTCCCCAATAATCTCAAAATTCCTGATGACTGCATCAACAGTTCTGCCATCGGCTAAGAACTGTTCATAAGAAAGTCTATCCGTATAGGTCAATATCTTATTGGCGCTTTCTATTATATCTTCCAGTAAAAGTTGGGGAGCTCTTTTAGACATAAAGTATTTCGGGCTCTATGGCTCGATAATATTGAGGCTTTATACCAGCCTTTGATACAAGATCCACTTTCCTGTCAAGCAACTTCTCCAGTTCGTCAGCCAGATCGATAAATTCAATACCAATAGGCTGGCTAAAATCAACTACAATGTCAATGTCGCTTTCCGGCTTAAAATCGGTTCTGACAATGGAGCCGAAAAGGCCGATGGAATTTACATGATACTTTTCAGATAATTGAGGTTTTACCTGACGAAGTTTATCCTGTATGGTTGAAAGGTAGCTCACTTTACAAATATACAATAAGTTTACAGTTGTAAAGAAGGAAGGGACGTTTTGTAATTAATTGACAATCAATATATTGCAGTTTTTACAGATATGGATAGTGGTTCCCGGGCGACTTTATGTTCCAATTGATGGAGGAAGAGTCCCCAACTTGAGGTCGCAAATTGCGACCTCAAGTTGGGGGGACAGATCATGCGCATTTACACAAAAATGAGGGAGCTGTTGTTGACTAACCAGGAAATACTATTGAAGCTGGAACAGATGGAAAATAAGGTAACCGGGCATGATGAGGATATACAGCTCATTTTTACCTACCTGAAACAACTATTAATCCACCCCAGGAGCCAAGACCCCGCGTAGGCTTCCGAAGGAAAGATGAACAAGACTGATGAGGTTCGAATCCCTTTCTGCATGCAAAGAGGACCAGCGAGCCGATGCGAACTGTTTCTTTGATGGTCGGGGGCATGGGTGAGAGGTTTACTGATCTAATTTTATTGTTTCCATGTTTTGATGTTCAAATGTAAGATTAATTGAGCGTCCGCCCTTAGGCCTGGTGCGGTGTTTTATGGTTTTAGGTATAGTAAAGAATTGGCCTGGAAATAATTCTACGGTTGTATCTTCCAAATCAATAAATATAGAACCTTCAATAACTAAAAAGCTTTCATCAGAGTTGGGATGCATGTGCCAGTAAAAAGGTTCGGTCATGATGCTTACCCTTATGATATGGTCATTGACCTGAGCAAGCGGAAAATTAGCATACGGGCTATTTATTGCCTTTGTTTGTTGATGAATATCTACTACTGTAAGTGCGTTAATTTCCATAACATGTAAATGGTGTATTAATAAGAAAACGCGCAAAAGATAGTAAAAGTTCATATACAACATATCCCCGGAAGCCGGATTGGCACCCATACGGGAGTGACGGGAGCGGGCGGTGGCCCCGAGCGGACAAGATGAAAAAAGTACCCATTTTGTCCTTTTTTTGTAATGAAATCTGGAAAATCGCGTTAAATTCCCATATGAATCTACCCCTTACCCGTTGCTTTGTCAGGTTGTTGTTTTTTTCGGTTTCATTGGCGGCCAGTCAGTCTGCCCGGCCTCAGTCACCTCAGGCTCAGCCCGCTTTTCCTCATACTTTGCTATGGCGCATTTCAGGCAAGGGCTTGCAAAAGCCATCTTACCTCTATGGCACCATGCACCTGAATGACAAGCGTCTTTTTCTTTTCGACGACTCGGTATACCGGGCCATTGAAAAAACAGAAGGATTGGCCATCGAGGTTAACCCGGATGAAATGGCGGCTTACTTTGTGAATAAGCTGTTTGATCAGCTTCAAAACGGGAAAAAGCTACAGGAAATTCTCGATCAGCGCTATTTCAATAAGAATAGGAAATCCCTGGCCAAAAAGTTCAACAAGCCAGCCGAGGACATCAGCGCTTCGGATGTTATCAGGGAGAAGAATAAATGGATGGCTGAATACATGGAAAAAGGCGAGATGCCTACTTTCATGGATGCTTACCTGTATAATATAGCCAGGCGTCAGGGCAAGTGGCTGGGGGGCATAGAAGATATCAGCGATCAGACAGGATTGATGACAGACCTGATCGATCAGTCGGATATTAACTATCTGTTGGCGACCGATAGCTCGGGAAAAGGATCGGATACTCATCAGACTCTTGAAAAAATGATCAGCTTATATTCGAGCCAGGATCTCGAAGGGATCGAAGCCATCACCGAAGATCATTCGACGGCCGAAGAAATGGATAAGCTCCTCATCCGCCGAAACCTGAAAATGGCCTGGCGTATCGATAGCCTGAGCTCCTTGCGGACGATGTTCCTCGCGATCGGAGCCGCCCATCTCCCGGGTGACAGCGGCGTGATCAGTTTATTACGCCGGCGCGGGTTTACCGTGGAACCGGTGTTTTCCGACAAAAAGATCGCCGCAAAAGATTATACCTTTAAAGAAGTGCATCTTCCCTGGGTACCTGTGACCGATGCCCGGGGAACCTATACCGTCGAAATGCCGGCCAATCCTGCGACAGTCAAAGTATATGGCCTGATAGAGATGAAATTTCTCCTGGACCTGTTCAATATGTCCGGGTTTTGCACTACCGCCATTATGAACTCATCACATCTTGCCGATAAGGATAGCCTTTTTAATATGATGGCCAGACGGATGTTCCGGGGCGGAAATGTCAAGCCGGCGAGAAGCCTGGAAAAAAATGGCTTTGTGGGTAGGGAGTATGTCCGTGCCCGGGATGGCGAAAATATCCGGGTACAGATCTTCGCAGATGATAGGATGGTCTATATGGCGCTGGTGTCATCCGTAAAGAAGGAGATGCTAAATTCAGCGGACGTCGATAAATTCTTTCAGTCTTTTACCCTCAACCGGCAAAAAGAACAGGCTCGGGGTGTCACGAGCACATTCGAGGATTCGATCATGGGCGTAAGCTTCGTAACACCTGCCAGGATAACCTATAATGAAAAGCTGAGTAGTATAAAAGAGGAAGGTTGGAAGCTCACCTGTTTTACCGGGGCTGACCAGTCAACAGGCGCCTGGGTCATGCTGTTTTCCAAGGAAGTAACTCCCGGATATCATATCCCCGATGAAAAACTGGTTCATGATAGTTATTATGAGAAAATTAAAAGCCAATATAACAACCTACACAAAGACAGCTCTGTCCTGGGTACTGCAAAAATGATAAGAGTAACAGGCAGGAACATCCTGCAACCGGGTTTCTTTTTGAATGCTGTTTCCGTTGTAAAGGATGGCAGGCATATTGTGCTGCTGTTGATCGGTGATTCGGCAACAATTTATTCCCCCGCTATGCAGGGGATTGCCAGTTCTTTGCATTTTATTCCACATCCATCCGTGAACTGGAAGAAATATGAATCACCGGATAGTACTTTCAGCGTTTATACGCCTTCTCCAATAAGGGAGCATTACTATAAATCAGGGAATAAGCTGCAATGGGTTTCCTATGATACCACTACAGCTACCTCTTATCTTGTCCTACCCGATACCCTCGATAGGTATAGGTGGTATTCCTCGGATAGCCTTTTCTGGAAGGTCATGCTTGGTTACGATACGGCTAAAGAACAGTCGCTGGATATAAAAGATGTTGTCAATGGGAATGTGACCGGAAAAGAATTTCTGCTAAAAAACAAAACAAACAGCACATCCTGCTCCAGGACAAGACTGCTGGTTACCGGCGACAAGGTATATAAGCTGTTTGCTTCGGGCGAAAGAGACTTATTGTACAGCGCAGATGTCAATAGGTTCTTCAACGAATTCCGGCTCAGCGGCGTCACGTCCCCGGGCACCGCTACTCAATCCAAAGCTTCCCTGCTTTTGCATGACCTGGGCAGCCAGGACTCTGTCGTCCGCGGAAACGCTTATTCCGCATTACTCACGGCGTCCTTCGAAAAAGGCGATGGACAACTTTTAAAAGAAGCCTTATTCAGGCTTTATCAATCTCCTTATGACAATTCCCATCAGACGATCATTAACCATACATTAGCTCAGACGCTCGCCAGGCTGGACGATTCGACGGCTGTAAGTTATACTCGTGAATCTTACCCTTCCCTGGTAAATGAGAAAAGAACATTACAGAACACGGCATTATCCCTGCTGGCCCATCAGCATACCCTTTATAGTTATGCCACGCTGGCAGAATTGTTGAAACAAGGGCCGATTGCAGAAAGACTTGACTATTCTGCTCTTTACGCCATAAAAGACAGCCTGGTATTAACGGCGACCCTTTTCCCGGCTTTTCAATTATGGGCGCGCGATTCCTTGCAGGCAGGTTCTGTAGCTTCAATCACCTTGGCCTTGCTGGATAGCGGTTACCTGTCAAAAGGATCCGTCATGCAATCTGCGGGCGCATTTATTGAAGCCGCTAACCAGCTGTTGCCGACGCTAAAGAGGGCTGATGACTATCAGGACTACAATCTCGTTTCGCTACTGCGGCTGATCGGTCGTTTCCAGACCCCCGCTTCCTATACTTTGCTAACTCACTACCTGGCTGTAAAAAACAAATTTCTGCTCCAGGAAGTGGTGCTGCAACTACTGAAAGGAAAGCAACCGGTTCCCGTTGCAGCTTTGAATCGGCTGGCCGCAGATCCGGTCTACAGAAAAGGTCTGTATAACAATCTGAAAGTCCAAAAGAAAATAGCGCTTTTTCCCAAGGCATATCTGACACAGGCCTGGTTTGCCGAGTCAGCCGTCTATAGCGCCGCGGATGAAAATGACGAAGCAGAAATCAAAAAAGCGCTTTTCCTGTCGAAGAAAACAGCCCTCTATCATGGGAAAAGTTATAGCTGGTATTTATATAAGATTATCACTGTAAGCGACGACGACCCACACTACTACCTTGGCATAGCCGGCGGGTATGATCCTTACGCGAACAGTCTGCAGCCTAAAAAGAACCTGTCTGGCATTTACTGGAAACAGGATTTTGATCAAAAAAATGGCGATTCGCTTTTCAAAGACTATTTGAAAGGATTAGATGCGGAAGAGGAAGTGGTGGATTGATCAACGGCGGTGGGCAGGGTTTAACGGACACAAAGTTTGATTATTCTGGTCGATTTTTGCAGTTGACGAAGAATGTTGTCCAAAACCTTAATTATAACTGCTTTGGCTAGAAAATTCCTTTTCCGCTGTACTTTCATTTTGACTTCATTGTGGTTGTTTTCCATTGGCGCATTTTGTCAATCTATAAACGGCAGTTTTTCGCTGGTTGTCGTTAATGAAAATCTCCAGGCCGTTAATGGAGCTACTATCAAGCTATTAAAAAATGGTAAAGTAATAAACAGCGTAGTTGCATCCGAAAAAGGGGTGGTAGTCTTTACCAATATGAGCAAGGGTTCATACAAATTCCTGGTCACCTCTACCGGTTACAAATCTCAAACTACGGACGAATACATTTTCCCCGGAATAAGCGGGGATACCCTAAAGCTGCAGCCATTAAATACTGCGTTACAGGAAGTGACGGTAACGGCCCATACCTCTCCGGTTGAAAGAAAACAGGGTAAAGCCATCATAAATGTTGAGGCCTCCGTTACCAACACGGGTTCGACTGTGTTGGAGGTACTGGAAAAGTCACCAGGCGTAACGGTTGACAGAAACGGAGGGATAGCTTTAAACGGCAAAACGGGTGTTCTGATTATGATCGATGATAAACCTACCTATCTTTCCGGGGATGACCTCAACAATTTACTGAGCAGCATGTCTTCGACCCAGGTGTCCCAGATAGAATTGATAACCAACCCGACGGCTAAATACGATGCCTCCGGCAATGCGGGCGTCATCAACATCAAAACAAAGAAAAATAAGAACAATGGGTTTAATGGAAGTTTTACAACTTCCTACGGACAAGGGGTATATCCGAAAAATAACAATAGTCTGGTACTAAACTACCGCGTTGGTAAGATCAATACCTTTTTTAACTATAGCATGAACGCCGTCAAATATCTTACCAGTCTTTATGCTTTTAGAACGTATTATGACCCCAGCAAAAATATTCTCGCCATACTTCAGCAGCCGGCATACTTTACCGGTACAGTTTTTAATAACACGGTTAAAACGGGCCTGGATTATTTAGTATCACCCAAAACCACCGCCGGCTTAGTTTTCACCGGGACAAGCATTCACCGGACCGGCAACAATACGGCAACGGCGAACTGGCTGCAACCGGACGGAAGGGTTGATTCCTCCATCCTTACTAAAAGTTCACCCGAAAACAAATTCAAAAACGGGGCTATTAACTTCAACGTCCGGCAAACCTTATCAAAGACAGCCGACTTGACCGCTGACCTCGATTACCTGCATTATCATATGGAGGGGAAGCAGGATTTTGATAACCTGTTACTAGCCCCGGGAGGGTATAACGATGTGTTTCGGAGCGATATCCCTACTGATATCGACATCTTGTCCGGTAAAGCAGATTACATGTTAAAACCCACCCCCAATACCGTCCTCCAGGCTGGCGTGAAATCGTCTTCCAGTCATACGGATAATGCCGCAACCTACCAGAATTTGGAAAATCAGCAGTGGATCGAGGATTATAGCAAGAGCAACCATTTTGTTTACCGTGAAAATATCCGGGCCGCATACACGTCATTTGAAGGAAGATATCGCAAGCTTACGATTCAGGGAGGGGTAAGGTATGAATATACTTCTTACACGGCACATCAGCTTGGGAATATTCAACAAAAAGACTCTTCCGTATCCCGTAACTACGGGAGTTTTTTCCCAAGCGGCTTTTTAACGTATAAGGCGGATACGCTGAATAGCTTGACTTTGACTGCCGGACGAAGGACAGACAGACCTGTATTTCAAAATCTGAATCCTTTTTATTATATCATTAATAAGTACACCTATCAAACCGGAAACCCTTATCTTCTTCCGCAATACAGCTGGAACGTCGAGCTCAGCCACCAGTACAGTAATTTTCTTAGTACTGCGGTCTCCTATAGTTATATCACCAACTATTTTTCGCAAATTTTCCTGTCCGATACATCAAAGACGATTCTTTATTACACGCAAGGCAATGTCGGGCATGTATATAATTTGGGGGTTTCGGCCTTCGTCAACGTATCACCTTTACAATGGTGGTCGTTTGACTTTACGGCCGTCTTTAATCACAAGCAGTTAAGGGGCTTTAATGGAAATGACTATACGACGGAGATCAACCAGGTTAATATAAATCTGAATAATCAGTTTTCTTTTGGGAAAGGTTATTCCGGCGAGTTGTCTGGTTTTTATACGACCCGGTCACGTCAGGACGTACAGGAATTATTATACCCGGCCGGCCAGCTTTCTGCGGGGATAAGTAAGGGCGTACTTAATAAAAAGGGTACTTTAAAATTGAGCTACCGGGATATCCTGTATACGGGAGCAATGGAAGGGCTGACCTCTTTCCCGGATGCTACGGAGTATTTTAAGCTGAAAAGGGATAGCCGGGTGCTTACCTTGTCATTCACTTACCGGTTTGGAAGATCTTATAAAATAAATAAGCACCAGGATGGGGCTACCGAAGAAAAGGAGAGGGTTCAAAATGGATAAAAATTTTGAAACTTTTGGTGGTTCATATTTCTATTTCCTTTACCCGCTGTTCTGCTGTGAACATCGCCAGCCCCAACAACCCAAGGCAGAAGATTATTGCTTATCCGTAAAGGTTCCACAATGAGGTGAACCGGCGTTTTTTTGAGGTGAACAGGAGGTCTCTTCAGGTAAGGATGGCAACCCGGAACGTCTAATGACAGTATAGTAGGGAAACGTAAAACCCTGCAATGACTGCTAAACCGGCCGCCTCGCTGATCCTGGCATTGATGTTTTTCTGTCCCAACCGGGCTTCCGCCCACCACGTAAAAGGCGGATATATCCAGTATAAGTATAATGGCGCCGGCTCCACGTCCGGCAGTTCCAATTATACGGTTACCATAACTGTATTTTTCAGCTGTACCGCCCAGGGGCCCCGCGAATCCGTCTACCTGGGCGTTTTCAACGCGTCCACCGACGCCCTGGTGGCCAGCAAAAGTATCTCCACCACGACTGCTACCACCGTCACAAAACAATATTACAGCCCCTGTATGAGTAATCCGCCCACCATCTGTTATGAGATATATACCTATGTCTATAGCCTGGACCTTCCCAATATAACGGCGGGATATGTCCTGGCGGTGCAGGACGCTTATCGTACGGACGGGATCATCAATATCACCAATTCCTCCAGCGACGGGATAACGGTCAACGCCAGTATTCCCGGCACCATCAGCGGCACGGATTATCACACCAACAGCAGTCCTTCTTTTGTTTTCAACGACACGGCCATTATTTGCTACAATGGTCATTTCTCCTATCCCTTCAGCGCCACGGACAATATCGACGGAGACTCCCTGAGCTATTCGTTCGGCAATGGTCTGAACGTGACCAATGCCGGCGGCAACACTTCCGGCTCGGTACCCGGCAACCCGCCCTATACTTCGCTTACCTATGCTTCGGGGTATAGCGGCACGTCGCCCCTGGGCAGCAACGTCACGATCGATCCTGTGACCGGGCTTATTTCCGGGAACGCCCCTTCCACTACAGGAGAATATGTCGTGGCCGTCTACGTGAAGGAATGGCGAAAAGGGGTATTGATCGACTCGGTCAAAAAAGAGCTGCAGGTTTATGTCTACGATTGCAGCCTTACGGCGGCTACCCTGAATACGACCTATACCAATTGCGACAACTA
>JGI25614J43888_10000330_pt1 | contig 13000 bp, 10 predicted proteins | sample GraSoi_2013_60cm_FD_43888 | JGI IMG/M metagenome (IMG submission 43888) | reverse complement strand
TGAGCTACTTGTTCTTCTCCCCTCGCTGAAGGCAAAGAAGGTCCTGCTCGTAGCGGCGACAGAGAGCGAAGGTTCCGCGCTCGCTCGGCAAAGCGATCTTGTACTGAAAGTGAAGGTCGATCGGGAAGCCGATTCCTTTAACATGCTCGCTACCACTAGCGCAATGGCGGTAGTGGCCGTGTTCGACGCCATCTGTGTTGCACTAATGGAATACACGGGCTACACGCGCGAGCAGTTTGCCGTCATCCACCCGCACGGGGCAGTAGGAAACCGCCTCACTGGCAGGAAAGGATAACTACAGCTTGCCGGGTAATTCGAGCAGCAAAGCGATTTTCTTCGTGCTTTAATCCTAATCCTTTACTTGCGTCCGGGCACGCCGACGCAACTGTACCGGCCGCTTAGTTAGACCGTTATGCGCCATAAAACGAGAATTTTGTTCTCGTTTTGCTCGGATGCCCCCAAGGGATATCAAGGGCCAAGCCCTTGGCTAGTTAGTCCCGGTCCGTTGATCGATCCACAGCACCTCATACGGTCCCAGGACCAGTTCCGGCCCCTCGCCCGAAATGGACGGGCNCTCAACGGGCGCAGTCTCGGAGCCTAACGGGTGCATCTCAAACGCCCCTGAAAGACCCTCGATACGAACGCGGCGTTCGACCGGTTTATAGTTTGCGACAAAGAGTCGGAGTAGAGAGTCTTTCCGAATGGCAAGTCCGCTTGAGCAAGCGGGATCGGTGATCGTAACCGTATCTATCTCGCCGCCGGCAACATCCCCGAGCGCGGCGAAAAGATGGTAAAGTGGAAACAGCTCGCCGGGGCGCGATGGAAAAAGGGAGGGCAGCAGCGAGCCAGAGGCGCGCTCCATGATTCCTTTCCACCCGATCATCTCATAGTAGGTCGCGCGGAACACTCCGGCTTCCGACAAAGTCTTTATGCTCCCAAGGGTCCACNCAGCAGCAAAAGGCAGCCGCTGGCGCGGGTCCACCTCAGGAGGCAGCTCGCCCGGCGCTGGCGCTTGGGGCAGGACAGTCGCATAGGGGTTCCACTGCATTTTCAGTGTAACAGGGCCGACGTGCACCGGTTTGCCGCCCGATATGAGAAGGGCGCTTTCCACAGTGGCGCGCTGCCCGCCTAAGCTCTCTACGATCGAAAGTTCATCGTCGGCATGAATTTGCGGATTGACTGTGTAGGTAACGAAATCCAGCAAGTCGATCGGGGGATGGTTTCGGTTGAGTTCAGCAAAAAAGGCGCGTGTCCCGAACCCGAGAGGTTCACAATACCCCTCGCGCGAAAGTCGCTCGCGCACAATGGAAAGGTGCTCGGCCGAGGTTGTGGGACGACCTTCGCTCAGGACGGTCCACGACACCACCTGCGGTCGCGCATGCTTCAAGGCACGGGAAAGCCGGTCGAGCCCAGGACGAGCGTCGGCCTCGATGCGGAGAGCAACGGCGATAGGGGCACCGATCCGTCTGCCGCACTCGGCGGCAGCCACGAGGTCTTCAACGCAACGCTCTTCGCCGAGTACGAGCTCAAGGTAGAGGTGCGATAGCCTCAGTGCGGCCAGTCGAGCATACTCATCTTCAGTCGCCTCTTTTGCATACCGGCTCCAAGACAACCCGAGGGGAACCAGGATCCTCCTCGAGGGAGATNCGAGAGTAACGGCGTCCGCCTGTCGCGCTGAGTTTGCACGTCGAGCGCCGCTTCGTCGAGCAACCGTCTTGCGCCCGGCGCTGCTTGAGAATTCGCTCGCTGGCAGGGGTGAAACCGTCACTGACTGTCGCAACCAGTCACCTGCGCGCACCTCAACCGGAAAAGGCAGTCGCAAAGGCGTGCTGTAGGTCTTGAAGCTCGCGTCAGTCCAGTTCCGCTGGTCCTCCATTTCAAAGATATCGCCGTCGAACTGTATCTCCGCGACACTTCCATTAGAAAGGAAGTGACGGATACCGGCGATCTCTTTGAAAGGCTGATGAGGAGAGATGATAGTCGGGAACGCACCGGCGGTAGTCGATCCGTCAGGGTGAGTCACGATGAGCTGGTCGCCAGCTGCACTGATCGGATGATGTACGCACAACCCAATTCGATTGCGCCTGAAAGTTGAAAGAGTCTCCCCCTCAAATGCAAAACGAATGGTGCCGTCCGACTCGCCGGTGATCGTCGCTCTCCAGATGAAATGAACCTCTCGATTTCGGTGCTCCGAGCGATAGGTGATCAGGAATCGATCTTCGCCCTGGTCTACTCTCAATCCGCTGATTTTCCCCGGAATGGTTCCCCAATTGTGGTCGCGAAGAGCAAAATAGATACGGTTGATGGTCTCGCAGCCGGATATCCGGATTGTCCGCAGATCTCCGCCGGTGAACAATGCCGTGGCTGGACCGGCTACCAGCTCAATTGGCTTTTCACTATCGCTATGAGGCACCGGACATCCTCTTCATTCAAACCTCGGGCGGAGGGTAGATCTTTTCTGGCTGCACCCTTCCCTTGGGACGCTGAATGAGCTCAAGGGTGATACCGAGCTCATCCTCGGTATCGAGATAGGCGAAATGCCCGTCACCGTCCAAGCCGAAGCCGGCGCCATCCTGAATTATGTGATAACCCGACGCCTCTGCTTCCTTGATTGCTTCCTCCATGTCGTCGACAAGCAGACCAAAGTGATGGACTCCGTATCCCTTTTTCAAGACGAAATCGCGATGAACCGTGCGTCCGCTCCGGTGTTGGATTAGCTCGATGCGAAGTGCACCGACATAGGACAGGGCAATGCGGATGGAGTACTTGATTGGCTCGCCCATATAGGTCATCCGCTTGAGTAGCGGGGCCTCGTAGGTGTAGAAATGCCAAGGCCCGATTCCGAAAAGTCGCCAGTAGTTTTCCACAGTAGCATCTAGGTCCTCGACGACCAGCGCCACCTGGGCGATTCCTCCTTTCAGGAACGGAAGGAATCCCTTCTTAACGCTACTCTCGCTCACTTACGCCTCCGTACGCACGAACACAAGTTTGTGGTACTTGCCAGGGTTGTCCACTAGCTCATGAAACACTCGTGGACCCTCCCACATATCAACCATTGTCGCGATCTTCGGATACTTGATAGCGCCAGATGCAAGTAGCTCAAGCGACTCTTCAAAGCAACGCACCGACGCCCTTGACCCGACGATGGTCATCTCCTTGCGAGTAAAGTCAAGACCGGGAAAGGAGACGCGCGTCCCCTCCTTTACGAGGCCAACGATTACAATCCTACCCCCTGCGGCGACAAGATCCACCGTTTGCTCCATCGCCTTTTCATTCCCAGTTGCTTCGACGACAACCGCGGCTCCCTCTCCGTTCGTAAACTTCAGAACGGACGGCAGGAGCGAGTCTCCACCCGGCAGGACCTTCGCCCCGAGTTTGGCGGCAGTCTCCATCCTCGTCTCAAGGACGTCGCTCGCAACGACCCGAGCGCCTTTCGCCTTTGCCACCTCAATGATAGCAAGCCCGATAGGCCCGCATCCGAGAACAAGAGTGTACTCTCCCATTTTGATGTCCCCGCGCCGACAGGCCTGGACGCCGATTGCAACGGGCTCCGCGAACGCGGCCTCGGCAAATGAAAGCCCCGATGGAATACGATGAATTTTCTCAGCCGGCGCGACCACCAGCTCGCCGAATCCCCCAGGGAAATGCACACCGATAATGCGGAGCTTCGCGCAGCAGTTCGACTTCCCCNCTCGGCAAGGATAGCATTTCCCGCATCCAATGAAGGGCTCGATCACAACGGGCGTACCGGGCGTCATCCCTTGAACTTCCGCCCCCACCTCCGTAATGACGCCAGCGATCTCGTGACCTGCCACTTGTGGGTAGACGGCATACGGGTTCTTACCTTGATAGATGTAGAGATCTCCCGCGCAAACCCCGGTCGCGCGCGTTGAGATAAGTACCTCGCCGGGGGCCAGGCCCGGAGCAGCCCAATCCCCCACCCGGATACACTTCGGTGCATCGATGATTATCGCCTTCATATATGTGTCTGCTTCACATCAGCCTACAGCCGTGCGATCGTCTCGTCGGGCTCCCACCATCCGCCAGCTTCGAAGCCCCCGTCCACCGTTATGGTCGTTCCGGTGATGTAGGAGGACGCTGGCGACGCGCAAAGAAGCACTGCGCCAACGAGTTCTTCGGGCTCCGCCGGTCTCCGCGCGGGAATCCGGGTGCGCAGCCATTCGGCCTTGTACGCGTCGCCCCAGATCGGCTCAGAGAGGGGCGTACGTATGAAACCAGGAATGACGCAGTTCACTTGAATATTGTCCTTTGCCCATTCCACAGCCATAACCTTTGTTAATTGGGTTACTGCACCCTTCGCAGCTCCGTAAACTGAGACCCCGCCGAGCGCGAACGTGGAGGTAATCGAACCTATGTGGATGATCTTTCCAGCCTTCCGTTCCTTCATGAGCTGACGGGCCTCCTGGCTCATAAAGTAGAGGCTTTTGAGATCTACCGCCATGATCGAGTCCCAATGGTCCTCGCTCACCGAATCGATCGGTTCCCGTATATTCGTAGCCGCGCAGTTGATAAGAATATCAAGTCTGCCAAACGCGGCGTTCGCTTCCGCAACAAGCTGGCGCGCTTGTTCCAAGGATCCCAGCTCCGCGGTGAGCGCAACCGTCCTCCCTCCTGCATGCTCGATTTCTTCCTTAATGGAATCGAGACGCTCCAGCGATCGGGAGTGGATCGCGACAGAGGCCCCCGCATCCGCAAGAGCGAGCGCCAGTTCGCGGCCGATCCCTCCCCCCGCTCCCGTTAGGAGCGCCACCTTTCCTTCTAACGAAAAGAGCCTGTTGACCATTCCAGCAGATCTTGCCATTCTGAAGCGCCTCCCCTAGTTGACTGGGTAGAGCGGAGGTTCGCCCCGCTTAACCCTCACGATGTTCTCGACCGTGATCTCGCCGAGCCGGCGTCGCGCGTCCCAGGTGTCCCCCGCCATATGCGGAGTCAACACCACGTTCTGAAGGACCAGAAGGGGGCTTTCCGCCGGCGGCTCCTCAGCGAAGACGTCCAACCCTGCGCCCCGGATCCTTCCGTCTCGCAATGCATCAACAAGCGCCTGCTCGTCGACAAGATGGCCGCGCCCCGTGTTGATAAGGATGGCGCCTAGCTTCATCGCTCGAAGTTCGGTGGCCCCCAGCAGAGGATGCCCCGCGCTCGCAAGCCCCGCATGGAGGGACACCACGTCTGCTCGCTTAAGCAGGTCGGCAAGTGAGAGAAAGGTGATGCGGTGCTCTGCCGCAAAGGCAGAATNGGGATACGGATCGCAGGCGACGACCTCCATTCCAAAGCCCTGTGCGCGCAGAGCGAATTCCTTGCCGATACGCCCTAGTCCGACAATCCCCAGGAGTTTGCCGCGCAGCTCCATCCCCACGAACCCCTTCCATTGGCCGCTTCTAGTGCTCAGGTGTGCCGGCACGATGCCGCGCGCAACAGCAAGAAGGAGCGCCATGGTAAGATCGGCGACCGAGTCGTGCACAGCGCCGAAGGTTGCTGCAACGACGACTCCCTTCGTCCGCGCTGCCCCAAGATCGATGCTATCAAGCCCCACCCCGTGCTTGGCGATGAGCTTCAAACCATCCGCCGACATGATGACCTCGGCTGTAAGCTCGTCTGTGCCGGTGACGATAGCATCCACTCCGGCCAGTGCGGTTCGGAGCTCCGCTGCACGATACGCTCGCCCGATCTGGTTCGGAATGATCTCGCACCCGGCCTCTTCAAGGCGCTTGAGGTGCTCGGGATAGGCCTTGCCGAAGGATTTCGAGCCAATCAATACACGCCATCGGTTCATGCATTATCCCCTGTGCGCGGAGTCCTGCCGCGATCCGCCGCCGCTGATGGCAGCGACAAGTTCGCGGACCGTCGCCACCTCTGACCTCATGTCGGGTACGCGGTAAATTCCTGCTCCAAGCGCGAGGCTATTTGCTCCCTGTCGGGCAAGCTCCCGTGCGTTATCCCGGTTCACGCCGCCTGCAACCTGAATGTCGACCGCCACTCCGGCCTCGGACACGCAGGAGCGCAGCGCGCCCAGACGCGGCAGCGCCTGCGGATCGAAGCTCGCTCCCTTTGCCCCCTCGCCGGTCACGCGGGAGAGTAGAAGTATCGCATCGATCTGCCCGATCACCGGCTCGACAAAGCTCACTGCGGTCCCCAGCGCGACAGCGACGCCCGCCCGAACACCGAGCGCCCGAATAGCGAAGATAGTCTCGTGAATCATCTGCGTGCTCTCAATATGCGTAAGGATCAGATCCACCCCTGCATCGACGAGACTGGATGCGAACCGCAGCGGCTCCTTCACCCCCAAGTGCACCTCAAAGGGCAGTCTGGTGAGCGAACGCAAAGCGGCGATAGTCCGGGGAGCAAACCCGATATCAGGCACGAAATAGCCGTCGAAAACGTCTAAGTGGATAAAGTCGAGCCCCGCGGCTTCAACACGCGCGACTTCCTCCGCCAAGCGTCCATGGTCAGCATTGAATAGTGCGGCACCCAGCCGTACACCGCGCTGCGTCGCAATTGTCACACTCTCGCCGTCATTCGACACCACGACTAATCCTCAGGTTCTATCCCAATCGCCCGCACAGGGAAGGCGTCGAGCCCCTGAACCGGGATGGGAAGGGCGATGAGAAAAAAGCGCTTCCCTCTTAGCTCGACGAGGTTCGTCAAGCACTCGAGCACCGGGATACCTGCGCGTGTAACAAGACGATGGTCGGGGTAATGAGTGACGCCGCGCACCTCGTAACCCGAGGAATCTGTGCCGAGACAATTGATCTTGCGGTCATCAACCAACCAGCGTACAGCTTCCTCCATCACGTACGGGCGGTCGTGCGATTGCGGCGTCCGGTACTGGGTGTGCCGTCCAGTCATGATCATGACGCGGTCACCGACATTGATGTCGCCGGCCGCTTTGATCTCCGCGAGCGAAATAGGCTCGTTCACCTCCTTCCGACGGAAGTCGAGCACGATTGCAGGCCCGAAGAGTTTCTCGATCGCGAGCCCTGAAGTGTCGCTACCAGATGCGAGGAAATGCAATGGCGCCTCAACGTGCGTGCCGACGTGTGACCAAAGATACACGCAGCTCATAATATCACCCTCCTCTCCAGAACGCTCNTTCCGTCGCGAGACGTCAAGCATGTACAGCTCTTTGCCGGGTACCAATGTGTGGGTCAGATCGACGATCCTTCCCTTCGGTAAAAGTTCTCGAACATCCATACTCCACCTCTCATTTCCGGACTTCATCTTTATCCACGCCCGCCGGTTTCATGATGTCCTCTATATGGGCCCCTTCGACGCCGACCTTGGCAATGATTCCTCTACCGCCGGCGGCGTTGATCGCCGCAACAATCTTCTCCTCGCTTCCAGGAGCGGCTAGCGCGATGATGATCCCGCCGCTGCCTTTGCCGGAGATCTTTGCACCTAATGCGCCCGCCTCAAGCGCTGCGTCGACCATGGTCTCAATCTTTGGAAGCGACATCCCTATCTTCTCTTTGATCAGATGGCATAGATTCATGGAATGTCCGAGTGACACCAAATCCCCTCGACTAAGAGCCTCTTGAGCTTGTTCGACCAGCATACCCATCTCAGCCATGAGGTGAATCCGAGCCGGATGCTCGTCGAGCCAATTTCGGCTGCTCGTGTTACTTATAGCAGTGCTCGAGCGCAAGAGGGTATCGCCGATCACGAGGCGCAGCGGCACCTTGGAGTCGATCCGCTTCGGGCCCTCTCGCAGCGAATAGCGTACGATCCCACCGAGAGTGCTCGCGCCGCTATCGAGCCCTGTACCCATTCCGCCATGGGCGATAACGTCTCCCTGCCACGCGAGCCACGCGATGTCGAGAGGCTCGGGGTTGTACCCCGACGCTTGACAAGTAACGAGGGACATCGAGACCGAAGCCGCCGCCCCCGAACCGAGGCCCGATCCGGCCGGGATCTCCGAACGCCACGAGAGATGATATCCTATTCTTCCAGTCCGCTGATGCACGAACGAGAGTATATACCTCACGGGCGCGAAGAAGTCCTCACAAGCTATTTTCGAAATCGCATCGTAGCTCTTCTCCNCGCGTAACGAATCGATCTCTTTTCTAAACTCCTTCAACCGTGCCATGTCCCCGTTTTCCACACGGTTGTTAAATACGAAGGCATAGCGATCTCGATCCAGTGGCCTCAGAGCACAATAGGCNCGTGGCTCCACCGCCGTTGCGAGAGCTGGAAATCCATAATTGACCGCCTTGCCACCTGCGAGGATCACTTTCGCCGGTGCAGAGGCTACAATTTCGGTTTCACTCCGTTCCATACGCCTACTGTCGAGTTCTTTCGGTCGCAAGGAAAAGAACGAGGATTATGAAGAGCCCCTCAGCGACGAGCTGACCGCCGATTTTCAAACCCGCTACCTGCATCGCCGTTACCAAGAGCACCAAGAAGAGACTCCCTAAGAGCGTCCCCAGTGGGACCGCCCTTCCCCCGAAGATCAGCGTCCCTCCCACCACGACGCTCCCCACCGTCTGAAGCAGGTAGGGGTCGCCAAGTCCGAGAAATGCACCGTTCACTTGGGCCGAGATCATGATCCCGCCGAACGCTGCAAGCGTACTGCATAGAACATACGCAATACCTTGGATCAGGTTCACCGGCATACCTGTGAGTCTTGCCGCATCGAGATTCTGGCCTACCGCGATCAGGCACTTCCCGTAGCGAGTCCACGTTAGCATTAGGTTGAGCAGAATCACAATCGCGATCGTGATGAGCAGCACCAGCGGGAGCACGCCGAAAAGACGATCGCGCGCAACGTGCAGCAGGACGGGAGCAACGTACGCCGTCGTGAAATGCGGATTGTATATCAAGATCGCCGTCGTTATGATGTAGCCTGTCCCGAGGGTTGCGATAATCGGCGGTATGCGCAGGAACAGCACAGTGAATGCATTAACAACCCCGATGAACGCGCCGATCACGAGAACAACCGGCACGGCGTACAACGCTTTCAGATTGCTGCCCGAAGCGATGCCAGCGGAGAGAAAGGCCGATAGCGTGATTACATTCGGGATGGAAAGGTCGATTGCTCCTCCACCAGTCGTGATGACCAACATTTGACCGAGCGCGACGATCGCAAGAAAGGACGCGTTCGTGCTCGTAGCAATCAAGCTCTCCAGGTTCAGATTGTGGGCGAAGAGGCCCAACGCAACCCACATTACGAAGGACCCGACCGCTGCCCAGATCCACGGAATCCCCTTCACCACTCTTAGATTGAGCGCCGCAGATTTGGAATTGACGCTCATAATTCACCCTTTCGCAGAAGTCGGAACGCCAGGATCGCGATCAAAAGACCCCCTTGCACGGCCGTTACGTAGCTCGAGTTCAGTCTAAGAAAGCCGACAAGTACGCCGATCAAGGACAAGGTGATCGCGCCGATCACAGTGCCGAACGACGATATAACGCCACCGATGAGTTCGCTACCTCCGATGACTACCGCCGCGACTGTCAGGAGGGTGTAGGACGCTGTGGCGTTGATATCTGAACCTGCTGCTGACGCGGTCATAGCCATTCCGCCAATGACCGAGAAGAGACTCGCGATGACGTACGCCGTAACGTATGCCTTGAGAATGGACCAGCCACTTCGCTCGACGGCGACTGGGTTATTACCGAAGCCGCGCAGTACAGTACCGTAACGAGAACGACCGAAAAGGAACGATAGGAGCCCGGCAACGAGGATGATGAGGACACTTTCGGGGACAATGAGGTGGACGTTAAAAACCTTTACCAGCCAATCCGGCGGCTGACCGCCCGGCGCTGGCTGCAGTGTGTAACCTATGCCCACCCACACGAACGACATTCCCATGGTGACAATGACTGACGGGATGTTCCTGAGGTAGATCAGGGCGCCCATCAATCCGTAACCAACGACCGTAGCTACGATGAGGCCAAGCCCCAATTCGAGGTGCTGCCGCAGTATCGTGGCACAAAGCACGCCAACAAGGCCCATGTAGGCACCGACACCGAGGTCAATGTGACTTAGGCCGATGATGTACATCTGAGCGAGCGCAGCGAAAACGAGGGGGATCGACGCTTTCACGAGGAGATCGACNCCGAATTCTGAAAGCACCGCTGGCTGTAGCGCCCCGCTCAAAAGGAACACCGCAAGCATTGCGCCGAGCGGAATCAGAATTTCATTTCCCCTGCGTTTCGCCTTCTTCCCCTGCCTTCCTGTACGATCGGCGAGGTGCTCGCCATGAAAACTGGCCTCGATAATTCTGTCCTTGCTTATCGCGCCGTTTTTTAACTCTTCGACGATTTGTCCGTACCTAAAGACCAGCACGCGAGAGCAGCATACAAGCTCCTCATCCTCCGTGCTGTACCATATAACCAGCTTTCCGTCCTCCGCGGCTTTCCTGAACAGCTGGTGCATCTGCTCTTTCGTCCCGACGTCGACACCCTTGGTTGGGTCGTCGAGAATGATCACGTCGGCATCAGCAAGCAGAGCCCGCGCTACTATTACCTTCTGCTGGTTGCCGCCAGACAGTGACAGTATTGCTGTCCGCAGCCCTTCAGCCTTGATGGACAGATTCGTGTACCACTCCCTCACCTTCGCCGCTAGCCCGCGAAGATCCAACTTTCCGAAAAGTGACGCCTTGTCGATCTCAACGATGCTCATATTGTCGGAAATCGGCCACATTGGGAAGACACCCTCTTTCTTCCGATCTCCGGTGACGTAAGCAAGACGCCCCGCTTTTTCGACTGCTCCCTTGGTGGTCCCGCGAGTAAAGAAGAGGGCTTTCAGAAACTCGCGCTGACCGTTGCCGTCGAGCCCGGCTATCCCTACAAGCTCACCGCTACGAAATTCTACATTTATGTCGACGAGCCCGTCGCATGAGAGCCGATTAGTCCGGACGTGGACCTTTCCGCCGTTTCCGACAGGTTTATTCTGAATTGAGGCCGTGCCGAACCGTTCCGGCGCACTCCAGCGTTCGCCGATCATCTTTTCGACGAGACTCGTCTGATCAATGCTGACGTTGGGTCCTTCCCACACCTTTGCGCCGTCCTGCATGACGACAATCCGATCTGCAATACCGATAATTTCACCGAGACGATGCGAAATAAAAAGAATAGAGACGCCGCGTTTTTTCAATGTCGTGATGTGAGCCATCAGTTGCGCGGTTTGGGACGCTCCAAAGGAAGAGGTCGGCTCGTCTAGGATCAGCAGACGCAGATCCTTCATGGTGATCGCGCGACATATTTCGATCATCTGTCGCTGGGAAATGGAAAGCCTGCTAAGTCGTGCGCGTGGATCGATGTCGTGGCCCGGGAAGAGGTCATCGAGTGCGCGCTGAGTGTCTGCTAGCGCGCGCTTGCGCCATCCAAAGCCTTTGGCGACCGTGAAGTGCTGCTCTACGCAGAAGTTTTCGAAAACCGAGAGATTCGTGCAGAGTGAGAGATCCTGGTATACGACTCGTATGCCGAGCTGGCTTGCTACCGTGGGCGAGTAGGCGGCGAGATCGATTAGATGGCCATCGTGAAAAAGCTCGCCCGAGTCGGGGAGAGTGACGCCGGAAACGACCCTCGTAAGGGTACTCTTACCGGCTCCATTTGCGCCAATTAGTCCAATGACCTCTCCGCGGTCGACGGTGAGCGACACCTCTCTGAGCGCGGTCGTGGCACCATAACGTTTGGCTACCGAATTTAACCCGAACAGGTTTTCTCGTTCCATTAGTTAGCGTTGCCCAAGAGTTCCTGGCGTGTGACATCGCTTCGTCGTCCACGCCAGGAGCTCCTGACTCCGGTCTCACAGGCAGCTCCTACGTTTGGGGGGGCGTAGCACGACCCCCGGGTATCGGCACCAGTTTTATTGCTTATTAAGGATGTTGTCCTTGACCCACTGGTCGTTATACTGCTGCGCGATGACCGTACCAGGCTGGATATCCTTGAACTGGTCGACCGTGTCGTTGTCCACCGCTACCAGCGGCAGAAGGTAGGGGTGCGCTTTCATTTCGGGAACTTTGTCGCCCCGTAGGATATGGATGGAAAGCCAGAAGGCGACGACACCGATGCTGGGCTCAGTGCCAAGGCTGATAGTCTGGTAGCCATTCTTCGCCTTTTCCTCGATCCACCAGCGGATGAACTCAGCGCGGTTGTTCCCGACGACGAGCGGAACGGGCCTGCCGGCCGCGAGAAAGGCCTGGACGACGCCGTAGGAGCCCTCGTTAGAAACTGCGTCGATCTTGGGCATGCTCGAAAGTACGTTTGCGACTGCACTCTGCGCCCTGGCGTTGTCAGCCTCGGTGTCCACCTCGCCGAGAACGTGAATCTCAGGATGCTGCTTGAGGATCTTCATGATCGCATCGTATTGCAGCTCCTCCGGCTGCGAGCCCACGACCCCGCGGGTTAACAGCACGTTTCCGCCCGTAGGACCCAACCTTTTGACCACATAGTTGGTTGCGATCTCGCCCCAGCTTGAGTTGTCATATGCAATCTGGTATGCATCGGTGCTAGTCGTGAGGGAGTCGAAGACGACGACCGTGATCCCCTGTTGTGCAGCTTGAGCAATGGCCCCGTTGAGCGCCGTCGGAGAAGCGGCGTTGATGAGAATTGCGTCGGGGTGGCTCAGAATCAGGCTGTTAAGCTGCGCGAGCTGTGTGTTTACGGTTCCGTCGCCGTTGTCAAGTATGAAGTCCGAAATCAGCCCTTGCGCTTTTGCATCGTTCGCCGCTTTTTGCATGACATCGACCATCTGTTTGCGCCACGTGTTGCCGTAGAACGAATTAGATAGCGCGATTTTGTAGGCCTTTTGCCCGTTGGCGCTTAACGTCAGGGTTGAAATTGCCAACGGCGTCAGGAAAAAGAGAAAAAACAGACGTTTCAGGAGATTCCTCCTGCTTGTTTGTATGTATGCTACCATGGTTAACAACAGAAATAGATTAGTGACTGCACGATTTGCCCGAAAGGCGCGCAGTAGTGCGGGGATCCGGCGATAAGGCCTGACGGGCACATCGGCGGAGGTCGCTAAGCTTGGGGG
>JGI25614J43888_10000327_pt1 | contig 13054 bp, 9 predicted proteins | sample GraSoi_2013_60cm_FD_43888 | JGI IMG/M metagenome (IMG submission 43888) | reverse complement strand
ACCGCGGTCAGCGTCTTGATGACCTCGAGCTTGACCGCCTCGATCATGGCGCCGAACAGCTCGAACGCCTCGCGCTTGTATTCCTGCTTCGGGTTTTTCTGCGCGTAGCCGCGCAGGTGGATGCCTTGGCGCAGGTGGTCGAGTGCCGCCAGGTGCTCGCGCCAGTGCGCATCGAGGATCTGCAGCATGACGTAGCGCTCGTACTGGCGGAACGAAGTCTCGGCGCCGGCCGGCAGCTTGGCGTCGTAGGCCGCCTGCGCCTTCTCGATGATGCGCGCGAGCAGNGTCTCGTCCTGCAGGTCGGGTTCGGCTTCAAGCCAGCGGCGCAGCGGCAGCTCGAGGTTGAACTCGGCCTTGAGCGCGGCTTCGAGGCCGGCGATGTCCCACTGCTCCTCGACGCTTTCGTCGGGAACGTACATGCGGAACATGTCGTTCAGCACGCCGCTGCGCAGGTCGGTGATGCGCGACGAGACATCGCTCGACTCGAGCACCTCGTTCCTCAGGGCATAGATGGTCCTGCGCTGGTCGTTGCTGACGTCGTCGTACTCGAGCAGCTGCTTGCGGATGTCGAAGTTCCTCGCTTCGACTTTTCTCTGCGCGCTCTCGATCGAGCGCGTCACCATGGCATGCTCGATCGCCTCGCCTTCGGGCATCTTCAGCATCACCATGATGCGGTTGATGCGCTCGCCGGCGAAGATGCGCAGCAGCGGGTCCTCGAGCGACATGTAGAAGCGCGAGCTGCCCGGGTCGCCCTGCCGCCCGGAGCGGCCGCGCAGCTGGTTGTCGATGCGGCGCGATTCGTGGCGCTCGGTGCCGATGATGTGCAGGCCGCCGGCTTTTACCACCTGGTCGTGCAGCGCCTGCCACTCGCCGCGCAGCTTGTCGACGCGGACGCGCTTTTCCTCCGGCGGCAGGTTTTCCGTCGCCTCGACCAGATCGCACTGCCTTTCGACGTTGCCGCCGAGCACGATGTCGGTGCCGCGCCCCGCCATGTTGGTCGCGATGGTGATCATCTTCGGGCGGCCGGCCTGAGACACGATCTCGGCCTCGCGCGCGTGCTGCTTGGCGTTCAGCACCTGGTGCGGCAGCTTTTCCTTGCCGAGCAGCCCGGAGATCAGCTCCGAGTTCTCGATCGAGGTGGTGCCGACGAGCACCGGCTGGTCGCGCTCGTAGCAGTCGCGGATGTCCTTGATCACCGCCTGGTACCTCTCCATGGCGGTGCGGTACACCTGGTCCTGGCGGTCGTTGCGCACCATCGGCATGTGGGTCGGGATCACCACCGTCTCGAGTCCGTAGATCTGCTGGAACTCGTAGGCCTCGGTGTCCGCGGTGCCGGTCATGCCGGCGAGCTTGCCGTACATGCGGAAGTAGTTCTGGAAGGTGATCGAGGCGAGCGTCTGGTTCTCGTTCTGGATCGCGACGTTCTCCTTCGCCTCGACCGCCTGGTGCAGGCCGTCGGACCAGCGCCGCCCCTGCATCAGGCGCCCGGTGAACTCATCGACGATCACCACCTCGCCGTTCTGCACCACATAGTGCTGGTCGCGGTGGAACAAGTGATGCGCACGCAGCGCCGCGTAGAGGTGATGCACCAGGTTGATGTAGGCCGGTTCGTAGAGGCTCGCGCCCGCGGGCAGCATGCCGATGCGCGTGAGGATCTGCTCGGCTTTCTCGTGGCCGGCCTCCGACATGATGATCTGGTGGTTCTTCTCGTCGACGAAGAAGTCGCCCGGCGGCTCGGGCTGGTCGAGCTTCTTCTCTTCCTTCTGCCGCGTCAGCAGCGGCGCCACCTCGTTCATCTTGTAATAGATCTCGGTGCGNTCCTCGGCCTGGCCCGAGATGATGAGCGGCGTGCGGGCTTCATCAATCAGGATCGAGTCGACCTCGTCGACGATGGCATAGGCGAGGCCGCGCTGAAAGCGCTCCTCGACGTGCATCGCCATGTTGTCGCGCAGGTAGTCGAAGCCGAACTCGTTGTTGGTGCCGTAGGTGATGTCGGCGGCGTAGGCCTTGCGCTTGTCCTCGGGCTCCATGTGCGGCAGGTTGACGCCGACCGAAAGCCCCAGGAAGTTGAAGATCTTGCCCATCCACTCGGCGTCGCGCCGCGCCAGGTAGTCGTTCACCGTGACGATGTGAACGCCTTTNCCGGTCAGCGCGTTGAGGTACGCGGGTAGCGTGGCGACCAGCGTCTTGCCCTCGCCGGTCTTCATCTCGGCGATCTTGCCGGCATTCAGCACCATGCCGCCGAGAAGCTGCACGTCGAAATGGCGCATGCGCAGCGTGCGCTTCGAGGCCTCGCGTACCACCGCGAAAGCCTCCGGCAGCAGCTCATCGAGCGTCGCGCCGGCGGCGTAGCGCTTTTTCAGCTCGTTGGTCTTGCCGGCGAGCGCGCCGTCCGACAGCGCCGCCATCTGCGGCTCGAGCGCATTGATCGCGGCAACGTTGCCGGCGTATTGCTTCAGCAGGCGCTCGTTGCGGCTGCCGAAAAGCCGGGTCGGAATGCGCCACAGGATTTCGAGAATCCGGCGCAGAAAATGAAGGAATTTGGCCATCATGGGCGCGGCTCGGACGGGCGCGTGCCAGCCAGGACCGCTGCAAAACCCGTGATTTTAGCGGTAAAGCGGAGCTACTTGGCGCGTGCCGCGGTCTGCGCGGTCGGGTTCGAGGCCAGCAGGAACTTCGACGGATTCTGCGCCGCGCCGCGGAAGCGGACTTCGAAATGCAGGTGCGGCCCGGTCGAGCGTCCGGTAGATCCGGATTCTGCAATCTTGCGACCACGGGCCACGACATCGCCTTCTTTCACCAGCAGCTTCGAGCAATGCGCATAGCGGGTGACCAGATCGTTGCCGTGATCGATGTCGATGACGTAGCCGTACTGCGGATGGAAGCCGGCGAACACCACCACGCCGCCGGCGGCGGCGACGATCGGCGAGCCGGGATCGGCGAGGAAGTCGATNCCTTCGTGCATCGCCCACTGNCCGGTAAAAGGATCAACGCGGCGTCCGAAGCCCGAGGCATTNAACGGGGCTGACACCGGCATCATGGTCGGTATCAGCTTCTTCTTCACCGCCTGCTCGAAGAGCTGCGATTCCAGCACGCCCAGCATGTCGTTGCGGTTTTCGAGCTGGCGCGAAAGCTCGAGCAGCTTCTCGCTGAAGTCGCCGAGCGACAGGTTCTGGGGCGGCATCANTGTCGGCGCCGCCCCGCCCAGACCCGGCGTTTCGGTCAGGCGGATGTCGCGTACGCCGGCGAGCGATGCCAGGCGCTCGCCGAGCGCATCGAGGCGCGTCAGCTGCGCCTGCATCTCGCCCAGCTTCACTGCCATGGCGTTGAGGTTCTGCTGCACGAAAGTGCGGCTATGCTCGGCCTCGGTTTCCTGCGCGGCCAGCACCAGGCGATGCAGCGCCGGCAGCGGCACATTGACGGCATAGCGCAGGCTCAGCCAGTAGGCGGCGACGGTGGCACTGCAGACCATGAGGAAAAGAATCAACGCGCTCGCCAACAGGTGGCGCGTCGACAGGCTGACTGACCTCGCCTTGGCCAGACGATCCGAGATCAGGATAATCTGCACGTCTCCCCTCCCCTACTGCGTGGCTCGTTTGCGCCTTATCAAGCTCGACCGCATTCTTTCGGCCGAAGGCGAACTGCAACCGCTTGTTGCCAAGACGCGCGACTTGCGCGCGGCCGCGGGACTCGTTAACGGCTTTTTGCCCGCGGAGCTCGCCCGAGAGACCCGCGTCGCCAATATCAGGGACGGTCAGCTGACGCTCATCGCCGCGAATTCCGCGGCGGCGGCAAAGCTAAAACTGCTTGGCCCGGCCCTGAGCCAATTGCTGCAAAAAAGGCAATTTCAGGTTAATTCAGTTTGGGTACGGGTGCAACCAAACAGGTCCTCTGCAAGCCCGCGCAGCGTGCAAAAAGTCGTGCATTTCTCCACATCTGCGCTCGCTGACCTGCGTGCCCTGCACGAGCGGCTGGCGCCNTCCCCGGCGCGAGACGCGCTCGCCAANATGCTGCGCCGCCACGGCGCGCTCGAAGACTAGCCGTACTGCATAGCCAGCCGGGCGACCCCGGCGGGCAGCTCCTCCGCGCGCTCGAAGGTNACGGCCTCGAGCGCATCGCCTTGCGCGAGCACTGCNCGCAGCAGCTTGTTGTTGAGCGCGTGGCCTGATTTGTGAGCCGCGAANGCTCCCAGCAGCGGCTTGCCCAGCAGGTACAGGTCGCCGATGGCGTCGAGCAGCTTGTGGCGGATGAATTCGTCGGCGAAGCGCAACCCTTCGGCGTTCAGCACGCGGTACTCGTCGAGCACCACGGCGTTATCGAGCCCGCCGCCGAGCGCAAGGCCGCTTTCGCGCAGCTCCTCGACCTCGTGCATGAAACCGAAGGTGCGGGCGCGGGCAATCTCCTTGAGGTACGAGGTTTCCGCGAAGTTCACTTCCACCGCCTGCGTGGTGCGCTCGATCACCGGGTGGCGGAATTCGATCGAGAACCAAAGCTTGTAGCCCTCGAAGGGCTCGAGGCGCGCCCACTTGTCGCCGTCCTTCACTTCCACGCGCCGTACGACGCGCANGAATCGCTTGGGCGCCGCCTGCTCGATGATGCCCGCCTGCTGGATCAGCANAACGAAGGGCGAAGCGCTGCCGTCCATGATCGGCAGCTCGGACGCATCGAGGTCGACATAGACGTTGTCGACCCCAAGCCCGCCGAGCGCGGACATCAGGTGCTCGACGGTGTAGATCTTCACGCCGTCGCGCACCAGGCACGAAGACAGGCGCGTTTCGCCGACGGCTTCGGCGCGNGCCGGAATGTCGACCGGAGAGGCAAGGTCGATGCGCCGGAACACGATGCCGGTCTCGGGCGGCGCCGGGCGCAAGGTGACGCGGACTTTCTGTCCGGTGTGCAGGCCGACGCCCGAAGCAGAGACCAGCGTTTTTAGTGTGCGTTGCCGCAACATCGGTAAGCCCTTATGCCAGCGGCGATTTTAGCAGACGCGGCTCAGCCCCCGCCGCGCGCCTGCGCGGCGAGCAGCTCGCGGTAGCGGCGCTCGCTTTGCTGGGCGCGCTCCTCGGCCTGCATGCGCTCGGTGAGGTCCTCGATCACGCCCAAGCGCGCGCGCCGGCCGTCGAAATCGAGGTTGAAGGAAGTGATTTTCACCGGGATCACATCGCCGTTTTTCTTGCGGTGACGCCAGATGCGGCTGCGGTAGTCCGCCGGATCCTCGAAGGCCTTGCGCAGGTCGTCGATGTCCTCCTCGGGGCGGATCTGCTCCGCGCTCAACGTGAGGAACTCTTCTTTGGAATAGCCATACAGGCGGATCGCGGCGTCATTGACCGCGAGGAAAGCGAGCGACTTTGCGTCGACCACCCACATCGGATGCGGATTGCCGTCGAACAGCATGCGGTAGCGCCTTTCGCTTTCCTCGAGCGCCTTCTGGCCNCGCGCGCGCTCGGTGATGTCCTTGCCGACGCCGTGGTAGCCGCGGAAGTTGCCGTGCTCGTCGAACAGCGGCTCGCCGCTCACCGATAGATAGCGCAGTTCCCCTGCCTTGTTGTAGCGCAGGAACATGAAATCCGAGAACGATTCGTGCCGCGCGAGCTTCGCCCGGTGCTGCTCCCAGACCTTTTCGGGCAGCGCGGCAAGTCCGGGCAATTCCCAGCGCGCCTTGCCCACCACGATGTCGGTGTCGCCGTCGATCTCGTGCAGCGCGATGCCCGGCACTTCGACAAAGCGGAATTCGGCGTCCTGCACCCAATACCAGTCCGATCCCATCTCGATCAGGCGCCGAAAACGCCGCTTCGAGGCGCGCAACGCGGTTTTGAGTCCAGTGACGTCCACTACGAAGAGCACGGTGCGCAGGGGCGCGCCGGCCGCGTCGCGCACCACGATACCGCTCGCCTGCGCCCAGATGGCGGAGCCCTCCTTGTGCACATAGCGCCTTTCCGTCAGGCGCGGCTTGGCCTTTCCCGAGATGACCTGCGCGCGCGCCACGGCGGTCGCTTCCAGGTCGTCGAGGTGCACGATGTCGAGATGGGTCTTTTGCAGCAGCTCTTCTTCGCTGTAGCCGAGCAGGCGGCAAAGAGCGGGATTCGCGCGCAGGAACCTGCCGCCGATCGAAAACANGGCGACGCCGATTGCCGAGTGCTCGTAAAGCGCCTTGAAAGCTTCGCCGTTCGCAATCGCGGCGTCCGCTTCGTCGCGTTCGTTTTGAGCCATGACCTACCCCCTGCCGAAATCATGACATATACAGCGGGAAAAGCGGGGCACCCCCGGCAAGGGAAGGGCGCCCCGCGCGCAAAGAATCGTCAGTCGGCCTGTTTGCGCAGGAAGGCCGGAATGTCGTACTTGTCGACGCCGCTTTGCTGCAANGCCTCGACCGTCGAGGCGCGGTTGCGACGGATCACTGCCGGCACNGCATCGAGCTGCTGGTAGTCCACGGGCCCCGGAATATTGTCGGTACCCGTCTTCTGCGACACGACCAGCTGCGGCTTCGGCTGCCGCGCGGCTGACGCCATGCCGAGACCCGTGGCCACCACCGTGACGCGCAGCTGGTCGGCAAGAGAGTCGTCGTAGACCCCGCCGTAGATGATGGTCGCGTCCTCCGCGGCGAAGGTGCGGATGATGTTCATCACCTCCTTAGTCTCGCGCAGCTTGAGGCTCGGCTTCGAGGCGGTGATGTTGACCAGCACGCCGCGTGCGCCTGCGAGGTTGACCCCCTCGAGCAGCGGGCAGGCGATCGCCTGCTCAGCCGCGATGCGNGCGCGGTCGATGCCGCTCGCCATGGCCGAGCCCATCATCGCCATGCCCTGCTCCGACATCACCGTGCGCACGTCCTGGAAGTCGACGTTGACCAAGCCGGGGTTGTTGATGATNTCNGCGATGCCGGCGACGGCGTTGTTCAGCACATCNTCGGCGGCTTTGAAGGCGTCTTCCTGCGTGACGTCCTCGCCCATCACCTCTTCGAGCTTGTCGTTGAGGATCACGATCAGCGAATCGACGTGCGGCGCGAGCGCCTCGAGGCCCGATTCCGCGATCTTCATGCGCTTGGAGCCCTCGAAGGTGAACGGCTTGGTCACCACCGCCACGGTGAGGATGCCGAGCGAGCGCGCCACTTCGGCGATCACGGGCGCGGCACCGGTACCGGTACCGCCTCCCATGCCGGCGGTAATGAACACCATGTGCGCTCCGGCGACCGTTTCCTCGATGCGATCGCGGTCGGCAATCGCCACCGCGCGCGCCTCTTCGGGCTTGGCCCCTGCACCCAGGCCGCTCGAGCCGAGCTGGATCTGGTTTGCCGCCTTGTTGCGCGCCAGCACCTGCGCGTCGGTGTTCACGGCGATGAACTCGACGCCCTGCACGCCCTGCTCGATCATGTGATTGACGGCGTTACCGCCGGCGCCACCGACGCCGATCACCTTGATCACCGGCCCCGTTACCTGACTGTCTACGATCTCGAACATGTTGTTATCTCCTTGCCAGTTTTTTTGACTTCTAAAAGTTGCGTTGAAACCACTCCCGCATGCGCTCCAGCACGGCTCTTACCGAGCCGCTCTGGCGCGAAAGCTTCCCGTGCTGCAATTGCGAAACTCCTTCGAGCAGCAAACCCACCGCCGTGGCGTAGCGCGGCGCGCGCACCACGTCGGCGAGTCCGCCGGCGTAGCGCGGCACGCCGATGCGCACCGGCATGTGGAAAATTTCTTCACCGAGCTCGACCATGCCGCGCATCACCGCGGAGCCGCCGGTCAGCACCACGCCGGAGGACAGCAGCTCCTCGAAGCCCGACTCGCGCAGCACCTGCTGCACCAGCGAATAGAGCTCCTCGACGCGTGGCTCGATCACTTCGGCGAGCGTCTGGCGCGAAAGCGAGCGCGTACCGCGCTCGCCAATGCCCGGCACCTCGAGCATCTGGTTCGGATCGGCCAGCTGGCGCAGCGCCACGCCGTGGCGGATCTTGAGCGCCTCGGCGTCGGCGGTCGGCGTGCGCAGCGCCATCGCCACGTCGTTGGTGATCTGGTCGCCGGCGATCGGCACCACCGCGGTGTGGCGAATCGCGCCATGCGTGAAGACCGCGATATCGGTCGTGCCGCCGCCGATGTCGAGCAGGCACACGCCGAGATCCTTCTCGTCCTCGGAGAGCACCGCGCGGGACGATGCCAGCGGCTGCAGGATCAGGTCGCTCACCTCGATGCCGCAGCGGCGCACGCACTTGATGATGTTCTGCGCCGCCGAGACCGCGCCGGTGACGATNTGCACCTTCACCTCGAGGCGCACGCCCGACATGCCGATCGGCTCGCGCACGTCCTCCTGCCCGTCGATGATGAATTCCTGGCGCAGCACGTGCAGGATCTGCTGGTCGGTCGGAATNTTCACTGCGCGCGCCGTCTCGATGGCGCGGTCGACATCGAGCGCGCCGACCTCGCGATCCTTGACCGCCACCATGCCGGTGGAGTTGAAGCTGCGNATGTGGCTGCCGGCGATGCCGACGAAAGCCGAGCTGATCTTGCAGTCGGCCATCAGCTCGGCTTCCTCGAGGGCGCGCTGGATCGCGGCCACCGTGGCCTCGATATTCACCACTACGCCCTTCTTCAGGCCTTTGGACTCGTGCGAGCCCATGCCGAGGACTTCCAGCCCACCATCGGGCGCGAGCTCCGCGACCAGGCACGCCACCTTCGAGGTGCCGATGTCGAGGGCCACGACCAGGTTTTTGTTTTCCTTGGCCATTAAGGATTNACGCCCCACCTCTCACGCGCAGCGCNAAGCCATTCGGGTAGCGCAGGTCCACGACCTCGCGCGTTTTGTCTGCCGNATCGGGGCTGCGCACATACGCGTCGACGAAGCGCGCGAGGCGTTGCTCGGCGAGCTCGGCATCGCGTCCCAGCGTGAGCTGCAAGCCGTTGGCAAGTCTCAGCTGCCAGGCGTGGCGCGGGCTGAGCGCGATGCGCTCGAGCCGGCTGCCGAGCGGCGCGAGCAGCTGCGAAAAGCGCGCATAGCGCAAGGTGACTTCCGCCTCGGTCCCCGGCGGTCCGATGAACACCGGCAACTCGACCTCGCTCGCCCCGGCGAAGCGCTCGCCGTGCGTGTTAACGAGCGCCTCCGCGCCCCAGCGGGCAAGCGGCACGTGCTCCTCGATGCTGATTTCCAGGCGGTCGGGCCAGACGCGACGCACGGCGGCGGCGCGTATCCAGGGCAGCCTCTCGAGCGCCGCACGCAGCTCGTCGATCGACACGGCAAAGAAGTTGCCGGCGGCGAGGCGCGCGATCGCCGCCTCGACTTGCACCNGCGCNGCCTGCTTGAGCGGTGTTCGCAGCTCCACCACGCGCAGCGGAAAGAGNGGCGAGCGCAGCAGCCAATGCAGCGCAGTGAGCGTNGAGGCGAGGACCACCAGCCCCACCAGCACGCCGGCCGCAAGGTTGAGCAGGCGCGGGNTATCCCACATGGGCGCCTTCCAGGATTTTCAGGCACANGTCTTCATACGAGATGCCCACAGCCCGCGCGGCCATCGGCACCAGGCTGTGCCCAGTCATGCCGGGCGAGGTATTTACTTCGAGCAGCCAGGGCTTGCCCGCGGCATCCAGCATCAGGTCGACGCGGCCCCAACCGATGCAGCCCACCAGCCTGAACGCGTTGAGTGCCAGTTCCTTCAACGCGGCCTCNTGGTCNGCGGGCAGGCCGCAGGGACAGAGGTATTGGGTGTCATCGGTGAAGTACTTGTTCTGGTAGTCGTANTTNCCCTGCGGCGCNACGATGCGGATCAGCGGCAGCGCCACGTCGCCCAGGATGCTTGCGGTGTACTCGGGGCCATCGATGAAGCTCTCCGCCAGCGCGATGTCGTGGTACTTCCGCGCGGCAAGCTCGTAGGCGGCCGGCAGCTGGGCGGCTTGCGTGACCTTCGTCAGGCCGAGGGTCGAACCTTCGTTTGCGGGCTTGACGATCAGCGGCAAGCCCAGCTCCTGCGCTACCGCGTGCCAATCGTCGCCCGCGGCGAGAATGCGGTAGCGNGGGGTCGGCAGGCCGTTGGCGAGCCAGATCATCTTGNTGCGCCACTTGTCCATGCCGATGGCCGAGCCGAGGACGCCGCTGCCGGTGTAGGGAATGCCCATGGCTTCGAGCGCGCCCTGCAGCGTGCCGTCCTCGCCGCCGCGCCCGTGCAGCGCGATGAAGCAGCGCGCGAACTTCTCCTGCTTGAGCTCGGCCAGGTCGCGCTCGGCCGGATCGAAGGGGTGCGCATCGACGCCCTTGGAGCGCAAGGCCTTAAGCACGCCGTTGCCGCTCATCAGCGAGATTTCCCGCTCGGCCGATTTGCCTCCCAGGAGCACCGCGACCTTGCCAAATTTCANGTCGGCTCTCCCACGATGCGCACCTCGGTCTGCAGCACCACGCCCTTCATCTGGTAGACCATGCGCTGGATATGCTGGATCAGCCATTCGATGTCGGAAGCGCGTGCCACGCCCTTGGGATTGACGATGAAGTTGGCGTGCTTCTCGGAAACGCGTGCCCCGCCGCGGCCGAAGCCCTTCAGGCCGCAGGCTTCGATCAGGCGCGCGGCGTGGTCCTTCGGCGGATTGCGGAACACGCTGCCGGCNTTGGGCAGCGAGAGCGGCTGCGTGGCGGTGCGCCGCGCGAGCANCTCCTTCATGACGCCGCGCGAAGTCTCGCCGTCGCCGCTCTCGAGGCGGAACCAGGCGGCGGCAAACCATTCCTCGCGCGCCGGCTTCGGTGCGCAGTGCCGGTAGCCGATGTCGAACTGGTCGCGCCCACGCTCCACGATGGCGCCCTTGCGATCGATGGTCGCGACGCGCTCGACGATGTCCCAGGTCTCGCCGCCATAGCAGCCGGCATTCATCGCCAGCGCACCGCCGACGCAGCCCGGCACCCCGGCGAGGAATTCCGCGCCCTCGAGGTCCTGCAGCGCGGCGAAGCGCGCCACCTTCGGACTCGCGACACCGGCGTCGGCATAGATCAATCCGGCATCGATGCGCGGGCGGTGCGACGCCGCGTGCGTCAGCACCACCGTGCCGCGCCAGCCGCCGTCGCGCACCAGCAGGTTCGAGCCGAGCCCGACGAAAAACAGCGGCTCATCGTCCGGCAGCTGCGGCAGGAAAGTCGCGAGGTCCTCCGCGTCCTCCGGGATGTAGAACCGGTCGGCCGTGCCGCCGCAGCGCCAGCTGACGTGGCGGCTCATCGGCTCATCCCGCCTTAGTTGCCCGCGCAGTCCTTTGAATTGCAGGGTCTCCGCCATGTTCATGTCAGCTGCGCTGGAACGTTGCCGATGGAGCCGGCGCCCATCGTCAGGACGACGTCGCCGTCGCGCGCAACGCGCCGGATGGCAGCGGGCATCTCGGCGATGTCCTCGATGAATACCGGTTCGACTTTTCCGGCGACGCGCACTGCGCGCGCCAGCGAGCGGCCATCGGCTGCCACGATCGGCGTTTCGCCCGCCGCATAGACCTCGGCCAGCAGCACCGCATCCGCGGTGGAGAGCACCTTTACGAAGTCTTCGAAAAGATCGCGTGTACGCGTGTAGCGATGCGGCTGGAACGCGAGCACCAGACGCCTGCCGTTGAACGCACCGCGCGCGGCCTCCAGCGTCGCTGCCATCTCGGCCGGGTGATGCCCGTAGTCGTCGACCAGCGTGAAGGCGCCGCCGCCTTCGAGCGCGACCTCGCCGTACGACTGGAAGCGGCGTCCGACGCCGTGGAATTCGGCGAGCGCTTTGCGCACCGCTTCGTCCGGCACGCCGAGCTCATCAGCTACCGCGATCGCGGCGAGGGCGTTTAGCACGTTGTGACGACCCGGCAGATTGAGCAGCACTTCCAGCGAGCGCCCGCCGGCGCGCTGGGTGCGAAAGCGCATGCGCGGGCCTTCGTGGCTGATCGACTCGGCGCGGATGCTGCAATCCTCGCCCGTGCCATAGGTCACCACCGGTTTCGAGACCAGCGGCAGGATGTCGCGCACATTCGGATCGTCGCCGCACAGGATCGCCGCGCCGTAGAAAGGCAGGTTCTGCAGAAACTGGACGAAGGCCTGCTTCAGGCGAGGGAATTCCTGCCCATAGGTATCCATATGGTCGGCATCGATGTTCGTCACCACGGCGATCACCGGCTGCAGGTGCAGGAACGAGGCGTCCGACTCGTCGGCTTCGACGACGATGAAATCGCCGCCGCCGAGGCGCGCATTGCTGCCCGCGGCGTTCAAGCGGCCGCCGATGACGAAGGTGGGGTCGAGGCCACCTTCGGCGAGCACGCTCGCCACCAGGCTGGTAGTGGTGGTCTTGCCGTGCGTTCCAGCGATCGCCACGCCGCGCTTCAGGCGCATCAGCTCGGCGAGCATCAGGGCACGCGGTACCACCGGAATGCGCAGCTCGCGCGCGGCGACCAGCTCCGGATTGTCGGTCTGCACGGCGCTCGACACGACGACGGCATCGGCGCCATTGATCTGTTCGGGCTTGTGGTGCTGGAAGATCTTCACGCCCAGCGCGCCGAGCCTGCGCGTCGCGGCGTTGGCGGCGACATCCGACCCGCTCACCTGGTAGCCGAGATTCGCCAGCACCTCGGCGATGCCCGACATGCCGACGCCGCCGATGCCGACGAAGTGGATGCGCCGCACCTTGTGCTTCACCGCGCTAGCTCCATGCAGCGCTGCGCGACCAACTGCGCAGCATCCGGTTTGCCCAGCGTGCGCGCATTGCGCGCCATCTGCAGCAGCGCCGCGCGGTCGAGCGAGCCGATGAGCTCGGCCAGCCGCTCGGCGGTGAGGCTGCGCTGCGGCAGCAATATCGCCGCGCCGCGATCGGCGAGAAAACGGGCATTCGCCGTCTGGTGATCGTCGACCGCGTGGGGAAAGGGCACCAGGATGCTCGCCATGCCGCCCGCCGAGAGCTCGGCGATGGTCACGGCGCCGGCGCGACAGATCACGAGATCGGCCTCGGCGTAGCGCCGCGCCATGTCGTCGATGAAGGCGACCAGCTCGCCCTGCACGCCGGCCGCAGCATAGCTCGCGCGCAGGCTGTCCAAATGTTTCTCACCGGACTGGTGAACGACGAGCGGTCGCTGTCCGAGCA
>JGI25614J43888_10000324_pt1 | contig 13100 bp, 13 predicted proteins | sample GraSoi_2013_60cm_FD_43888 | JGI IMG/M metagenome (IMG submission 43888) | reverse complement strand
TCGATCAGTCCGGGAATATCGGCGACCACGAAGCTCGACTCGCCCACGCGCACCACGCCGAGCGACGGATTGAGCGTGGTGAACGGGTAATCGGCCACCTTCGGCCGCGCGCTCGACACGGCGCGGATCAGGCTCGACTTGCCGGCGTTCGGCATGCCGAGCAGCCCGACATCGGCGAGCACTCGCAGCTCGAGNGTGAGGCGCCGGCTCTCGCCGGGCTCGCCGCGCGTGAACTGGCGCGGCGCGCGGTTGATGCTCGACTTGAAGTGCACGTTGCCAAGGCCGCCTTTGCCGCCGCGCGCGAGCAGCGCGCGCTGGCCATCCTTCGCCAGATCGGCCACCAGGTCGCCGGTCTCCGCGTCGCGGATCAGGGTGCCGACCGGCACGCGCAACTCGACATCGGCGCCGCCTCTTCCGTTGCAGTCCGAGCCGGCGCCGCGGCGGCCGTGCTCGGCGCGGTGGATGCGCTCGAAGCGGTAGTCGATCAGCGTGTTGATGTTGCGATCGGCGAGCGCCCAGATGCTGCCGCCGAGCCCGCCGTCGCCGCCGTTCGGCCCGCCGTAGGGGATGTACTTCTCGCGCCGGAAAGTGGCCGCGCCGTCGCCACCCTTGCCGGCGTGCANCTCGATCTTGGCTTCGTCGATGAATTTCATGCGCTGTAAATNAAAAAGCCCTATCGGCTGCGATAGGGCTTNGTTTTTGGGCGGGTCCGGCTACGCCGGCGCTTTTTCCGCTAGGACGCTGACGGTGTTGTTGCTGTCCGCGCCGCGTACCGCGTACTGCACCTGTCCGTTGACCCGCGCGTACAGCGTGTGGTCGCGCCCGATGCCGACGTTGGCGCCCGGGTGCACGCGCGTGCCGCGCTGGCGCACCAGGATCTGTCCGGCATTGACGCGCTCGCCGCCGTAGACCTTGACGCCGAGCCGCTTCGACTGGGAGTCGCGCCCGTTGCGCGAACTGCCGCCTGCTTTTTTGTGTGCCATTTGCTTCTAACCTTGGATGATGTCGTCGATGCGGACCTCGGTGTACGACTGCCGATGACCCTGCGATTTCTGGTAATGCTTGCGCCGGCGCAGCTTGAAGATGCGCACCTTGTCGCCGCGGCCGTGTCCGACCACCGTCGCTTTGACGAGCGCGCCCGAGACGAACGGCGCGCCGACCTTGACACTGTCGCCGGCGCCGACGAGCAGCACCTCTTCGAACGAGACGTTGGCGCCGACCTCGGCGGCGAGCGCTTCGACGCGAAGGCTTGCGCCAGACTCGACCCGATATTGCTTGCCGCCGGACTTGATGACTGCGTACATTGGTTGTGTGTTGAGACCCGGAAAAGCCGACAATTATAAGGGAATCATGAGCTTCGTGTCCATGTTGGCGCCGGTCGCGGACGATATGCGGCGCGTCGGCGANCTGGTCGGCNAGCGGCTGGAGTCCGATGTGGCGCTGGTGCGCCAGGTGGCCCAGTACATCGTCGCCGCAGGCGGCAAGCGCCTGCGGCCGGCGCTGCTGCTCCTCGCCTGCGGCGCGCTTGGCTACCGCGGCGAGGCGCGCCTGACGCTCGCCGCGGTGGTGGAGTTCATCCACACCGCGACACTCTTGCACGACGACGTGGTCGACGAATCGCAACTGCGCCGCGGCATGCGCACGGCCAATGCCGCGTTCGGCAACGCAGCCTCGGTGCTGGTCGGCGATTTTCTCTACTCGCGCGCCTTCCAGATGATGGTCGAGGTCGACGACATGCGCGTCATGCGCGTGCTGGCGGAAGCCACCAACACCATCGCCGCCGGCGAAGTGATGCAGCTGATGGGAAGCCACGATCCCGAGGTCGACGAGGCCCGCTACCTTGAAGTGATCCGCCGCAAGACCGCCAAGCTGTTCGAGGCGGCGGCGCGCCTGGGCGCGGTGCTCGCGAAGAGTCCCGCGGCGATCGAGACCGGGCTCGAGCGCTACGGCGCTCATGTCGGCACCGCCTTCCAGCTGATCGACGACGTGCTCGACTATTCCGGCGACGAGGCGGCGATCGGCAAGAGCCTGGGCGACGATCTCGCCGAAGGCAAGCCGACCCTGCCGCTGATCCACGCCCTGCGCGCCGGTTCGCCGGCCGAGCAGGCGGTGGTGCGCCGGGCGATCGTCGGCGGCGGCCGCGACGACTTCGGCGCGGTGCTGCANGCGATCCGCGGCAGCGGTGCGCTCGACTACGCGCGCGCCGCGGCGCAGCGCGAAGCCGACGCCGCCGTNGCCGCGCTCGCGCCGTTGCCGCAGTCGGAATTCAAGCGATCTTTGCTAGAATTGGCGGCCTTTTCCGTAGTGCGCCAATCGTAAGTCGGGGTGTAGCTCAGCCTGGTAGAGTACTGCGTTCGGGACGCAGGTGTCGGAGGTTCAAATCCTCTCACCCCGACCACTCTGGTAGTTCAAGCGCCCACGATCCGCAGGAGCTCAGCAACCCGGGCGTCATACGAGTGNTCGCGCTGAAACGACGGCGCGGCGGCGAGCGCGGCNGCCTTGAGCTCGGCAGCCCTCGCGGGTAGCGAGCGCGCGAGGCGCACCAGATCGTCGTCGGTCCGGTAGATCAGCATNGCCGCGCGCTGCGCCGGCGTGAAGAGCTCGTCCAGCTCGCGCTTATGGTCGACCAGCTGCGGCGTGCCGCAGGCGCCGGCCTCGAAGACGCGCGGGTTCAGGCCGAAGTCGAAGCGCTCGCGCCAGGTGTGGATGTTGAGCGTCGCATCGCAGGCCGCGAAGATCTGCACCATGCGCTCGGGCGAAAAGAAGCCTTGCGCCAGTCGCTGCCGAAGCGGCGAGGCGCGGCGCAATTTGCGCCGCCAGGGCCCGTACACACGCAGATCCACGCCCGCGATGACCAGGCTCTCCACCATGCGCTCGCGCAGCGCCGACCAGTCGCCGGCGAACGAGACCGTGGATTCGCGTGGCCTGCCCTCGAGCGGGCGGTGCACCGACGAGTCGCAGGCGCTCGGCAGGAAGCGGACCTGGCGCAGGCCGGCCGCCGCGTAGGCGTCGACCGAATATTTGGCATTGGTGAAGGCGAGGTCGTACTGCGCGAGGAGCGGCACCGCGCGCTGCCATTGGAACGGGTCGTTCAGCCACCAGTTCACGCTCTTCGCGCCGCGGCGGCGCAGCTCGGCCAGCACCCGCTTGCTGACATTCACGCCGTACAGCGCGAGAAACAGGTCGGGGCGATGCGCCTCCACCGCGGCGAGCAGGCGTGCTTCCACCACTTCGGCGGCCTCGCGCCGCAGGAGCTTGCGCCGCAGCTTTTCCACCAGCGTCGGTGAATAGTCGACCACCCGCGTGTCGTGGCCGAGAGCGGCGAGCGCATCGGGCACGAAGCGGTTCATGCGCACGGTGTGCAGATTGCCAGGCACCGCGACCAGGATTTTCATCTTGGCTATGATAGCCAGACCATGGGACGCCTCCTGGTCCTCGTCGTGCTCATCGTCATCGCCGTGTGGCTGGTGCGCCGCGCGCTGCGCCGCGCATTGGGCCCCAGTGCGCCGCAAGCCGGTGCGCCGAGTGAAAAAAGCAGCGATGAACTGGTGCGCTGCGCGCAGTGCGCGGTGCTGCTGCCGCGCGCCGAGGCGCGCATGGCGGGCGGGGTGCTCTATTGCTCCGAGGAGCANGCCCGCCTCGGACCCGGGGCGCGCTGATGCAGGNGCCGCAGCGCTATCCGGAGCTGTTCCTCGCGCCGCCGGAGCGCACGCCGGAGTCGTTCTGGATCTCGCTAGGCTACTTCAACCTCTACCGGNTGACGGTAGCGGCGCTGTTCCTCACGCTGTCGTTCATCTACGAGGACGCGCTCAACCTCGGCTCNCACTCGCTCGGGNTGTTCCGCTACACCTGCGCCGGCTACCTGATCCTTGCCATCAGCTTCCAGGTGGCGCTGCGCAGAGTGCGCGAGCTCTTCAACGTGCAGCTCTCGCTGCAGGCCTGCGCCGACGTGTTCGCGATCACGCTGCTGATGAACGCAAGCGGCGGCGGGCGCAGCGGCCTTGGCGTGATGCTGGTGATCTCGCTCATCGGCGCGGCGATCGTGGCGCCGCGGCGCCTGAGCTTTCTGTACGCGGCGCTCGCCACCATCGCGCTGCTCCTCGACCAGGCCTACTGGGTGCTCGGCCACGATGCGCCGATCAACAGCTTCATGCAGCCGGGGCTTCTCGCCATTGGCTGCTTCANGGCGACCGGCATCACCGGCTGGCTCGCCCAGCGCGTCGCCGCCAACGAGCGCCTGGCGATGCTGCGCGGGCGCGAGCTCGCGACGCAGATGCGGGTCAACCAGCTGGTGCTGCAGGACATGCACGACGGCGTGCTGGTGCTCGACCGCGAGGGGCGCGTGGTGCAGCACAACCCGCAGGCACCGGTGNTGTTGCGCGCCGATAAGCTGCTCGGCGCCGACATCGAGGCGCTGCTGCCCGAGTTCTCGGAGCGCTGGCGCAGCTGGCGCGCGGGCGGGGCCGCGGCGGGGTCGGCGGCCGACCTCGCCGTGCGCGGCCGCGACATCGGGCTGCGCCTGCTCGACACCGGGACCGAGGAAGGCTTCAGCGTGCTTTTCGTCGAGGACACGACGCGCGCCCGGGAGCAGGCCCAGCAGCTCAAGCTCGCGGCGCTCGGCCGGCTGACCGCGAACATCGCGCACGAGATCCGCAATCCGCTTGCCGCGATCAGCCACGCTTCGGAGCTGCTCGCCGAGCAGAAGGGCGACGACCCGGNGCGCCTGACGCGCATCATCCAGGACAACACGCAGCGCCTGGAGCGCCTGGTCTCGGACGTGCTGCAGCTCAACCGCCGCGACCGCATGTCGGCCGACCCGATTCGCCTGCATCCCTGGCTGCGCGAGTTCCTCGCCGAGTTCGTCGCCAACGAATCGGCTGCCGCACCGCGCTTCGCGGTCGAGGCNGCCGCGGATACCTGGGTCGAGTTCGACCGCGAGCACCTGCGCCAGGTGATGTGGAACCTGTTGCGCAACGCGGCGCACTATGCCGGGCCGGAGGTGGGCGCAGTGCGCATCGCGCTGCGCGGCTACGGTGGGCGCGTCGAGCTCTCCGTGATCGACAACGGCCCGGGCGTGCCGCGTGCGCGCCAGGGCCAGCTGTTCGAGCCGTTCTTCACCACCGAAGCGAAGGGCACCGGGCTCGGCCTGTACCTCGCGCGCGAGCTCTGCGCCGCGAACCGGGCGACGCTCGAATACGTCAACGNCACGGCCGGGGCGCACTTTCGCATCCTNTGCCGGGAGGCACGCGCCGCTTGAAGCGCCCCCCCGCCAACGTCCTGGTGGTCGACGACGAGCCCGATATCCGCGAGCTGCTCGAGCTGACGCTGGTGCGCATGGGGCTCGAGGTCGCCTCGGTCGGCACCATCGCCGAGGCCAAGGAGCGGCTGAAGCAGGAGCGCTACGACCTTTGCCTGACCGACATGCGCCTCACCGACGGCGAAGGACTCGACCTGGTGCGCCACATTGCCGGGCAGGCCGCCGANGTCCCGGTGGCGGTGATCACCGCCTACGGCAGCGCCGAGAACGCGGTGGCCGCGCTCAAGGCNGGCGCCTTCGACTATGTCTCGAAGCCGGTCGGTCTCGAGCAGCTGCGCGCGCTGGTGCGCGCGGCGCTTTCGCTGCCCGACCGCGGCGAGGCGCCGGCGCGAGACAAGCACCTGCACGGGCGGCTGCTCGGCNAGAGCGCGCCGCTGGTGCAGGTGCGCGAGATGATCGCCAAGCTCGCCCGCACCCAGGCGCCGGTCTATATCTCGGGGGAGTCGGGCACCGGCAAGGAGCTCGCCGCGCGGCTGATTCATGAGAACGGCGCGCGCCGCGAGCGCGCCTTCATGCCGGTGAACTGCGGGGCGATTCCCGAGAACCTGATGGAGAGCGAGTTCTTCGGCTACAAGAAGGGNGCCTTCACCGGGGCGGCGGATGACCGCGAAGGCTTTTTCCAGGCGGCGAACGGCGGCACGCTGTTCCTGGACGAGGTGGCCGACCTGCCGCTCGCCATGCAGGTGAAGCTGCTGCGCGCGATCCAGGAAAAGCGCGTGCGCAAGGTNGGCGCAACCCAGGAGGACCCGGTCGATGTGCGCATCATCTGCGCCACGCACCAGAAGCTCGCCCAGCTGGTCGCAGCCGGACGCTTCCGCCAGGACCTGTTCTACCGCATCAACGTGATCGAGCTCGCCATGCCGCCGCTACGCGAGTGCCGCGAGGACATCCCGGTCATCGCGGCCGCCATCCTCGAGCGGCTTTCGGGGCAGTCGGATGTGCCGCCGGCGCGGCTCACCGCCGAGGCGGTCGAGGAGCTCGCGCGCCACGACTTTCCCGGCAATATCCGCGAGCTGGAAAACATCCTGGAGCGAGCGCTCGCATTGTCCGCGAGCCGCGAAATTGATGTCGAGGATCTGCGCCTCAGCGCCTCTGCGGGCGCCCCGGTGGCCGCCGGCGCGGCGGCCGACAGCGCAACCTCCGCGCTGCCCGATTACCTCGACGATATCGAGCGCAAGGCGATCATCGAGGCGCTCGGCAAGACCGACTTCAACCGCACCGCAGCCGCCAAGGTCCTCGGCATCACCTTCCGGCAGTTGCGCTACCGGATGCAGCGCCTCGGCATAAAAGATGACACCAAGGCCTGACCGGCGGGTCGAATCCCCCAACCAGGACGAACGTCCGCCCGGCACCGAAATCAGCTTGCTCGTGGTGCACTCGATCAGCCTGCCGCCGGGCGAATACGGCGGCGATGCGATCGAGCGGCTGTTCACCAATCGCCTCGACCCGGCCGCGCATCCCTATTTCCGCGAGATCGCCGAGCTGCGCGTCGCGTCGCATTTCCTGATTCGCCGCGACGGCGAGCTGCTGCAGTTCGTACCGGTCGAGCGGCGCGCCTGGCACGCCGGCGTCTCGTCGTGGCGCGGCCGCGANCGCTGCAACGACTTCTCGATCGGGGTCGAGCTCGAAGGCACTGACGACGACCTCTTCACCGACGCGCAATACGCGCGNCTGGTCGAGTTGATTCGCGGCTTGCAAGCCGCACTGCCGCTGCGCGACATCGCCGCGCACAGCGACGTCGCAGCCGGCCGCAAGACCGATCCGGGTGCCGGCTTCGACTGGCCGCGGCTGCTCGCGGCGCTGTCTCACCACAACATCTAGTCACCGCAACGTCTTGCGCACCAACGCCTGGTGTTGCGGCGCGGCAACGCGTCTATATGTAGTGCTGATTGCGACATCCCGCACAATATTTAGTGGGCGAGCTTGCAAAAAAAAATTCGCGTGTGTACATTGACCCACAACAGCTAGTCACAAAGACGTAATACAGCCCTAGATATTGGGTATAGACGGGAACGGGGAGGCCGACATGCAGATCGCTCAGGACAACACCGCAGTCGCCCCCGGTTTTGGCAGCAGCCTGTCGCAGACGACGGGCAGCGCGCGCGGCGTGTATACCGATTACAAGGTGATCCGGCGTAACGGCGCCGTAGTCGGCTTCGAGCCCTCCAAGGTCTCGGTGGCGATGACCAAGGCCTTCCTTGCCGTCAACGGCGCTCAAGGAGCGGCCTCGGCGCGCATCCGCGAGCTGGTCGCCGGCCTGACCGACACGGTGGTCGGCACGCTGCTGCGCCGCCAGCCGCAGGGCGGCACCTTCCATATCGAGGACATCCAGGACCAGGTCGAGCTCGCGCTGATGCGCTCGGGCGAGCACGACGTGGCGCGCGCCTACGTGCTCTACCGCGAGGAGCGCTCGAAGCTGCGCCTCGCGGAGAAGGCGGCGAAGAAGGAGCCGGGACTGCATGTGGTCGAAAACGGCCAGCGCAAGCTGCTCGACCGGGCAGCGCTGCGCGCGCTGGTGGTGGCGGCCTGCGAAGGCCTGCCCGAAACTGCGCCCGAGGCGATCCTCGAGGCGACGCTGCGCGACCTGTACGACGGCGTGCCGATGGAAGAGGTGCGCAAGTCCGCGGTGCTCGCCGCGCGCGCCCTGATCGAGAAGGATCCGGGCTACAGCTACGTCACGGCGCGCCTCCTGCTTCACGGCATCCGCTTCGAGGTGCTGGTCGAGGAGGTGAGCCAGGCCGACATGGCGACGCGCTATGCGACCTACTTCCAGCAATTCATCGAGCTTGGCATCACGGCGGAGCTGCTGGACCCGGAGCTCGCGCGCTTCGACCTCGCCAAGCTCGGCAGAGCGCTCAAGTCCGAGCGCGACCTCAAGTTCGGCTATCTCGGCCTGCAGACGCTCTACGACCGCTACTTCCTGCACATCCGCGACCGCCGCATCGAGCTGCCGCAGGCTTTTTTCATGCGCGTGGCGATGGGGCTCGCNCTGAAGGAAAAGAACCGCGACGCGCGCGCNATCGAGTTCTACGATGTNCTGTCGAGCTTCGACTTCATGAGCTCGACGCCGACCCTCTTCAACTCGGGCACGCTGCGCTCGCAGCTCTCGAGCTGCTACCTGACCACGGTGTCGGACGATCTCACCGGCATCTACGACGCNATCAAGGAAAACGCGCTGCTCGCCAAGTACGCCGGCGGCCTCGGCAACGACTGGACGCCGGTGCGCGCGCTCGGCTCGCACATCAAGGGCACCAACGGCAAATCGCAGGGCGTGGTGCCGTTCCTCAAGGTGGTGAACGACACCGCGGTGGCGGTCAACCAGGGCGGCAAGCGCAAGGGCGCGGTCTGCTCGTACCTGGAGACCTGGCACCTCGACATCGAGGAGTTCCTCGAGCTGCGCAAGAACACCGGCGANGACCGGCGGCGCACGCACGACATGAACACCGCCAACTGGATCCCCGATCTGTTCATGAAGCGGGTGATGGACAACGCCGAGTGGACGCTGTTCTCCCCCTCGGACGTGCGCGACCTGCACGACAAGTTCGGCAAGAGCTTCGAGGAGTCGTACCTGCGCTACGAGGACAAGGCGGCGCGCGGCGAGCTGAAGCTCTTCAAGAAACTGCCGGCGGTGCAGCTGTGGCGCAAGATGCTCTCGATGCTGTTCGAGACCGGGCATCCGTGGATCACGTTCAAGGATCCCTGCAACCTGCGCAGCCCGCAGCAGCACACGGGCGTCGTGCACAGCTCGAACCTCTGCACCGAGATCACGCTCAACACCTCGGCCGACGAGATCGCGGTCTGCAACCTGGGCTCGGTGAACCTGGTCGCGCACATGTCCGATCAGGGACTGGATTTCGACAAGCTGAAGCGCACCATCCGCATCGCCATGCGGATGCTCGACAACGTCATCGACATCAACTACTACGCGGTCGACAAGGCGCGCAATTCCAACCTGCGCCACCGCCCGGTCGGCCTCGGCATCATGGGATTCCAGGACTGCCTGCACAAGCTGCGCGTCGGGTATGCGTCGCCCGAGGCAGTCGAGTTCGCCGACCGCTCGATGGAAATGGTCGCCTACGCCTCGTACTGGGCCTCGACCGAGCTGGCCGAGGAGCGCGGCCGCTACGCCTCGTTCCAGGGCTCGCTCTGGGACCGGGGCGTGCTGCCGCAGGACACGCTCGACCTGCTCGCCGCCGAGCGCGGCGGCTACGTCGAGCTCGACCGCTCGGCGAGCCTCGACTGGGACGCGCTGCGTGCGCGCATCAAGCGCTTCGGCATGCGCAACTCGAACTGCATCGCCATCGCGCCGACCGCCACCATCGCCAACATCATCGGCGTTTCGGCCTCGATCGAGCCGACCTACCAGAACCTGTTCGTGAAATCGAACCTGTCGGGCGAGTTCACNGTGGTGAACGAGTATCTGGTCGCGGACCTCAAGGCGGCCGGGCTNTGGGACGAGGTGATGATCGCCGACCTCAAGTACTTCGACGGCAATCTCGCGCGCATCGACCGCGCGCCGGCGGGGCTGAGGAAGCTCTACGCCACGGCCTTCGAAGTCGAGCCGAAGTGGCTGGTCGAGGCGGGCGCGCGGCGCCAGAAGTGGATCGACCAGTCGCAGTCGCTCAACATCTACATGGCGGGCGTCTCGGGCAAGAAGCTCGATGAGACCTACAAGCTCGCCTGGCTGCGCGGCCTGAAGACCACCTACTACCTGCGGGGCATGGGCGCGACCCANGCCGAGAAGTCGACCAGCAAGGCCGGGGCGCTGAACGCGGTGCCGATGGAAGTCGAGACGGCTGAGGCCGGGGTCAAGGTGTGCGCGATCGACAACCCGGATTGCGAGGCNTGTCAGTGAAGGGGGATCGCACGTGATCACGCTNGGCAGCCTGAGCTTNTCCGGACCGTTCCTNGCGCCGCTGTGGACGCCGCCGAANACGGCNGGGCTCTACGCGGTGCTGGTGCCGGGCTGGCGGCTGCTCACCTTCCGGGCGCTGTACTTCGGCCAGGCCGAGAGCTTCAGNCCCGATCTCCTGAAGTCCCATGAGCGTCATGCCGAGTGGGTGACGATCGCCGGCACCGACTGGAACCTCTACATCGCGACCCACGAGATGTCGTTCGCCACGCCGGCGCAACTCGAGTCGGCGGCGCGCGAACTGGCCCGAAGCTACAAGCCCGAATTCCAGCCGGTCGACGGCAAGAACACTCCAAGCCTGCGCACGCTGCTCCTCGCGCAGGCGATGCGCAACGGACAGGACAAATAGATGGACTACGGACGCCCCCATGCTTAAGTTCGAAGATCTGGCGATCCAGCCGGCCAGCGGTTTTGTGCCGGCCAGCGTCGCGCAGGAGCCGGGGGAGACGGCGGTGCCGTTCCGCCGGGTCACGGCCGAGGACAAGAGGGTCATCAACTCCAAGGCCGACGTCAATCAGCTGGTGCCGTTCAAGTACAAGTGGGCCTGGGAGAAGTACATCTCGGCCTGCGCCAACCACTGGATGCCCCAGGAAATCAACATGAGCCGGGACATCCAGTTGTGGAAGGATCCGAACGGGCTCACCGACGACGAGCGCCGCATCGTGAAGCGCAACCTCGGCTTCTTCGTCACCGCCGATTCGCTCGCCGCCAACAACATCGTGCTCGGCACTTACCGGCACATCACCGCCCCCGAATGCCGCCAGTACCTGCTGCGCCAGGCCTTCGAGGAAGCGATCCACACCCACGCCTACCAGTACATCGTCGAGAGCCTCGACCTGCCGGAATCCGAGATCTTCAACGCCTACCACGAGATCCCGTCGATCCGCGAGAAGGACGAGTTCCTGGTGCCGTTCATCGACACCCTGACCGACCCGCACTTCAAGACCGGAACCCCGCAGACCGACCAGGAGCTGNTGAAGAGCCTGATCGTCTTCTCCTGCCTGATGGAGGGCCTGTTCTTCTACGTCGGCTTCGCCCAGATCCTCGCGCTCGGGCGGCAGAACAAGATGACCGGGGCCGCCGAGCAGTACATGTACATCCTGCGCGACGAGTCGATGCACTGCAATTTCGGCATCGACCTGGTCAACACCATCAAGCTCGAGAACCCGCACCTGTGGACCCCGGCCTTCCGCGAGGAGATGCAGGAGCTGTTCCGGCAGGCGGTGGAGCTCGAATACCGCTATGCCGAGGACACCATGCCGCGCGGCGTGCTCGGCCTGAACGCGCCGATGTTCAAGGAGTACCTGCGCTTCATCGCCAACCGGCGCTGCCAGCAGATCGGGCTCGAGACGCTTTACGCGGGGGCGCAGAACCCCTTTCCCTGGATGAGCGAGATGATCGACCTCAAGAAGGAACGCAACTTCTTCGAGACCCGGGTCATCGAGTACCAGACCGGCGGAGCTTTAAATTGGGAATGAGGGGGAGCAACATGGACGAGGAGTGGGATCAAATGCATAGAATCACGGCATGCAAGCCCGAGGAGGACTACAAGCTGTGGCTGCGCTTCGAGGACGGACTCGAGGGCAGCGTGTTCCTCGGCAACCTGCTCGAGATCGGCGCCTTCCAGCTGTGGCGCGATGTGCGCGAATTCGAGAAGGTCAGCGTCGANCCGGATACGGCGACGGTCACCTGGGAAGGCGGCATCCGCCTCGACAGCGACGTGCTCTACCAGGACCTCGCCTCGCGCTCCCACCCCATTCAGCATGCCGGCGGCGGCAATCCCCCGCCGGTGGTTGGATAGTCCGGCTCATCGAGCCGGGCTTCTTTTGTTCAACAACCTTGAAGGAGATTGAGCATGGCGAAGAAAAAAGCGAAAAAAGGCGGAAAGAAAAAGAAGAAGAAGAAAGCATCACGAAAAAAGAAATCAGTAAAAAAAGCAGGTAAGAAGGCGGCAGGCAAAAAGAAATCCGCCAAGAAGAAGAAAAAGGCGGGAAAAAAGAAAAAGGCGATTAAAGCCGCCAGACCTAAGGCCAGCCCTGCGGAAACGATGGCGAATCCTGTAACAGCGCCATCGCCCGCTGCGACCACCGGCGCGAGACCCGCGCTGAATCCAGCGGCCGCTTGGCCTTTCCCGACGGGCTCCCGGCCGTAACCGGGGACCCCGAGAGAGTGGCGGGGGGCGAAAGCCCCCTGCCAGGCCTCGAAGCTCAGCGGACCGGCTTGGTCCAATCGGCCCAAGAAACGAGACCTAGGCCGGTCCGCGAGGCTTCACTTCCAGCCCCTATCTTAACGGGGCGCACCACCGACTAGGCTGGGCAAAGAGCAGTCGAAACAAGCGTTTCGCAGGCTCCGGCACGCCTGCGCGAGGATGGGGGAAGTGATTGACAGGATTGAAGAATGCCTAATATCATTGCGCCCGCCGCGTCGCAGCAATCCGCCACCCCCGGCGCTGCTGCGTTAAATCATCTAGCCCCGGTCATCGACCTGCTTTCCAGGTCGCTCGCCAACGCCAAGTCCGAACAGGGCACCGGGGCACGGAGGTGGTCTATGGTCTGGTCTCTCGTAGGACGCGCCTATCACGGTGCGAAGAGCCTGCTGGCCCTGATCGGGGTGGTCGCGGTCGCGGGGTTACTCGTCCTGCCGCTGCATCTCGACGGCATGCTGAAGCTGCCGATGCTGGCCGCCGAGGCCCTGTTCGAGCCCGCGACGACGGTCGCCGGGCCGATCCAGGCCCGCGCCGAGACGCCGGTTGAGCGCGAGCAGCGCGCGCTGACCGAATACATCGCCAAGCGCTACCGCGTCTCGGAGTTCGCGATCTCGGGCTACGTCGCCACGGCCTACCGGGCGGGCGAGCAGCATTCGGTCGATCCG
>JGI25614J43888_10000322_pt1 | contig 13117 bp, 10 predicted proteins | sample GraSoi_2013_60cm_FD_43888 | JGI IMG/M metagenome (IMG submission 43888) | reverse complement strand
GTGGCGGTGGAGGTCGATGCTGACGACTTGGAACCGGCGGCGAAGTATGCTGGCCGAGCAGCCCAGCCACTTGGCTTCGCAGGCTGGTCCCACCCGCGCACCCAGCCGTACAGGCCACTCTAAGCATGCCTGGCCTCGACGAATTCCGGTGGCAGATTTGCCAGCCTATAGCAATTGCTCTGTTGGTTGGTTCGTCGGTAAACGCCGGCTGGGCATCCGATGCAGAAACTCTCAAACCATGCAAGCGCCACAGTACGTGGCAAGAAAGTACGTGGCAAGAAAGTACGTGGCAAGAAAGTACGTGGCAAGAAAGAGAAGACAGCCATTCTTCGGAGCCGTCCGGAACCAGTCCCGCTAACAAACATCGAACGAGTGCGGCAGTCGGTTTCTGCCCGGCACTCTTCGCCCACGACTTCTTCTCCGATCAGAAAGCGATTTGGACCAGCCCCTTCCATCCACATATCCAAGACAAAAATTGGCTCTTGCCCCTGGGAGTTGGCACCCTCGGTCTGGTGGCGGGCGATCAAGACATCATGCGGCATTTCGGAAACACCCCGATGGCCCACAGCAACAGTTTTAGCCGCTACGGACTCGCGGCCATGGTCGGTGGCGCCGCCAGCTTGTACCTGCGCGGAACAATCACCAACGACGCTCACAACCGCGAGACCGGCTTCCTCGCGGGAGAAGCGGCAGTGAACAGCGTGTTCGTGGGCGAAGCGATGAAGCTGATGTTCCAGAGGCCGCGTCCCAATACCGCGAACGCGGGCAGCTTCGGAGCAGGAGGCGCCTCATTTCCTTCGGAACATGCGCTGTTAGCATGGTCGATCGCCAGCGTCATCGCCCATGAGTATCCCGGCCCGCTAACCAAACTGCTGGCCTACGGCGCGGCCACGGGAATCAGCGATGCGGTGGACATTTTGAAAGCCGTCCTCACCGGTTCGTTCGCGTTCCTGTTAATCGTGCGTTATGGGTTGGGGCTGAAAGTCTTTCCGCTGNCCATNTACGCTCTGGAGGCATTGATCACCTTTACCCTTTTGACCGGCATACGCGTACTCTCACGGGTGCTGGCGGAAACTGTGCGGGCGGACTCGACCTCGAAGCGTTTACTCCTGATTGGTGCCGGACATGCCGCCCAGATGATCATCCGCGAAACCCAGGAAGTAGAAGCCGGCTATCGGGTGATCGGTTGTCTCGATGACAATCCACTGAAGAAAGGGCTGCGGGTTCTAGGCGTGCCTGTGTTCGGATCCGTCCAAACTCTGACAAAGGTAGTGAGCCAGCAGAGGATCGACGAAGTCCTGATTGCGATTCCATCGGCTGCCCCAATCCAGATGCGCCGCCTGGTAGCAATCTGTAAAAAAACAAGTGTTTCCTTCCGAAGCGTTCCCTCAATGACGGAATTGATCGCGGGTCGAGTCACCTTGCAGCAGGTTCGGGAAGTTTCGCTCGCGGATCTTCTGGGGCGTATCCCTGTCGACCTCGATCTGGAATCAGTGCGGGAGCATATTCGGGACCGCGTGGTCATGGTTACAGGGGCCGCTGGATCCATCGGCTCCGAACTGTGCCGGCAAATCAGGACGTACCAACCGAAACTGCTTGTGTGCCTCGACCAGAATGAAACCGGGATCTTTCATTTGCAGCATCAGCTTGCTCAGGGCGACGATGCCGAGCGCAAGGCATTTTGCGTCGCCGATTTCTGTAATCCGGAACGTATGCGCAGAATATTCCTGACCTATGGGGTTGAGATCGTCTTCCACGCCGCCGCCTACAAGCACGTGCCCGTAATGGAATCCAATGTGGAAGAGGCGGTCAGCAACAACGTTTTCGGACTGCTGACCTTGCTGAACGTAGCGCAAAGTTCGAATTGCGAGACCTTCGTAATGATTTCCTCCGACAAGGCGGTGAACCCGACGAACGTCATGGGCTGCACCAAGCGGGTGGGAGAATTGATTCTCGCAGCGTGGCCCGGGGAGCAACTGCGCTGCGTGTCGGTCCGGTTCGGCAACGTCCTCGGATCGAATGGAAGCGTGATTCCGCTCTTCCAGGAACAGATCCGTCAAAACCAGCCCATCACCATCACTCATCCCGAGATCACCCGCTTTTTCATGACAATTTCCGAAGCGGTCAGCCTGGTGTTGCAGGCCTTCGCAGTCGGCCGGAACGGCGACATTCTCGTGCTCGACATGGGAGAGCCGGTTCGGGTCGCGGACCTGGCGAAAACTCTGGTTCGCCTCTCGGGCAAATCCCGCCCGGAATTCAAGTTCATTGGCCTCCGTCCGGGAGAAAAACTCTTCGAAGAACTCTTCTATCCCGATGAGCGGGTCCTGCCGAGCGCCTGCGAGAAGATCGCCTGCACGGAGGGCGTAAAGCTAGCCTGGCCGGCCTTGAAGCGTGGCCTAGACCAACTCTATGTCGCCGTGTCGCTCGGCAAGCGAGCCTCGATCCTCGCCCAACTCAAGCAAATCGTGCCGCAATTCACTTACCCGGGTTGCGACCAGGCCGGGAGCGTGGTCGGAATAGTGCCTGACGTGCAAGAAGCTCGACCGCTAGTGGAAAGGTTGGAATTGCCCTATTGAACCTCAAGCCAGGTCATGGTTTAAAACCTTTATCAATTTGTATCTTCATTGCGGGTATCCGTCAGGATGCGTGCGATGCCACTGCCACGAACTTTCGACAATAGCTTTCAAATCAGAGAATCTCGGCTTCCAGCCCAGATCGCGCCGAATTTTTTCTGAGCCGGCAATTAACACCGCTGGATCCCCCGTACGTCGCGGCGATTCGATCACCGGCACCGGATGCCCGGTGACTTTGCGCGCCACTTCGACCACCTCCCGCACACTGAAGCCCTGGCCGTTGCCCAGGTTGTAGATCAGCGGATCGGAATGATCGAGTTCTTTTTCCTGCGCCAGCGCTTCAAGGGCCAGCAGATGCGCGCGCGCCAGATCGCTGACGTGTATGTAATCGCGGATGCATGTGCCGTCCGGCGTGGGATAGTCCGTGCCGAAAATGTTCACATGTTCGGAGCGGCCGAGAGCGACTTGCAGAATCCTCGGAATCAGATGGGTCTCCGGTTGGTGCGCTTCTCCTTTATCGGGGCGGGACGCACCAGCGGCATTGAAATATCGCAGGCTGGCGTAGCGCAGGCCGTGAATCTGATGGAACCATGCCAGCATTCGCTCCACCAGCAGCTTCGATTCGCCGTACGCATTGGTCGGACGGACGGGATCGTCCTCCTCAATCGGAGTGCGCTCGGGATTGCCGAACAGCGCAGCCGTCGAGGAGAAGACGAAACACTTTACCCGCGTGGCCAGCATCGCTTCGAGCAGCGTTAGCGCATTCGAGGTGTTGTTGCGGAAGAATTCTTCGGGAGCCTTCATCGACTCGCCGGCTTCGATCAACGCCGCAAAATGCATGACGGCATCAATCCTGCGGGACCCCAACAACTGGTCAAGGCATGCGCGATCCGCCAATTCGCCGACTACCAGTTCGGCGCGTTTCGGCACCGCCTGACGATGGCCGCGACTCAGGTTATCGAAGACCACAACATCGTGTCCGGCCTGCAACAGCTCCTCGGCAACCACGCTGCCGATGTAACCCGCTCCCCCTGTAACTAGAACCTTCATTGGTTTCGTGCCCATTTCTTAGGCGAACTTTCTCGTTACATCTCAGACCATCTGAACCACCGCGCCGGCCTTGAACGCATTCGTGTTGTACAGGGCGTATAAAACGCTGTCAAGAAGCTGCACTCCGAGAAAACTGTGGCTGGTGAAGTTTTCAGTTTTTCCTTGGGTCCTAATGTTTCTGATCACCGCGCTGGCCATCAATCACGCGGAGGTCGTCATCTTCCCCAAGATATTCCCAGCGTTGCAGCGCGATCGGCACATTGCCATTTCTCCACAGGAAGTCATGAAACGCTGGCAAGCTGAACTTGTCGCCCTGAGCCAGCTTGGCGTCGGCAAGGAAATGCAGGATCTGGCTCTTGCCAATCTGGTAGCTGATGGCTTGCCCGGGATCGGTGGCAAACAGCGCAGCTTCGGCCTCCGCTGTTTTCTTGTCCATGGGCACGTGTTGGGAGAGGTAGTCTGCAGCTTGCCCAATGGTGAACGATCCCAGTGCAAGTTTCACATCCACTTCGACGCGTAACGCGCGCAATCGCATGAAGTTGTAGATGATTTCCTGAGTACGCGGGCTATCGTCAAAGAGTCCTGCCTGCAACATCATTTCCTCAGCATAAAAGCCGATTCCTTCATTGGCTCCAGAATCGTAATAGTGGCGCCGAATCGGGTCGGCGTGCCTCCAGGACAAACACATCTGAAAATAATGTCCCGGAACGCCCTCGTGAACCAGGTCCGGACGCGGGTCTTTGGCAGTCGCCAGCCAAAAATATCCCAGCGGGCCTGACGGCGGGCTGGCCCAGCGCACGCCATCCTCATTCAGCCTGGACGGACCGGTGAAGTCGTCCACTTCTCCAAAATCCGCCATTGCTTCAAGATAACCCGGCATCGGCCGCAGTGTGTAATGCCGAATGTCGGCAGGCACCGTGAGAATGCCCTTGTCTTCAAGAAATTTGCGGATCGCAAGTTCGTCGTGCTTAGCCCTGTCGATCTCATCCTGCAGATTTGCGGCGGGCTTAAGCTCAGGTATTCCCTCGTTCCGCTGCTTTTCGTATTGCTCGAACGCCACCGAGCGGTCCCATTCCTGGCGGCTGATGGGCAAGAGCTGTTCTGGGCCATAGGGAAGAAGAGCAACATTGCGCAGAAAGAATTCGTAGTTCGCTCGTCCGACAGCGGCATTATCGGGCATGGTGTCGAGCTTCGCTTGCAGCCAGGTACGATACGCTTCCAACGCGAGAATCGCTTTCTCCGTTCCCGCTCGAAATTTCGCAGCCAAGGTTTCGTTTCCCGATCCGCCGTAGTGCAGCATGGGCGCAACCTCACGTTCAACTCGCTCCAGTTCGGGTCGAATCTGCTTCAAATCTCCAATTGCCAATTGCGCAAAGGGGCGGACAGCGTGGAGGTTCGCCTTCCCATCATCAATGATCCTGGGGATGTCTTGCATCCGCTCCGTGATCTCGCGGCTGCGCGCAGCGTCAAATGGAGGAGGCTGCACCAGCGCTTCCAGCAGCGCGGTGAGCGTCTGGTCGAGATAGAACGAAGGGTCCCGCTGCCATCGCGGATTGATATCCAACTCCCAGCGCACGCGGGAAAGCGCAGATCCCATCAATCGGTAATCGACTTGTCTAGCCACGGTCCAACCCGTTGAGTCGATTTGCTTCCACTGCTTTTCGAAGTCTTCCAGTGTCGCCTTTTGCTTCGCAATGGAACCGGCGGACCAATCCCGCGAACCAGCCTGATCTTCGAGGGGACGCTCGATGCGCGGGATATCGTCCTTTGAGAAGGGCTGATAACGCGCTCGCCATTGCCAGAAGTCATGAGCAAGTGCTTCCAGTGCGCCAGTGGGGGTCTTGTCTCCGGCAAGCACGGATTCCTCGAGGGAGCAACCAAGAGCCATTGCGATGAGGCATGCCGGCAGAAGCCGTCGGAGAGCAAGACGCAGTTTGATCATCATGGCATCTTAAATCAGTCGCAAAGAGAGCCGACTTGCGGCGGCGAAGAAGCTTCGCCGATCCGAAACCATACACAAAGAAAACGTCCCGGAGGAAACATCCGGGACGTTTTTCTTTTTGCACCGAATTCGCGCAAAGCTTGCCGGGCTACGTTCGTTCGAAGTTGGTGCGATCTCAGTGCGAAACGGCCGCAAACAGCGGCGAGTGCATCAGGGACTGAAACTTCTGATCGTCGCTTTTGAAATGAAGTTGCACGTTCGAGCTGTCGGAATCGACAGTGGTGGCGTCCAGGGCAGTCTTTTCGACAGCGCTGGCATTCATTTTCTTGTAGAGCATGCCGGCCTTCACGATCGTGGATAGAGTGGCTGCGGTCATGGAGTCGGCGGTGAGAACGCTGAGATCGAAATTCACTCCGCTCTGGAAGTTCATGGTGTAGCGGGAAGCCAGGATGCGCTTCTTGAGTGTCTCGTAGTCCGCAACTTTTGCGGCGTCGCCCATAGCCGAGTACATCATGGCCTGGGTTCCCTTCTGGTCGAGGATGCTCCACACGGAAGCGCCATCGACGGCGGACATCTGGTCCGTCATCACCGGGTTGGAGTCAAGCGAAGGGCGCTTGCCGTCGCGGGTATCGAGCGCGCTCTGCAACGAGGCGGGCGTGCCGAAGGCCAGCGTGTTATCGTCAAGAAAGGTCATCACTAAGCCGTTATCCATGGGAAAAATGCTGGTGGTGCCGTATTTGGTGGCGGCGATTTTCTTGAGCTTCATCCTTTTCAGGACGGCTTTGGCGGAGAATGATCCGGCCGCCACGCCGATGGTTTGAATGCCCTTCTTCTCGGTACGGAAAGAGGCGAAATTGAGCTGGTCGAGATCGCGCTCGGCGTCAATGCCGACGCCTTTCAGTGCGGTCTCGAGTTCCTTCAGGTTGTCGGGTAGGACTTGCGCTTTTAGCGCCATCGCGGTTGGCGAATCCTTGAGCGCCCGGTAGTCGACGCCGATCAGCTGCTGAATTTCAGAGGGCATCATGGAACGCGCCGACGACGCGATCGGCATGGAATAGCCAGCTGTTGCGCAGAGAAGCAAAACCGCAAAACACAAATTCTTCATAAGTCCTCGAAACGAAGTCCGCTGAACAATATCCTCAGGCTTGGGGTTTGCAAGTTTAGATGCAGAACGCAAACCGCGCGTTGGGGATCTTTCGCAGACTATACGGTGTTGTGATCCCATTCTAGTCCCTAACTCGCGTGGCTGAACCGTAACTAAAGTACTTCCTCTTCAGCATGGCTCTTGAACGCTCGAAGCACCGCGGCTTGCGCGGAAAAGGGGCGACTCAGACTGAACCACTGAGCGCAGCCGTTTTCACTCTTAGAATCGACGAGGCGGCTCCCGACAAGGCCTGATGAGGCCCTCCCCCGGTCCATTTTGAACCGCAGGGTTCGGAGGGAAAATCCAGCCATGTCTCTGGTTTAAAGGTGGCCGCAGATTAACCCACCACTACCGAATCTTCAGTGACTGAAGACGGAAGGAGTACTGTCGGGCGCTTGTTTCTTCTGCAATCCATTCACAAAAGCGGGAGGGGCCTTGCCATGGCGCTTGCCAAGCATCCATTCGAGCCGGTTTTGCAGATCCGACTTGTTTAGTTCACCCAGGACGCGACCTGTAAGATTGCCATCCGCATCGAAGAATGCGGTCGCCGGAATCGCTTCGCCGAGCTGAAGTTGTTGCATCTGATCGGTAGTAGCGCCCACCAGCAGTGGAAACGCAATCTTGTTCTTCTCAGCAAATGGCTGAATCAGCGGTTGACCCTTCTCGTCATCTACAGAGGCGCCGAGCACGACCACACCTTTCTCTTCATATTTCCTTTGCATCTCCCCGAGCAGAGGCATCTCGTGTTGGCACGGAACGCACCACGTCGCCCAGAAATTTAGTACTACAATCTTGCCCTTGTGCTTGCCGATATCTTGAGTGTTTCCGTGCGTATCGCGCAGTGAGAGTTGCGCAGCGCCCTTTCCGCTGCATGCAAGGATTGCAAACAAGCAGAAGGTCGCCACCCCGGCATTTCGTAGGCTTCTCATTAGCTCTAGCTCTCCGCGCAATAGCGGTCAGAATGAACGGGCATATCCCACCAAAATGAGGTAATCGGCAAAAGCTGCGTCTCCCGCTTTGCCTTGGATCAGATCGGGCACGCTGCGCTTGCGGTTGCGCTGCACCGCGACCGGTATGTTTAGCGACCAGGTGCTTTTGCCTCGTTCGTATTGCATACCTGGCTCAACTGACAGCGCGTACCCGGGACGGCGGAAACCGAGACTACCGCCGATGAGGTCGCGCACTTTTACCCCCTCGTAGCGCATCCCGAACTTCGCCGCCAGACCGCGAATCTTCGGAACGGGGTATGCAAGACCGCCATCGGCGAGATATTGATCCGGGATGGACGTCGTGGACGTAAGCGGATTTGGTGGAAGCTTCACTCCGGCCAGAGAAGCATTGGGAGTCCCATTCCGCTCCTGCGGCGTGATCAAGTAGGTTCCTGAGCTGTAGAGCACGGCCTTCTTCACGCGCTGATAAGCCTCGGTCCCGAGCAAAATACCCCATCCACCGGAACCGGGCTGGATGGACTGGTCGACGAAGACCCGTTGCGGACCCTTGACCGTCTGAACCGTGTCGCGCACGTCATCGCTGCCAGTCGGAAATACAGTACCGAAAGAGAACGCAATGTTGTGACCCTTTTCGGCGGGCGGACGGTGCAGCCAAACCTGAGCCGATACCGCGAGGTCACCGATGCCATTGGCGTGGCTCACCTGGTCAGGCGCATTCGGGATGTGGAAGTACACATTGAAGAGTTGGTGGTCGTAAGTGCGCGTCGCATTCATGATGGGCAGGCTTGCCGTCACGCTCCAGCGCGGATTGATCTTGTAAGTCAGCGAAACGTCAAAGAGATTGAGGTAATTCACCACCTGGGTCTTCTGAGCTTCACGCTGTGTCTGCTCCGTCGTGCCGACGAAATGGCGGAACGAATGCTGGAAGCGGTAACCGGTCGAGATCGACCAATGACGCGCAGAGAGAGGATTCTTATCTTCCGAGAGGTTCGCCTTCTCAGCCTTGGCATCGGATGTACTGCACAACGCGCCAATCACGGGCGCGCTAGATCTTGCAGCCACTCAACCTTGGCCCGAGGCACGTAAAGCAACCGTCAGGACAAAAGTGAAAAGTAACGAGATAGCCCCCAGCCTCGATCGTCTCATCAATCTCCCCCAAAAATCAGGGATCATAGTAGGTGGGAGTGGACGCACTCACAATAATGTTTTTGTACTAAGAACCACGACGGGGAACACCGTGATTCTGGGCGGATCGTCGGCAATCAGGAAACTAGTGGTCGTCGGTAATATCGCCAAGTCGCCAACAACTTTAGCGAGCGGGTTCGTGAAAACGAGATACGCTCGAGCTTTTCAGCACTGCTGCGCGCTGGCGCGTTGCGTTGACGAACGCCTCGTCCTTTCGCGAATCGTTCTCCAGTGAATCGAGATTAATTTCGACGTTTGCGAGCGCGCCTTCGAGGGCGGCTTGGGCGAGGGCAATCGCGGTTGTCAGGTCGGACTTCATGTTCGGGTTGGTGATCGGCTTCAGCTTTGCAGCGATCTCGGCCACCTCGACTGCCTTTTCGGCGACGCCGAGAGGAATGCTGGCCGCTTCCTTNAGAGCCGAGCTGATCGCGGCGTCGCTGCGGTTTGCGTTGCCACCGGATTCCTTCGCCGACTTATAGGCCTTCATGACGACGTTGTAAGACTCCGCGTCGGCGTCGATCGCGGACTTCAGTTCCTCGCGAAGTTGGCTCAGTCTCACGATCGCTTCGCTGAGCTGGCTTTCGTACTGCAGGTAAGCTCTCTTGCCGCGCGACATGGACGCTACCATGACTGCCAGGCCGGCGGCCATGGCTCCGCTGGCGGCGGCGGCGCTGCCTCCTCCGGGAGTTGCGGTGGGCGCGGCCAGTTGTTCGATGAAGGGCTCGACTCCGGCCCGGAGCCCGCCGACCGCCATCTTTCCGGTCATTATCGCGGCGAGGCGGTTTTCCAGGATCAGCGACGAATCGAAATTCTCGACTTGCAAGTACCATTCCGCGGCCTGCTCCAACGCCCGCTTCGGAATCAGTCCTACGATCTCGCTTGAAACCGGGATGACGCCGTAGCGCGCGGCTTCGCGCTTCACGAATTCGAAGACGCGGTGGATGGGAGTCTGCTCGAAGTCGGTCAGGTTCATCGAGACCTGGGCCATGCCGCGCACCAGGAATCCGGCACCTTTGACGAAGCGCAGGCCACCAGTAGAAAAGCGCACGGCCTTCGCGACTTTTTTCGCGATGTCTACGTCGGGCGTGTTCAGGAAGACGTTGTAAGCGATTAGTGCTTTGCGCGCTCCTACTACAGTTGCACCGGCGGTGCGGTGTACTCGAGGATCGCCGAAATCAGGTTTGCGGGCGGGGTTGGTTGTAATGTCGTCGCGGATACCTTCGAACTGCCCGCGCCGAATGTTTTCCAGGTTCTGGCGTTCGGGCGTGGCCGCAGCGGCTTCGTACAGATAGACCGGGATCTGAAAGCGTTTCCATATCTCAGCTCCAACGTGCTGTGCCATGGCGACGCAGTCTTCGATGGTGACGCCGTCAATTGGGATGAAGGGCACGACATCGGCCGCGCCCATGCGCGGGTGGGCACCTTGATGTTTGGTGAGATCGATCAACTCGGCGGCTTTGCCTACTCCGCGAATAGCGGCTTCCTGAATGGCTTCACGCTCGCCGACCAGAGTGATCACGCAGCGGTTGTGGTCGTAATCCATCTCGCGGTCCAGGAGATAGACGCCGGGAATCTTCATGGCTTCGACAATGGCATCGACTTTGGTCGGGTCGCGGCCTTCCGAAAAATTCGGTACGCATTCTACTAGGGTGCTGGGCATGGCCTGAAGGATAACGGGCGGTGGTTGGGTGAGGCAACAGGGGCGTGAACGCAACGGTTTTGCGGTGGAGTGACGGGCGTCTCGCGAGCCTGCCCTGAGCGAAGTCGAAGGGTCCAGATTTGAGGTGGCCGGGCGGGGACGCCCGGCGCTCCACCAGCGCGATTGACACAATGCTCGTCGAACCGGCAGACTACGAAATATGCGGTGCCCGCCTCGACTCTCCGGCCGTGGATTTACTTGACGATAGTCCTGCCTAAAACGTCCGTCGGCCGTTTCCCTGCTTATCAGTAAGTGTTTCTCAACGACCAATCATTGCTTGATTGAAGCTTGAAAGGATGCGTCATGCTGCGTCAGCCTCTACTGTCCCTGTTGCTTGTGTTGTCGTGTCTGCCTGCGTTTGCCCAAAAGGGGCGCCATTTCAACTTCCATTACACATTCACGGTAAAAAATGTAAATGCGGGCGATCGCGTGAGGGTGTGGATTCCGCTGGCCCACTCCGACGGCTTCCAGGAGGTGAGGGTTGTTTCCAGGAATGGAGACTTGCAGGTGAGGCAGGTTCGCCAGCCGGAATACGGGAACGAGGTTCAGTACGCCGAGACTTCTAAGGCGGACAAAGGCGAATATAAGTTCTCCGTAGACTACGACGTGGTTCGGAGAGAGCACGTGGTGCTGGTGAACGGGAAGCCGGTTGCTGAGACGCGGACTGCGACAGCGCCGCGCGTTTCCCCGCAACCCGAGTTGGCGCGATTTCTTGAGGCGGACCGACTGGTGCCGGTTACGGGAGTTCCGGCGCAACTGGCCGCGCAGGAAACAAAAGGCGCAACTACGCCGCTCGATAAAGCCAAGGACATTTACGAATATGTTTTTCGCACCATGAAATACGACAAGACCGGCACCGGCTGGGGACATGGCGACACGCTTTGGGCGTGCGATTCAAAGCATGGCAACTGCACAGATTTTCACTCGGTATTTATTTCGATGGCACGAGCCGAGAAGATTCCGGCGCGCTTTCAGATTGGGTTTCCGCTTCCTTCGGGCAAACACTCGGCTGAAATTCCGGGGTACCACTGCTGGGCAGAGTTCTATCTCGATTCGACCGGCTGGGTCCCAGTTGATATTTCGGAAGCATGGAAACATCAGGAAAAGCATGATTACTTTTTCGGCGCGCACGATGTGAATCGGATGCAGTTCACCCAGGGACGCGATCTGAAACTCGCGCCGGCGCAGGAGGGTGCGCCGCTGAACTATTTCGTTTATCCGTATGTGGAGATCGGCGGGAAGGAATATCCGAATGTTTCGATTGCATTCTCGTTTGAGGATGCCGGTGAAAAGATCGCGGTCGCTTTACGCTAGTTTCGCGGAAGGTGTAGTCCGGCTTAGCCGGAGGGTTGCGGTCAATGGGTTTCCCCCTGTGTTCTTTCCCTGTGTTCCTCCGTGCCCCCTGTGGTTCGGCCTTTTCTCCCTCGATTCGAAGTGCTGGGTCAGAATCGCCAACGGCTAAGTCGGTTTATGCTCTCTCGGAAACCGGCGTTGACCTTCCGCTTCCGGACGCCTTGTATCATAAGCGGGATGACTTCCTCGGGCGGACCTTGGCCACGACGACCAACGGTAGGCGTGTTTGATTCCGGCGTCGGCGGGCTAACCGTTCTCAGGGCATTGGTCGAGCGAATCCCAGAGGCTGACTATCTCTACTTCGGCGACACGGCCCGCCTTCCTTACGGATCGAAGTCGGCGGCCACGGTCGCGCATTACGCGGTCGGCGCGGTGCGCTATTTGCAGGATCAGGGAGCGGAGCTGCTGGTAATCGCCTGCAACACAGCCACAGCGCTCGCGCTCGACGAGATCAAAACTGCGGCAGATGTAGCAGTGATCGGCGTCATCGAACCGGGAGCGGAAGCCGCGGCGGCGGCCAGCCGGAAGCAGAAGGTGGTCGTCATTGGAACAGAGGCCACCATCAGCAGCCATGCTTACCGGCGGGCGCTCGAAGCCCGCGGGGTCGCGGTGCGGGAGAAGGCGTGTCCTCTGTTTGTGCCACTGGTCGAAGAGGGATGGGTGGAACATCCGGTGACGGAGCAGGTGGCGAAGATTTATTTGGCGGAGGGTTTTTCGGACGACGCATACGATGCCGACGTGCTGGTGCTTGGCTGCACGCATTATCCGCTGATCAAGCCGCTGCTGCGGCGAATGGCGCCGGAGCACATCGCGATTGTGGACTCGGCCGAGTCGACGGCGCAGGACGTGGCCCATCAACTTGGGCTCAGACTGCGCATCGAGACGCCGTCCTCTTCAGCTAGCAGCGAGCCGAGTGGCGTCCCGGGACTCAAGTTCTTTGCTACGGATTCGGCGGAGAAATTCAGGAAGATGGGAACATGGTTTCTGGGGCTTCCGGTGGAAGATGTCGTGCATGTGGACTTGAAGGAATAGGCGGTTGGCGGGCGTGCTGCACGCGACACTGGGCGGGACGCCCGTCCCCACACTCAGAAACCAAGACGTCTCTACGAGGCAGCGGGTTCAGTAAAGATGGAAGCTGACTTCGATGTTGATCGCAACCGAGACCGGCTTGCCATCTTTCGTGGCGGGTTCGAAGCGCCATGTCTTTACAGCTTCGATTGC
>JGI25614J43888_10000318_pt1 | contig 13226 bp, 12 predicted proteins | sample GraSoi_2013_60cm_FD_43888 | JGI IMG/M metagenome (IMG submission 43888) | reverse complement strand
ACAGTTCGTGGTCAGATTCAGAGCATGAACTCTTCTTACTTCGGACTGGGGGTTGGTATCGTTTTTGCAGTGTTGCTGGTCTACTTCCTGTTGGTAGTGAACTTTCAGAGCTGGCTCGATCCGTTCATCATCATTACGGCGCTTCCGGGCGCGCTNACCGGGATCGTCTGGATGTTATTTCTCACCGGCACAACCATTAGCGTGCCGGCATTGATGGGGACAATCATGTGTATTGGTGTCGCCACCGCCAACAGTATTCTGGTGGTGACCTTCGCCAATGATGTGCTGCGTGAAGGTAAAGATGCCTTCTCGGCCGCTAAAGAGGCTGGGTTCACGCGTCTGCGACCCGTGATCATGACCGCGCTGGCAATGATCCTCGGTATGCTGCCAATGTCACTCGGATTAGGATCCGGCGGCGAGCAAAACGCCCCGCTCGGACGCGCGGTGATCGGAGGACTAACCATAGCGTCACTTTTCACTCTGTTCTTCGTGCCGGTCGCTTACAAATTGTTGAAGCGGAACTTCAAACCGCGAGTACTCCATCCGCGCCTGCGCTCCGGGCCAGAGGGGGACAGTTACGCGCCAGTGTCGACTACATAGGAGAAGTGTCCAGAAAGACAAACCCATCATGAGCGAAAATCATGAGCTCGGTACCCCGACGGTGACTAGATCGATGACGGAAGGACCAGAGAGGCAACGCTCCGGTCGCACCCGGCGTCCTCGTTTTATGCGGAAGACGTTAATAGCGATAACCGCTCTGATTATGATTGGCGTTGGTGTCTATTTTCTAGCCATCTATCCGCGAATTCAGAATAACCAGGAACTAAATGCCGCAGCAGCCGCCGCAGGAAGAAGAGCGGTAACGGTAGTAGAACCTACGCAGACATCGAGTGCACCCGACCTGGTGCTTCCGGGCAATATTCAGGCCAATCAGCAGACATCGATCTTTGCCCGAGTCGATGGCTATATCGCACGTTGGTANACCGATATCGGCGCACACGTGGAGTCAGGCCAAGTGCTGGCGGATATTGATGCCCCGCAAATTGATGCCAATCTGCGCATGGCCCAAGCCCAACTGGAACTGGCGGAAGCTAATCTCAAATTGGCTCAAACCAATTCAGTGCGTTCGCAACAGCTCTTCCAGAACCATGTTATTGCCCAGCAGGAACTCGACACCGTAGTGGCGACCGAACAAGTCCAAAAAGCGACCCGGGACAACGCGGCGGCGGCGCTTAAGAGTGCGCAGGATAATAAGGCGTTTGAACAGATTCGCGCGCCATTCGCCGGAACGATCACCGCGCGGTTCATTGATGTTGGATCTTTGGTTACATCCGGCAGCGTCACGACCGTCCGTACGCTTTTTGACCTGGTTCAATCTGATCCGGTTCGCGTGTTGGTGCATGTCCCACAGGCGGATATCAGCAGCGTGAAACCCGGCACACCGGCCACCATCACTGTAGATGAATATCCTAACGAGACATTCACTGGAAAGATAGCAAGAGACGCCGGGGCATTCGATCCAACTTCGCGGACGTTATTATTGGAGATTGACGTTCCCAATCCGGACGGTCGCCTTTTCGCCGGTATGTACGCCCACGCCAGATTCTCACTGCCGAGCCCGACGGCGGCCCTCTTGATACCAGATAACGCAATTCTGATCGACGCGAAAGGACAGCGCGTCGTGGTCGTCGATTCGTCTAACCAAATCCATATCAAATCCGTAAAATTGGGCCGTGACTTTGGTACCAAGACAGAGATTCTCAGTGGACTCGATCCCCAGGAACGTGTGGTACAGAACCCAGCTGACGATTTACATGAAGGGATGCCTGTATCAATCCAGAGCACGACGCAAGGCCAGGCCAATAACTAACTCATAGCAACCAGGTCGCCAGATGAACGATAAACATGGCTCGGAGCAACCGACTTTCGTTAGTTACGAAACCTAAGCTTCAACTTTATCATCAGCGATAACCCAAGAAACAAGTGGATCTCAACCGGTTAAACTCGAGTTTGTTGCAGACCTTTTTGGCGGTTGCGGATGCCGGCCAAATCTCCGCAGCAGCTCGACGACTTCATCTTTCGCAGCCAGCAGTTACTGGCCAGATCCGAAGACTGGAAGCCGACCTGGACACAACACTGTTCATTCGCTCGGCCCATGGTGTGGATTTAACAGCCCGGGGAGTTCATTTGCGAAAACGACTTCACGGCGTGTTTGCCGAGCTGGAACAGATTTTGTGCGAGGTAGATCAGACTCGGGAGGAGACTGGCATTGTGAACTTGGCTGCCAGCACCACCATCGCGAGACATTTTGTGCCGCACATCTTCCTTCGATTCCGTCATTACTACCCTGCGGCCGGTCTTCGGCTCAAGGTTGGGAACACCGAGGGAGTGCTAGAGGATGTTCGGGAAAATCGCGTGGATCTCGGTCTGGTGGAGGGCCATGAGCGGGGTGCAGGCGTTCGCCTAGAGCAGTTCATGCCTGATGAAATCGTTCCGGTTTGTGCCACGCGAATTTCCGATCTGAAGTTCCGACGCGCGCTTGAACGCGTCAGGTCGGTTCGAGACCTTCAGACCCTGCCCTTAATCTGGCGCGAGCCTGGAGCAGGTACCCGAGCTGTGGTGGAAAGCGTACTCAAGGATTGCGGACTGAGTATGAGGAAGTTGGACAGCCTGGTTGAATTGGGGAGCACCGAAGCGATCAAATCGCTCGTCCTGGCTGGTCTTGGCGTCGGCTTTTTCTCCTTTTGGGACATTCAAGACGAACTCAATACGGGACTCGTGCAACGAATTAAAATTCCCGGCCTGCGATTTCATCGCACGTTTTCCTGGGCCATTGCCAGTGGTGAACTGGGGGGCTTGCCCGCTGAGTTTTATCGATTCGCCAATTCGATCCGAAGCGAACTATCCGCGATCAGCTCACAGAAATGGAAGACGGCTGCCTGAAGGTCCAACTCACCAATGGGTCTCACCAAGGTTTGTTTTATCGCGTGCTGACTTAGAGTGACAACCGCAAGAACCAGCAATACCGAGAGNCCGAAGGGAATCCACAAGCCGATCTGTGAGGAACCCCGCCAACCACCGTTCTTCTTTCATGGAATCAGAATGGCCTGTCAACCAAACCGACGCACTAGATGGAACATTTTTGCTCATTTTTGCCTTGCTTGCCCAATGAAAGCTTTTTTGGCACGATCGAACACCAATTGATTTATGAAAAAGCCTTTCTCCGCAAAATCGAAAGCTGGGATACCAGCACGGTATCAGCACTTCGAGAAGAGTTATCCAGCTGTTATGCAAGCCGTCGAGGCNCTCGGCGAAGCAACCCAGTCAGCTGGACCGTTAGACAGTAAATCCCGCGCACTCGTGAAGCTGGCAATTGCCATTGGCGCGTTGCGAGAGGGTGCCGTGCATAGTCATACGCGTCGTGCATTGGAGGTAGGCTGCAGCCCCGATGAGTTACGACACGTAGGAGTGCTGGCAATTACGACGATCGGCTTTCCTAGTACCATGGCAGCAATGTCGTGGGTGGAAGATATTCTTCGAAAGTAGCGTTGCTCGAAAATCTTCTGGTTTGCCGGCAGCGTTCAGCGAAACTCTACTCCGGTAACTAACTGTCTTTTTTCTGCTGGAAAAGGTGGAAGGAAAACTCCAGCGGACGAGCTATTACACATTGGCGCTATCTGTCAGTCGCGCATCCTGGTTGATGCTGTCTTGGCAGAGACAGGAGATTATCAAGCGCCTGGAGTGCAAGTGTAAGGATTTCGTCAAAAAGTGACACAGTTTCGACTTTCTTCCGGAGGCCGCGGATCTGAGCTTTGGGGATTACGAATAGGAATTAGTCGATGCGTCGCCGTCATCGCAACCTACCCCGGCGGCCATCACACTCTATGAAGCCTTCGGATTCATCATCGGAATCACCCATCGCCGGCGCACAACCGCCAGCCGAAATTGCCGGAACTCAAACCGGAAATCCCTACCGTGTGGCGGCCGGGCTTCCAGCTCTCTATCAGAGCGGTCGCTTTACTTTGCAAAAGATGGGAGTGCTACGGGGTCTGAGCACGTGGACCAAAGTTAATCAAAAACGAGGATTCGATTGTCAAAGCTGTGCCTGGCCCAATCCAGACAACGACCGACACGTGCTCGAGTTCTGTGAGAATGGAGTCAAAGCAATTGCTGACGAAGCAACCACGAGGAGGATTAGCTCGGAATTCTTCAGCCAGCACAGCATCACCGATCTACAGCAACGATCGGATTATTGGCTCGGATCACAGGGGAGGCTGACCGAGCCGATGGTTAAACGACCGAACAGCGATCACTACGAGCCGATTTCCTGGGATCAAGCATTTCAATTGATCGCAGCCGAGCTTAATTCGCTAACGTCGCCGAATGAAGCTGCCTTCTATACCAGCGGGCGCACCAGTAACGAGGCGGCATTTCTTTACCAGTTATTTGTTCGTCAATTTGGCACCAACAATCTGCCCGATTGTTCTAACATGTGCCACGAGTCGAGTGGCGCGGCCATGAGCGATGCGATCGGTATCGGTAAAGGTTGTGTAACCCTAAACGATTTCAAAAAGACAGATGCTATCTTTATCATCGGTCAAAATCCTGGGACAAACCATCCACGAATGTTAACCGCCTTGGAACANGCCAAGAAACGGGGCACAAAGATCGTGGCAATCAATCCGCTGCCCGAAACCGGGTTAATGCGCGTGGTGAATCCGAACCCACAGGAATACCTCTCGAATCCGTTCGCCTTCCCAACAAAAATGCTCCTTAATCGTGGGACGAAATTAAGCGATCTCTGGTTACCGGTTCGCATCAATGGAGACATCGCCTTGTTCAGGGGGATGATGAAAGAGATGCTTGCCGAGGAAGATCGACGTCCCGGCGAAATCTTTGATTGGGATTTCATCCGNCAACACACAGTTGGCTTTGAAGAGTTCGTCGCTGGCTTGCGTGCGGCCAGTTGGGAAGAAATTCTCGTCAGCAGTGGCGTGAACCGGGATCAGATCCGAGCAGCAGCACAAATTGCGCTGAATGCTCGCTCCATTATCTGTTGTTGGGCCATGGGACTGACCCAACACAAAAATGCGGTGGCCACGATCCAAGAGGTTATCAATTTTCTACTGCTGCGCGGTAACATTGGTCGACCCGGCGCGGGCCCCTGTCCGGTACGTGGACATAGCAATGTCCAGGGTGATCGCACTATGGGTGTCTGGGAGAAAATGAGCGATCAGTTTCTCGATCGACTCGGCACAGAGTTTAACTTCGCTCCGCCACGCGAACACGGCACTGACTCCGTCGATAGCATCAAGGCGATGCATGAAGGTCGTATCAAGATTTTCTTTGCGTTAGGNGGCAACTTCCTTTCCGCAACGCCNGATACTGAGTTTACTGCGCGAGCTCTCGAGAATTGCCGGCTCACCGCTCACGTATCAACCAAGCTTAACCGTTCCCATTTGATCACGGGCCAGGTCGCTCTGATCCTACCTTGCTTGGGACGCACGGAGATCGATCGCCAGACAGAGGGCGAACAGTTCGTGACCGTCGAAGACAGCATGGGAGTAATCAGCTCCTCGCGCGGTCATCTCGAACCGGCTAGCGAGCATTTGCTCAGTGAACCCGCTATCATTGCCGGGTTAGCTCGCGCCGCCCTCGGCGACCGGACCACGGTTCCGTGGGAAGATCTTGTCGCTGACTATGGCCGCATCCGGGACCATATCGAGCGGGTGATTCCAGGATTCGAAAATTTTAATCAGCGTATTGCTCAAGACACATTCTACCTGCCTAATCCGGCACGCGACGAACGCCGATTCCGCACCGATGTCGGAAAGGCGAAATTTACTGTTCACCCGATTGAGCCAAACGAGCTTCAGCCGGGCCAGTACATTATGATGACGATTCGGTCTCACGACCAATTCAATACCACCATCTATGGTTTGGATGATCGCTACCGCGGCGTTTTCAACGGCCGGCGCGTTGTTTTCTTAAATCCCGAGGATCTGGCTGAAGCCGGGCTGGAAGCAGGTCAACTGGTCGATCTGGCCAGTCACTTCAAAGGAAGAAAACGGGTAGCTGAATATTTTCTCGTCACTCCGTTCGAAATTCCGCGCGGCTGCGCTGCAACCTATTTTCCCGAAGCCAATGTTCTGGTACCGATCGACAGTGTGGCCGAGCGCAGCAACACGCCGACTTCCAAATTTGTAGTGATTACCGTTTCACCGTCGCGAGATGTAAACGGAGGAGTGGCTCGCCTGCAGGCAGCGGCACACGAGGTAGCAGAGGCGGACAGTCATCAATCCGCGGGAGCCTTGTGAGTAATGCTCGCACATCGGTTAGTTAACCCGGTGCAGCCTAGGAGCCTGTGGGGTTGCGGGTTGCGAGTTGCGGGTTGCAAGTTACGGGCTGGGTGAGCACCAGAACCGCATTCAACTCGTAACTTGCAACCCGGAACTCGCAACCAGAAGCTCGAGGGAGGCACCCCCTCCCGTCGAAATAAAAGTCATCTTTCGCGCGACGCCGGCGNCCCATTTTGAACGCAACGCCGTCACCATTATATGCGAGACGGTGCACTAGATCCATTGGTTAGCTGGTGGAGGATATCAGCCGGCTTGGGGCGCAGCGATTCCGATAGCCTCCCTAGGTAATTTATCGACCAGCTCTTTGCCGATGCCGAAGTTGTCGCTGATGAAACCATCCGGATTAGCCGCGAGCCAAGTGGACATGTTGATTTCCTGGTACTCAGGTGAGTTGAATAGAATAAGCACCTTGGTAGGCTCGTTTCCAACCTGCTCAACAAAGTGGCCGAAGCCTTGCTTGATAAAAGCGACCNGGCCCGGACCAAACGCTGCGGTCTTCGTTCTGCCGTGCGCTCCAAATATGGTTACGCGAGCCTGGCCGGAAAGATAGAACTGCCATTCGTCGGCGTTTGGATGCCAATGCATTTCGCGAAGTGCTCCGGGTTTGAGCATCATGGTCGCACCGGTCAGTGTCTTTTGGATAGGAAACTCTCTTTGCGATACTAGGCGCAGTTCTCCCCCGGGAAACTGTATGGGGAGCGACGCACCTAAACGATATTTATGGGGGGATTGGTTAGCTTGCGAGTTAGCTTGCCGCAAGGGCTGCTGCATTGCCGGCGGTACTCGTCCCGGTAGGATATATGCCTCGCTTTTCGGGAATTTGGTTAAGACCGACTCAGGTAATCCGAGATTCCGCGAAACTACATTCGGCGGAGTGTGGCCTACCCAGTCTGTAATCGAAAAGGTTCCAAATTCGCTGAAATGCCCGTCATCAAAGCCGAGGATGAAATGAGCTTCATCGGGACCAAGGGCTTGCAGAGCGTGACCATGACCTTTCGGGAAATACCAGACGTCGCCTGGTCCGAAATCGTCCTGGGCACCCTCGCCGTTTGGGGAGATGACCGTTGCGCGAACATTTCCCTTTACCACGAAGGCCCACTCGGCCGCGATCGCGTGCCAGTGCAGCTCGCGAAGGCCGCCTGGTTTCAACCGCATGGAAACGCCGGCAATACTCGTCGCAATCGGCAATTGTTTGACCGTAGATTCCTTCGCCGAACCGCCCTCGCCANCCCAGCCTTCGCCCCCCCTCCAAGTCATGTTTAAAATCCTCGAGGGGTTCATGCTCTTCCCCCGCCTTCGGCACGGCCTTGGCTTCGGGAACACCAACTGATGCGGCGGCCAGTCCAGCAGTGGTGAGAGTCGCCAAACCTAGCAGTTGGCGACGAGTGAGACGGCTTTGGTCTCGGTTAAGAGGTGTGTCTTTCATGTTTAGTATCCCTTATTTTTGATCATATAGTTCGCGGTAAGATCAGAAGAAACTCTCGTAACTGACGAGATCTCCTTGGCTTTCCGAAGTCTGTTTTTCATCTGGCAAAGATCGATTACCCATTCCAAACAGCGAAGAGCTCTTGAAATGTCTGGTTCCGCGCGAGGTCCGGATACCTTTCCTGCAATTCTTTGCTGAGGTTGGCTTCAAACCTCTCTACCTGCTCGCGAAAAACAGCGAACGGAACCTCAATCTGACCCGGGATGTAACTCGCTGAAATGACCAGGTTGGATCCTTTACGGTCAAAGCACAGGTTGGCGTCTAACTCGGCAAACTCGACGATCGCTGGGCCGTCTTCTTTGACCGGCCGGTTTGCGATACCGTCCAGCGCAAGGGCAAAGTCGATCAGCGGAATCCGTCCCCCCTTTGCGCTTAAATGGATCTGATCAAATCGGAGGATCACGTCTCCCAAACCTACGTCATAACGTAACTCCGTTTTCCCGGCCCTGGAGAGGTTGAGGTAACTGTCTGCCCATTTGTCACAAATACGATAATCGATACGCATAACACGAAAAGGAAGAGTAATTACTTGGTCACATTGGGATCCGCAGAACGGGCCATCGAACGAAACGCCCGTCTATGATGTCGAGATGAAGCCAGTCGGCACCCGCTTTTTCTATCCGGGCGCACTCCGGACCAAGACCCGCGAAATCGGGTGCCAGAACTGAGAGTGCAACGACTATCGGTTTGTTGTTCATTGGGGGCGGGCGAGCTAGCTAGCCCGCACGGGCTCATTTCGTGCGTTCTTGCTGCGCATGGCAAGAGGCAACAAGCTTGAAACCAGCATCACCGCGGCGATGATGGTCAGCGCTCCGCTATAGCTCCCGGAAGCCTCCCGGATGCGAGCGATTAAGAGAGGACCGAGGAGCCCCCCGAAACCCCATGCCGTTAGCATGAGTCCATAAATCGAGCCAACAAACTTTGGCCCGAAGTAATCGGTGGCAAACGCCGGCATTGTTCCGAAACCGCCTCCGTAGCAACTAAGTATGACAAACGCGAAAGTGACGAGTATCGCGAAATCCCGTTGTGCNNACAGGAAAAAAAAGAGCATTGCCTGGAGCAAAAACATGATCAAAAACACACCGGGCCTCCCCACGGCATCAGAAAGCCAAGCCCAAAGCAGCCGACCCAGGCCGTTGGCGATCGAAATGATTCCAACCATACCTGCAGCAACCAGGGGCGGTACACCGCTGATTTCTCCAGCCATCGGCGCGGCTTGAGAGATTATGCTGATTCCAGCAGTGACGTTCAGGAAGAGAATGGCCCAGAGGGCATACCATTGCCAAGTGGACAGGGCCTGTTGCAAAGTGAAATCGCGGGTTGCTAACTGTGCTTGTTTCTTCGCGGAGGGCTGCCAGCCTTCCGGTACCCAGCCCGGTGGCGGGTTTTTCATCGCCGAGGCACCAGCGACGACCATGACTAAGTAAACGATACCAAGGATGCCTAATGTTTGCAGGACACCCACCCGTGCGATCAAGGCTGCAGCCACCGGAGCTGTGAGCAGCGCTCCAGCNCCGAAGCCGGCCACTGCGAGCCCGGTAATGAACCCGCGTCGATCTGGGAACCATTTAACCAGTGTGGCCACCGGCACAATGTAGCCGAGGCCTAGTCCCAAACCGCCCAGAACCCCATAGCTAAGGTAAAGCACCCAGAGCCGATCGGCCGAAAGGCTACTCAAAGCCACGCCTAGGCCATAGCAAAGTCCTCCTGCGATTCCCACTGTACGCGGACCTACGCGGCTCATCCAGAGTCCTCCCAAAAAAGCCGCAAAGCCTAACACCAGAATCGCTATAGAAAAGGTTAGGGTAACCTCAGAGTTCGACCAGCCGAAGGCTTTCACCAATGGATTCAGGAATACGCTCCAGGCGTAAACTGCGCCGAAGGCTAGCTGCATTACCACGCCCGCACCTGCAAGTAACCATCGGTTAGTCGGCCTTGATTTGATTGTTTCGCGGGCGCTTAATAAGCCTTGTGCCGGAAGGCCCGTGGCTACGCGACGGCGATGACCCATTCGAGTTCCGGCGAATTCGGACGGTGGTTGTGCTCCTGGGATGAATGTTTCCTTTGAGGTATTCGACGATGAGTCTGGGAGATCCATAGACAGTGATACTCGGCGTATGGCTGGCGATGCCGACAGCAGGCTGAGTAATTCCTATTCGTAATCGCCTAAGTTCGGACACGCAGCATCCGGGAGAAAGCCGGAAGTATGTCACTTTCTGCCGAATTGGTTACACTTGCACACCGCGCGAGGCTCCGGGTGGAACACCTACCAGCCGTCGATAAAAGCGAACGAAATAGGAGACGTTTCGAAAGTTTAGCCGATACGCGATTTCTGAAATCGTCAGGTCAGTGTAGATTAACAGACGCCGAGCCTCTAACAGGGATCGATCCCGAATCCAGGCGCTTGGCGATTTTCCTGTCTCTGCTAAGACAGCATCAACCAGAACCCGTGGACTGACCGATAGGGCCGATGTGTAATACCGCGTGCGTTGGAGTTTTCCTGCCTCCTTTTCGAGCAGCGACAAAAAACGGTTAGTCAACTGCGTAGAGTATCCCTGAACTTCAACCGATGGTGTGCTCAAGCAGAGCCGATGCAACCGAATCAACAACGCGGTAATCTGAGAACGTACCATGTCGCACCGAAATTCCGCGCTCCCATGGAATTCATCGGCCAAGTTTTTAAATGCGACCCGAAGAATCCGATAGGTTGAACCAGCGACTTGAAAAGTGGCTCGATCTTTGGTTGTCGCGCTAAACCGTGCCAGATCGTGCAGTAGGCGATAAGGCCGATCATTTCCACTGAAGAGCGACGCTGGCTCAAAACAGAGAACGTAACCTTTCAACGTATCGTTCCATTTCCAGGCATGAACTTGGCCCGGTGAAACGAAAATTAAGCTGCCGCGAGTGAGCGGATAACTTCGGCCGTCGCTCACGAAAGTGCCATTGCCTGATTCAATCCAGAACAAATGATAAAAGTCATGTCGATGCGGAATATGCCGGAAAGGCACCTGCTTAGTAAGTTGCTCGATGGAGATTCCCAAGAGCTGGTCAACGTCATCACGTCCGCTGGCCATTGGGAATAGCGGAATTTTGAGCGGTTTTTCTAACACGGCTTCAAGATTGCACCTAAAATGGTCGGCTGAGTTTTGCTGGCACGCAATGCTCGATTATTTCCGCGACGCGCCTACCTTGCGGCTGATTGCCTGAGCAGCCTGGAATTCCTCTTTTGTATCGGCTAGGATATTGTCAAGACGCTGCTGACTGGCGTTACTTTCTCATGAATCCGGCTCCTCCCTTGGACGTACTATGGCAACCCCCGGAAGCCCTCCGGCTAAGTAGTAATCTACTTCGATACCAAGCTTGGTTAGCGGAGCATCACGGCAAGACTTTCCCAAGCTATGACGATCTCTATCATTGGTCGATCACCGAGATTGGAGCGTTTTGGCGTTCGATTGCCGATTTTTTCGAGGTGAAGTTTCACACTGAACCCAGCGATCTCCTAATCGGAGATGGNCCTTACGGAGCGAAATGGTTTCCTGGAGTGACGCTCAACTACGCCGAACGCCTGGTCGACGGACTTAAAAAAATCGGGTCGAGCCCGGCCATCCTCTTTCGTGGCGAAATCCAGGGCGGTTTTGAGCTGCAAGAGATCACGGGAACAGACATGGTCAAAGCAGTGGCCAGAGCGGCCAAGGCTCTCCGGACGGCGGGCGTCCGGAAAGGCGACCGGGTCGCTGCCTATCTCTCTAATCGCCCGGAGACGGTGGTTGCCTGCTTGGCGTGCGCGAGTTTGGGCGCGATTTGGTCCAATTCACCACCCGAGTTGTCGAGCAGTGGAGTGGTTGAGAGACTGCGACAGATCGAGCCAAAGGTGCTACTGGCCACCACCGGTTATTACTACGGAGGGAAATACTTTGATCGTCGAGAAGCGGTCAGTGAAATCGTTCGCCAACTGCCTTCGCTGGAGCAGGTGGTCTTCGTTTCCGTCGATCCAGGCCAACAACTCGATTTGTCTGAACTGCCGATCCAAACGCAGGCTTGGGCCGATTGGCTCAAAGCGACAGAGCCTGAGCCGGCAATCGGTTTTGAGCCGGTGCCATTTGAGCATCCGCTTTGGATTCTTTATTCATCCGGAACGACCGGAATTCCGAAGCCGATCGTCCATAGTCACGGAGGCATGCTGCTGGAGCATCTCAAAGCATTATCGCTTCATCTCGATCTGCGGAAGGGTGACCGCTATTTTTGGTACACTACCGCNGGCTGGATGATGTGGAATTTCCTNATCTCCGGATTAGCGTTGCAGACCTGTGTTGTTCTTTACGACGGAAGTCCGAAGTACCCGGATTTTTCGGTCCTGTGGGGCTTTGTTGACGAAGAAGCGATCCATTATTTCGGAACCAGTGCGCCTTTCCTGATGGCCTGCGCCAAAGCTGGGCTGGAGCCTGGGAAAAAATTCAAGCTGTCGAAACTGCGCAGCATTGGATCGACTGGCGCGCCATTGCCACCAGAAGGTTTTGACTGGGTTTACCAGCGAGTGAAGCCGGATGTCTGGCTCGGATCGGTGAGCGGTGGCACCGATGCCTGCACTGCGTTTCTCCTCGCGAATCCTTTGTTGCCAGTGCGAAGAGGTAAGCTCCAATCCCGCGGATTAGGCGCGAAAATTGAGGCTTGGGACGAAAGTGGACGGCCCATCTCCGATGCGGTCGGTGAATTGGTAATTACGGCGCCTTTCCCTTGCTTGCCGGTCTTCTTTTGGAATGACCCTGACGGGAGCCGCTTTAAGTCCAGCTACTTCGATCATTATCCTGGAATTTGGCGGCACGGCGATTGGATCGAGATCTGCGGCGCCGATGGTCAGTGCGTCATTTATGGCCGGTCCGATTCCACTCTGAATCGCGGAGGTGTGCGGATGGGAACCAGCGAATTCTATCGTGTGGTCGAGGCCGGGCCGGAAATAGTGGAATCCTTGGTGATCGACACTACGGGATATCGGCAGGGGGATAGCAATTGNGCCGATAAGTTACTGCTATTCGTCGTATTGCGGGAAGGCCTGCAACTTGNCGATTTACTCCACCAAAAAATCAAGGATCGGATTCGACGGGATTTATCGCCAAGATACGTTCCGGACGAAATATTCGCAGTGACCGAGATTCCTCACACCCTGAATGGGAAAAAACTCGAGGTACCAGTCAAACGATTGTTCCAAGGCCTTCCGCTCGATCGGGCAGTGAGTAAAGAAGCAGTGGGTAACTTCAGTGCGATGCAACCGTTTGTGGAGCTTGCGCAATCATTTGCAAGCGGTCGCTGAACGAGCCGAAGCACACGTTCAACAGGAGAGCACAGCGCGGCAAGCCGCAAACAACGTGAGAAGTGAGAAGTGA
>JGI25614J43888_10000312_pt1 | contig 13349 bp, 10 predicted proteins | sample GraSoi_2013_60cm_FD_43888 | JGI IMG/M metagenome (IMG submission 43888) | reverse complement strand
ATCCTGCGCGCGCAGCTCGACCTGCGCGTCGCGGTTCGTCACGCGAGCACCCGCCTCGATGCCGCGGCTGGCGGCTTCGAGGCTGCTGTCGAAGCGCACCGAGATCAGCAGGCGCCGCGCCGGCCGGTCGATCGCCTCGAGCGCGCGGCGCAGCTCGGCGAGGTTCCCGGGGCTGGTGCGCACGAAAAGCTGGCTGCCCTGGCCCGAAAGGNTCGCNCCCGGCTCGAGGAGCGGTTGCAGGCTGGGAATCACCTCGCCCGCCANGCGATGGCGCAGGCCGATGATTTCCAAGGTGTTCTGCGCCAGTGCACCACTGGCGAGCAGCGTGAGNACGGCAAATCGGATCAAGGCGCCGCGATTCATCTTTCTTCCTGAACGCGCCAAGCTTCGCTCGGTCTACGCGCCATCCATTATGAGACACAAGTTTCTGTTGACCTGCGCCTTGGTGGCGCTGCTCGCGCCGGCCGCAGCCCAGGCGGGCATCGAGACGTCTCAGGACTTCAGGATGGAGGCGGCGTTGCAGGCCTTGTTGACCGTCGGCGCGCGCTATCACTATGGCGGCAAGTCGCCCGAAACCGGGTTCGATTGCAGCGGACTCGTGGCGCACGTCTACGAGCGGGCCTGGGGCATCGCTGTTCCGCGCAGCACCGAGGAGCAGCGCAGCACCGGCCATGCCGTGCGCCGCGCCGACCTGGAGCCGGGCGACCTCGTGTTCTACAACACGCGCAACCGGCCGTTCTCGCACGTCGGCATCTACCTCGGCGACGGCAGCTTCGTGCACGCNCCCCGTCCCGGCCGGCGCGTGCGGGTCGAAAGCATCGACAATCCCTACTGGCGCGCGCGCTTCAACGGCGCCCGGCGCCTCGATCCTCCGGTCTACTGATCCTTCAGGCTGTAGACGGTCCGCACCTCGATCGCGAATTCCTGCCCGCGCAGCGCCCGGGGCACCGGCGCCTCGGCCGCGGCATTGCGGAACATCTCGAGCACCTGCTCGTCGAGCAGGCCATGACCTGAGCTTCGCGCCAGGCCGACCTCGGCAATCGTGCCGCTCGCCGCAACGCTCAGCCGCACGATCACCTCGCCTTGCCAGTCGTTATCCACTGCCGCGGGCGGATAGCGCTTGTAGCGCACCGCGGCGGTGATCAGCTGCTGGCGGTATTGCGCCACCGACATCCCGTCCGGAACCGCCTGCGGCGGCGCCACGCTGACCGTCTGCATCGGTGCTTCTGACTGCGTGTTTTCTGCCGCGGCAACGGCGGACACCGGCTGTGGTTCCATTCGAGCTGCTGGCTCCTCTGCAGGCGCAGCCATTGCTGGCGCTGCTCTTCTTGGTGTTTTCGTCCCGAGCGTGGCGGGTTTGATCGTCTCCAGCGCCGGCGATTCCGGCATTGCCGCCGGCTCGACCATGCGCGCCACGATGGCGACCGGGCTCGCAAAGGGCCGCTTCAGCGGCGGCGCGCTCAGCGCCAGGACGAGCGCATGCAGCGCGAGCGATAGCGTCGCGGCATACGCAAGACCGCGGTCAGCGTTTGCCGTCATGCAAGGCGCGCCAGACTTTCTCGGCGGTCAGCGGCATCTCCAGGTGCAGCACGCCCAGCGCATCGAGCACCGCGTGCACCACCGCCGGCACCGCGCCGATGGTTCCGAGCTCGCCGCAGCCTTTCACGCCAAGCAGATTGGTCTTGCAAGGCACGCTCTCGTCGAAGCTGGCCTTGAGCGGCGGCAGGTCGTCGGCGCGCGGCACGGCGTAATCCATCAGCGAGCCGGTAAGCAGCTGCCCGCTGTCGTCGTACACCGCGTGCTCGTAGAGCGCCTGGCCGGCGCCTTGCGCGATGCCGCCGTGCACCTGGCCTTCGACGATCATGTGGTTGATGATGCGGCCGACGTCATCGCAGCTCGCAATGCTCGCGAGCCTGACGACGCCGGTCTCGCGGTCGATCTCCACCTCGCAGGCCTGCGCGCCGTTCGGCCAGGACGGTGTCGAGGGCGTTTCGGTCGCCGACACGCGGAAAACGCGGCGCGGCTGCCGGGCCGCCAGCTCGGCGAGCTCGATCGCCCGGTCGGTGCCCGCGATGCGGAAGCGGCCATCGCGATATTCGATATCCGCCGGTGCCGCTTCCAGCGCCTCGGCCGCGAGCGCCCTTCCTTCGATAATGACCCGGCGACCGGCCGCCACCACCGCCGAGCCGCCGACGAAAGCCGAGCGCGAGCCGACGCTGCCGACGCCGTTGGCGCGATCGGTATCGCCCTGCACGATGCGCACTTTCCCGAGCGGCACGCCGAGCACCTCCGTGACGAGCTGGGTATACGAGGTCTCGAGCCCCTGGCCCATCGCCTGCGTACCCGAGAAAACGGTTACCTCGCCTTCGGCGTTGACCTCGATATCGACGGTTTCCGTAGGCAGCGCTCCGGTCCACTCGAGGTACACCGACAGGCCGCGCCCGCGCAGGCGTCCAGCTCGCTGCGACGCTTCTCGTCGCGCGGCAAAACCNGCCCAGTCGGCGTGCGCCAGCAGCTGGTCCAGCACCGCNGAGAAATTGCCGCCGTCGTAGGTGTCGCCGAGATGCGTGCGGTAGGGAAAATCCTGCGGACGGATGAAGTTGCGCCGGCGCAGCTCCGCGGCATCGAGCTTCATCTCGCGCGCCGCCTTCTCCATCAGGCGCTCCATCAGGAAATTGGCTTCCGGCCTGCCGGCGCCGCGATACGCGCCCGTGGCCATGGTGTGCGTGAGCACCGCGCGCACGCGGTAATGCACGAGCGGCACGTGATAAACGGTGGTCTGCACCTTCGGGCCGAGCTGCAGCGGGATGATGGCGGAGGACCCCACGGGCACGGNGCCGATGTTCCCCAGGGTTTCCACGTGCAAAGCCAAAATGCGCCCGTCGGCATCGAGCGCGAGGCGCGCCTTGTTGTACTGGTCGCGGCCCATGTGCGCGGCGAGAAAGTCCTCGCTGCGATCGGCGCGCCATCTCACCGGGCGGTCGAGCTTGCGCGCGGCGTAGCAGGCGAGCGCGTCCTCGGGCGTGAGACCGGTCTTCATGCCGAACCCGCCGCCGATGTCGCCGACCACGATNCGGAAGTCCTGCNCCTTGGCGCGGAACACCGCCGCCAGCAGATCGCGCGCGCCGGTGGGCGTCTGGTTCTGCGTATGCAGCGTGGTGCGNCCGTTCTCGAACACCGCGGTGCACGCGCGCGGCTCGAGCGCCATCGCGATCACGCGCTGGTTGTGCAGCTCGAGCTCGGTGATGTGCGCCGCCTTGGCGAACGCCTCCGCAACCTTGGCCGCGTCGCCATACTCCGTCTGCGCCGCCACATTGCCGCTCGCATCGGGCCACACCAGCGGGGCGCCCGGTTCGATCGCGCGCTTCGCGTCCACCACGCACGGCAGGTCCTGGTACTCGACCATCGCCAGCTCGGCCGCGTCCTGCGCCTGCACGCGCGTCTCGGCGACGATCGCCGCGACGGGTTGGCCGACGTAGTAGACCTTGCCTTCGGCGAGCGGCGTGCGCGCGGGCGCCGTCATCGGCGCGCCGTCGGCGCGCTTGAAGAGCGGCGGAAACGGAATGTGGCCGACGCCGTCGGCGCGCAGCTCGGCCATCGTCCATGCCGCTATTACCCCTGGAGCTTGCTTCGCTGGCTCCAGGTCGATCGACCCCAGCGTGGCGTGCGCATGCGGCGAGCGCACCAGCACCAGCCAGCATTGCCGGGGAAAATCCAGATCGTCGCTATAGCGGCCCTTGCCGNTGAGCAGCCGCTCGTCTTCCAGTCGCTTCTGCGAGCGCGACGCGCCGAAGCGCGCCGACGCGGGATCGAACTGGACCTGCAGAGTGGGNGCGTTCACCGGCGAATATTAATCGCCGGCGACGCTCCCAGTACTGCAGCTAGAAGTGGTATTCCGCGCGCAGCATCGGCGTCTTCGCAAATGCGCCCGAGCCAGCCGGGCCGGAGGCGTCGTTGCCGAACTTGTTTTTCCAGTACTGGTATTCGAATCCGACCTTGAACATCCCCTTGGAACCCATCAGGCGGCCCACGTCGTACATAATCTGGCCATCGAAGTTGGTTTCAGCCTTGGTCTGGCCGCCAAACTCGTCCTTGCCTTTCGCGGCGATGAAGTTCATGAATCCCTCGAAGGAAAGTCCCGTGGCGCCCAGCGGAATGCCCCAGGCGGCCGTCAGCATGGGGTGTGTCTTGTAGCGGTAGCGGGGCGTGCAGGTGTTGCTGAAGGTATTGCACGGAGCGTTGCTCTCCCACAGCGCCAGCAGGCTGAGATTCAAGAAGCCCGGCACGTCGAACATCGCGGTCGGACCAAGGACCAGCATGCGTTTCTTCGAGTTGTAGCCGGCGTCGGTCTTGGCGTTCCAATCGAAGCCGGCCGTAGCGCCGAGCCCGCGCATCGGTCCGAACTTGTATTCGCTCTTCATGATCTTGCCGATGTCGAGCGTATGGCGATAGACGATGTAGGCCTCCTGCGCGCCNTCGGTCGNATTGGCGTTGGCGGGATCCTTCTTGTCGGACATCAGGGCGTCGACGTTGAAGAAGTTGACGCCGTACTTGTAGCCGCTCACGTGGGTCAGCCCGAAGATGTTCTTGCTGATGTTCTCGGGATTGAAAGGCTCGCGGAACTTGCTGCCATGGCGGTAGCTGAGCGACGTGTCGCTCCAGTCGGCTGCAGCAGCGGGCGTCGTTGCGGTTGCAGCGCACAGCGCCGCGGCGGCGATGGCTCGTGGATTCTTGAGTAAAGACGAAGAGAAATTCACTGACGACTCCCTTAAGGTTGGTATTCCGCGCGACATCCGTGCTTCTCCCTGTTCGCGCGGCCGGGACTCACAAAGCAAAAACCGGCCCACCCTGTGCCCCTAGCAGAGCCCCATTATGGCCGCGTGAAATGCACCAAAGGTGGGCTAGGCCCAGAACCCGCGGTGCACTTCGGCTGCTTCGTCCTCGAGCAACGGCCCCAGCACCTCGATGTGCCGCTGGCCCCTCGCGAACACCTCACGACAGGGCAGCGACAGCGTCGGGTTCTCCGGATGCGTGCCGGTGATTTCCAGGAGCCGGTGCTCCGACAGCGCGTAGACCACGCGCCCGATGCCGGACCAATAGATGCCGCCCGCGCACATGGCACAGGGCTCGGCGCTCGAATAGAGCGTCGCGCGCCCCAAATTCGCCTGGTTCGCCAAGGCGATGCGCAAAGCATTCATTTCCGCGTGCTCCAGCGGGCTCGCGCGGTGGGCGTTCAGCGCCTCGGCAAGCACCGCGCCGCCTGCCTCGACGATGAGCGCGGCAAACGGGTGGCTGCCTTCCTGGCGCGAGCGCCGCGCAAGCGCGATGGTCCGGCGCAGCAATGCCTCATCGCTCGATTCAGGCAAGTCCGGCCTTGCGCAACATCCCGGCGCTCGCCGCATTGTGGCGCTCGACGAGAGAGCCGAGCTCCAGGCCGCGGATGGCGCCCTGCTCCACCACTACGCGCCCATTGATCACCGACAGCCACGCGCGCGCCGGGGTGCAGGTGAGCAGTCCGGCGACGATGTCGCCGTGCGCGCCGGCGTGTTCCAGCCCGTCGACGCGAAAGGCGACCAGGTCGGCGGCCTTGCCGGGTTCGAGCGAGCCGATCTCGTCGCGCCCGAGCAGCGAGGCGCCGCCCAGGGTGGCGAGCTCGAGCGCCTCGCGTGCCGACATGCGGTCCGCGCGCGACTCGAAGCCGGGCCAGCCGACGCGGTGAAGCAACATCGCCTGGCGCGCCTCGCCGAGCAGGTGATTGCCGTCGTTGCTCGCCGTGCCGTCGACGCCCAGGCCGACACGCATACCCCGGTCGATCATCTCGCGCACCGGCGCGATGCCGGAGGCGAGCAGCATGTTGCTGCTCGGGCAGTGGCACGCGCCGCAGCGGTGCTGCGCCATGACGCCGATCTCGTCCTTGGACGGATGCACCATGTGGGCGAACCAGACGTCCTCGCCCATCCAGCCGAGCTCGGCGACGTATTCGATCGGCCGCTTGCCGAATTTCGCCAGGCAGAAGCGCTCTTCGTCGAGCGTCTCGCAAAGGTGCGTGTGCAGCCCGACCGCGCGNTGCGCGCGCGCCATCTTCACGCTCTCGCGCATCAGGTTCGCGGTGGCGTTGAACGGCGAGCAGGGTGCNAGCCCGATGCGCAGCATCGAGCCCGGCCGCGGATCGTGCAGGGTCTGCAGAAGCCGGAGGCAGTCGGCGAGCACCGCATCGTCGCGCTCGACCAGGTCGTCGGGGACGAAGCTGCCTTCGCTCTGCCCGAGGGTCATCGCGCCGCGCGTCGGGTGAAAGCGCACCCCCAGCTCCTGCGCCGCGCGGATCGTGTCCTCGAGGCGCACGCCGTTGGGATAGAGGTACAGGTGATCGGCGACGGTCGTTGCCCCCGAAAGCACCAGCTCGGAGAGCGCGATCTTCGCGCTGACGTAGGCCGCCTCGGGATCGAGGTGACGCCACACCCCATAGAGCAGCTTGAGCCAGTCGAACAGCACGAAGCCTTTTCCGGTGCCGATCGCACGCGTGAGCGACTGGAACATGTGATGGTGGCCGTTGACCAGGCCCGGTGTGACGACGCAGCCGCGCGCATCGATTACGCGCTCGGGTTTGCGCGCAGGATCGGCCGAGATCCACGCGTCGACTTCCTGCGCGCTGCCCACAGCGCCCACCTGACCGTCGCGCACGGCGATGCTGCCGCCGCGGATCTCGCGGCGCCGCGCGTCCATGGTGACGAGCACTTCCGCATTCCTCACGAGGAGTGTCACGGCAGGACACCGTAGCGCAGGCCAAGCTCGCGCAGGTAGCGCCTGTAGGCGAGGGACATGCGGTCCGCGCGCACCGGCGATTCCGTCCCCGGCGCGAGCGGCAGCCGGCGCGGCGTCTGGCTCTCGAGGATCGGGCGGTCCTGCAGAAAGATGCGATCCTGGAATTCGCGCAGCGTCGCCTCGTCCTGCTCGAAATTGGTCATCGCCATCACCAGCCACACGCGGCTCGACTCCTCCTCGACCGGCTGGACGTGCAGGCTGATCGCCTCGTGAAACCCCTGCTGCACGTCGGGCACCTTCGTGAGGATCGCCGTGAGCGGCCGCACCACGCGGTAGGTGTATTCGACCTCGCTGCCGCCGTGGGCGAGGCTGTTGGTCTGCGGCTGCCAGGCGAAGCATTGCGTGGCCATCAGCCCCGTGCCGCCGGCGCCGTCGCTCCAGGGGTCGACCCGGTAGTCGCGCACCTCGGTACGCGCCGGATCGCCGAGCACCCCGGCGTGGACGAAGGCGAAATGCGCCATGTCGAGAAAGTTCTCGACGATGCGCGGCCCGCTCGAGGCGACGTCGTACGGTCCGCACAGGAGCTTGCGCAGCTTCGGATCGTCGTGCTCCGGGAACGGCAGCACCCCGCGCGCGGGCTCGCCGAGGCAGACCCACGCCAGTCCATAGCGCTCCTCGATGCGAAACGACTTCGGGCGCGCGCTGTCCGCGGGCAACTGGCCGGGCTGGGANGGAACGTGCATGCAGCGACCGTCGGGCGCAAAGCGCCAGCCGTGATAGGCGCAGGTCAGGCCGCCGTGCTCGATGCGACCNATGGAAAGGCGCGTACCGCGATGCGGGCAGCGGTCCTGCCAGGCATGCGCGGCGCCCTCGGCGTCGCGCCATAGGACAATGTCGGTCCCGAGCAGCTTCGCGGCCACCGGCCGGGCTTCATCGAGCCGGCGCGCCGCAGCGACCGGATGCCAGTCGGTGAGCAGGACCGGATCGCTCATTGATACGTACGGATGCGTTCCAGCCATCGCGCCTTGGCGGGCTGAGGCAGGTAGGAAGCGGTGATCGAATTCGCGGCGAGCCGCCGGATGTCCTCGCGCTCGAGGCCGAGCGCGCGTTGCGACGCGAGAAAGTTTTCGCCGATATAGCCGCCGAAGTACGCCGGATCGTCCGAGTTGACGGTCACGCAAAGCCCCGCGTGCAGGAGGCGCTTGAGATTGTGCTCCTCCATGCGCGGGAACACCCGCAGCTTGACGTTGGAAAGCGGGCACAGCGTGAGCGGCGTCTGCTCGGCCGCCAGGCGCGCGACCAGCGCCGGATCCTCGACGCAGCGCACGCCGTGGTCGATGCGCGAAACCTTGAGCACATCGAGCGCTTCGTAGATGTACGCGGGCGGGCCCTCTTCTCCCGCATGCGCCACCGCCTCGAGCCCCTCCGAGCGCGCGCGGCGGAACACGCGCTCGAATTTCGACGGCGGATGGCCCGCCTCGGAGGAATCCAGACCCACGCCGCACAAGCGCTCGCGCCAGGGCAGCGCCTGTTCGAGCGTGCGCATCGCCTCCTCCTCGCTGAGGTGGCGCAGGAAGCACAGGATGAGCCGGGTGCTGATCTCGGCTTGCCGCAACGCGCGGTCGATGCCCTCGATCACCGCCTGCATCGGCACGCCGCGCGCCGTGTGGGTTTGCGGATCGAAAAAGATCTCGGCATGCACCACGCCATCGGCATGGGCCCGTTCGAGGTAGGCGCGGGTGAGATGGAAAAAATCGTCGGCATCGCGCAGCACATCGGCGCCCGCGTAATAGAGATCCAGGAAAGACTGCAAGTCCTCGAAATCATAGGCACGGCGCAGGGCTTCCGCGGACGGATAGCGGAGCGCCACGCCGTGCTTGCGCGCAAGGGCGAAGGCCATCTCGGGCTCGAGCGAGCCCTCGATGTGCAGATGCAGCTCGGCCTTCGGAATGCCGCGGATAAAGGACGCGAGGTCCTGCACGCCTTATCTCGGCAGCTGTCCTTCCACGCCCTCAACGTACCACTTGATGCTGTCGATCTCCTGGTCGGTGAGGCTCTTGCCCGCCGGAACGATGATGGTCTTGCCGTCCTGCCCGACGATCGGCCCGGTGAATACCGCCCACTTGCCCGCGNCGATCTCGGCCTTCTTGGCGGCGACGGTTTTCTTCGCGGCGTCGGGCACCGCTGCATTGACGCTGACCAGATCGTTCATGCCGTCCTTGATGCCGCCCCATACCGTGGTCTTCAGCGGCTTGCCCGCGAGCGCGGCCTCCGCCACCTTGGAGTAGTAGCCGCCCCAGATCTCGATCGCCGACGCGAGATGCGCCTTAGGCGCGTAGGCGGTCATGTCCGAATCCCAGCCGAAGGCGTTGACGCCCTTGTCCTGCGCGGTCTGCAGCACGGCGGAGGAATCGGTGTTCTGCAGCAGCACGTCGGCGCCCTGCCCGATGAGCGTCTCGGCGGCCTGGCGCTCCTTGCTCGGATCGAACCAGGTGCTCACCCACACGACTTTGGTCGTGATCTTCGGATTGACGGTGCGCGCGCCCATGGTGAAGGCATTGATGTTGCGAACCACCTCGGGAATCGGGAACGAGGCGACGAAGCCCAGCACGCCTTTCTTCGAGACGTGACCGGCGATGATGCCGGCGAGGTAGGCCGGCTCGTACATGCGCGAGTTGTAGATCGTCACGTTCGGCGCCGACTTGAATCCGGTCGCGTGGTAGAACTCGACCTTCGGGAACTGCTTCGCCACCTTGAGCGTCTGTTCCATGTAGCCGAACGAGGTGGTGAAGACGATCTTGTTGCCCTTGGCGGCGAGCTCGCGGATCACGCGCTCGGCATCGGCGCCTTCGGGCACGTTCTCGACGAAGCTGGTCTGCACCTTGTCGCCGAACTTCTTTTCGACTGCCTTGCGGCCGACGTCATGCGCGTAGGTCCAGCCGCCGTCCCCCGGCGGTCCGACATAGACCCATGCCATCTTGAGAGGATCGGCCGCGCCCGCGTTTGCTGCGGACAACGCGAACACCGTAGCTGCCAACGTCGATTTCCAAAGCTTCATCTTTCTCTCCCTGTCTAAGGTTGCTCAACTGTCGTCATGAAAAGGCTTGCCGAGCGACGCCGGCGCGTGNCGCCGGATCATCTGCTGGTCCGCCGAAATCAGCACCAGGACCACGATCGTGGCGATGTAGGGCAGGCTGGCGAGGGCGAAGACCGAGACCTGCACGCCGATCGCCTGCAGGTACAGGCCGAGCGCCGAGACGCCGCCGAACAGCAGCGCGCCGACGGCCACGCGCAGCGGCCGCCACGTCGCGAACACCACCAGCGCGAGCGCGATCCAGCCGTTGCCCGAGGTCAGTCCCTCCTGCCACATCTTGAACTGCGCCACGGCGTAGTAGCAGCCGGCAAGGCCGGCCATCGCGCCGCCGAACGCCACTGCGGCATAGCGCACCCGGTTGACGTGCAGGCCGAGCGAGCGCGCCACCACCGGCGATTCGCCGATCGAGCGCAGCGCGAGGCCGGCTCGCGTGCGGTAGAGAAACCAGGCGGTGGCGCCGAGCAGGACGAGCGTCGCATAGCCGAGGAGATTCAGGGAAAACAGCGACGGCCCGAGGAGCGGGATGCGGCTGAGCAGCGGAATCGGCAGGTCGCCGAAGCTCACCGGCGCGGCGAAGCCGACGTACTGCCGCCCGAGGAAAGCGGACACGCCGGCCCCGAGGATGGTGAGGGAGAGGCCGGCGGCGACCTGGTTCGCCTGCAGCGTGAGCGTGATGAAGCCGAAGCTCAGGGCGGCGATGATCCCGGCGGCGATGGCCGCGAGGACCGCGGGCCCGAGCCCTGCGCCGTGCGCCACGGCGGCGAATCCGGCGAGCGCGCCGAGCAGCATCATGCCTTCGAGCCCGAGGTTGAGCACGCCGGAGCGCTCGACCACCAGCTCGCCGAGCGCCGCGAGCATGAGCGGGATCGCGAGCGCGACCGCGCTTGCGACGAGTGGCGTGATGGAATCGAGCATCGGCTCGCGCCTAGGCCGCCGCCGGCGCGCGCGCAACGCGGTAGTTGACCAGCACGTCGCAGCCGAGCAGGAACATGAGCAGCAGCCCCTGGAACACCTGGCTCAGGGCCTTCGGCAGCTGCAGCGCGATCTGCACCGCTTCGCCGCCGAGATAGAGCAGCGCCATCAAGAGCGACGCCAGCACGATGCCGAGCGCATGCAGCCGGCCGAGCGCCGCGACGATGATCGCCGTGAATCCGTAGAGCGGCTGCCAGCGATCGTTCAGCTGGCCGATCGGCCCGGCCACCTCGCTGACACCGGCGAGTCCGGCGGCCGCGCCGCTGATGAGCAGCGCGAGCCAGACCATGCGCTTCTCGCCGAAGCCGGCGTAGCGCGCCGCTGCGGGCGCAAGGCCGGTGACCTGGAGCTGAAAGCCGAGGAACGAGCGCTCCATGAACAGCCACGCCAGCGGAATGGCCGCGAGCGTGATGAATATCGAGGCGTTGATGCGAGTGCCTTCGAAGCGCTCCCAGCCCCAGGAGGCAAGCAGCGGAAACAGCGCGTTGTCGGAAAACTGCACGGTGATCGGGAAGTTGTTGCCCTGCGGGTCCTGCCAGGGCCCGAACACCAGGTACTTGACCACGAGGTCCGCAACGTAAGTCAGCATGAGGGTGACCAGGATCTCGTTGGCGTGGAATTGCGCCCTGAGCGCGGCGGCGATCGAGGCCCAGAGCGCGCCGCCGAGCGCGCCGGCGAGAATCATCGCCGGCAGCAGCCACGGCCCGCCCTTCTCGTGGAAGGCGATCGCCAGTCCCGTGGCGAAGATGCCGCCCATGTACATCTGGCCTTCCGCGCCGATGTTCCAGATGCTGGCGCGAAAGCCGATGGCGAGCCCGAGCGCGATCAGGCACAGCGGCGAGGCCTTGAGCAAGAGCTCGCTCACGCCGTTCATGTCGCTCACCGGATCGATGAAGAACACCCGGAACGCGCGCACCGGGTTCTGGCCGAGCCAGGCAAACACCGCNAGGCCCACCATCAGCGTCAGCGCGACGGCGAGCAGCGGCGCGACGAAGAGCATCGCGCGCGACGGTTGGGCGCGCGGCACCAGACGCAGGCGCATCATGCCGCCACACGCTCATCGTTTTTCTGGGGGAACATGCCCGCCATCCAGCGGCCGATCTCCTCGGCGCTGGTATCCGAGACTTTCTTCGAGGGCGAGATCCGGCCGCCGGCGATCACCGCCACGCGATCGCAGGTCTCGAGGATCTCGCCCAGATCCTCCGAGATCACCAGCACCGCAACGCCGCGCGCCGCGAGGTCGATGATCTGCTGGCGGATGAGCGCGGTCGCCGCGATATCGACGCCCCAGGTCGGTTGCGCCAGGACCATCACCTTGGGCATCTGGCGCATCTCGCGCCCGACGATGAATTTCTGCAGGTTGCCGCCCGACAGGCTTTGCGCCTTTGCGCCGCCGCCGCTGCAGCGCACGTCGAAGCCCGCGATGCACTGCGCGGCGAACGCGGCGGCCGATTCGAACATCACCAGGCCGTGGCGCAGCATGCCCTGCCGGTGCGCCGTCAGCAGCGCGTTTTCGGTCAAGGTCATCACCGGCACGGTGCCGCGTCCCAGGCGCTCCTCGGGGACATTCACCAGGCCGAGCTCGCGCCGGCGCGCGGCGCCGAGCCTGCCCACCGGCTGGCCCTCCAGGCGCACCGCGGCGGCCGCGGGCACGAGCCGCTCGCCGGTGATCGCTTCGAGCAGCTCGGCCTGGCCGTTGCCCGAGACACCGGCGATGCCGAAGATCTCGCCGAAATGCAGACGCAGGCTGACGTCCTTGAGCGCGGTACCGAAGGGCGGGTCTCCCGGCAGCGATAGCGCGGCGATCTCCAACGCCACCTCGGTCGGCGTGTGGCTGCGCCGCTGCATGCGTGGAAACTCCCGCCCGATCATCAGGCTCGCCAGGCTCGCCTCGGTTTCGGTGCGCGGGTCGACCTCGCCGACCCAGCGGCCGTTGCGAAAGATCGTCGCGCGATGGCACAGGCGCCGGATCTCGTCGAGCTTGTGGCTCACATAGATGATGGCGGTGCCTTCGGCGGAGAGCGTGCGCAGCGTCTCGAACAGCTGCTCCACCGCCTGCGGCGTCAGCACCGAGGTCGGCTCGTCCATGATCAGGAGCTTCGGCGACTGCAGCAGGCAGCGCACGATCTCGACGCGCTGGCGCTCGCCCACCGACAGCTCGTGCACCGGGCGCTGGGGATTGAGCGGCAGGCCGTAGCGCTGCGACACCTCGGTGATGCGCGCGGCGAGCGCCTTCAGATCGAAGGCCCCCGGAAGCGCGAGGGCGATGTTCTCGGCAACGGTGATCGACTCGAACAGCGCGAAGTGCTGGAACACCATGGCGATCCCCAGGGCGCGCGCCTCGCTCGGATTCTGAATGCGCGCAGGCAGCCCGTTCCATTCGACGCTGCCGGCATCGGGGCGCACCGCGCCGTAGATGATCTTCATCAGCGTGCTTTTGCCGGCGCCGTTTTCGCCCAATACGGCGTGGATCTCGCCCGGCGCCACCGTGAGGTTGACGCCGTCGAGGGCGACGACAGCA
>JGI25614J43888_10000309_pt1 | contig 13384 bp, 10 predicted proteins | sample GraSoi_2013_60cm_FD_43888 | JGI IMG/M metagenome (IMG submission 43888) | reverse complement strand
ACGTTCGCTTTGTTGCACGCGTTAATGGTTGCTGTCAGCTCCGATTCGTTCTCCGGCGTCAATGCGAATCCCGCCGAAAAAAGCACCAGCATCTTTCGCCCCGGCACCGTGCGCAAATTTTTTGCGAGGCTGCGCACCGCCAGCAGCATCGTTCGCGCGCCAAAATCCGCCTCCGCACTGCTAAGCGACGAGAGTCCCGCCGAAGCCACGGTAACCGGCCCAAGCGAATTCGTCGCATCCGAAGGGTTCGAGTCCACGGCCGAATATTTCACGCCGCTGACCGCTGCCTTTAGCGCGTCCGCATTCGCCGTAAAATTCTGCACGATTCGCAGCTTGCCTCCGAAATCCACTACCGCCATCATGCGGTCCGGTCCCGCGTTCGCCAGCACAAACTTTGCCGCCGCTCCGCGCGCCTGGATCTGGTCCGGGGCAGCCATTGACGAATTATCGAAAAACAGAATCAAGTAATGCCTTTGTCCCTTTGCCGCCTGCCCGGCCGCATCCGCGCCTGTAGAAAAACTCGCAACCGGCTGCTCCTTGTTGTCTTCATAAATCTTGAAATCTTTCTCGGTCAGGTCGCGAATGTAATTTCCTTTTTTATCCGTAACCACGGCGTCCACCAGCACCAGCCGCGATTCTTTCTTGATCACCGCCGGCGCTGTCTGCGACTCCGCAGCCGCGGCACTGGGCGCGGGCGTTGCCTGCTCCTGGGGCGGCGCCTGTGCCGCCAAACGCTGCGCGCTCCCGCAAAACGCGAGTAACGCCGCGCTGAATCCCAGCCATGCAAATTTGTGAACTCGATGTGTGTTCATGTGTGCCCCCAAACAAAACAAACTAATAAGGAATGCTTACCGCCCCATTGCGCGCNGCCATCTGCGCGCCTTCCGCGTCGCGNACCACCATGCGGACCAAGTACGTCCCCGGCTTGANGTCNAAACTCGATTTCAGNGTGAACCCTGAGCGGCTNAGCCGTTCGACCGTCTTGTCCAGCAATTTCATTTCGACAATCTTCTCCCCTCCGGTGACAAAATTGCCATTCTCGTCAAAAATTGCCGTGGCCACGGTCAGATTGTCGCGATTGCGCCCGTCCGCCTTGCGAAAACGGATCCCTTTCAGATCCACGTGCGTCAGCACNGCCAGCCGCGCCTGCGATTGGTCTTTCTTAAAAAATTGCGTTTGCAGCTCCGCCGGCAAGTCATGGATCTCGTCCTGCGAGAACAGCGCTTCCTGAATTTCTTCCTTGGCCGCCTCCGCCGGGTCCGCGATCGTGCGAGGCGCGTAGTATCCGTGCCGCGCCTGAACGCTGAATTTTTGCTTGCCCGTCAGAGATACCTTCAGGGTGTGGTACGCTCCGTTGATCTTCAGGTTCTGCGGAGAAAATCCCAGCAAGTACGACATTGCCGGCGCCGCCGCGGCCTCTCGCAACCCTTCATCGATATCGTTGCGGTTGTGAAAAAAGGTGCCGCCAGTGCCGTCCGCCAATTGCCCCAGAATATCCGATTGCGCCAACTGCGCCTGGATCCGGTACGAGCTCTTGACGCCCGCCGTCTTGAACGAATCCCGCGGCGGATCGCTGATGTCCCCGAGGTCAGGCGTATATAGTCCACGCGCATCGATGGTATTAATGACGATGTTGGCGCGATTCGCCCGGTCGATCAGCGACGATGATTCCAACGTTAGCATCGACGTGATCACAAAACCCGGCGAAACAAACACCATCACTCGCTGACCCGGCATTGCCGCCAACCTTTTCGTGATCTCCTCGAGATGCCTATATATGTAGTCGGTCTGCGAGTCGCCACTCGCCAGCACCCGCTGGCTCGTGGACTCCGCCAACGATTGTGCCTGCGCCAGCATTCGCGTGTCGCCGTTGAACGCGCACTGCANCGCGTCCTCCGCTGCCACCGCCAGCGCCTGCGCGTTCTGAAAGTTCTGGATCTGGTCCGCCTGGTAGTAGCTGATTTCCGGGCAATCATGCCCTCCATTTCCAACTAAGGACCGTGGGACCACTCCCAATAGCGATTTTTGCAGAACCTCATGTTCTTGAGTGAACTCCTGCGTAACTTGTCCCGAGGTTGAGTAAATTCCCACCCGGTCCGTGGGCGCCAGCGACGCAAACAGCCGCGTCGCTGCACTCCGTACCCACACCGTATCCTGCATCAACATGTCCGTATCATCGAACACCACGGCCACAAAGCGCTGCGGCAGCGCCGCAATCGCCGCCGCGGTATCTCCCGATTCGTTCCCCTCGGGGGTAGACCCCGGCGGGGTCGCGGGCGCGACCTTGTGCGATTCCGGCGTCTCCATGCTGAATGTGGAAATGACCTGCGGCTTGCGGTTATCAGAAAGCTGAAAGTCTTCCTTCTTGAGGTTCGTGACCACTCTCCCGCTGTTATCGCGAACCACCACGCGCACCAGAACCAGGTTCACGCGTACTCGAAATGTCGGTGGGGTGTCGCGGGTGGAAACTTCAGAGGAGTCGTTAACTGCAGTCTGCGCCGTTGCAGGCTGTGCTTCGCTTTTAGCGGGGGCTTCCTGTGCGTGCACCTGGGCAGCGGTCCAACATGCTGCCAGTAAAACGCTTATTACGCGACGATACGTGCGCCGAGTGACCGGGAATCGCAATGGGTTCTCCATCCTTCCCCTATTCTCTTCCTCTGCTTTCCAGCGAAGGCACACACGAGGAGGAGCGACTCGACGCAGGCCGGTAGTCTCGACTATACGCTCCGGCTAATTTTAGTGTCAACGAATCGCCAGCTGTTGGTATGGGTCAACTTCCGAGTGGCCGACCATCCACCCCGAATGCGCGGCAGCGGCGCTGGCACCTCTCCGACCGGGGCTTCCCATCATTCGGTGGCTCGAATCAGTCCTCAGTAGCGTCATGTCATCTCAGGGGTCACGAGGCCACGCAGACGGACTGATCCTCCTCAATGGCTTCCGCACATGGCGATTATCACACTACCCTCTCTTTCGGCGGTGGCTCCCTCCGATGCAGAACTAGGAGGTTTAGAACTTCCGAACCCTCATGACGTGGCTGAACTTGTAGTTGCTTCTTGACAGCGCCGCGCGCAGTGATATCTTCGCCGCGTTGGCTTGTGTCCACGTGCCATCCCAGCGCTGATTTTGAGCAGCTCCACTCCTGAAGTGTAGACAACTTACGAAGCCGCAANGGTGCGCTCTCGGAAGTCAGGCCAAACGAGCCCGTTTCGCGTTGTCCTCCGGGCTCGTCAAGCACCCGCTGGGCAAGGATTCGCAGTCGCAGTGAAAGTCAGAAGAGGTGAGAATCATGAAGAGAGCATACGTTCTGCTTCTTGGTCTGTTTTTCGCAGTACCCAGCATATTCGCCCAGCAACCCGCGGGCTCTGAGGTGCAAAACTCGAACTCTATTGGAGCTTCCAAGATTCCGAAAAAATCCACCAAGAAACCACGGGCCGCGAAGAAGCAGAGTACTGCGCTGGTGGACGACGATGGGATACCCTTGGCGCGGGCGCAGCACATCAGAAAACTGATGCGCACCGTCCCCGGCAATGGCGGCGAATCCGATAACGGCGCAGCGGGTGCGGCCGAAGATGCCTTCCAGCAGCGCGCCTTCCCGGACACCGACATTCCTTTGGATCGCCTGCTCGCCGCGCGCTCCGCTGCCGCGACTTTGAATTCGAGAAAGTTCCCCGGGGGCAAGGGCCGGCCCGGCACCTGGGTGACCGTGGGACCCAGCGAGGCCATTTACCCGCTCAGCCCATTCCGCACCAGCAGTGTGTACGTTCCCAATAAATACGACGCAGCCAGCCGCACGACGAGCCTGGCGCTCTCGCCTGTTTGCGTGCCCGGCAATTGCACCCTGTGGGCCTCCCCTGCCGGCGGCGGTGTGTGGCGCACCAAGAATGCCCTTGATGGCGAACCCAACTGGACGTATCTGTCTGCCTCCTTCGCAATCAACTCGGTTGGATCGATCGTGGCCGATGCCAACGATCCGACCGGCAACACGCTTTGGGTCGGTACTGGCGAGGCCAATGCGTGCGGGAGCGGATGTGAAGCAGGCGTGGGCCTGTATAAGTCCACGGACGGCGGCGACACATGGATCGGTCCGATCGGCGCGTCTGTGTTCAACGCCCGCGGCGTCAGCACCATCGCCATCAAGCCAGGCGATCCCAATACCATCTTTGCCGGCTCCACGCGAGCCATTCGCGGCATATCTTCGGTGTGCTGCGATGGCGCCGTCTCGTTTATTCCCGGCGCGGCGAAGTGGGGCCTCTATAGATCGACGGATGGCGGCAACACCTGGACCTTTGTTCACAATGGTTCCACCAACCCAACTCTATGCCAGGGCAACACGCTTGAAGCCGGTAACGGAACTCCGTGCTCGCCCCGCGGTGTCCGCCGTGTACTCTTCGATCCGTCCAACCCCAACACCGTGTACGCAGCCTCGTATGCGCGCGGCGTTTGGCGCTCGAGCGATGGTGGCGCCACGTGGGCGCAGATCAAGGCGTCGCTCAACAAAGCGTCTACCACCACTCGCCCAGAGCTCACGGTAAATACGCTGCCCAACGGCAAGACCCGCCTGTACATCGCCGAGGGCAACACGGGCGCTCCCTTCTCGCAGCTCTTCCGCACGGACGATGCGACCGCGGCGGCGCCGGTGTTTTTGGCGCTCACCAGCAAGAATCCGGTTGACCCCGGCTATGGCTCCTTCAACTACTGCGAGGGCCAATGCTGGTACGACAATTTCGTTAGGTCGCCCGCGGGCTATCCGGACATTGTTTATCTCGGTGGGTCNTATGCCTATGGTGAAACGGGCGGGATCTCCAACGGCCGCGGCGTCGTGCTGTCAACCGACGCAGGCGTCTCCTTCACCGATATGACCATGGATGCGACGGACCCGGTGCACCCCAACGGCATCCACCCGGATCAGCACTTCCTGGTGACCAATCCGAACAATCCGTTCCAGTTCTGGGAGTCCTCCGATGGCGGGGTCATTCGCTCCAGCGGATCGTTTGCCGATGTATCCACTAATTGCAATTCCCGCGGCCTGACTGGGGCGCCTCTTGCTCGCTGCCAGCAACTCCTCTCGCGCGTTCCGACCGAACTAGNCAGCATGAACAAGGGACTTCGGACTTTGCAATTCCAGAGCCTCTCGGTGAATCCTTTCAACGTCAACGATGTTCAGGGAGGAACGCAGGACAACGGCACGTGGGAATCGACTGGAAACCCGCAGAAGTGGACGCAGACCATCTTTGGCGACGGCGGCCTGTCCGGATTTGACATCGCGAACTCTCACTTCCGCTTCCACACTTATGCCGGCACCCAAGTTGATGTGAACTTCAGCAGCGGCGATATGGCCGACTGGAACTGGATTGCTGACAGCTTTTTCATCAATGCCGAGGCGGCCCAGTTCTATTTCCCCATCATTTCCGATCCAGCGGTCAGTGCCACCATGTATGCGGGCACTGGACACGTATGGCGGACGAAGACGCAAGGCGTGGGTGCCCAGAGCGTCAGCGCCTTCCGCGCGAATTGCAACGAATTCACCGGCGTCTTTAACGTTCCCTGCGGCGATTGGGCCCCGCTCGGAGATCCTAGCGCGGCAGGGCAGTTGATCGGTAATGGCTTCGGCCCGGACCGTGCCGGCGGCAATGGCGTGGCTGCCCTCCGCCGCACGGCCAGTGACTCCTCCACGCTGTGGGCCGCGACGGCAACAGGCCGCGTCTTCGTCAGCAAGAATGCCGACGAAGAACCCGCATCCTCGGTGACTTTCGTGCGCGTTGACTCGCTGGCTGTTAACAGCCCAAATCGGTTCGTCAGCGGCATTTACATTGATCCGGCGAACTCCAATCACGCGTGGGTCTCCTACAGCGGCTTCAATGCCGCCACGCCCTCGACGCCCGGCCATGTCTTCGATGTTTCCTACAATCCCATCGCGGGCACCGCAACGTGGACCGATCTCAGCTTCGACTTGGGTGATATTCCGATTACCAGCGTGGTTCGCGATGACGCGACCGGCGATCTCTACGGGTCTAGCGACTTCGGCGTTTTCCTCCTGGCTTCCGGCACCACGAGCTGGGACCTGGCCGCTCCGGGAATGCCGAATGTAGAGGTCGCAGGCCTCACGATTGTGCCCGGCGCGCGCAAGCTCTACGCCGCCACGCACGGTCTCGGCGCCTGGCTGCTCAACCTGCCTTAGGTTCGGCTCGTTCCGCTCCCGTAAGGCGCGGCATATCGTGGCCAAGACGGCGAGGATGCACCCGTTTGTGAAGGGCGGGATCACCTGTCCGGCGAATCCTCATCCGATGGGCCAATATTTACAGACAGCGGCGATCGGGGCAGCGGCGATTAGTTCCGCAGTACCTTCACAGTTGTGAGGCACGCTCGAGTTGGCGAGAAATCGTCCACAGTGGGCCATTTCATTACGGTACGCCTGCCGCGAAAACCCGACGATCCAAGTGAGTGAAGCCGCCACATCAAGATAAATCTCTGTGCAACCACAATATATGTATATGCATCCATATTGATATGAGCCGAACCCGTTTGCCAGAGTTGCCTTGCATGTGCGGGAACTTCCGCCGCACGTCGCGGGCGCTTACCCAGCTCTACGAGGAGGCGATGCGTCCGCTTGGGCTGCGGGCTACGCAGCTCACCATCCTGCAAGCGCTCTCGCGTGCCGGAGAGGTGTCTCAGGGACAACTGGGCGAAATGCTGGCGATGGACAGCACAAGCTTGACGCGAACGCTCGCCATCATGCGCCGGCAGGGCTGGATCACCGAGCGCCGCGGCGAAGACCGTCGAGAACGATGGCTACGTCTGTCCAGCGGCGGAGAAAAGCAACTTAGGCGAGCGCTNCCTGTCTGGGNAAAAGTGCAATCGCGGTTGCGCGGTCAGCTTGGGGAGCAGGCTTGGAATAATCTTCTGCAACTCACCTATCAAGTNACGGGCCTAGTCACAACTCAAGGAGACTCGCTATGAAGAACTATGGAAAGCTCATCACGGGGATCATCATTATTTGGCTCATCTTTGCTTTATCCGCTTCGGCCCTGCATGCGTTCAAGAATGATGCGAATCGCGTCGGGGTGGAGGTGGCGATAGCCGCGGTGACGCCGATTGTTGTGTTTTCGCTGTGGTTTGCGGTGTCGGAAAAATTTCGGCAATTCGCATTGTCTTCGAACCCGAGGACTTTGACATCTTTGCAGTCGTGGAGATTTATCGGATTCACATTCGTCCTCTTGGAGGCTCGTGGCGTCCTACCGGCAATATTTGCATGGCCCGCGGGATATGGCGACATGGCCATCGGGGTGACTGCTTCCTTCGTGGCATGGAAGCTAGCTGATCCCGATCATCGCAATGGCTTTCTACTTTGGCAGATGCTTGGAATCTTGGACCTGGTCACTGCCGTTGGCGTGGGCACAACCGCTGGCTTACTGAGCCCGCAAGGCCCTTCGATGGCCGCGATGACGGTGCTGCCCTTGAGCTTGATTCCAACGTTCCTTGTGCCGCTATTTCTGATGCTTCATGTGATTTGCATCGCACAGGCTAGGAGTTGGAAGGTGGTTTCAGCGCGCACACGTCAAGCAGCAAGTCCGGCGCAGCAGCCGGCAATCTGAACTGCACATCTTTATTTATAAATGTTCCCAATGCGATGGGGATCGTAGGTGATGGTGGAGAACTTTGCGACGGCGCCAGGCCCCGCAGGGGACTGCGACTCGAAGCCCACGCGGACGGGAAGTTCGGTGTCCAGGCTAAAGGTGCGAAGGATTTGCCAACTTTGTCCGTTCCTTGAGAAGTAGAAGACGTATGTAGTGCCACTCTTGGCGATACGCAGATAAACAGAATCTGCCGAAAGCTGCACGGAATTACAGTCGTCGGAAAGCCCGCGTGTCACCACGGTCACCAGGGTGGGCTTGCCGTCTGGCGAGAACTCAAAAGAGAGTTTGGCCCAATGGTGATCATCGCCCCATAGCATCAGCGCCCCCGCATCCCACTTGGTGGCGAACTTCACGGTCACTTGGGCGCTGAGAACGTAATCGGGATCAGGGGTGAATAACAGGATCGGGGCGCTCTTCGCGACTGTACCGTCAAATGGATCGACGAACCAATCCGTCTTCGGGCTCGAAGAGATGGTGAGCACGTTCTTGGCGTCTATGTTCNAGGTGCGGGGTGCGTTCTGCCAATTGAGCGTGCCTGGAAGGCCCGGGATGGATATGGATAACGTCGTCTGTCCGGAGGCAAGCGCCGAAGCGAGGCACAGAAGAAGCCCAGAAATAGTCATGGTTCTCACCAGGCGTGATTTCATGCTCTTTCCTCCCGACGCCGCGAAAGACGATTTTCGCTCAGGACTTTGTAACTGGATGGAGTGCTATCCGGGCGAGCGGAATGCTTCCAGCGTCCAGACGTCCTGAGCGTCTTCGCGGCGCAAGACGTAGCGTTCGCCGTTATGCAGCAGCACGCGAAAGTATGTCGCACCGGGCGAGTACCAGCGGTCTTCTACTTCGGCAATATCGACCATTTGCTCGCCAATCTGGAGCCTTACGGGACGCTCGCCGCCCTTATATCCGGAATAGCATTCCACGCGCATGGCTCGCTCAAGCACCGGCTCGCACGACCTTCCGGCTGGCTGCCAGCTCTGCATTCCACGCCGCGCCCAAGAAAATAATCACCGTGGACAGCTCCATCCAAATCAGCAAGCCGATCACCGCCGCCAGACCTCCGTAGATAATTCCATAGGGCATCTTGCGCACATAAAATCCGAACGCCAGGTCCGCCACCCACCACAGCAGCGTCGCAATCATCGCTCCGGGCAGAACGCTTGTGAGACTGTGTTGCCGCGGCCGCGCCCATCTATAAATTACGGTGACCGCGATCATGGCCAGCAAAATCGCAATCCCATGAAAAAAAACGCCCCACCACGTTTGTACCGAAGTCCCTTTCCCGAGCTCTGCGCCAACCAAGCGCCGCAACGGCCGCCCGAACACGCCCAGAATCGCCGCCACGAGCAGAGGAGCGATCGTCAAGATCAGGAGGGCGAGCGCGCGCAACTGCCGCGCCCAGAAACCCGGGCGTTCGCGGTCTCCGTAAATTATATGGATTCCTTCCATAAGCAGCTTCATCACTTGCGTACCTGCCAGCAGCGTTCCGCTCAAACCCAGCAACGTCCACTTCCATGCTTCCGGCCCGCGCTTGACCAGAAATTCCGACACGATCTGCTGGCTACCCGGTGGCAGGAAACTTGTGAAATCGGAAATCAAATCGAATAGGTTGGTGCGCACACCGATCGGGCTGGTGGCCAAACCGACGGCAATCAACAAAGCAGGGAAGAACGCGAGGAAAAGGTTAAACGCAATGGCCTGCGCAATCATGCTACAGCGAGGAAAAACCCGCCCGAACATGCTCAGCGCGCGCTTCGAGACGGCGGCGGATGCAATCATCGCTCGGCATTATACCCGCGCCGCAGACTTTCCCAACTCTCCATCGCCTTTCTCTCTTACAAACCTAAGATGTTTCTTGCCCGGATTTCGTGCGCGGGTAGAATGTCCTCCGCTGGGGCATCGCCCCTTAGCATCGGAGAGACGAGCATGAACAAAGTCCAAATGAGCATTCATTGGAAGCGTCCGGCGCGGACAGTGTATCTGTTCCTGGCGTGTTTGGGTCTGCTGTTGGCTGTCACTCTCTCCGCGCAAGCGCCCAAGTCCGGCGCCAAATCCGGCATCGTGCGCCAGCTTTCTGATGTGAAGTTCCCGGCCGGCGAAGGTCCCGCCTGCCTTCAGTTTTTCCTGGAGAACGGTGACATGGAGACCGGCCCCTCCACCGCGATCATGAAAGCGGCGCCCAAGTGCGTGGTTCCGCCGCACTATCACAGCGCGGAAGAGCAGTTGATCATCGTAAAGGGAAACGTCTCCACTGGAATGGAAGGGATGCAGGACACCGTGCTCGGGCCCGGCGGCTTCGCCATGATGCCTAGCAAGCAGCCGCACTGGTTTACTTGCACCGTCAAAGAAGAGTGCCTGATGTTCGTAACCTTCGACCGCGCCTACGACATAGTCTGGCTCAAGCCCAATAAATGAGAGCGGCAATATGGCGTACCATTCGACCGGTTGGGCCGTTCGGGAGCAGTACAGCATGTCCCAATATCGGTCACTGGCCACGATCCCCGCTGAGGGTTCCTTCTTAGCTAAGTCTTGTACCCGCAAGTGCTTAGGGTGCGCCAAAAAATCGGCAGCGTGGGTGCAAACCATTTGAGGCTGTAGACGTCCTACATGCAGGGTGTAGAGGCTCTACTCCTAGAGGTGCTTATGGCTCCGCGCTACCAGAACCGCATCGAGCTGCTACAAGGCACGCTCGACCTGCTCATCCTGCAGACCCTGCAGTGGGGGCCGCAGCACGGCTACAGCATCAGCCAGGCCATCCGCGCCAATTCCGGCGAAATCCTTCAGGTCGACACCGGCTCCCTTTATCCTGCGCTGCATCGCCTCGAGCGCCAAAAGTGGATCGCGGCGGACTGGAAGCTCTCCGAGAACAAACAGCGCGTCCGCGTTTACCGGCTCACCGCCACTGGCAAAAAGCAGCTGCTCTCTGAACGCTCGCGTTGGGAACAGCTCTCGGATGCCATCGCCGGCGTCCTCAGCCCAGCAAAGCGAGGCCAGGCATGAACTTTCCGTGGCAGCATCGGAACAAGCAGGAAGAGCTTGCGCAGGAGTTGCAAGGTCATCTGCAAATGGCCGTAAGCGAGCGCATCGAACGCGGCGAATCGGTAACGGAGGCCGCGCAGTCGGCCCGCCGCGAATTCGGCAATGTCGACTTGGTGCAGCAAGTCACGCGCGACCAATGGGGTTGGTTGTGGCTGGAAGAGTTGCTGCAGGACCTGCGCTACGGCGCCCGTATGCTGCGTAAAAATCCCGGCTTCGCCCTCGTCGCGGTCCTGACGCTCGCTCTCGGCATCGGCGCCAACACCGCTATCTTCAGCTTGGTGAACGGCATTCTGCTCCGCCCGCTTCCTTACTATCAGCCCGATCGCTTGGTGCAGGTCACCGGTTTCTACCCCAAAGGCGCGTTCGCTGCCATGCGCTCCCAGATTCAGAGCATGGACGTGGCCGCGTATGTCGAAGGTTATGAGTTCAACCTTACTGCCAAGGGCGCGCCCGTACGCCTCACCGTTACGCTCGTCTCTGCCGATCTCTTCTCAGTTCTCGGCGCACCCGCTGAGACGGGCAGAACCTTCCGAGCAGGCGAGGATCTGGCAACGCAGAATAATTACGTCGTTCTTAGTCACCATCTGTGGCAGCAGCGGTTTGCTTCGGATGCTTCCGTCATCGGGCAGTGGATCAACCTCGAAGGCGTTCCACGTCAAATCGTCGGCGTAATGGCGGCTGAATTTCGATTTCCCTCGCCGCAAACCGACGTGTGGATTCCGTTGAACATCGATTCGCGCAACACGGTCAGCTATTGGGCGGGAGACTTTATGCCCGTCATCGGCCGGCTGCGCCCCACCGCAACGCTCGCGCAGGCCAGCGCCGAGATTCGTGTGTTCCAGTCGCAAGTGTTTTCACTGTTTCCCTGGCCCATGCCAGCGACGTGGAACGCTGGCGTCGCCGCCGTCTCTTTGCGAGACGGACTGGTCAGTGACCTTCGCACACGTCTGTTGATCTTGCTGGTCGCCGTCGCGCTGGTCCTGCTAATCGCCTGCGCGAATGTGGCCAACCTCAGTCTGGCACGCGGCGCTGTTCGCGGAAGAGAGATCGCCGTTCGCGTTTCGCTCGGCGCGGCGCGCGGCCGCGTTGTGCGGCAACTCATCACGGAAAGCATAGTCATGGCCGCCATCGGTGGAGCGTTCGGGCTCTTGCTGGCTGGCGTTGGATTGTCGCTGGTGAAGTCCATGCTTCCCGCCGACACACCGCGTCTGGCGGAGGTAACGCTGGACTGGCGCGTGCTTCTCTTCGCTGCTGCCTTAGCGATCCTCACGGGCATTCTCTCGGGCACAGCGCCAGCGATTCACGCTTCGCGGCCGGAACTCACGGAAAGTCTCAAGGCCGGCAGCCGCGGCACAACGCATTCGGCTAGCCAGGGTTTGCGGCGCGCCCTGGTGATCGGCGAGTTGGGTCTCGCAGTTCTGCTCGTCTGTGGCGCGGGGCTGCTGATACACAGTCTTTGGGCGCTATCGCACGTCGATCCAGGTTTTCGCTCCGAAAGCGTTCTGACCGCGCGCGTCACGCCCAACGAATCCTTTTGTGATGACGCTGGCCGGTGCTTTGCTTTCTATCGCGGCCTGGTTCGTCAGGTTCGGTCGCTTCCTAGCGTCACGAACTCCGCGCTGATTAGTACGCTCCCCCTCGGAGGAAGAGTGCAAAAGCGTTCCGTCAACTTCGAGGACTATCTCGCGGATTCTGCGGCACCCGAGCCTCTTCTCTGGATGAACGCTGTTTCTCCGGGTTATTTCCAATTGATGGGCATCCCGCTTCTGCGCGGCCGCGAGTTCGCCGAGGCAGACACTTCTGGAAATTCGCGCGTCGCCATTCTCAGTGCGGAGACTGCGCGGCGTTTCTTCCCGAACCAGGATGCGGTTGGGAAGCACGTCCAACTCGCCCGACAAAAAGATTGGTGCACTATCATCGGCGTCGCCGCCGACGTGCGCGGCTACGATCTGCGGCGAAGCGTACCGCAATGGATGGACGGCACTGTGTACCTCCCGTACGGCCCGGGCGCCAGCCTCGAAGACGGACACATCCCTGCAGAAATGACCCTAATCGTTCGTTCCGCGGGTAGTCAGATCCAATTAGAGGAATCGCTCCGTAGGCTGGCATCCTCGTTGAGCGACGACACACCCATCGCGGAAGTAAGGCCCATGCCCGTAGTCCTGTCCGCTGCTGTGTCCGCCCCGCGCGCGGTTACTTCGCTCTTCAGCGCTTTTGCGGCAATCGCTCTCATCCTCGGAATCGTCGGCATCTACGGGGTCATTTCTTTCTTTGTTGGCCAGCGTACCCGGGAAATCGGCGTGCGAATGGCCCTCGGCGCGCAGCCTCGCGATGTTCTCAAGCTGGTGGTACGTGAAGGCCTGTCACTCACTCTCATCGGTGTGGCGGTTGGACTCACTGCCGCGTTCGCGCTCACGCGTTTTCTCGGCACCTTGCTTTATGGTGTGAGTGCCAGGGACCCTCTGAATTTCGCCGGGGTAGCCATGCTGTTCGCCATTGTGGCCCTCGCGGCGTGCTATATCCCTGCGCGCCGCGCCATGCGCGTCGATCCTATTGTCGCCTTGCGGTATGAATAGGCATGCGAAGGTAAGCTGTCTTTTGCGCGGTCACCTCCTTTTAAGGAATCTGATCCCTAACTTCGTGCCCACAGCAACTTCGTACCTACAGCTTCGCTCCACGCCCTGCTACGGGAATTTTCCGATGGAGCAGCG
>JGI25614J43888_10000304_pt1 | contig 13503 bp, 13 predicted proteins | sample GraSoi_2013_60cm_FD_43888 | JGI IMG/M metagenome (IMG submission 43888) | reverse complement strand
TAACTTACTGATTTTTCGAGACGCTGAAAAAGCCGGCTCTCCAATTTCGTGAGAAAGATCTTCCTTCTCCGGCAATTGCGTCCCCTAGTCCGCTGACTTTGGCCCACTGCCCCGTTGCCTGCCAACGATTGCTGCTTTCCCTCAGCCACCCGTACGTATAGGCAGGTACCTCTTTCGGCGACTGGAGCATACAAACGCCAGCGTGTGCCGCGCTGCCGTTCTATACAATGGATTCACGGGGAATTGCGACTGTTCACGGACTGGAGAAACACGATGGCTGATGGTCCCTACCCGGTAAGGCGCGTCAATCCGCGCTTCTCGTTTTTCGCGGATGCTGAAGTTACCCTTCGCGATGGAACGGGGGTTCGCGCACAGCTTGCCGAATTGAGCTCGCGTGGTTGCTATATCGATGCGCTCGAACCGATTCCCAGTCACACGAAATTGCACCTCCGCATCTGCGATGGGATAAACACGTGCGAACTGCACGGAAAGGTACTCTACTTACATTCTGGCGGGGCTTTGGAATTTTCGGCATGGGCGTGGTGTTTGAAGAGATGGGTGCTGACCAGCAGTCCGCAATTGAGGCGTGGCTGCGCGGGCTCGCTCGGCGTCCTGGCAAAGACTCAGCGAAGGACTCCTTTTCTCAAACCAGAGGCTAAATCGCACAGAACGAACCTGCCTTCCTGTATTCCAGACCTGCTCATAAACAATCCGACTTATGTACACGACCTGGACTGTCATGCGATTACTTTGTTAAACCATTCAGAATGTGTAAGTTAATGGCCTATATGTTCCTGCCTCGGTCTGCCCCTTTCTAAGAGAGTTCCTAAGCGACGCCGACCGGGTTTGTATCCAACACGGTAATAATCCGTCGGGTGCTTCCCGCAAAACAGTACGAATGACCCATTTAGAAACACGCGGTGTTCCGGCACAAATAAGCAAGTACTAATAGTTCCAGAACTAGCTGTGCACCCTAAGGANGCGTGTCGCGGAGGCGGCGGATATGGTGATAGGCCGACTTGACCAGGAGACTGTGGACAGCCTTCCGCGTCTGCCTGACGTCTATGACGCGTACGGAGTTGAGGTCAATGCGCTGTCGGTCGAAGACATTTTTGCCCTCTACGAGCATACCGGCTTTCTGTATCCGGACAAAGCAGCACGCCTCTTCCCACACCTTTCTCAAGTGAGGGAAAACTGGCGGCGAATGTTGAGTGCCGGTGAGTCTCTCCTTTATGTGCTAACCGCGGGAGACAAGAAGCGGGGACGCGCATCGCTTGCGGTCTGGCGCAGCACGCGAAATGGCTGGATGTCGCAGCACTTGGTCTCAGAAAACAATCCATACGCATCCCGGGCGGTCATGCTGGCAGCTGCGGCGGCGCGGATTCGCAAAGGGTGCGATCTCTCAGCCCAGAATTGGTTTCGGCCGGAGAACCGCTTTCCTGCACGAGTATTCGGCTCAATGGTACAGACCATCGGCGAACGGCTTTCGTCGGTTCAGAGACACGCGTATTTTGCGCTACCGAGAGCACTCTCGCTGCCGACGCAAAAGCGAATTCGCATTGTGCGCTACAACCCTTCTCATCAAGAGGCGCTATTGGAGATCGCGGCAGCGGCGCGNGGAAGTATNTACGTGATGGCAGAGGAATTGGAGCGAGACGCTGAATTTGCAGCCGTGGATGAACTCTACCGCCGTGTGGGGCTGCGACGTACGCGGCAAATCTGGCTGGCCTACCGAGTCAAAAAGGAGGAGCCGATCGGCGCAGTGATCGCCTATCGCGGGCCTCTGGGTGTCAATTTCAGCTATCTAGAAAATCGTTGCGACTTGCTGTTGCACCCGACACTTCCGGAATCAGAAGTCTCCGAGGCAGCTTCCGCGCTCTTGACCGCATGCTCGGAAGCCTACAGCGATTTCGAACTAGAAGAGATTCCCGTAATTGCGGAGGAAATGGCGACTCACGTCCTATTCAAACTGGGCGTCGAGTTTCTCCGCCACTACTGTCAGGGAATTTGGCTNAAGGACGGCCATCCTCGTTTCTACCGTCATGTGGACGGTTTCTATTCAAAATTACTAGCGCGAATGGAAAGGCAGGAACTGCAAGCGGCGCTCATAGGTCAGGAACGGTAATGAATAGAGGAACGACAACCGCCGATTACATCATGGAGGACCCGCGCGAGGCGATGCGCCTCGAGCTGAAGGTGGATCCGCACGCNTGGGTGCAAAAGTATTTGGCGCACCGAATACCCGNGGGTGCCGATGTTCTCTCGGTCGGTTGTGGTCCGGGAGTGATCATTCGTGAGTTGTGCACACTAGACGCTTCCATTCGGGCAACAGGCCTGGACATCAGTGACGGGCGAATANACGAAGCGAAACAGAGAAATCGCGAGAATNCACAAGCAAAATTCGTTCGTGGGGACGCCCAGGCGATGGAGTTCGCCTCGAATAGCTTCGACCTCGTGTATTCACGGATGCTGATGGAGTACCTGAAGGACAAAGAAGGCGCGGTCAAGGAAATGGTCAGAGTTTGTAGGCGCCGAGGATCTGTTTTGCTGCAAGACCTCGACGGTCAGCTTTTGTGGCATTACCCGGAAGATCCAGTGGTGCAAGGCACGGTCGAAAAAGTGGTACGGGCGCTGTCTTCAACAGGATTCGATCCGTTCGTCGGGCGAAAGCTTTTTTCCCTGGCGCACCAGGCGGGACTGAAAANCATCGACGTGCAGGTGGAGTGCTACCACTTGATCGCGGGGGAAATTGAGCCGGAGATCCTGGAGCANTGGGAGCTGAAGTTAGAAATCGCCGGACCGCAGCTGGCGCGGTTGTTGGGGAGCGAACGCGAAGCGCAAGAGCAGAGCCGGAGATTCCTCGAGTACCTATGCCGGCCGGACACACTGACCTACTCGACGGTATTTACGGTAACTGGAGAGAAGGTTTGAGAAGTCTTGAAATTGTGCCGCTCAAGGAAAATTTGGACCGGCTAGAAAGCAGATTTATCAGAGCAATCGTCACGGAATCAANGTGAAGCAGAAGTAGGGGGAGAGACGCTACCAGAAGTCTGGGCCAAATCCACAGTGGGGAATGGTACGCCAGCTTTGCTGACGAGTTCTTCATAGAAGGGACGCTAGATATGCGGTCGATACGAAAACACAGTGGCGGCGCGGCAAGATCTGCCGGACGAACCATGCTTGCCAGTTTCGCAGCGGTGCTTTTGGCTGCCAACTCGGGGGCGCAAAGTCATCAGAGCGTGCCGGACGTTACGACGCTGAGTATGGAAGATCTGATGAACATGCAGGTCACCTCGGTGTCCAAGCGAACGCAGAAGGTGGCGGACGCGGCGGCCGCTGTCTTTGTGATTACTCAAGAAGATATTCGACGGTCGGGCGCCACGAGTATTCCGGAAGCGTTGCGACTTGTCCCAGGTCTGGAAGTGGCGCGCATCGATGAGAACAAGTGGGCCATTGCATCTCGAGGATTTAATGGCCGGTTCGACAACAAGTTGCTGGTCCTCATCGANGGGCGGAGCGTGTATACACCTTTATTTTCTGGCGTCTACTGGAATGTGCAGGACGTAATGCTCGAGGATGTCGACCGGATTGAAGTGATCCGAGGCCCGGGCGCGACTTTGTGGGGCGCCAATGCCGTGAACGGCGTAATCAACATCATCAGCAAGAAGGCCAAAGACACGCAGTCCGCTATTGTGACCGCAGGAGCGGGCACCGAAGAGCGCGGCTCCGGTGGGGCTCGCTACGGAGGCAAGATCGGCGATACCTCTTATCGAGCTTACGGAAAGTATTTCAATTGGGGACCATCGCAATATCCGTCGGGCATGACCGCGCATGACGGTTGGGACGCGCTGCGCGGAGGGTTCCGCGCGGATTGGACACCGGCAGGCGCCAATTCTTTGACCTTGCAAGGCGATATTTATCGCAGCAAGTATGGAGAAACCTTGACGGTCCCGTCGCTCAACGCTCCCTATTCGAGCACGTTCCCCAACAACGGAAACTACAGCGGAGGCAACATTCTGGGCCGGTGGAATCACAGCTCGGAGGGTTCCTCGATGTCGCTGCAGATGTATTACGACAACACAACCATCGCGGACAACTCGCTGTTCGTTGACCATCAGAACATTTTTGACATGGATTTCCAGCATGGATTCCACGTTGGCGATTCACAGCAGTTTGTATGGGGGCTTGGTTACCGGTCAATCCGTGACCGGAATGACTCAAGCTTTTCTGTTTCCTTACAGCCAAATCAGCTTACGCTGAATCACTTCAGCGCATTCGTCCAGGACGAGATAAGTCTGGTCGATAATCGCCTGCGCCTGACGTTCGGCTCGAAGTTCGAGCATAACGACTTCACCGGGTTTGAAGTGCAGCCAAATGCCAGATTACTGTGGACGCTGACACCAAATCAGTCGATCTGGACAGCCGTGTCGCGCGCCGTGCGCACACCAGCGCTAACCGAGGAAGGCCTGCGGCTGAACTCGGCGGTCATACCTCCGGCGACGCCCACAAATCCAACCCCATTTCCAGCCGTCGTAACCGTTTTCGGCAGCCATCAGTTTCAATCCGAAGACTTGCTTGCCTATGAGCTAGGTTATCGAGTTCAGGTGACGAGTTCGTTGTCGGCGGACATCGCCACGTTCTATAACAACTACTCCAACCTCCGGACGGCCGAGCCGGGAGCGCCCTTTATCGAAGGAAGTCCGGCGCCCACCGACATCGTCATTCCTTTCGTGGCCTCCAATAAGATGAGCGGCGGCACGTACGGTGCCGAGCTGTTTGCAGATTGGAGAGTCGCTCCCAAATGGCGCTTAGTGGGTTCCTACAGCTATCTNCAAATGAACATAAAGAAGAATTCTGACAGCCTGGATCCGACGCCAGACAATCCCAACGGGTCGAGTCCGCGCCATCAGTGGTATCTGAGATCCTCGATCGACTTGCCTAAGCACTTCGAGCACGATACCACCCTGCGTTTCGTCGACCATCTGCCGAGCCTGAACATACCCAGCTATTACTCACTGGACGCTCATCTAGGCTGGCGACCGCTTCCCCGAGTGGAGTTTTCGATTGGCGGGCAGAACCTGCTGGATAACCAGCATTTGGAATTTATTCCAGATTTCATCAATACCGCTCCTACTGTGGTCAAGCGCACGGTCTACGGCAGTATGACGTTTAAGTTTTAATTGGATTGATGATTGACCTCTCAACGATGAGCACCTACGGGCGGAAAATGTAATGTTGAGACGATTGGGAATCTTGATCGCAATACTTGGTATGACGTTGAATGTGACGTCAACGGCAGATGCACAAGCCGGGGATGCCGATTCTTCGGAATACCTGATCAAGGCGGGCTTTATTTACAANTTCGCGAAATTCGTGGAATGGCCCTCCGCTGCCTTTCCCCAGGTAGATTCTCCGATTGTGATCGGNGTTTTAGGAATCGATCCTTTCGGAAACGTTCTCGATCGCATAGTGGAAGACAAAAAAATTGGGCCAAGGGGATTTGTTGTCAGGCGCTATAAATGGGGCAAAGATCTNAAGGACTTGAAAGATTGCAAAATCCTGTTCGTCAGCGCNTCGGAAAAAGCCCATATCGATGAAATTNTGCAGAGCGTCAAGGGCCTGCCGATCCTCACGGTCGGTGAGACGGTTGGTTTTGCTGAACGCGGTGGGGTCATCCGATTTACCTTGGAAGATAACCGTGTGCGCTTTGAGGTTAATGTCGACGCAGCACACCAAGCGGATTTAAACATCAGCTCGCGGCTGCTCACGCTGGCGAAAATCATCCCGCAGACCGCCGCCACCGGAAGGAATCCGGGATGATTCTTCAGAACCTTTCCATCAAACGCAAGCTGACGCTGATAACGATGTTAACCAGCAGCGCCGCGCTGGTTCTTTCTGCCTTGAGTTTCCTTATATACGATCTTGTTTCCTTCCGGCACCTGCTGATTCAGGACCTCATGACGCAGGCGGAAATCATCGGCTACAACAGCGCTGGCGCGATGGAATTCAAGGATGTACCCGCTGCGACCGCTACCCTCTCCGCGTTAACCGCCAAGGAAGACATAGTAGCCGCAGGCCTGTACGCCCGCGACAGCAGGATGTTTGCGCATTATTCTCGCAATAATAACGTCATGCCATCGCTCCTTCCCGCCCATTCGCAAGATAAGGGCTACCGGTTTGAAGGCGGGTATCTGCAGGTCTTCCATGACGTTACCCTAAATGGGGAACGCCTAGGGACACTGTTTTTGCAATCGGACATGCGGCAATGGAGCTTAAGGGCCAAGCGCTACGCAGGTATTCTTTGCATTTTTGTATTGATCTCGGGCTTGTTTGCATTGTTGGTGTCTTCGAGACTTCAGCGGTTGATTTCCCGCCCCATTCTGCACCTGGAAGACACCATGAGAATGGTTTCGGCCAACCGCAATTACGGAGTGCGCGCTACAAAGTCCTATGGCGACGAAATTGGAAGGTTGATTGACGGCTTTAACACCATGTTGTCCGAAATCCAGCAAAGGGATACGGCTCTGCGGGGTGCGAACCAGGAATTGAAATCCAGGACGGGCGAACTGGAGAAAGAGATCCTGTATAGAAAGCAGACGCAGGAAGAACTGCTGAAGGCCAAGCACACAGCAGAGGAAGCCAGCCGCGCAAAGAGCACATTTCTGGCGAACATGAGCCACGAACTACGCACGCCGCTCAACGCCATCATCGGATACAGCGAAATGTTGGAAGAGGAGACGCGGGAATCCGGAAAGTCCGACAGCGTCCAGGATCTCCGCAAGATCCANTCGGCAGGGAAACATTTGTTGTCGCTCATCAATGATGTTCTGGACCTGTCGAAAATCGAAGCCGGAAAGATGGGTTTGCACCTGGAGAATTTTGACGTGGCGCCCTTGATCGACGAAATGATTCACACATTGCAGCCTGCGGCGGCCAAAAACGGCAATACGATCCACGTGAATGTCGCAAGCAGCCTCGGTGCGATGCACGCGGATGTCACCAAAGTCAGACAGATTTTGTTCAATCTGTTGAGTAATGCCTGCAAGTTTACCGATCATGGCACGATCTCCGTGGACGTCGATGAAAGCAAAGTCGAGGGCCGCGATTGGGTTCGATTCCGCGTCAGCGACACGGGGATTGGAATCACGGCCAAGCAGAAGGAGAACCTGTTCCATGAATTTTCCCAAGCGGATGCCTCGATCGCACGAAAGTATGGCGGAACCGGCTTGGGACTTGCGATTACCTATCGGTTCGTGCAGTTGATGAAGGGCCGCATCTCAGTCGAGAGCGAGCCTGGCAAGGGTGCGACTTTCACGGTGCATTTGCCCGCCCACGGCGTTGCGGAATCATCGGAATCCGCGCGGNCAACGCCAAGTAGCGACGTCGCGCCCACATCCGACGACTCCAAAAGCCGCAAGGACACGATTCTAGTCATAGACGATGACGCTTCGGTTCGCGACCTTATGTCGCGTTTTCTCGGCAAATTGGGATTTCATGTGGTTGCAGCGGCAAATGGTGAAGAAGGTGTGCGACTTGCGCGGCAAGTTCGTCCCCTGGTTATCACACTCGATGTGGTCATGCCGGAGTGTGACGGCTGGACAGTTCTGAAGAAGCTGAAGAGCGATTCCGCGTTAGCGGAGATCCCGGTCATCATGGTCACCATTGTCGACAATGAAGCCATGGGCCTTGATTTGGGGGCCTCCAATTACCTTATCAAGCCGGTCGACCGTGACCGTCTTGCGGTCCTTATTGAAAAGCACCGCACTGGTCGGCCGGCCACTATCACCCCGGCCCCTGCCGCCCCCTTTATAGCAAACCGTCAGCAACGTNGGACGGAGTCGGAACGGCGAGCTTCAGGAAAGGTCGATCATGCCGAAGATCTTGTTAGTCGAAGATAACGAAATGAATCGCGACATGCTCTCCAGGCGCTTGCAGCGCAAGGGCTACTCCGTAATCTCTGCTCATGACGGAGAGCAAGGCCATTTACTGGCCTGTTCGGAAATGCCGGATTTGATTCTGATGGACATAAGTCTTCCTCTGATGANTGGATGGGAAGTAACTCGACTGCTGAAGAGTAACGAGCTAACCCGGCACATCCCTATTATTGCCCTTACGGCCCACGCGTTGGTAACGGATCGTGATAAGGCGTTTGAAGCAGGCTGCGATGACTACGACACCAAACCCGTTGAATTTGCCCGGCTGAACGAAAAAATTGACAACCTGCTGACAGTGAAAAAATCATGACCAATGTCCGGCCGAGCAGGTTGCTTATCGTAGACGACAACGAAATGAACCGGGACATGCTCGCTCGCCGGCTGCTGCGCAAGGGCTATGTTGTCAAACTAGCGGAGAATGCGAAGGAATTGCTAGAACGCGTCAAAGAAGATCCCGTGGACCTGGTGTTGCTGGACATTGAAATGCCCGAGGTCAGCGGCCTTGATGCATTGCAACAGCTGCGCGACCACTATTCTGCAGCCCAGTTGCCGGTCATCATGGTCACGGCAANAGCACAGAGCGAAGATATCGTCAAAGCGCTGGACCTGGGCGCTAACGATTATTTGACTAAGCCGATTGATTTTCCAGTCGCCGTGGCCCGCATAGGTACTCAGCTATCCCACAAGCATGCGCAGGAAGCGTTGAAGGAAAGTGAAGAGCGCTATGCCCTAGCGGCTCGTGGCTCCAACGATGGGCTGTGGGACTGGAATTTGTCCGCTAATGTCGTGCATTTCTCGCCCCGTTGGAAGGCTATGTTGGGCTGTCAGGAAGGTGAAATCGGCGACAGACCTGAAGAATGGTTTGATCGGATACATGATGCAGATCGTGAACGAGTCAAAGAGGAAATTGCCGCCCATCAAAACAACCTGACTCCTCACTTCGAGAGTGAACACCGCGTGCTGCACAAGGATGGCACCTTTCGTTGGATGCTCAGTCGAGGGGTCGCCGTTCACGACGCTTCCGGAAACGCTTTGCGTATGGCCGGCTCGCAGACCGACATCACCGAAGGAAAGGTCTCTGATCCGCTGACGGGTTTACCCAATCGCTTGCTGTTTATTGACCGGGTAGGTCGGCTCATCAANCACACCAAGCGCCGCAAAGACCAATTGTTCGCAGTGCTATTCATGGACCTTGACGGNTTCAAGATGATCAACGACAGCATGGGGCATCTGATTGGCGATCAACTGCTGCTTGGAGTAGCCAATCGCTTGGAGAAGTGTTTGCGGTCAACCGATACAGTCGCACGCCTNGGGGAAACCTTCACGGTCGCGCGCCTGGGAGGAGACGAATTTACGGTCCTACTCGACGAGATTAAAGATCCGGATGATGCTAAGCGCGCCGCAGATCGCATGATGAAGGCTTTGGTGTCGCCATTCATTTTGGGCGGGAAAGAGGTGTTCACCTCCGTGAGCATCGGAATTGCTTTGAGCAACCCAGCCTACACTCAACCAGACGAGATCTTGCGAGACGCCGACACCGCCATGTATCGGGCAAAATCACTGGGCAAGGCCCGTTATGAGGTCTTCGATGCTGATATGCGAGCCAGTGTGATGGCTCGATTGCAATTGGAGACCGATCTGCGTCGCGCACTCGAACGGGGAGAGTTTCGCAATTTCTATCAACCGATTGTTGCCCTGGTTTCTGGAGAAATTGCCGGCTTTGAGGCTCTACTGCGTTGGCAGCATCCCACTCGAGGCCTGCTGGGCCCCAGTGAATTTATCCCTGTGGCGGAAGAAACCGGGTTGATCCGCGAACTTGGTTGGTGGAATTTGCGCGAGGCTTGCCGGCAAATTAACGAATGGCGGACCGGTGCCCATCGTCATCTGACGATTAGCGTTAACCTGTCCGCCAAGCAATTTCTACAACCGAAGCTTGTCGAAGATATTAAAGAGTTGCTGGGCGATCTGGCTCTTCCACCGGAAGCTTTGAAGTTGGAGATCACAGAAAGCACCGTGATGGGAGATCCGACGGCGGCGGTGGGAATGTTGCAACACATCAAATCCCTGGGCATCCAGCTNGCTATCGATGATTTCGGCACCGGCTATTCTTCGTTGAGTTACCTCCACCGTTTCCCCCTCGACACACTGAAGATCGACCGCTCTTTCATCAGTAGCATGGGGGATGACGGAGAAGGTATGGAGATTGCGCGAACCATTTTGCCGATGGCTAACAATCTTCGCTTAGACGTTGTTGCCGAGGGAGTAGAAACGATTCAACAGGTCGCTTTGCTGAAAAAATTGCACTGCAAATACGGACAGGGATATTACTTTTCACGTCCACTGTCCGCCGAGGGAACCGCGGCGTTATTGGCAGGAGACTTGACGTGGCAAGCGTGCGAGCCAACCAGATAGGTCAACAGATGTCTGCTTTGGGAGACCAGAAGCCGGCTGCCCGACGCGGCCGCGGCGCAAAAGCCTTGCCTGNTGAGTTCTATAGGTGGGTCCACTCTTCAAATCTGTTGATTGCTGAATTTTTATGAAACTTGCTTGGCAGAACGTCATTCACGATCGAGCACGCTTCTCGGTGACTATACTCGGNGTGTGTTTTGCCGTGTTCCTCATGATTTTTCAAGGCAGTCTCTTGGCCGGCTTTCTGCGAGCAGCATCCCGGCTGATCGACGCCAGCGATTCCGACATTTGGATTACTTCTCGAGGTGTACAGGCTTTTGAGTTTGGAACTACCCTGGAAAGCCGCGTTAGGGAAATGGCTGCTGGGGTTCCGGGGGTGGTGGAAACCGGTCGAGTGTGCATGGCTTTTGCTGTCTACCGCACACCCGACGGGACGCAGCAGGTGGTCGCTTTGGTTGGCGCCGACCCCAATGTTGGCAAGCGTTTTCCAATTCCCAATATGGCGGATTCGGCCGAAGAGACGTCACCCGAGGCGGTTCTCTACGACGTCAGCGATCGAAAACAAATGGGAGTCAGCTCACTGCCAGCAGAAGTCGAGATAAATCGTCACCGCGCCAGCATCGAGCGCGAGATCGAGGGGTATGGGGCTTTCTTGGGTGTCCCTTTTTTGTTCACCTCCTACCGGAATGCCACTCGGTATATGGGTTTCGGCCCGGAAGACGCTATGTACATCCTTCTGCGCGTCGGCAACGGATACCCTGTTTCCGATGTCCAGCGAAACCTTAGACAGCGGCTGCCGGAGGTCGACGTACTCACGCAAAGCGAGTTTGCGCATAAGTCCCGGATGTACTGGACCATGAAAACCGGAGCAGGCGGCGCGATTCTCACCGCCGCCGTTTTGGCCTTTCTTATAGGTCTTGTNGTTGTCTCGCAAACCATTTACGCCAACACAATGGAAAATATCGAGGAGTACGCCACACTAAAGGCTCTCGGAGCATCCCAAACTTTCGTGGCGCGCATTGTGCTTTCCCAGGCTCTGATTTGCGGAGTGCTCGGCAGCATTCTCGGACTGCTGGCCGCCATTCCAAGCATTGGTTATGCAAAATCCCTGATTCCTTGGATCTACGCACCATGGTGGTTGCCGGCGATCATGGTCGTGCCCAGCTTATTTATGTGCTCATTGGCTTCTATTGCTTCGGTGCGGAGCGCCCTCACCGTTGAGCCGGGGAGAGTGTTCCGTGCCTGATCATTTCTTAGGAGTTCAGGCCGCGAGCATTTCCTTCGGCAAGGGAGACGCGCGTGTGCCTGCGCTGCGCCGCGTTTCACTAACCTTCGAGCGNCGCTCGCTCACGTTGGTCATGGGCCCTTCGGGTAGCGGGAAGACCACACTGTTATCCATGCTGGGCTGTCTCTTATCGCCGGATGAAGGAACAGTGTTCGTGGACGGTGCTGCGGTAAACCAACTGACCGAACCGGAAAAGACCGCAATTCGCCAGAAGAAAATTAGCTTTGTATTCCAGGCCTTTCGCCTCTTTCACTCCCTTACGGCGCTCGATAACGTGGCTGTAGGCTTTGAAATTCGCGATCCCGGCGAGCCCCGATGTATGGAACTGGCCCGTGATCTACTCCTTCAATTCGGCTTGGGCGATAAGCTTCATCAGGAGCCTAACGAGCTCAGCCCTGGAGAGAAGCAGCGAGTCGCCATTGCCCGCGCTTTGGCTGGAAATCCTCCAATCCTTCTCGCCGACGAGCCAACCGCTTCTCTCGACGCCAAGGCTGGAAAGAACATCTGCGAAATCCTTCGCAATCAAGTTAGTGAGCATGGGAGAACCGTCGTGGTTGTCAGCCACGATCCGCGTTGGCGGGATTTTGCCGACCGCATCATCACTCTCTGCGATGGCCAGGTTGAGCAAGAGGTCGTGAATTCATGACCGCCAAGCGCAGATGGATACTTGGCGGCGCAGCGGCTCTGCTGGTGATCGCCAGTGTGGCTCTCTTCGGGACTTCGCGGAACCGGAATTCGGTGCAGGCTCGCGGAAGCCCGAATAGCGCAATAGGCACCGTTGCCTTCGCCTCCCCGGGTAGAGTCGAAGGCGCCTCAGAAACCACTCAGGTAGGAGCAGCGGCCGACGGCATTCTAAAAGCCGTCTACGTGAAAGAAGGGCAGTTCGTAAAACGAGGGACAATACTCGGCGAGATCGCCTGTGACGACCTACAGCCGGCGTTGCAAACTGCCATAGCGGAAGCGGATTCCGCCCGCCAGTCACGCGCCCGGCTTTTGCGCGGCGCGCGTGATGAGGAGAAGAAAATAGCGAGTGAAAAGACAGCTGCAGCCCGAGCCACCTTTGAAGAAGCCAAATCACGGATGGACATGCAGCGTGCCCTCTACGAAAAGCAGCAGGTCTCCCGGGCCACGCATGATCAGGCTGTCCGCGATTTCGGGGTGGCCGACGCTAATCTTCGAGCCGCCCTTCGTACAGAAGAGTTAGTCTCGGCGCCTCCATTGCAGGAAGACACGGCGCGAGCTGATGCCGATGTGCTTGCGGCGGAAGGCCGTGTGCGAACCGTCCAGGAACGCATCGGAAAGTGCGCTATTGCGGCACCGATTGACGGAACGGTTCTGAGGGTCTACGCGAGGCGCGGCGAGTCCTTTAGCACAGTCGCGCCCCGTCCTTTGTTCAGTCTCGCCGATACTTCGACTCGACATATTAAGGCGGAAGTGGATGAAAGAGATGTAGACAAGCTCTCTGTAGGGCAGAAGGTGATTATCCAAGCCGACGCCCTTGAGGGAAAGAAACTCCAAGGTTCGGTGGCTAGGATTTCTTCAATGATGGGGAGGAAAAGCATCAGCACCGGCGATCCCTCCGATAAAAGCGACCGGGACATCCTGGAAGCCGTGATCGACCTGGACGACAACTCGAGGCCATTGCCTATCGGTCTGAGGGTAACTGTGCAGTTCTTATCGAATGCTCGTCGGAAATAGAACAGTTTCGGAAATGTAGCCACCCAAGGAGCAAAGCGTCCCCTGCGCAGTCTATTTCCCACCGGGGTTCCCAATGGCGAATACAAAACGAAAACGTGGAGGCGGGGGGAGTCGGAACATTCAGTGGTATTGAAAATACGTAAGTTAAGTTACTGATTTTTCGAGACGCTGGAAACG
>JGI25614J43888_10000282_pt1 | contig 14065 bp, 9 predicted proteins | sample GraSoi_2013_60cm_FD_43888 | JGI IMG/M metagenome (IMG submission 43888) | reverse complement strand
GTGGCGTTCCTGCAAAAGCCGTTCACGCCAAGCGCGCTTAGTGAAAAGGTGCGCGAGGTGCTGGACCGGAGCGTTGCGGCAAGCAAGAGCTGAGATGCAATGCGCGCTTCGCTAGTTTGTCAGCGGGGGCTTCGGGGCGGTACGTTCGGCGGCAGCAGGCGGATTGGCCGTGTCTTTGGGCTTGGCGATGGTCGCAATGCTCTCGACGTTGAACTTTTTGTAGTCGGAATAACGCGTCACTTCGTTCACTTTGAAGGCTTTCACTAAAAGGACGCGCACGCCGACGTGAGCTTCTTCGTATGTCGGCAGCCAGACTTCGTTGTTGATGTAGGCTTGTTCGAAAACGAAGCTCGTGCCCTTCTGCAGGTTGGCGATCACACCGCCGCCGAAGCGGAAATCTCCAACAAAATAAGCTTCGAGGCGCGCGACGTCGCGGGCTTTCTCATCGATCCAGACTACGCCGGCGAGCTCGTGCACAACTTTCTCTGCTAATTTGTGCGGCTTGAATTCGGGATTTGGCTCGAAATCAAAGACCAGGACGTCTTGGCCGCGGAAGCGCTCGCGCCGGGGATTCACGAATTGGCAGGCGCGCAGGAAAGTCTCGATGCCCACTTCGTCGTCATCTTTTTTGCCTTCTTCTTTGGCTTTTTCCTCCTTGGCCTCTTTCTTGGCGTCGCGCTTCTCGATATCCTGAATTTCCTTTTGCACTCTTTCGTTTTCCTTCTTTTGCTCTTCTTCGCTGAGCGGCTTGCCGTCCTTCTTTACCAGCGTGGAGACCTCGTGTCCGTTCAAATAGAAAAAGGTGGATTCGCGCATTTCCCGCTTGCTGATTTTTCCGGTTTTGTCGTATTCCGTTTCTTCCTCGCTGCGGGTGCCGGCGTAATTTTCCTTGAGTTTGTCGATCGCTTTCTGGTTTTCGTCGATCTCTTTGAAGAGCGACTTCAAATCAGGTAGTTCGACTTGCGATTTTTTGGGGAAATCGAAGACCCGTTCACCAACCGCGCCGTTTACCTCAGCGCGCGTCACTGCGATGTCGTAGGTTTCTGTCCCGCGGTGCAGCTCAATCTTGTAGGGGATTTTCAGGCCGTTCACGCTGCGATAGTCATCGTAGAGAATTTGCTCGTCGACCCCGCCGACCATGCCCGCCTCTTTCACGATGAGGTGCGTTTGCGCATCGAAGAAGACGTGCCGCTTCACTCCGGTCATAGTGGTGACTTCGATTTCCAGCGCGTCTCTGGCGCGCACCTTGGAGAANCTGGCGAAGCCGAGGCCGATCTTGTTTTTCTTGGCGTCGACGAGGTGCGAATTGTAGTACTGCCCGGCGGCTTCGAGCTGGCTGCCATCCGCGCCGACCAGCGTGCCGAATTCGCCGTTCGCAGTGCGGTGCCAGGCGGATTTGCCATTGTACGCTTCTATCAAACTGGTGTCACCAGCGACCAGTTCAGAGTAATAGCGGTTGGGCAGCCGGGTGTTGAGTGTGTACGTTCCGGCCTTGCCATCGGGCATGTGGAACGTGCCTTCGATCGTGATTGTTCGGGCTCTGGAAAGCGCTTTGGAGCCGCCTGCCGCTTTGATGTACTGTTCGACGATTTTCTGCGGGTCCTGGGCGCGTGCGCTCGCAGCAAAAGTGGTAAGGCAAAACGCGGCAGTCAGGGCGAGCTTGTAGGTGTGCATGGCGCTCAAAGATAAGAACGCAGATTTAGGCGAAAAGTTTCCGCTGATTTGCAAAAGCGAAAAAGCTTATTCGTAGCGTAATGCGACAATGGGCCCGGTGGGCGCCTACTGCGTTTTCGGGCGCTTGAGATATTTTTCGTATAGAGCCTTCTGCTTATTATCGAGCGAGGTTAGCTGGCCTTTAATGAACAGGTAGCGCACCTCGGTGGTGAGCTCGAGGGGATCGCCTTTGGTTACGATGAGATTGGCGATTTTGCCGCTCTCGAGGGTGCCGACTTGATCCGCGAGGCCGAAGATTTGCGCGGGATACAGCGTCACGGCTTTTAAAGCTTCGTCGTAGGGCAGACCGTAGGCAACAGCGTTGGCGGCTTGCTGGCCGAGTCGGCGGGAAAAGGAATTATCGAAGCTGCCGAAAGCAAATTTTACGCCGGCGGCGGCCAGCTCCGCGGGCTGGGTAAGCAAGCGATCGTACGGATCATCTTCTTCGCGGGGCAGCGTCAGTGTGGGACCAAGAATGACCGGGATGCTTTTTGAACGTAGCAGGTCTTTTACTTTGTAAGCTTCAGAGCCGCCAGCAAGAATCATTTTCAGCTTTTGCTTTTCGCAGAACTCCACGGCGTTGCGAATGTCGCGCGCTTTGTCCGCGAAAACCAGCACGGGCAGCTCGCCTCGGATGACAGGCACGAGCGCTTCCAGCTTTAGGTCGCGCTGAAAATCACCGGGACTGCCGTGGCCGAGGGCTTGCGCGTAATGGCGGGCGCCGTCGAGCCAATCGGTGAGCTCGGTCACATGCTTTTCATATTCCTGCTTGGCGTCTGGGAATGACTTTTGTTTTCNGGAGAAAGTGGAAAAATCAAACGTCTGCGTCTCGATCTCCGGCCAGTTGAGCACCATNGCGACGCTCCTCTTGAGGAGCATGTCGCTGATGGTCCAGCCGGACATGTGNATCGCGGACGCCTGACCGCCCAGGATGCCCGNTGGGCCCGCGGAGTCCATGCCTCCGCTCGCCGGCACGGCGAGCACCTCGGTGATGCCCGCGGCGCGCGTAACAGGAATATGTTCGCTCGAGGGCAGGACGGCTTCGGCGGCGACCACGTCGGGATTGAACGCTCCGGTTTCCGCAGAATCGACAGTAGCGTTGACCGCGCCGATTTCGCGCAAACCCATCTGCGTAATGGGATCGAACAGACCGGGATACACCTGCAAACCTTTGCCGTCGATCACCTGCGCGCCCGCGGGGACATCGACCGCGGCTCCGACATTGGCAATTTTGCCGTTCTGAATTACGACCGTTCCGTCCTCAATGGCCGCGCCGGAAAGAGTGAAAATTTTGGCGTGGGTAATGGCGTAGATGGGTGACTTGTCTTGCGCGCTCGTTATTTGAGGGAAGCAAAGGGCGGTTAGGAAGAAAAGGAGATAAAGGAAGCGGCAGTGCGAAATGGGAAGCTTCACCGCGCACCTCCGGAAACAGCGGAGGCTTGCGGCGGTTTCGGTTTTTCTTCCGGCTTCTTCTCTTCCGGCTTCTTTTCTTCTGATTTCTTTTCGCCAGGTTTCTTGCCGGCTTCGCCGGATTCGGGTTTCTTCTCCGCGCTCTTCTTTTCCTTGTCGAGCAGCGCCTTCTTCTCCTTTTCGCGAACGGGGCGGTCGGCGATATCGCGCTGACGATCGAAGTAAACGCGTCCGTCGATCAGCGTTTTCTGCACCACGGCGTAAGCGCTAAGCGGATCGTGATTGTAGATCACCAAATCGGCGTCCTTGCCGGCATCGATGGAGCCGACGCGCTTGTCGATGCCAAGCTGAATCGCAGGATTCAGCGTGACGAGCTTCAGCGCCTCATCATGCGAAAGGCCGCCAAACTTGATGCCCTTCGCGGCTTCCTGATTGAGGTGCGTGGCTTCCTCGGCGTCATCGGAATTCACGGAGACCAGGACGCCGCGGCGGGTCATCAATGCGGCGTTGTACGGAATAGCTTCGTAGGCTTCGACTTTGTAGGCCCACCAATCCGAGAAGGTAGACGCGCCCGCGCCGGCGGCGGCAATCTCGTCGGCGACTTTGTAGCCTTCCAGGACGTGCTGGAACGTGCGCACCTTGAAGCCAAATTCCTTGGCCACGCGCAGCAGCATGAGGATTTCGTCTTCGCGATAGCAGTGCGAATGCACGTAGCGCTTGCCTTCGAGCACCTCGACGAGAGGATCAAGGCGCAGATCGCGGCGCGGCGGCATTAGATTCTTGTCGCCAGCGGAGGCGCGCTTGTTGTAGAAGTCCCAGGCAGCCTTGTAGTCGCGCGCTTCCGTAAACGCGCCGCGAATGGTCTCCTCGACACCCATGCGCGTGGTGGGATAACGCGGGGAGCGTCCGAAGTTGGAACGCTTGGGATTTTCGCCCAGCGCAAACTTGATCCCCGGCAGTGCGCCCTCGAAGGGAAGCTTAGAAGCGGGCTGGCCCCAGCGCAACTTGATGACGATCGTCTGGCCGCCGATGGCGTTGGCGCTGCCGTGCAGGACGTTAGCCACAGTGACGCCGCCGGCGAGGTCGCGGTAAATATCGACGTCATCGGGATTGAGGACGTCGGCGATATTGACGATGGAGGAGACGGAAATGCTGCCTTCATTGACGCTGCCATCCACCGCGATGTGCGAGTGGCAGTCGACAATGCCGGGCATGACGAACTGGCCGGCGGCGTCGATGACCTGCGCATCCTTCGGAGCCTTCACGGACGCGCCGACCTCCGCGATCTTTCCGTCCTTGATCAGGATCGACCCGCGCTCGATCGTGCCGTGGCTGGCAGTCAAGATCGTGGCATTCTGAATCAAAATGACGGGAGAGGCTTCGGCGGCGACGGCGGAAGATTTGCGCGCCGCGGCTAGAAGCGACGCGGGCAACGCGAGCAGCGCGGAGCAGATCATGAGTTTCTTGCAGGTCAGCGTCGCCTTTCTCATCGGGNACCTCCCGCGGCCGTCTCGCGAACGCCGGGCTTGGTGCCCGTAAAGTCGATGTTTAATCCTTGCACGCTGATCGATCCTTTCATGGAAGTGCCGTCAAAGGTGCCGGTGAAGACCACATCGGCAGGCGAGCCCTCGATGGGAAAGTTGATCGTGAAGCTGAACTTATCTGCACTGAGGTAGCCGCTGANGATGTTGGTGTTGCCGTGCGGGCTGGAGATCGTGCCCGAAAGCGAGCCGTCGCTGGCCATTACGAGGTCTAAGGTGGACTCTTCGGCGGCCCCTTGTGGCGTGGTGTAGGAGAGCTTCCATTTGCCGGTGAGGTTGCCCTTGGGAGGATCCTTGGGCTTTTCGGGTTCGCGGATGGTGAACTTGCGGCCGTCGACGAATACGAACTTGATTTTTGTTTTTTCTTCGAAAATGTCGCCATCGGTAACAATCAGGTTGGCGATTTTTCCATTTTCAATGGAGCCAAGCCGGTCCGCGACGCCAAAAATCTCAGCGGGCGTCAGAGTGAAGGCGCGAATCGCCGCGTCCGGCGAAAGGCCAGCGTCGATGGATTTTTTCGCGGCCTTCAGCATATCTTTGGGCGCGGTGATCGCGCCGGAATAGAAGGCGAACTTTACTCCCGCTTTGGCGAGCGCAGCCGGAGAGGAAGGCGCGCGGTCGCGGAAGCGCAGAGTCTTGAGAGACGGAATGTCGTCGGGGTCGGCATCCTTGTCTACCTCAGGCCACTTTAAGTCGACAAGCACGGGCAGTTTCTTGGCGGCGATTTCGCTGGCCACTTCGTAGCTCATCTGGCCGCCGTATAGCACTCCGTTTACGTGCCAGCGATCGGCAAGCTCGAGGGCGCGCCGAATCTGCGTGGCGTTGTTCGCGGGGATGAGCACCAGCGCGTGGTCTTCCAGCGCATCGGCAAGGGCTTGCTCCGTCCGGTCGAAGCGCGGCCGCGCTACGCCGCGGGGATTCTTTTCGTAGATGGACTGGGCCTTGGTGCTCCAATCGGTGTCCAGCCACACCTGGCGTACGTAGGCGAGTGAGCCCATCAGCGAGCCAGGGAAGCTGGAAAAGTTGCCGGCCGGCTGCAACGAAATAGGAACGGCGACGGGCGTTCTCACCACCATGTCGCCATTGCGCTCCCCGGCAAGATTCAGCACTGCTGCCTGCCCGGGAAACATCCCGCCCTTCGGCGCCGAAATCACGGTGGTGAATCCAGCAGAGCGCCAGGATTCGACGCGCTTGTCGCTCAGGCTGGCCTCATCCGCCGCGCTGCGCCAGGGCGTAGCTCCCGGCCGGTCTTCCGGACCGCGCGAAGCAGGCGGCTGCGGGTGCGAACTACCTTCGCCGCCCGAGGGCGCGGGAGCCACGGGAATGCCGACGTCGCTGAAAGAATCGATGAAGCCGGGATAGACGATAAGCCCCTTGCCTTCGATGACCCAAGCCTCGTCCGGAATGGCAGCGTCTTTGGCGACGGCTTTGATAACGCCATGCGACATGATGACCGTGGCGTTTTCCACGCGGGGGCCGGAGACGGGAACCACCGTGACTCCACGAATGGCGAAGTATTCCGGCTCACCGCCCTGCGCGGCGGCGGGCGCCGACCCGAATAAAGCAGCGCTCACTGCCGCGACTAGCCCCAGCGCAAACCTCAAGCTCTGCAAACCAGAACCCATTCGCCACTCCTTAGATTTTGGATAGCGCGGAAGACGCGATCCACCCACCAATGCTTCGTAGACGCACGAGGCTAGTGAGAAGTTACGGCAGAGTCAAGAAGATAGGGCGTCGTGGAAATAGGCGCTGGGGCGGTTCTTCTCGCTGCATAGAATTTAGAAACGCGAGGTAACAAAATGGAGGGGACTTTCGTCTCTTCTATTGTTATCCCATAGGGCTACTAGCCTGTGATATGGTTATCCCATAGGAGCGTTGTGGGGTTTCCACTCGATTCGGCAGGAGAGCTTCATGAGATGGTTGCGCGCATGGTTCATACGCCTAAGTGGAGTGCTGCGTGGGGGTTCGTCGGATCGCGAGATTGCCGATGAGCTCGAAAGCCATTTGCAGATGCACATCGAAGACAATCTGCGGCGCGGGATGAGTGCGCAGGACGCACGCAGGGAGGCGCTGATGAAACTTGGCGGTGTGGCGCAAACGCAAGAAAGTTATCGCGAACGGCAAAGCGTGCCGCTCATCGAGACCATCTTGCAGGATTTGCGCTTCGCCGCGCGCATGTTGCATAAGAATCCAGGATTCGCCACCGTCGCTATGGTTACCCTCGCCCTCGGCATCGGCGCTTCAACTTCCATCTTCTCGGTTATAGACGCCGTGCTGCTGCGCCCTCTCCCCTATCGGAATCCTGAGCAAATCGTTCGCGTCTGGGAGCAGGCGCCCGACGGTCACCGGATGAACTTGGCGAACGCCAATTTCGACGATTTTCTGACGCAGAACAACACGTTCGGGACTATGGCGGTATATGGCTATGGGCTGTCATCCATTTCCGGCGGCAGTGAGCCTGTNCGTGTGAATATCGCCGTAGTCTCCAGCGACTTCTTTAAAGCCCTCGGCGTCGAACCTTTTCGCGGCCGCCCTTTTGCGCCGGAAGAGCAGCGCTTGCACGGTGCGCCGGCAATGATCGTCAGTTATGGCTACTGGCAGCGGTATCTCGGCGGCGCGGCGGATCTCTCGAAGTTCCACTTGGCCATGGAGGGAGGGGTCTATCCAGTTATCGGCGCGATGCCGGCGGGATTTGATTTTCCGCCTGGCGTCGCCGCATGGATTCCGCGCGAACTTGAGCCGGAAACTCCCGGCCGCACAGCGCACAATTGGCGAGGTCTCGGCCGCCTGCGCGACGGAATCACCGTGCCCCAGGCGCGGGCGAATCTCAGCGCGATTGCTCACCGCATACGAGATGAGTACGGAGAAAAGGTTGACCTGAGCGACGCTGCGGTTCTGCCCCTCGCCGACGCAATGGTCGGAGATGTGCGCACCGCTCTTCTGAACGTTCTGGTCGCCGTCGGCCTCTTGCTGATGGTGGCCTGCGCCAATGTCGCTGGATTGCTATTGGCGCGCACTTCCTCCCGCCGCAAGGAATTGGCTGTGCGCGCGGCGCTCGGAGCGGGCCGCGGCCGTCTCATTCGGCAGTTCCTCGCTGAATCCTTTATGCTTTCTCTCGCCGGGGGTGTGCTGGGCATTTTGCTTGCGTTTTGGTCAGCGAAAATACTTTCCACAATTCTTCCGGGGAACCTGCCGCGGCAGCAAGGCATCTCTATCAACACATCGGTTCTTCTGTTCGCGTTGGCCGCCATTGTGGCGGTTGCCGTTTCACTCGGTTTTTTTGCCGCTTGGCGCGCCGGTACCGGAGATCTCCTGGAAGCATTAAGCGCAGGCTCTCGCACTTACAGCGGCGGGGGCGCAAGCCACCGGATGCGNGGCTTCTTGGTGGTTGGCGAAATTGCCATCACTCTTGTGATTTTGGTCGGGGCAGGCCTCCTCGGCCGCAGCTTTTTGCGGCTCATTTCCACGAGTCCCGGCTTTCGCCAGGAAAACCTGATTACCATGGAGTTTTCGCCTCCAACTCTGGCATGGGAAGAAGCGATCACCTCGCCAGCGGTCGCTCGGCAAATCCATCTGATGGACGATATTTTGGCCCGTCTTAGCACGATTCCCGGCGCGGAAACCGTGGGTTTGGCTGGCGCCCTTCCGGTCGCGGCTGGCGACGACCTCCCTGACGGCGGATTTCTAATACTCAATGGCCAAAAGCCGCCGGCCAATTTCGATGAATGGGCTCGCTTTGCTCAAAATCCCTCCCAAGTCGGACACGCCTTGTATTGCGTCGCAGGCGAAGGGTACTTCCGCACCCTGGGCATTCCGCTCATCCGTGGACGTATGTTTGGCGACCAGGACGACCTCAATTCCCCAAATGTAGCGGTAATAAGCGAATCCTTGGCTCGCGAGCGCTGGCCGAATCAGGATCCCATCGGCCAAATAATCAATTTCGGAAATATGGACGGCAACTTGAAATCGCTCACTATCGTTGGCATCGCTGGCGATGTTCGCGCGGCAGGCCTCGACCGTCCGCCGAGTCCCATCATTTACGTCGATTACCGGCAGCGGGGAATGCACGCCAATTCGTCGCCCACCATCGTGATGCGCAGCGCCGCACCGGAGGGAGTAATTGTTGCTGCCGCGCGCGGCATCTTCCACGATCTCGCTCCTGATGTCCCCGTCAAATTCTCCACCTTCGCCGATGAAATAGGCGGCTGGCTCTCGGACCGCCGTTTCCTGCTTCTTCTGGTGGGACTGTTCGCCGCCGCTGCTCTGGCTCTGGCAGCGGTTGGAATCTATGGAGTCGTGGCCTTTTCGGTCACTCGCCGCACGCAGGAGATCGGCATTCGCATGTCCCTGGGTGCTCGGCGTGGCAACATTTTGCGTTTAGTGCTAGGCGAAGGCGCTCGTATGGCGGCTCTCGGCGTGGTGATCGGCATTGCTGGATCGCTGGCCATCACGCGCCTGATGTCTACTCTTCTTTTTGGCATTAGCGCCACTGACCCGTTGACATTTCTCGGGGTCGCCGTTCTGCTCTCTGTCGTCGCGCTTTTCGCATCGTACATTCCGGCGCGTCGCGCAATGCGCGTGGATCCTACCGTGGCGCTACGCTACGAATAACGCTCGTCTTTGCGCCATAGATACTAATTACAGGGATTACTTGGCGTCCTTGCCTTGAATGGAGAGGAGTTCGACCTCAAAGATCAGCGTGGCGTTCGGACCGATCTGCCCGCCGAAGCCACCTTCGCCATAAGCCAAGTCCGCCGGCACGAAGAGCTGCCACTTTGATCCCACGGGCATGAGCTGCAGCGCCTCCGTCCAGCCCTTGATCACTTTGGTGACCGGGAAAGTAGCCGGCTGGCCACGCTTGTAGGAACTGTCGAACTCCGTGTTGTCCAAGAGCGTGCCGCGNTAATTGCAAACGACGGTGTCTGTCGGCGCCGGCTTGGGTCCGGTGCCCTCCTGCAGAACCTTGTATTGCAAACCGCTGGGTAGGACCACGACGCCGTCTTTGGTTTTGTTGGCTTCAAGGAATGCGAGACCTTGCTTCTTGTTAGCCTCCCCCGCTTGCTGAACCACCTCTTGCTGCTTCTTGCGCAAATCGCTTTGCAGTTGGGTAAGGACGACGCGCGCTTCGTCTTCCGTTAGAAGCGTTTTGCCGTTAGAAAAAGAATCTCTCAAGCCCCGCGCGAGGATCGCCGGGTCGATGTCGATCGACTGTTTACGCAGTCCCGTGCCGAAATTCATACCCATCGCATAGCTGGCTTTTTCTTTTTGCGTCTTCAGCGTGAGAGGCGCCGCTTTGGCTGCCGGGGCGCGCTTGGTGGTGGTGCCTTGCGGAGATTTTGGGGGAGCAGCCGGTTGCGTTTTAGCAGGCGGCGTCTGCTGCGCAATGCTGTTAGGGAGCAAGCTCGCCGCCGCGAGAAAAATTAGGGTGATACGCAGTGCTTTTTGCATACAAGCATTGTGGCATGGACACAACGCTTGGCAAAACCGGCACAGCGCGCCAATTGCTCAGGGCTTTTTCTTTTTGAAAAGGCCGCCGAGCGCGTCGACTGGATTGTTAGGAGTTTGCTGTTGTTGCTGAGGCGAAGCCTTTGCCTGTGAGCCGCCGCCGAAGCAGCCTAATTGAGACTTCAGCATGCCCGCCGCAACGCCACCGACGTCGGGTACAAATGTTGGGTTTTTGGTTGTCCCTTTGATTTGGAACGGGAGCGTCGGGCCACTTCCGCCACTCGCATTCTTACAATTGCCGAGCAGACCTCCCGCCGCGCCTGCTGTTCCCCCCGCACCGCCGGTCACTTTTCCGAGCAGGCCGCCAACAGCATTCGAGGCTGCCCCGGTTGCTGCACTACCCGCAGCACCCGCCGCGCCGCCGACGGCATTCTTTAGTGTTGCGGCCATTTTGAAATCCAAATTATTCTTGGCGTCGATCGTTCCATTTCCCACCAGCGTGCCAAGCGTGGGGACCACAGCTTGAAAATTCTGCGCTTGAATTCCAGTCGGCGCCATATGCAGATCGGTGGTCATTTTTTCAATGTCCAGATCTTTACCGGTATTTATCCCAACCAGCTTAGAAACAGCCGCGAGTTTTGAGCCGAGGTCGAAGCCTGCGAGTTTTGCGTTGAACATGCCGACGTTTCCGCTGGTCACAAGCTTGTTCGTGGCGCCGCTCAGCTCCAGGTTGGTATTGAGCGTGCCGGCCTGCAGCGACGCGCCGCTGGGCATGTGAATTCCCAGTGCCGGAAGAAACGCTTCCAGGTCTTTCGCGGGCATGTTTTGCCCTTCGACCTTGATGTGCAGGATGGCGGCATCAGAATCGGCGGGAACTTCATATGTTCCGCTGAGGTGCGCGACCGCATTTCCGATTTTTAGCGTCGAAGGCTCGAGGACACCATGGTTCTTGCGCAGATCATATTTCGTCTGGAAGTCCACGACCACCGGAACGGCAGCCGGCGAGCCACCGGCAACGAGCAACGCCTTGGAGAGTTTGGCGCTGCCGCTCACATGCGCTTCGCCATTTTGTGAGGCGATGGTGGCGTTCAGATCGAGCAGCCCGCCGAGCCCTAGGGAGGGATCGAGTAGGCCAGTGGTGGCGAGATTCAGATTGTTCACGGTCAGCTTGGCATCCACTGGCGTGAGCGCGGTGTTCTCCTGGTCGAGGGGCCCGACCGTGCCGTCGAGCTTGAGATCGCCGCCGCCCGGAAGATTGGCGGTGAGTGTCACTGGGAATTTGGTAGTGAGCGAAACATTGGAAGCGGTCAGGTTCACTTTGTCGTACGTGCTGCGTTTCTGCGAGTTGGTCGAACCGATGATAACGCGCCCGTTGCGGAGCTCCAGTTTCTCAACCGAAAACTCGTTGGCATTTGCAGCGGACTTTTGTGTCTCTTGCGGTGGAGGCGCCGCCTGTTTCCCCTGCGACTTTGAGGCCGAGGCCCCGAAGGAGGAGTAGTTCCATTCGCCGCCAGGACCGCGCAGCAGCGTGACCTCGGGGCTGTCGATAACGATCCTGGTAATGTTGAGATCTTTGTGCAAGATCAGCGGCATCAGCTCTACGCCAACCTTGATGGACTTCGCCGTGAGGAATGGAGACTTGCTGAACTTCGGATCGTCCGCGATCGCCAAATTATCTGCCGCTAACGAGCCGCTGAAGAGCGAAAGGCTCAAGTTGCCGACCTCAACCTTGCGACCCAGTGCCGCGGAGGCTTTTTCTTCGATCGTCGGCCGGAACTGATTCACAGGGATAAGGAAAGGCGCGACTAACACGAGAACGATCAGGACGGCAACGATCACGAGTATGACGCGAAATGTGCGGCGCATGAACAACCTCCGGCTCGGCAGGGACGGGAACGTGAACGCGAACGCGAACGCGAACGCGTTGTGGCGAAGGNGATAGTAGCACACGCCACTTGGATACCTCCTACCAGAGAAACCCGATGCAAGGCGCGTGGCAACAGCACGTTGGCGGCGGATCCGCGAGCCTAGCCGCGCCGCGCGTACATGGATTCCTGTACCGAAATAGTTTGAAGCGCGTTGGATAACCGAGTAACGCAAGCGCACCCGTATTAGGCCGATTTGATTCAAACGCGCGCTGCCAAGGCAAAAGGACGGACCACTGGGATGTTTGGGAGTAAGTTGTCGGAACTCGGCTGGTCGCACCGGGGCCGCCTCTAGCGGCAAATTCGTTGTGTCGAGGACCGGAGAAGCGTACGATGCACGAGCCGGATGTCCAAGTCGGAAATTCCGGTCCCCCCCTAGATGAGGAGAAATCGAATATGAAAATACTCCGGGCGTGTACGATCCTTCTTGCTGCCGCGGTGATCTCGATGGGAGTCAGCTCGCTGGCCGCGCCCTGCCTCGCCCAAGACGCAAACACGGGCGTCGCCGTGTCGTTCGCTGACACAAAACAAGTTCTCGGACTCGAGGGTTTGAAGCACAACGTCACCGGAACTCTCTTCGCCTCAAATGGGTCTCTGGTGTTCACGAAGGGGAAGAAAAAAGTAGTTGTGCCGGCCGCCTCGATCCAGGAAGTGCTAACAGGCCAAGACACAGAACGCGCCATTGGAGGAACAGTTGGCACGCTCACGATGTTCGCGCCGTACGGAGGCGGAAGGTTCCTAAGCCTGTTCCGAACCAAGATTGACACTCTCTCGATCGAGTATCTCGATCCATCCGGCGGCATCCACGGAGCGATCTTCACACTGGCGCGAGGTAATGCGCTCAGTGCAAAGAAGGCCCTACTTAGCCAGGGTGCAAGAACGAGCGCTCCCGTTGAAGTGGAAGCGCAGGCGCAGGCAAAGCCAAAGGAGAAAAAACAATGAAGTTTACCCACTATTTGAGCGCCCTGGTGCCACTTGCCCTGGTGTTACTCTTCACGGGGAACACGGCATTGGCGCAAGACAAGGCGCGGACAAAGATTCCAGCGTCGTCGATCCAGATTCTGGCGGTGCAGTCCAATGAAGTGAACCTTCCCATTGAATTTCAACTGGCGCTCTACGAGAACCTGATCGAGCAGATGCAGAAGGCGAACAAGTTCCAACACGTGTACCGCGACGGCGACACGGCTGCTGCCAACGCCACCGACCTCGTGATCCTTCACAGTAACGTGTACGGGTTCACGAAAGGCAGCGAAGGGAAACGACAGGTGACCACAGTGACCGGCGCCACTCAGATCAAGGTGCACTGCCTGTTTACGGACAAGGCCGGCAAATCCGAGCTCGCTCAAGACGTCACGGGCAACGTGCGGTTTATCGGCGGCAATCTGAGAGCCACGTTCGACCTCGCGAAGAAAGTGGCGCAAATCGCCGTCACAAACTTCCAATAGGTGCGGTGTTGAACCGACCTGTACGAAGTCTCTTCGCCACCCGGCTCTAAAGTCCAGCCGCCGCGGATTTCGCTTCCACCGAGATGGGCGGTACGGAGGCGGGAAGACGCGCGGTTATGAGCGTGCCTTTGCCTTCGCCGCTCGAATGAATCTCCAGCGTTCCGCCTAGCTGGCGCAAGCGCTCTCGCATTCCCCGGATGCCCACGCCGGGAGTACCGCTTGGCGAAGAAATAATTTCGGCGCGCTTCTGCAACGGAATGCCTTTGCCCTTGTCTTCCACTTCAACGAGGACGTGACNGTCGGAATGCTCGATGAGTATTCTGGCCACGGAACTTCCGGAATGCCGATGGATGTTGGTCAGGCACTCTTGCACGACGCGAAAGATGGCTGTTTCCAGGTCGCGGGACAAGCGGCCAAAATTCTCTGGAATTTGTAGATCGACATTGATCTTGCTGCGTTCGGAAAATCCTTTTGTGTACCAGGTGAGGGCCGAGGAAAGGCCCGCCTCGTCAAGCAGTGGCGGATGCAACAGGTATGAAATGGTGCGGATGTCGGTGCTCATGTCGTTGACTAACGCGGTGCTGTC
>JGI25614J43888_10000278_pt1 | contig 14105 bp, 9 predicted proteins | sample GraSoi_2013_60cm_FD_43888 | JGI IMG/M metagenome (IMG submission 43888) | reverse complement strand
CGCCCGTCCTTTACCTCGAGGGAGGACTCATCGACCGCCTGGCAGGTACCAGGCTCCCGGGCGCCTGTGCCAATCCTTTAGAGATCAAGACGAAGGCGCGGCGGCTTATTGAGGGAGACCGGGCGCTGGCGGAGACGATTCGATCCAACCAGGCGCGTGTGCTTGAAACGTTCGCGCCTGAAGTGGTGCGACGTCAGTGGGCGACGGCGCTGTTCGGCGGGGCTCAATCTTCATAGCCCGTTTGCGGTTCACGGTACGCGGTTCACCGTTCGCGGTTCGCGGCTCGCCGGGCGTAGTCAGAACATCGATAACACACCGCTTACGTTACTCCTTGACTTCAGGATCGGACGACGCGAAATCTTCGCCTTTGTGGAGGGGCGGACCGACAGGACGGAAAAAGCGGTAAACGTCGTAGCAGCTCGCACCGAGAAGCCAGAGAGAACGCTCGAGGCGATGCGCGCGGAATACGCTGATCTCAGAAGGTTACTCCTGACGGAAACGATAGACAACGCGCTGCTGTCAGAACGCCTCGCGAAGCTCGAAAAGGAGCTGGCAAACGCCTCGCTTCGCTGGAAAATCCGGCTCGCGTCGCTCCGTCTTCGTGAAGCAGGCAACCGCTTGACCGGGGGTGGAGTCCGTGCGCTGGCCAAGCGGATTCTTTCGGCGTTCCTTCGCCGTGCGGCGCGCCATACAGGGCTGATCGCCCTCGGCCGTGCTCTGCTGAAGCCTTATCCGTCGCTGGCAAATAAGCTTCAAGAGCTCGCGACATCACCCGACCCTGATTCTTCCGGGCCCGGCCGTTTACCGGCCGAATCACTCCCTTCTGAGAACAGTGCGGGCGCGCTCCCTCTCTCGGCCTCGGCAAGATCGATTTACCTGAAACTCCAGGCTGCCAGATCGGACAGCTCTGCCCGGAACCGCGGCCGATGAAAATCGTGCTGGATCTTCAAGGCGCACAGAGCGACAGCCGGTTTCGCGGTATAGGCCGTTACTCGCTGGCCCTGGCCCAGGCACTTGCTCGCGGGGCGGGCCAACACGAACTATGGCTTGCGTTGAGCGGGCGGTTCCCCGATTCGATCGAACCGTTGCGCGTTGCCTTCGCCGGCCTGATCCCCCCCGAGCACATCCGCGTGTTCGAACTCCCGGGGCCGGTTGCCGAATTCGAGCCGGCCAACGCTTGGCGCATGCAGGCAGCGGAATTGCTCCGCGAGAAATTCCTGGCTGATCTCCGGCCCGATATCGTCCAGGTGTCAACTTTGTTCGAGGGGTTCGGCAACGAAGTTGTCGCATCGGTCGGTCGGCTCGATCCAACGGTCCCGACGGCCGTTACGCTGTATGATCTGATTCCTCTTTTGCGTCCGCAAAGTTACCTCGTCGATCCGACGAGGGAGCGATGTTACCTGCGCAGGGCGCAATCTCTGAAACGCGCGGATCTGCTTCTCGCTATTTCCGAGTCGTCGCGGCGGGAAGCGTTGGAGGTGCTGGGGATCTCCCCTGAGCGGGTTGTCACTATTGGGGCCGGTCTTCCGCCCGGCTTCCAGCCGGCAGAAATTTCGCCGGCGGCGCAGAGTGCGCTGATGAAACGCTGCGGCCTGCAGCGACCGTTCGTGCTTTACACCGGCGGCAGCGAACCCCGCAAAAACCTGGAAGGATTGCTCGCGGCGTTCGGTATGCTGCCGAGAGATTTGCGAGCGACCTATCAGCTCGCAGTGACAGGTAAGTTCGAGGAAGGGCAACGCCTGCGGCTCCTCACGCTCGCCCATGAACGCGGACTGGTTAATGGCGAGGTTGTCTGTCTCGGCTATGTCTCGGATGAAGATCTTCGGCTGCTCTACAGTTCGTGCGCTCTGTTTGTGTTCCCTTCATTGCATGAAGGTTTCGGTCTGCCGGTGCTGGAAGCAATGGCTTGCGGCGCACCGGTTATCGGCGCGAACTGCACGAGCATTCCCGAAATCATCGATCGCGAGGATGCGCTCTTCGACCCGGAACTGCCGGGCGACATATCGACTCGGATCAAGGAAGTCCTCTCAAACGATGAATTGCGCCGGAGCCTGAAGAAATGGGGCCGGGAAAGAGCCGCAAAGTTCACTTGGGAAGCCAGCGCACGCGAGGCTTTGGAGGCTTTTGAAACGCTGCACGCGCAGCGCAAAGCTACACCTCCCATAACGTCATACCCTGGGGCCCGGTTCCGCCCGCTGCTCGCCGTCGTGGCTCCATTACCGCCGGAGCAAAGCGGAGTGCCGGGTTACCCGTCGCAGCTTCTGGCATATCTCGCTCGGTATTATGAAATCACCTGCATTATCGACCAGCCGGAGGCGCCAGATCCCTGGATCACGGCGGAATTTCCAATCCGGGACGTACGCTGGTTCGAGGTGAATGCCGGGCTCTTTGATCGCATCCTGTACACGGTCGGCAATTCGCCGGCCCACAGCCATGTGTTCGGACTCCTGGACCGGCACCCGGGCGTTGTGCTACTGGTGGATTTCCAGCTCGGCAGTCTCTTCCAATGGATGGAAGATTCCGGCTATGCACCCGGCAGCTTCACCAGGGCGCTCTACGAGTCGCACGGGTTTTCGGCGCTGCAGAAAGACAAGGTTACCGGGCGCGAAGTTTCGATCGACACCTACCCGTGCAACGCCGGAGTTTTACGATCGAGTATCGGTCTGATCGTGCACCGCGACGAGGCGATCGAACAGATCCGCGTGTGGTATGGCGATACGAGGTCAGCGCTCATAAGGCGACTTCCGCTCCCCGCCCGGTTGCCCAACGTCTTGGAGGGCAAACCCGCTCATAGCCACTCGGAGCCGGCAATCAGTCCCGCTCGTGGCCAGGCTGCAGAGGAAAGGCATATAGATTATCCGGAACAGGTCGCGGCGCTTTACCGGGAAACCCTGGAAGAGTTCTATGCGGCCAGTACGCGTGCGCGTGAACAGAATCTAGTGGCGAGCATCATTCGCATACCCACGGACCGGGATCCTGCCGACGCGGATCTCCTGGCTGTCGCACAGGCGATGGCCCTTAACCGTGAACCATTCGGATTGCCGCAGTTGCTGATCGACGTCACGATTCTCGCGAAGTCCGACGCGCGCACCGGCATCCAGCGGGTCACGCGCGCCATCCTGATGGCGCTCATGGCGGATCCACCCCCCCGTTATCGGATCGAGCCGGTCCGTGCCGTCGCGGGCGGTTACCTCTACGCGCGCCGTTTCACTTCCATATGCCTTGGGTTGGCCGAAGATCACCTGGCGGATGATCCGGTAGAACCGGGACTCGGAGATATCTTTCTCGGCCTGGATTGGGGAGCGGATGTTGTCCCCCCGATGAAACCCTGGTTCCAGGCCCGCCGGCGTCACGGAATGCAGATCGTTTTCCTCGCGTACGACCTGTTGCCCGTGCTAAGGCCGGAATTCTTCCCCCCGGTAATGTCTGCGGTCGCTAATGAATGGATCAAGACCGTAGCCGAGGTCGCCGACGGGGTGGTTTGCATCTCGCGCACTGTCGCTGATGAATTCTGCGAATGGCTCGGCAAGGAAGAGCCGCGGCTGCTGCAGCCTCTGTCGGTCGGTTTCTTTCATGTGGGCGCAGATTTGGATGCCAGTCTGCCAACCCTGGGACTTTCAACTAAGGCATTCGCGATAATAGCAAATATCCGGAGCCGTCCCAGCTTCCTGATGGTCGGGACTGTGGAACCGCGAAAGGGTCATCGGCAGGCGCTTGACGCGATGGAACTGCTCTGGGGCGAAGGCTTGGACCTGAATCTGGTCTTCATCGGCAAACAGGGCTCGATGACGGATCACCTTGAAGGACGGATCCGGCAGCATCCGGAGTATGAGCGTCGGCTATTCTGGCTGGAGAGTATCAGCGACGAGATGCTCAAGCAGGTCTACCGTGCCAGTCACGCCCTTCTGGTCCCCTCGGAAGGCGAAGGGTGCGGCCTGCCTCTGATCGAAGCGGCGCAGTCTGGCTTGTCGATCATCGCGCGCGATATTCCGGTGTTCCGCGAGGTCGCGGGCGATCATGCGTTTTATTTCCGCGGGAAAGACCCCCAATCGCTGGCGCATGCTCTCCGGGCCTGGATGTCGCTCGGTGGCGCCGTCCCGAGTTCCGCCGCCATACCGCGGTTGACCTGGCAACAGAGCACTCGCCAACTTCTCGATATCATTCTGGGAAAACACTGGTATCGTTCATGGCCGGAAACGAAAACCCGAAGTCACGGCAGCTCGAGCCAGGTTGCGCTTGGCATCAATTCGTCAGCTCCCGGCCCTTGTTCTATGGCGAACCACCAAACGAACTGAGTTTTTAGAAGCGTTGAGCGCTGAAAGCGCGCGCCAGAAAAAGCGCCATTTCTCAAGGCCTTAGCAATTCGGGTTTGACTCTGAATTGACTTTGCCAAATTGGTTGTCCCGGACGAAGATCATGTTCGCGATCTTTCCACGAAAAAGCGGGTCCGCGAAACCCCCTCGAATTGAGCGGCTCGCGTCACTGAACCCTTTGGCACAAGCGGCTTCAAATCCGCGGTATAAACCTAGCGAATTCACGTTCGTTCTTCTTTAGTTTAATTTAATTTTTTCCATGCGGGCGGTAACCCGGCCTCAATGAGCGGCGGATCTGGCCGCATCGAACTGCTGCTCAACAGAAGCGGCCCGCGCCGTCGACCGTACCTTCGAATCCCTATCAGCGCGCTGGTCGGCTAACGGGGCGTTCCCGGTAGGGCAACCCCAAAATCCAGCTTGAACCAGTCGGCGACAGAAATCGAATTCTTCCTGTTCCGGACTACAATCTGTATAGCCGTTAGCGGCTGCCCACGCTTCCCTCGAGACCAAGGCTATGAAATCAGTGGACTTTCCGTGGATAAGGCTCTGCGGATCGAAAGGACTATTTGCGACTGATTGAGAAGGATTGGCGAGCTGCCGAATCTGGGAATAGGCAAAGGCAGCGCCGGTGTTAAGGACAGCCGACAGACAGATGGCGCCGCATTCTGGCAGAAGCCTCTTATCAAGGTCTAACGAGAGTACCCAAGGTGTGTCGGCTGCGTCGATACCGGCATTTCGCGCGAGACCCAAACCTGCGCCCGCCCTGTTGCTTAGCACGATGATACGGTTGAAACGCTCCGAATGGCAGCGCGCCCATTCGGCCGCTACTGAAAGCGATGAATCGGTCGATCCGTCGTCTACGACAATCAGGTCAAGTACCTGCAAGGTCTGTGTGCGTACTGACTCAAGCGCCTCTTCTACATCCTGGGCAGAACTATGCAACGGTACTACGACCGCTACTTCAGCGTCGCCGAATTGGTCCCATTCAAACACGATTTTGGTTTCCGGGATGGGAACGGCCGACGGCTTGAAAACCTGTTGCCGCCAACCTTCCAGCGCGAAAGCACGGGCTGCTGATTGGCCGTCTCCACGCAGCTGCGGGATAGCGGAAAGCATGGCATCCGTGCGCCGAAGCGGGCCGTACCGCCATAGCACGTCATTATGTGCGGCGCGGGCGATACGTCGGCGGAGGATAGAATCGTCAACCAACTGCAGCAACGCAGTATGCCACTCGTCAGGACTCTTCGCCAGAAACCCGGTCTCTCCATCTCGGATTGCGCGCCGGAAGGGGCCGGTTGGTGAAGCAACGGTAGGCACATCTACCAATGCAGCCTCGAAAAACTTGAGTTCGCTTTTTGCTTCGCAAAATGGATTCCCGACTTCCAGAGGTGCGATATTTACATCGAAGCGCGCGATTTTTTCCGGGAGCTGCGACAGCGGAACGATGTCATGCCACTCTATCTGATCTTCGATGCCGTGAAAGGCCTCAAATTCCTCAACGTCGAGAGTAGGCGCGGCGCTGTTCTCTGCGCCTCGAAATCGAAACAGGACAAGCCGGGCGTGGGGTCGATCCCGCAGCACTCGCCCCACGGCTTTCGCGGCTACGGCAAAATCACGCTGATGAGTGCTTGACCCCGCGGCATAACCAATTCGTACCAACCCATCCGACTTCTCCAAGCGGCGACGACGGACGGCGCGGCGCGAAATCTGGTAAGTCGTGCGATTAAAGCCGTTGGGCAGAACTATTACCGAATGAACGAAACGACGAACGTTCATCGCTAGTTCGTCCGTTGGAACCGTGCAACAATCCGCTGCCAGCATCGTCGTGCGGAAGCGGGCACAATGTTCTTGCCACTGATGCTCAGTCAGACCACTGGCACGGATACCGGCAATAAACCGTGTCCGAAGCAGATCCGGGTCGACCAAAAGATCGTCAATGTCAAACACCACCCTGGCTCCGGCATTGCGAGCTGTATTTACTGCGTATGCGATTCGTTCGTCCCAAGCCACGCGCCAGATTATGAGAATATTGGCAGCCGCGATTTCCTTTGAATGCTCCGGCACCTGATCCAACGGTATCCAGGAGGCGTGCGCTCCTGCGGCTTTGGCGGCTTCCACATAGCGTACGACCCGATAGACGTTGCCCGGTGTATCCGGCTCACCCGAGATATATAATAGGCGAATTCCCGGCGGTCCCGCAGGCGTTGCAAACTCGGCTTTCACCCGGCCCGTTTTGGCTTCAGCCTGAGAAGCTTTCATCATTGCCTTTACCGCCTCAGCCCGCGCCTGGTCGGTGTGAACCAAAGCCGCCGCCGCTCTTGTCATCGCACTTGCTGCCTCGGCTCGCGCCAAGCTGGTACGCTGGGCGGCTCGCGCCCTCAATTGCTGTTCCGCCGCGCTACGGCGAGCCGCTTCGGCTTCCAACGATGAGATGCGTGCGTCACTAAGTTTCAGTTGCTCTTCCGTGCCATTCCAACGGGCGACTTCGGCTTGCAATCGAGCCCTTTCGGCTTCCAACGACAAGATGCGGGCATTGCACACTTCAACATCTGCTTGCAAATGCTCACTTCGGTAGAACAGGCTGCAGCATTCTCCCAAGAAAGAGAATCGCTGTCGTACGGCGTGGACCTGTGCCGACTCACGGAGGGCGCAAAGCGCTGCGATCTCCGCCGGGATGCACTGCCCTATTGCCAGCACACCAAGACCATGACCATGCAGGAATTCGAAGGAGGGAAATTGCGTGCGCAACTCTTCCCAGAAACGCCAGACGCCGAAATCACGCTCTCTTACATTTGTATCATGAAGTAAGACAACCGCACTTTCGGACAACTTCGGTCGCCAATGCTCGAAGTCCTGTCGGACAGCCTCATAAGTGTGAAGACCGTCGATATGCAGCAGATCGACGGAGGACTCGGAGAAATAGGGCAGCGCTTCGTCGAAAGTGCACCGGAGGAGTTCAGAGAAGGCGCCGTACCGCTCGTCATGAAAGCGCTGCAGGTTGAGATACACCTCTTCGCCGTAAGATCCTGTTTGATCGTCGCCTTTCCAGGTATCCACTGCGTAGCAGCGCGTATCCAACCCGTCGTGCGACACCGCTTCGCAAAAGGCAGAATAGGACACGCCGGTATGGGTGCCGAGTTCAACGAGCGTATGCGGCTTGCGGGCTCTGACGATCCAGTGGGCAAACGGGACGTGGCCGTACCAGGCACTGAGTGCTCCGGTACGGCCCGCACGCCAGAATAGCGGATCCAAGTCAGGCGTCCACAGGTAACGCAGCAATTCGGTATCCGCGGAATCGATGGCAAGTGTGCTCATTTAGCTGTCGTTCAGGTAAAGGTGTTATCCAGCGGACAAGGACGCATGCTTGAAAAGTTGTTTTTCGACGCCCCAAATTTGCTCGAAGAAATGCCGCCATGGTTTTTCGCGGCGCGGAGCGGTTGGTGCTTCAAAATAATCCCAGGCAAAAAGCAGGTTTGGATTGTGGAATGGATCCGCTGATTCTAAAAGGGATCCCCAGGTATTGCGCAATTGCTGCCGTTCTCGCAGGAACCGTGCGCTCTTAACCGGATCGGCGTCTTCTCGGCCACGCGACACTGACTCCAAATGAAACAGTTCCGCAAACGGAGTCCAAATGACGCGATAGCCATAGTCTCCAGCTCGCAAACACAAATCGATATCATTAAAAGCCACCTGGAAATTGACTTCATCGAGCCCACCTACCTCGAAAAACACCTCGCGGCGAATCGCAGCGCACGCCCCGGTGACTGCCGACAGCGTCCGAGTCAAAGCCAGCTGACCGAAATAGCCCGGATCATTCCTGGTGGCAAAGCGATGCACGTGAGTCGTCTGACCATTCGGCCCCAGCACAACGCCGCCATGTTGCAGCTGCTCGTTTGCGTAGAGTAGCTTTGCACCCACAACGCCCACATCTGGCCGAAGAACATGCGATACCAGCTCGCGCAGCCAATCAGATCCGATTACATCAATGTCATTGTTCAGCAATAGGAGAATTTCGCCGCGAGCCTCCCGGGCCGCCGCGTTGTTCAGGGCCGAGTAGTTAAACGGGCCGGGAATGTTCAAAATGCGGACACGGCGGTCTTCCCGCGTGAGACGCTCAAATAGCGCGAAAGTGGCCGGCTCGACACTCCCATTGTCGATGATTAATAACTCCAGGTTGGAATATTCGGTGCGATGCAGAACCCCCTCGGCACATTTTGCCAGAAGGTCCGCCCGATCACGAGTTGGGACCAGTATTGACACCAAGGGTGGAGGTTCGGGGAAGGGCCACACGACACGAATGGCGGTGGGAACCTGCGGTGCGCGCTTGAGAATTGCCTCCGAATATCCTCGCGAGTCGAGATGCTCGCGGACGACGCGGTGCGCGGCGGTGATCGCGCGGAGGTCCGACAAAGCCCCATGCGAATCGTTCGCGCGGTCGCGGGTGCGCCTATGGTAGAGAATCGAAGGAATATGGCCTACACAATCTGGCGCAGTCGCGGAGGTGGCGCGCAGGGCTAAGTCATGAAATTCGGCTCCGTCAAAGCCTTCTCGCATGAACCCGGCGGCCTCAACCAGCGTCCTGCGATAGACGGTCAGATCACCAGTATAATTCTGGGCAAGCAGCAGATCTGGATCCCAGCCGGGCTTGAACCATGGGTTAGAGCGGTGCCCGCCAGGACCTATCTCGTCGTGGTCTGTGTAAACGATGTCCGTCCTGTCGGTTCTGCCAAGTTCAAGTGCCACCTCATAGAGCGCATGTTCCGCCAGGAGATCGCCAACGCTCAAAAAGGTTACAAATTCGCCCGTTGCCAAGCGCAAGGCTGCATTGATTGCGAGTGCAAGACTCTCGTCGCTGCGTGATCGGGTCACTCTGATTCGCGGGTTGCGTGAGGCGGGAGAACTGAGAATTGTGTCTAAGAGCGGCGCCGCTACTTGCTCAGCAGCGATACACAACTCCCAGTTTGGATAAAGTTGGGTAATCACAGAATTGAACGATGATTGGAGCGGAACCTCGGACGTTGCTCCGACAGCCATGATAACGGAGATGACAGGCCGCCGGGGCAAGTTGGCAATGTGCGCGCGAATCACTGCTCGGTCTGCATCGCTGATTGTATCAAAAGCCGAGACCCAGCGGTTGTAGTCCATCCTAGCTGCTGGCGTCGGTGAATCGGCTCGTGCCAGAGCCTCTTCTGAGGCGGCGACCGCGGCGAGCACCTTCGCCCGTGTTGCTCCTTCGTTTCCTTGTGCCAACCAGAACGCCAAGCTGTCCAATCCCGGCGGTCGTCCAAGCCCGTCGCGATACAGGGCGGTGATGTACGGAATATCCAGCTCCTGGCTTGATCCATACCGATTCTTGAATTCAGGCGAGCCGACCAAATGCTCAGCCAGGATCTCCAGGGGCGTTCCCGATTGCAGCGCGCAGATATGATGCGTGAGGCCGCTCTCATCAGGGGATCGACCAAACGCAACCCGGTAGAGGGAGTGCACCAAGAGCGAGCGGTCCTTGGCAGATGTCATCGGCAGCTCGGATACTTTAGCGATGTGATAGAGCCGCTGTGATAGGCGGGGGAATGCCTGCAGGACGCTGCGGACGAGCGCTTTCAGAGCTGACCGACTCATTCCGCGACGAAGCGACGCCGTCAGGACTCGCCTGGCTAAGGCGCGCAACCCACCTCCGGTGAGCCGATCGCCCGCGCTGCGCAAACGCCGCAGTTGCCGTTTCGTTAAGCTTCGCAACCCGTCACCGGTAAGCTGGTCGCCCCTTTCGCGTAAGCGTTTCCACCCATCGAGGATGGCCCGGCGCACAGGGCGCGTTTCCAGCTTCCTCTCAGGCTGCCGGCTGTGTTCCAGCGGGTACCATGCGCGTTCGCTCTCCACCGGGGCATCGTTCGAATTGGAGCGTGAGTTCCTAGTCATCCTATGCCGCGGCTCCATCGAGGCGGCAATTGTGCATCGCGTCACATGCATGTCAAGAGCGGAAGTGGAAGGGGGAGGGCAGATGGAGTGGCGGTGGAGTACGGGGTGTTGAGTACCGGAGTTCCAGCTGATACCCGACGTTTCCTTTGCGTTCCAGAGATCGCCAGGCCTGACTGGGCGCATTGCCGGAACTACTAATCCTTCCACCGTGGTGGTTATGGCCCGCCGCTTTAAGCCATTCGTCAGCGTCTCTGCTCCGGCGTTTGTTGAGCCGAAAGCGTCTGGTTAAATCGATTATTGATTAAGCCCTCCTCCTGGCTCATCGCATTGAGCCGTGCCGCAATCTCGGCTTGGCTGACCACTGGCGTCGGTCGATAGTCTCGGAGCGCCACCCAGACCTTGGGCCGTGTCGGTCGCCCGTTCGCCTCGAAGTCGATGCGAAAGGGACAGTCGGGCGCTTTCAGCATGTCCGACACACCCCACTTGCGAACGTTATACAGCAGCATCTGACGGTTAACATGATGCTGTCCACGCTTTAAATACTCCCGATGGTACCTGGCCTCGGGAGTCAGAGTGGAGCGAACTCGGCTTCTTGCTATCCGCGATACAGCCAAGATGCCAATTGAATAGAGAAAACCGCCCGGTGGACGCGGCACGGTTACGAATCGCGAGGACGCGATCTCCCCCCTGGAAGCTGTGGCTACTTATGCGCGCAATGAGTGCTGCTCCCAGAGGTATAGCCGCCGCCCAAAAGAATAGCGGCCCCAGGTGATCCTGGCCGATTGATTGGGGATAAAAGAGCAGATGGCCAAGTAACCCGTGTGCGCCCACTTCGTTGGCGCGGAGAAATTTTTCTTCCGATAAAAGATGCCCTACTCCGTAGTAGTTCCAGATCGCATGCGCGTTTGCGAGCAGGAGCGGCCCTGCCACAAGAATCAATGCGAGGCTGGAGAGGCCGATATTCTTCAATCGCACTAACGTGTGCTCGTGAGGACCGGGCTTCTCACGATTCCAGAATGCTGGGAGAACACAGATTGCTGCAAGTCCGGCAAGCACACCGATTAAATAAATAATGGTTAGAAATCGGTGTAACACCAGGATCGCGCCGATAAGACCGGCACTGATCGACCGGCGTTCAGCAAAAACGTTCGAGCAGAGGATGGCACAAACCCAGATGCCGTACAGGCAATACGCTGCAAAATCGATGCGGAAATCGAACAGGCCGCCGGGTTGGGTCCATGCCGTACCTTGAGAAAGGATCAGGCCGACAAGCAAATATCCGTGGAGCCGGGTCTTCCAGACAGTTTTCCCTGTCCAAAAGGCGACAGCCTGGAGTGCGAAAAAAAGAACCAGGTTCACGCAAAGTTGAGGGAGCCGTCCTCCACCCAAAATTATTCCAAAGATCGCTCCGTCGATCGGGAGAGCAACACCGGTCGGGTTCTGTGTGCTTCCAAGCGCTTTCCAAAGTTTGCCGAGACCGTGAGTGAGGGCCTGTTCCTGTAGTCCGTAAGTGCTCGCCAGATAACCTGCTTGATCAAAGTACGAGGGTGGATACCAGGCGACTTCGCGATTGTAAACAGTACAGAAGAGCAATAGCTCTAACGCGAAGAGTAAAGAGAGGATGATAATATCGAACTTCCGGCTCACAACGCAACGAACGTCAACGAACGTCAATGAACAAGAGCGAGCGAGAATCGCCGCCAAAGGATAGCCGCAAAAGAACGCAGAGGACACACAGAATTTGTGACGGAATTGTTTCCGGGGGGCTATAAGCTGGTCTGTCTACGATGCAGCCTATCTGAACTGGCGATGCGGCTGAGACTGCCCTTGGGCTTAAATCATGACCTTTTCGAACTGCGGCTCCAAAGGCGGGTCTCCAGGTCCTTCCTCCGTAATCTTCCCTGGCAGTCTTTGCGTGAGTTATTCCCGATGCAAAGAGTTTTCGTAACCGGAGCCGCCGGATTTATCGGGAGTAGCCTGTGCGATCGCCTTTTGCGGGAAAACTGGGAGGTCGTCGGATGGGACAATTTTTCCACAGGCCGGCCTGAATTTATCGAAACGGCGAAACGGGAACTCCGATTTCGACTGGTCACCGGTGACAACCTTGATCTGGAACGCTTGACCAAAGCCATAGGGGCCTGCGATGTGGTTTTTTCATCTCGCTGCGAACGCCGATGTGCGATTTGGACTCGAGCACCCACGAAAGGATCTGGAACAAAACACCATCGCAACGTTTCATGTTTTGGAAGCGATGCGGAGCAATGGAATCAAAAAGATCGCGTTTGCTTCTACGGGTTCCGTTTATGGTGAAGCGACAGTGATTCCGACTCCCAAGGATGCACCGTTTTCCATTCAAACCTCGCTTTATGCGGCATCAAAGGTTGCCGGTGAATCGATGATCCAAGCTTATTGCGAAGGATTTGGTTTTGAGGGCTACATCTTCCGGTTCGTCTCAATTCTGGGAGAACGCTACACCCATGGGCATGTTTTCGATTTCTATCGCCAAATTCTACAGGATCCAACTCGTCTCCGGGTCCTCGGGGACGGTAACCAACGGAAGTCTTACCTTTATGTTCAGGATTGTCTGAGTGCGATGCTCCACGTGATGAACCAGGAAACGGCCCTATCCGCCAAGCATCGTTGTGAAATCTATAAATTTGGCGCTGAAGAGTATTGCACGGTTAGGAATTCCATTTCGTGGATCTGTGAACGACTCAAAGTAGCGCCGACTCTGGAATTTACCGGCGGCAACCGAGGTTGGATCGGCGATAATCCTTTTATCTATTTAGATACAACCAAGGTGCGCAAGACCGGCTGGAGTTCGGAGCTCACTATTCGCCAAGCGGTGGAGAGAACGGTCGATTGGCTTCGGGACAACCAGTGGGTGTTCGAGAAGCGGCAATAGGGAGAACTCACGCAAAGACGCCAAGGCGCGAAGGGTTAATCGAACCCCATTCGCTTCGCGAGTCGCGATTGACGCTGGTCAAAGGTGCGAAAGCGGGAAGCGCCCAGCACGGTGGCGATAGCTAAATGCAGAAGGTCAGCTGCGCGGATACCGAATGATTCCGTAAATTGGTTGCCGATTCGCTCGGCTTCTCGAAACGCTAGATTCCATTGGACGGAAAGCGGTCGTAAAATCCCGTTTTGAATATCCTGGTCCAAGAGCTGAAGAGCCTCCCTGCACTCTCTTTGGCTGATCATTTGCTGAAACACTCCCAAGCGAATCGCATTCCGGACTTCATGAACCTGCAGCGATGTGATCGTCAGTGACTCGCCGAGTTTCCCCATTTCTTCCACTGCTGCAGGGGTATGGATATCGGGCCGGTAGAGAGAGACCAGGAAACTGGAGTCGAGGTAGGTTACCATTTAGCCGCAGTTCGCTCCTGCAACACCGGGTTTTTCAGAACCTTATCGCCATAGATAGCTTTCAAACGTTCTCGAAAATCTGTCTTTCTTGGGAATTTTTTCGGTTTGAGGGGCAAGATTCTAGCAAATGAATGACCGCGTTTGGTAATGATTACTTCTTCGCCCTGATCCAGCCAGGCTGAGATCTTGGCAAAATGATTGCGCAAATCGCGAACCGTCGCGGTTTTCATTGTGATACAGAACAATGTATCACGTCATTCCGATGGTCAAGCAGCCTGCAAGGCTACGCGAATAGCCAATAGCCAACGAACGTTCTCGAAGATGAGTTTTTCTTGGAAATTTCTTATTCAAAGCACAAATGTATTTAAAGAAATGACGCTAATTTCTTTAAATCATCAAAGTGTCGCTTTATGCTCTCGCTATGGCAAAAACTGAAAAGCTCAAATTGATGGACATCAAAGAAACCGTAACGCTTCGGCTTAAGAAAGAGACCAAGCGCCGCATCGAACA
>JGI25614J43888_10000277_pt1 | contig 14113 bp, 9 predicted proteins | sample GraSoi_2013_60cm_FD_43888 | JGI IMG/M metagenome (IMG submission 43888) | reverse complement strand
ATCGGCTATCCATCCGAGCCTCAGGCGAGGATGAATCTCCCTAATACCGTCGAGTAAATGGCAATTTTGATTTTTCGATTTTCCGTCGTGTTTTGGAGAGCCTCTCGATAACTTTCAAGCTGTGGGAGGTATTGATTGCGCAGATGATTTGCCAATTGCTCGGCAGATTCATTCAAGGCAGCCTGGTTTGTCTTCCAATCGATCACGTACATCGTTCCGTCCGCCATCCCAATCAGGAGATCGATCACGCCTTCGTACCAATCCTCGGGTGTCTTAGGCCACGAAAACGGAAATTCGGATTGGAACCAGAGAGCGCCGCGGCACAGACGCTGTAAGTCTTGGTTGGCCAACAACCGCGCGATCTCTTTTTCCCCGCGCTCGCGATAGGAGATCGGCAGAACCGCATTTTTGCCATAGCTCTCCCATTCTCCGGTCTCATTGTTCCAGGGAAACATCTCGATCCAGGAATGCCACCACTTTCCATAGTCATACGATCCCGCCGCTTCCGCGAACTGCAGATGCAAGACCGGTGAGTCATCGGCGAGCTGGTGAGGCCGCACCAAACGTGGCGGTTGCGGTAGCGGGAGATCAGACCGACCAATCGTGAACTGCGGCTCTGCCACCTCCACGGATTCGGGCTCCACTTCGGTTACCGGTATTGGTAATTGCATCGCTTCATCGGCAAACGGCAATTCCACATGATTGTCGGGAACGACTTCATTAAAGGCGATTCCTTGCCGGCCAGAACGATACTCACCAATCGGAGTCGGCAGGACCAATCCAGTCTTTGCTCGGGTTAGCATCACGTAGAGAAGTCGCTTGATCTCGGCCTGTTTCGCTTCCTCGTCGCGAACGGCACCACGGCTCAGATTCGACCAAGTCACCCGAGAAACTTCTCCACCTTCGACCCTCGGATAACGCTCGCTCCGATGAGAGAATTTTTTCCTGAATCCGACCGGGATTACCCAACCCCACTCCAGTCCTTTGGCGGAATGAATCGTAATCAGTTCGACTCCTTTGGCCTGTGTCCGGGAGGGTTCCGCGGAATCTTGCAGCAATACCAACAACTCTCCGAGCCATTCCTCCAGGCTAATGCTGCGTTCGTCAGCTTTGGCAGCTTCCCAGCGAAGCTGATCGAGACCGTGAGTGCTTTCGCCGACCGCGATAAGTCTTTCTCTCAATTCAAATCGGTCCAATAGTTGCTCCACCAAGTAGAGCAACGATCGGGGCTTGCTCGAAACAAATTCGAGTCTGGCCGCTTCTAATAGCTGTTGAGCCGCACGAATCTTTTCCGATTCGGCAGCCCCTTTGTGCGCAAGCAAAAGATCAGTATCCGCTACGCCGAACAGTTCTCTGAGTACACCGTCGCGTTCGAACCTATCCCATGGGCGCACCAGGGTATAGACCAGCGCAACCGGCCAGGCAAAAGCGGCAATCCCGGCACGCGAGATTTTGGGTCGAAAGAAACTGTACGGCACGCCATGCTTTTTGAGGNNGTCACCGGCAATGATAAGCCAGTCGTGTCGGGGAGCGATNATTGCAANGTCACTCCAGAAACTGACATCAAGATCGGTNGGCCGAATCTGAGCCAGCCATTTCGCNACCGCCTCACACTCGGCCTCCAACGGTTCGAGTTCATCTTCAGTATCTACCGGCCGATCCAGGGTAAACGGCAATCGGCCGACAAATCCCTCTGCAGCCCCTACCCGCGCCACCAAGTCACCAAGCGGAACCCCTTCGACAGCTTGTGAATTGAAAAGTTCATTGATGCGCCGGACGATTTCGTTCGCGCAGCGATAAGTCACGTTGAATCGAATATTTCCGGAACTGAAATGCTCGCTCAGTTCAGTGAATCGGCTGGAAGCGCCCCGTTCGAAGATCGTTTGCCGCGGATCACCCACAATACAAAAGCGCCCCGCGACCGGCGACTGACCGGAGCCTGGCCAACTGCCGAAACTTTCGCCGGGCGGCCGGGTGACTTCGACAAAAACCTGAAACATTCGGGCATCGGTGTCTTGCGCCTCGTCGACAATCACGATCAACTCACGGCGTCGCACCTCATCGAGCACATCTGGTTGTTCCAATAATTCGATACAGGCATCGATTTGGTCGGCATAGGTAAAGACTCCTTCCTGCCGGCAACGCTGGCGAAAGCTTCTTGCTAACTGGTCGGCAAACCACTCAGCGGCTTTCTCTAACCAGTCAATCAGGGGAGCCATCTCGTCGTTGAAGGCCTCCTTCAAAGCCTTCGCGACCGTTTCGCGCCGCGGTAACGCGCTAAAACCTGACGCACTGGACAATCGCCGCACTAAAGATTCCAGAGCTTCCACGGTTCGCTGTTTGGTTTTTTCGGTATTTTTCGGAACCGCGACAGCACGGATCTCGGCCGGATCAGGCAGCGGCATCCTTCTTGACGGAGGCGCCAAAACGTGGCTGGGTCGAAATTTTTTTGCGAGCTCCAAGAGATCGGTCAGTGTGCAGACGCGCAAAAGCGAGTGAGCCGCCGGATGTTGTGCCNGCGTGCCCAGTTCTGGAGAATCGGTCACGAAGATTTCCCAAAGCAGATCGCGCTCGGTCTCGGTCGGCACCCGTAGCTGCTCAGGAAGCCTAAGTCGGCTTCGGAACTGACGAATTAGATCTAAGCAAAAGCCGTGGATCGTACCGAAATAGGCTTGTTCCAAAGCGCGAAGATAAAGGAGGGAATCGGCTTCCGGAACAGTGGCGAGTAACCGTTGCTTGGCTCGGCTTTTGAATTCAATGGCCGCACTGTTCGTATAGGTGACCACAACGAGCCGCCGCAAAGCACTGAGATCTCGAATGGCCAGTTCGCAGATACGCTCTACTATCGCAGTTGTTTTGCCCGAACCAGCACCCGCAACCACACAAAAATTCTGATCCAAAGCGGAACGAAAAAGACTTCGGGCGGAGTCATCCATGATGTTTCCTAAGACTGACCAATGCCACCTTGTTCGAGTGTTGCTATGCGCTTTCGTCGCAAGATCCAGGTGGGAATGGGCAAAGTCGCAAGCGGTAAAGTCTCGCGGACGCCAAACTCCACCCTCAAAAGAGGAGCTTGACCAAAACAGTTTTGCCCCTGCATCCAGGCCAGCTCGGTCAGTTTTCTTTCAATCTCCTCCGGCTCCTTCAGATCGCCAAGATCCTTGGATCCAGTTGGGAGCACGGCGATCTGTTTACAAAAGGCCGCGCCCATTGTTTCAGCTAGCAAACGATAGGCTACGAACTGAAATCCTTCTCCCGTTTCCGCCTTAATTTGGCGCGGCGATCCGGCGGTCTTGAAATCGACAATCGTGATCCCGGCTCCGTTCACTACGTTAGCGGTCGCTAACAAAAGATCGAATCTCCCCTTCAACACAATCTTTGGATCGCTGACAATCATTTCCCCGGTGGAATGTTCAGAAACCCCATACGGGAACTTTTCCAGCCAGGGATCAGTCTCGGCCAACATTCGTTCGACGAAGTAAACCGCCTTCTCAACGATCGAGTTCCACCAGAGATCATCTCTGGGAAGATCGAGCTCCCGTACAAGTTTCTTGATGGATCGAGATGCGTCGCGCCCCCGACTTTCCCGTAACACCGCGCTTTGCTGTAATTCGTTTAGCCCGTTCTGAAACAGATCTCCAAACGGATTTCTCAGAATGTGAGCAAGCAACCGGTGAACTAAGATTCCCAGCGTTTTACGCTCGTCTCGCTCAAACCAGAGATCCCAGCTTCTCTCCAACCCAAATAAGACTCGAAAGCCAAAGGTGCCGGGCGCCGCAATTGCGGTTTGCAGTGCGGAAGCAGACCAGGCTATTGGGTTGAGTTGGAGAGAGCTGAAATTCAGCAGGTACTCATCAAAGGGACGTTCCGGATTACATCGCGACGCGCGAATTTGCCGGAGGTCTTCAAAAGCATCGGTGAGCACTATCGGAACGGCAGGAAATGNCTCGGTTTTCGCGTGCAGCGTTCGCTCGAGAAACGTGACGATCCGGTTCGCATCAACCTCTTCGCCGTTTTCCTCTTTGCGGTAAAGACAGACAGAGGCGGATCGGCGCGCGTGTAGCAGTAGCTGGAGAATCGAATCTTCCCGCAACAGAGACTCTTCCTGCAGGTTCACGAGCAGAAGGCCGTCCAGTCGAGCGGACCTTCGAAATTCTTGGCCGAGCAGAGAATCCCGGCTGTTTAACTTTGTCCAAAGGTCACCGACACCATCGGTCAGAATCACCGAATCCCAACTGGTCGCACGCAGCTGCTCCGGTGTACTTACAATCACCGGCGCATAGCGATGCGAAGCTTCCGGATGGCCGGCCCGTGCTGAACTTGAAAGCGAATCGGAAATGAAGCGAAGGAAGATTCTAGATGAGAGCATCAGATCGCCCAGGGCGCGCTGTATCTCGTCCCAATTCGGTTGTAACGGTTCCAACGAAATCGTTACGGGGCGAAAGACGTTTTCATTGCGGAGCAGGAACTCTTTGAACGTCCAAAGGGTCTTTTGCCACTTCGCTTCGAGATGCTTCCAGGAACCGTTTTCTGGCCAATCAGATCCGATAGTAAGGAGATCTCGAACCCACGGATAAGAAGAATCCGACGACAAAAGTTCAGCGATTGAGCGGGTTTGGCGACGATCGAATTGACGAAGTAGATATTCGCGAAACCTGGCGAAGCTTTCTGGTCCTCGACTGAGAAGACTAAAAAAATCAAGCAACTTCTCCGGAGTCTGCGTCTCTCCGATCCATTGAGCCAACCAACGGTGGGTCCTCTCGGGACGGCCCAGCATCGTGTTGGATCGAAATTCGTCCGCCACTGCGATCCCGGCCGAAGTTAACGCTTCCACAACGGCCGGGCCGGTGGGCGAACCTTCCGGGACCATCACCGCTATATTCCGGCTTCCAAGGTCAAACTCATTCTTTACGATTGCGACTACCGCGCGAACCTGGTCCGACCATCGTTCCGCGCGAACCAACCGCGGCAAATTCACTGACGGTCCCGGAGCGTAAACAAATCTGGTGACCAAGTCTTCGTACAGTCTGGGTTTCCCTTCAGTTGGAGTTACTGTTACCACGCCACCCAAGCGAGATTCCAAGCGACCAACCCAATGCATGAAAACATCCTCGCTCACAAATGGTTGAGCCAACCAAAAGCGCGCATCCTCCGAAGCAGTGACTGCTGCGGTAAGCAATTCTTGTTGATTAAGGGCAAGAGCATCGATACCGAAAAAACCGATTCGCAGGCTGGGCACTTTGATGCCTTTCTCCACCAGGGCTCGATCGACTCGCGGCCGCCAGAACAATGAACCGATGATCTGCTCGACGGAATCGCGAAGCCCTTGCGGGATACGGAGTAGATCGATGGCTGCGCCGGCGCCAAAACGATCTAACCAGCCAGAGGCCGCCAAATCGTCCAATGCATCCAAAACCTGTCCGGCAAATGCGGACGATGCTTCGGTCTCCCCCATCCTGGCCCGCAATAAAAGACTGAGCGTCTCGCGTCCGAAGGAAGGGGTCGGCAATCCGGCACGAAGACAAAGTTCACGACGCAGCCTTCGCAAATCCAGGAAGCGGACACCCACAATAGCTTTTCGCTCCTCCATCGCACGCCGCCGCAGCCAATTCGCCTGTAAAAACGATCGACACACCAACCAAATCTTCTCCCCGGAAAGCGCCGCCTTCGTGCCGGCTTCGAGCCAGGCACGCAGATCGTCTTCCCAAGCGTCATCGACATGGCTGAAGAGATGAATCGTCATTCTCGGCCGAGCCTCGAATGAAATAGCAGATAGCAAATAGCAGATAGCAAATAGTGAATTGTGGATTGCGTATTCCGCGATCCGGATTCCAGGAGTTTGTGGAGGACGAACATCGAACGGGACGGCATAAAGAGAATTTAGCAATCTCTAAGATAGCTTTCGANAGTTCTCTTCGCAGAAATTGACCCGCTGCGCGATGGCATATTTGCTATCGGCTATTTCGCGCGAGCCTTTGGCGAGAANGACCCAACGATCCGCTGGAAAGTTGTTTCTACGCGTTCGCGCCGCCGTCTTTGGTCTTCGATCATGGCGGAGCGATCGGTAAAACCGAGCCGGCGCGCGATCTTTTCTTGATCGGAAATGCTCGAGGGTAATTCTGAGACGGAATTATTTTCCACTCGGCGAACGACCGATTCCATTTTGCGAAAGAAAAGGTAATCGTCCGTCAGCTCCGCTCTTTCGGTTGGAGTCAATTGGTCGGCTACAGCCGTGATTGCATCGAGGGTGTTCAGCACGCGTTTTCCGGACTGAATTTCGAGATATTGCANAATAAACTCGATTGCAATGAGTCCGCCTCGTCCGGCCTTAAACGCGATCAAATCGGTATCATGTTTGCCTCGTTCACGAACAATTCGGTCGTACATGGAAGCGAGATTGGAGCGCCATCCCGGATCGTTTGGTAGAGAATTCCAGGCGTCATCGACAATTCGTTCAGTTGCTTCGGCATGCGGTCCGCTCAAGATCCGCGCTTTCGTAAGCGCTTGTTTCTCCCAATTTTGCGCCCGTTTACGAAAGTAAGATTCATAACGCTCCAGCGTGACAACCAGAGGCGCGGATTCGCCTTCCGGGCGCAGTCGCGTATCGATCGGAAATACCCGACCCCACTCCGTACTCATGCTCAGGGCGGCAATCAATGCTTCGGCNGGACCGGGCGTGTCGCCAATAAAGACCAGATCGAGGTCTGCGCCGTAGAGCAATTCCCGTCCCCCAAATTTGCCCTGCGCAATAATGGTCAAATCTGGTGTGCCAGGAATGACGTTTTGACAGAAGGCGACGCATGCTTCCGCCAAATTAGTCACCTCCTCCTGAAGCTGCGGCAGATCGGCAAATCCGAGAACATCGCGCAATAAGATCCGCAACATTTCAGCACGCTGAAAATCGCGCACCCAGGTGAGAGGCGGCAGACCGGTTGGATTTGCTTCGAGACTGGATAGAAAATTCTCCCGATTTTGTAGTTCGCCTAATGAGCGGCCGCGGGCAATTTCTTCGACCAACTCGGGCCGATGGATCGCCAGTTCGCTGAAGGCCCCGCTGGCGTCAAATAAACGAATCAATAGCTCGAGCAAACGCGGATTCGCCAACAAAGTCTCAAACAGGAGCCCGCGAATGCCATATCCGTCAACGAAGCGGACAAAGCGGCTGAGAACGGCATCAGGGTCAGCCGTCCGGCTTAACCGCTTGATCAATTCGGGCTCCAACTTCGCACACAAACGGCGAGTGCGGGCAGAGACGTGCACTTCGGAAGGTCCCTCACGAAGCCGGTCCAATGTTTTCTGGGCGGCCTCCGGCCATTCAAAAAATTTGGGCTTCGCTATCTGTTCATTTTCGGAGGTTCTGGTCTGGAGCAGCTGCTGAAAAATCTGACGCACCGCCTCCGTCTCTTCTCCGAGTTTTTGATCAAAGGCCTCCACGGAATCGAACCCGAGACTTTTGGCAATTAAGAACTGTTCGTCTCGNCNCGTTGGCAACGTATGAGTTTGGCGCTCGTCAACGATCTGCAAACGGTGTTCAACGGCTCGCAAAAAGACGTAGGCCTGGCGCAACGTTTCCACCGCCGTCTGATCTAACATCTCCAATTCGGCCAGAGCCGCGAGCGCTTTTAGCGTGCTGCGTGCCTGGAGAAAAGCGTGTCGCGCACCGTGCAATAGTTGCAACGTCTGTACCGTGAATTCGACCTCACGAATGCCGCCGTAACCAAGCTTAACGTTACGGTGTAGATCTTCAGCGCCCACGAGGTCACGCTCAATACGAAATTTAAGTTCGGCGATTTCAGTCAGAAGATCGTCCGAGACGGTACNCGGAAAAATGAAAGGTTGGAGACGATGCTCAAATTCGTAAAGCAGCTCTTCGTCACCGCAAATTCCGCGAGCCTTGAGCAGGGCCATCCTCTCCCAGGTTTCGCCGTAACCGGCATAATAATTTTCCACGCTGGTTAACGATCGCACCAGGGGTCCAGAGGCGCCCTCCGGACGGAGTCGAAGATCGATCCGGAAAAGTTGTTTTCCTTTGGTCGTGAACACTTCAACGATTTTCTCGGCCAGACGACTGAAGAACTCGTGATAACTAAAACGCGGATTGAGAAATCCGTCCTTATGGTAAAGAAAAATTACGTCGATATCCGAGCTGTAGTTCAGCTCCTTTCCACCAAACTTTCCCATCGCTAGGACGCCGAACCCGGTATTGGGGCTACCCCATCTTTTCGCCAGCGAGTCGAGAGCGAACCGATATACCTGATTGACGCAGCGCTCAGCGACAGCGGTGATATCTTGGGTAGTCTCGACAAATCCGGCCGACCCGGACACTTCCCGATAGGCGATGCGCAGCATTTCCTGGGACTTCCATTCGAGCAGAGCGGCCAGCTGCGGGTCGGGTGCATCTTCATCCCATCCGCGCCAATACCCCCGCTTCGAAGCAGCCATCTCCGGTCCGGATAACCAGTCCAGTAAATCGGGACGGACGGTAATCTTTTCGAACGAAATTTTGGATAGCGAGAGAAAATTGATCAGCGCTGAACCATGATCAGGAAATCGCGCGCAGATGGAACCGAAATCAGGTCGTACCCTGACCAGATCGTCGATCACCTTTTCGGCAACGNTCGGTTGCCAAGCCTCCCGAACCAATTCCGTGACCCACGCACCACGGCCTTTCATGCAGGATCATGATAGCGTAAGCAGCACTTTTTGTCGCGCCTGCCGAAGAACCTGCTTTTCTGCACGGGATAAACTACGAATGCCGTCGCGATGAATTTTTTCCAAGATCGGATCGACATAGGTGGCCAGATAAGGCCGCAGCGGGAGCCGTCTGGCGCGCGCGCGTTCTGTTAAGCGTTGACGCAGCGCCATCTCGCCCGGTAATGGCGATCCAAACCCGAGTATACGCACGTAAACCCATCCGACGGCAGCGCCGCTCAGATTCACTATGGCGGTCACATGCGCGTTTGCACGTCCGCCCAGGAGACCATAAGCCAACAGGCCGACGATCAAAATCCAACCCGCATGTTTATAGCGGAAACGGATTCCGAACGGCTGCATCACCGGAAATTCCGAGAGGATCGTGGCGGAGCCCACGATCATCGCACAGATTGCCGGCCCCGCGCCGAGCAAGAGCCCATTGGCTGAAATCGCCAAGTAAGTCACTCCGGCCACAATTCCGGAGCAANCAAGCAGCATTGTGAAATGTGCTCTCCCAATAATTCCTTCCAGCTCACTACCTATGAACACGAGGCCAAGAAGGGTGAAACAAACGCCAAATGGATGGCTTAAATGGTGCAGAAACAGATAGCTGACGAATTGCCATACACATCCGTACAAGATACCGGAGCGGTTGAGACCGAACAATCTCTCGGGACCGCCCGGGTCACAATAAGCCATCGTCCATTGAAAAATGTACAGGATNNATATCAGGATTGCCGCACCCGCCGCCCAAGTCATCCGACCCTTAGTTAGGAACCAAGGCAATTCCTGAATCTGGATCCGTTTCGTTCTCATTCTTGTTTTAGTGAGCGACTCATCTAGTCGACGCGAGTGCTCTATCAGGAAGAGAAGCAACGATCAGGCCACTTGCTGAAATTTTGAAAAAAAGTTTAAGCGTTAGGGACGTGAACGCGAAGTTTGGACGGTCCAACCCGAAAATGGACCGGAGTGTGAAAACTGACTTCCCCGTCGATTTCCACCGGGACCCTCCGATCGCTGATGACACGTAGCGAATGGATTTGCCGATATTCGATATCGGCAAAGTCGGCGTGGTTGCCGATGAGAACGCCCTGGAGATAACGAATGATATCGAGGTATCCTTGATGCTTGAATACAAGGACATCCAATAACCCATCATCGTTTTTCGCATTAGGAAAGAAGGAGAGTGGCCCCCCGTAAAAACGGCCGTTGCCCACCAGTACGAAACATCCTCCCATCGTCTCCCGCTCGTTGAAACAGATCTCAAGGCGGGGAGCCGGACGTCCAATTATCTGGGCGGCCGCGAAGATATAGCTAATCGGCCCAATGGTTTTTCTCATATTCAAATCCGTTTCTCGCACCACCAAAGCGTCCAAGCCGATGCCGGCCAGCTGGACAAAGTACTGGTCGTTGGCCATGGCCAAGTCGATCGAACGGGTGAATCCCCTTTGGATAATTTCCCAGCATGCTCGAGCTGAGTGGTCGGGAGACCAAGTTCGCAAGCAAGGATGTTCATCGTTCCAGTCGGCAGAATTCCTAGCGATACATCCAATCCCGCGATTCCGTTTACCACCTCATTGATTGTGCCGTCCCCGCCCGCAGCCACGATAGTCGAATGCCCCCCCTGGGCCAGTTGTCTGGCCAACGCTACGGTTTCACCCGGACGAGAGGTGAAAAGAGGTGTGTCCGGACCGGTCAGAGAACGCACCTTCTCCTCAAGAGAGCGTGCCTTTTCTCCTCGTGCAGCGGGGTTGAAAATAATAGCTAGCTTAACCTTGTCCATTCGGGTTCAGGCCTATAAGAGTAGATCCCTGGCGCTATTCAGTATAGCGGCAACGTTGGGATGAATAAGGTGAAACCTTTCCTCCGCATAGCCTTGGGGTCGGTGACAGCCGGGACCGTTAGGCTGAAGCCTTTTCTTCGCATCGCCTTATTGGCAATAGGCGCTGCTTTTCTGGTTTCCTGTATTGGCCTGCTCGGTATCAACCTTTACATCCAGTCGCCCGGCGTTCAGCGCGATCTGCGTGACTCATTCAGCGAGAGTCTGGGACTGCCGCTAGAAGTTTTTCGCATCACCTTTACTCCTTGGGACGGCCTCACCTTTGAAGATGTCACGGTCGGCAGTTCCGATTCCGAGACGCCGGTCCTGAAAGCGGGAAACCTGAAGGTTCGCTGCGACTATTTCGCGCTCTTGCGGCGTAAGATCATTATCCGGGAAATCTTGCTGCGGCAGGTCGACCTCAGAGTCCCGCTCGCGGCCATGAGAGAAACATTGGAAACTCCGAAACGGCCCGCCGCCTCTTCGCCCCCCGCCGATGCTTCCCAACTGGTGAGTTCGACCCCTCTTGAGATCGCTCAACGCAGCAAGTCGCTGACGATTCGGGATACACTGACCCGAAAATTCTGGGTGGAGATCCAAAAGTTCAAGCTGAAGGACGCAACCATTACCGTAGTGCGATCGGACGGCGCAACTGCGGCAGTGATTCATGGGCTCGATAGCACGCTGAATTTTCAACATGGAAATTATCTCGGGCGGGTCCACGCGGAAAATGCGATGATCGGTGACACGATCAGCGTCGACGATATTGGTTCCCCGGTGAGATTTAACGGTCGCTCGTTGGCGCTCGAAGACGTTTGCGCGAGGGTTTCCGGCGGCGACCTAAACGGTACGTTCAATCTTGATTTCTCCAATTCAGANCTACCTTACCGGCTGGAATTCAAGGCGTCCGGAATCGATGTAAATGAGGTAACGAACCGAACCAGCAGTTTCCTGGATAGAGCCCATGGAACATTGGAAGGATCGTTCGAATTGTCCGGCGTCGGACGCGATTCCAGCCAGGCCGCTGGAACCGGCAGTTTGCAGATCAAATCGGGATACGTCGATCAATACCCGATGCTACAGGAGATCGGCCGTTGGACTCAGATCGATGAATTGCAACGGCTTGATTTGGAAGAAGCTGATTCCAATTTTCGCGTTGTTGGATCTCAAGTGCAAGTCGACTCCATCCGTTTGATATCGAAGAATTGCCGGATCAATCTGGCCGGAACGGTGGAAGAGTCGCAAAGACTCGATTTGAAAGGACGTCTTACGATCACTCAATTTCTCAGCCAGAAAATTCCAAACGAACTAGAGGATAATTTCGTCACTGCGGACGATGGAAGTAGTCGTTATCTTGATTTCGAGGTATCCGGATCAATCCAGAAGCCGGAGACCAATCTTTTCGAGCGGATCATCGGTGATAAACGCAAGCTGTTACAGCGCCTGTTGCACGGCAGCCATTCCGATCGTTCCAGGCCGGAACCCGTAGCGGACTCGAATCGATCTCGGCCGAATCCAGAAAAATGAGGATTATTGCCGGTTCCGCCGGGGGTATTCCGCTTCGTCTTCCCAAGCACGATATCCGTCCAACGATGGAAAAGATCCGGGGCGCAATCTTTTCGTCGCTGGGCGACCGGATCATTGGCGCCAGAGTGCTCGATCTTTTTGCCGGTAGTGGCGCATTCGGCCTCGAAGCGTTGAGTCGCGGGGCAGCCAATGCCACATTTGTTGATCATCATCGTGATGCGGTGGTTGCCATCCAATCCAACTGCGAAAAAACCAAACTGCGCGGCGCAATCGTTCGGCTTGATGTGTTTGGATTTCTCAAGAGTAACCGGGAACAATTCGATTTGATATTTGCCGATCCACCTTACTCTAAGGGCGCCGGCCATTCCGATGCTGCCTCGGAACTGCTTTCGTCTCCCTTTGCTCCTGTTGCGCTCGCGCCAGATGGATTATTGATCTTGGAACGAGCGGCAGGTTCCGGCCCAGTCGATCCGCAGATCTGGTCAATCAGCCGAGCAAAGCGATATGGTGGAACGGAAGTGCTCGTTCTGTCATTCTCGCCTGAAGCTCGAATGAAATAGCAAATAGCAGATAGCAAATTTCCCTTTTTGAATTTGATTGAAGCACCCAAGGCGGCCTGCCGCTGACCCTAAAGCGTTAATATGCAAAACCAGTAATGAATCCAGGCTATTTCTATTTGCTATCTGCTATTTGCTATTTGCTATTTCATTCGAGCTTCAGGCGAGAATGACGATGTTGTTGTTTCTGTACAATCTCATCCTCCCGTTCGCGCTTCTCTTTTCGCTTCCCTTTTACCTGCGGCGGATGCTTAAACGCGGCGGTTACGCGCGGAATTTCGTTCAGCGATTCGGATTCTTTTCGACTGCGCTTCGCCAAGAAATTGCGGGTAAAACCTGGACCTGGATCAGGGCAGTGAGCGTGGGCGAAATGCTTCTGGCACTCCGGCTGGCTGCTGAGTTGCGCCAGCAAGACCCCGGATTTCGGGCCGTGATATCCACTACTACCTCCACCGGATATCAGCTCGGGTTGAACCGTGCGGATACCGCCTACCTGCAGATCATTTACAGTCCGGTTGATTTCTATCCAATTCTTAATCGGATCTGGAAACTCGTTCGGCCCTCCCGGGTTATACTCATCGATTCCGATCTCTGGCCAAGTTTTCTGGCACTGGCCCAGCACAAGAGTGCGTCCGTATTCTTGGCTAATGCGCGGCTCTCGTCGCGTTCCGAAAACCGTTATTCGCGTCTCCGCTGGGTGTCAGTGCGTCTTTTCTGGAAACGAGTAACCGCAGTATTCGCACAAGATCCTAAAGATGCCGGCCGCTGGGAACGGCTCGGTCTACCGCCACACAAGATCACGGTAACCGGCAGCATCAAGTACGATCGAGCCGGCCTAGTCACCGAGCACAACTTGCGCTTCGTTGATTGGCTGGAGAAACATGGAATTCACTCCAATCGCCCCGTCTTGCTCGGAGGCAGTTTACATCCCGGCGAAGAAGAGCTTTTAATCCGGGCGTTTCAACACCTCCGGCCAAAACATCCAGCACTGTTTCTGATTCTGGTGCCACGGCACGCTGAACGCGCACCAGAGATTGAAGACTTACTAAGAAAAGAATCGTTGCCCTTCACCCGGCGATCCAATCCGCTCTTCTCGCCTGACACCGCTGCGCTGCTGGTCGATTCTACCGGCGAACTTCGCGACTGGTATGAGACCGCCGCTGTGGTGGTAATCGGAAAAAGTTTTCGCGGCGTCGGTGGACAAAATCCGGTTGAGCCATTCCTGGCGCGTAAACCGGTGGTGTGCGGGCCTCACATGGAAAACTTCCGTTTCCTGGTGGAAGAATTGGTTGCGGAAAACGGAATCAAACAACTCACATCGGACCAGGATTTGATTCCGGCTCTTGACCAACTACTCGCAGATCCCAGTGCCGCCGATCGGATGATCAAACGGGCCGAAACTGTCCTCGCTCAGCACGACGGGGCCAACGCTCGCACCGCTCGGTTGATCCTGAACTGGAAACGCCGAGGCAATGCGAATGACAAAACAACGGATTGAATCAATCGGATAGGGGTA
>JGI25614J43888_10000276_pt1 | contig 14137 bp, 10 predicted proteins | sample GraSoi_2013_60cm_FD_43888 | JGI IMG/M metagenome (IMG submission 43888) | reverse complement strand
CCTACCGTGGGTTCAAATCCCACCCTCTCCGCCATTTTTTGCTTCGGTCGGTCTTATGGTATAGCGATGGCTGCGGCGAGGGCGCCGGCCTCGGCGATTTGAGCTACGGCGACGATGTTTTTCCAAGCATTGCCGCTTCCGAGCACGGCTTTTTCAGGGACCACGATGGTGTCTCCTGGCTCGACCATGGAGGCCAGTGCGCCGCCCGTCCACAGGCCGCCGCTTCTGCTTGTTACTTCTCCATTGGCGCGAAGGATGAAGATAGCGCTCTTGTTGGCGAGTTGAGTCGCGCCTCCCGCCCGCGCGAGATACCAAGCGGCGTTCTTTCTTCGCGTGTACGTAATGGCGTTCGAGTTGTACACCTGTCCAATGACGAGAACGAACCCAGGTTGCTTGGGCACCTGCAACACATCCCCAGCGCGGAGTTCGATATCGTCTGCCGAGCCGGCAAAATCCTTGCGTTCCGGCCGGATATGCACAACGAGACGGCCGGAAACAGGAGCTTTACGCAGAGCTTCGAGCACGCGCTCCTTTTGTTGGGTGGCGCTCTGTTGTAAAGCGGCCTGCTCAGTGCCCGTGCCGGTGAGCGAAGTCTTTACGGCGACACTCTCTTGCTCGAGGCGGCGAATCAGTTCTTCGCGGCTCTGCTGCTGCATCTCGCGCACGCTGGGGCGCTCAAGGACCGCCGCTTGGGGGTAGGCAGTGGAAAGCAGGCCGCCGGCTCGGCGCAACAGCGAACTCAGACGTTCTCCGGGCTGAATCCCGTACGTACCGGCCCTTGCTACTTCGCCGCGAATCGTTACCGTCGCTCCGATATCCGACCAAGTCTTGCGTTGAGGCACAGTCAACAGGTCGCCATCCGACAATGGAGGGTCATCCGCAGCGTCGCCGCTCAGCGCCGATGCAACGTTTACTTTCAGCGATTTCGCCGCTTGAGCGCTTGTTGTGCTCACAGATGCGCCAGTGTAGTGACTCAAATCTCCGTTGAGAGTGTCCGCACTGCGCAACAGCCCCCCGGCGGAGCGCACTAAATCCGAAAGATGCATGTTTGCCACCAACGGGTAGCGTCCCGGCCGTGCCACTTCTCCGCGCACGGTGACGTTGGCCGGATCGATCCTTCGGGGCAGTCGATGTATGAGAACACGGTCACGCGGCTCGATAGAGATATTACTCAAGGGGTCGCCGGCCAGCGCGTCTCGTAGATTGATACTGAAAACCCTCGCCGGACCGTCCTTTTCCTCGCGGAATACCTGCGCGGAGTCCAGCCATGCATCCGGCGTGACGCCCCCCGCTTGGTAGAGCGCATCACGCAAATGCTGCCGCCCCGATGTTCGGTAGCGGCCAGGCGAGCGTACTTCACCGGTGACTAAGATCTCCGGCGAAGGTTCAAAGTCATATCTGCCAAAGATTCGAACNGTGTCTAGCGCNTGGATTTTCGGCGCNGTCTCCGGATGCTCCAGTGCCGCGCCCAAATCAAAACTCTCGACGATGGGACGATAATCCGGCCCCTCGATGCGGATAATTTCAGCATAGCGTCCCGAGGGCTCCGGGAGGAGATCCTGGTAGGAGGTCACCAAATCGGTCAGCTTCATTCCATCGCGATACGAATAACGTCCGGGTCGCAGGACGTGCCCTTCGAGAAATACCGCATTAGTGTTGTAAGGAGCGATCGGGAAAATATGAATTTCGTCGCCGTCCTGAACGTTGAATTTATCGAGAGCCGTATGCAGCGCGTCGTTATCGCCAGTTTCGCTTATGTCGAGGCTTAGCATGGTGCGCTTGTCATGAGCCTGGATGCGTTGCACCTCGATGTGACGCAGTGCCGCGGCGGGCAGGATACCGCCGGCAAGATCCAGAACTTCGCGAAGGTTTTTCTCTCTTCGAAGTTCATAGGACGCCGGCCGTCGCACCATGCCATCTACGGTGATGGTGGCGCCGAGAGGGGGAACTCGCAGTGAATCTCCATTCTCGATCCGGTGGGTGTCGCCGCGAATTCCGCGCAGCAGCAAGTCATACGCGTCCACTTCTTCGAGAAGTTGTTTGCCACGATAGTGTTCTATGCGGCGAAGCGATCCGAGCTGGGTGACGCCCCCGGCGGCAAACAGCGCATTCAGAGGAGTAGACAAGGAGCTGATGTCGTACCCGCCTGGTGAAGCAACTTCGCCCACAACGTAGACCCGCACCGTGCGGAGCCGTTGCAGCGAAACATCGGCAGAAACATTCCGGAATTGCGTTCGAAGCGCGCCTTGTATCGTTTCCTGAACTTCCGCAAGCGTCCTGCCGGAAACAAGTATCGCGCCGACTTCCGGCAGCAACACACGCCCCTCGCGGTCCACGGTACGGAAAAGCCGTTGCGAAACGCCGCCCCAAAGATTTAACGATAAGCTGTCTCCTGGACCAACGATGTAGTCCGGGCCGACCGGAAGATCCATCGGCAAAACGTCGGGATTGGCAATGCCCCGCCGGAAAACATCCAAGCCGAACCGCCGGATCTTTTGATTGGAAGCAGCGGCTTGTACATAAAGATCGTAGAGCGACGGAACGTNGGCATAAGGATTGGTTTGACGGTCCATGCGCACGGGCTCGAATTCCGGCGATGACGGTTGCCGCCCACCACGTTCGGCCCGGGGGTCGGCCGAGCTCCGTCCAGCAGTATTGCCAAGCGGGGCGCTACCGATGTCTGGGGAGTTCGTGGGCGGTTTGAAACCGGCTAGTGCCTGCGACGGTGGCAGCAGAGTCGCGGAGAGCGGGTCCTCCAGCGCTTCCACCCGGTCGGGACGGAGATGGCCTGCTTCCGGTTCACCGTCTGTCTGCCTCTGGGAGGCCAGCACGCTTTGTGATTCTGAAATCACGAGCTGCTTCGTATTTATACCGTGATCGCCGACGAATGCGTCCACCGGCAAATCGGTGGGGACATCTCCGTCACTCGCTCGCAGAATTGGTTGTGCAGCGCGCTCTTCGTCAAGCGAGTCTTCCTTTGGACGGCCGTCGCTGCTCGGAGCGATCTCGGCGACTCCACACGAAGCCTCTCTGTTTGGATTGCATTCGCCAATTCGTTCTGTCCGTGGATGCTCGCCCGTGACGCTGCGGCGTTCAGCGGCACGCTGGATTTCCTGCGCGCGCTCTCGTAGAACAAGATTATGCTCTGCCGCAAGATCTGAATCAGGATTGATCCGCGGAAGGAGATACCCGTACCGGCGCAACAAAGCAGTCGCCAGAATGCGACTATGCAGTTCGGAGCGTAGACGTTCTGCTATGGCCGCCTCGCTTAGATCTGTTTCTTCCAATATCTGGCCGTTGACTCCCGCATCCTTGGCCAGCAATTGCTTGAACTCGACCATCAGTCCTGGTTCTTTGTTCAGCACTTCTAAGAGTTGCTCGGCAGTGGCCGCCGCGCGGTTGAGGTTGTCTTGGATGATGTCGGCGGCGGGTGCTCGCGGGGGAGTATGTTGCTCCTGTGGCCACGCCATGCCTGTGAACACTAAGGAAGCCAGGCAACACAGCGAAACCCGCAGGGACGCTCTCAAATTCATCAGGTTTCTCTTCTTCCTGGCGGCACTTTCACCCCCGCTCGCGCGCAAAGAGTTGTCCGCCACCCACTTAGGTTGGGCGTGCACTGTGCGGATCGGGCCCGAATTGTCGGCACCGCCCACGCCGTGTCAGACACCATGCAAATGAGTAACCGGAAGGTTAGAGCTTCAGAAAACCAGAGGGCGGCGTAAACAACGGAATGGATAGGGTTTATTGAGGAAGCATTTTTGCCGTGGAGGCGTCTAGGCGGTGCCGTCGTTCCGCTTTAGAACGGAGTCGGTTCCATTTTGAAATGCGGTTTATCCGCCCTAACTAAAAATGGCAGGAGGCGGCACCGCGCTTTTCGAGATAGCGCTGGTGGTAGTCCTCGGCCCGGTAGAAGGGACCCGCTGGGGTGATTTCCGTGGCGATCGGTTTGCGGAATTTGCCGCTGGCTTGCAATGAGGCTTTGGATTTTTCCGCCGTGGATTTTTGCTCAGGCGAATGGAAGAAGACAGCGGTGCGGTATTGCGAGCCGAAGTCCGGGCCTTGGCGGTTGACTTGCGTGGGGTCGTGCATTTGCCAGAAAGCGTCGAGCAACTTTTCGTAGCTTACCTGTGATGGGTCGAACGTGACTTGCACCACTTCGGCGTGACCGGTCTCGTCGGTACAGACGTCTTTGTAGGTAGGGTTTTCCGTGTGGCCGCCGCTATAGCCTACCGTGGCCTCGACAACTCCGGGGATGCGGCGAAACGCCGCTTCGATTCCCCAAAAGCATCCTGCGCCAAATGTTGCAGTCTCGGTCATGGGCATCTCCTCTGGTCAGGTCTATTCTACTCGGATTTAGGCATGCTATTCGATGCGCTAGGCGCGCTCCACGATTCGCGACGAGTTGGCATTTGACGCGGTGCGGCATTTCGCGGGAGCATGGAAGTTTTGGGAGCACCGGAAGAATGGACTTGGGACGAGAGGGCGGCGACCACCTTCCAAGGCGCACGGTTTTTTTTGCGCGCGAGACGCTGCCGCGGAGGAAGAAAAACAATTGGGGGAGATTCATCAACATCACTTCGGCGGCGGTGAAGCAACCTGCGGATGGGTTGCTGCTCTCCAACTCTATGCGCGCNTCTGTGCGCTCCGCGGAAACCGGACTGACGCGCACGCCAGCGAATGAATATGCGTCCGACGGCATCACCGTAAACAACGCCTGCCCAGGGTATACGCGCACGGCACGCCTCGACAGTCTCGCGAAAAGTATTTCCACGCGGACGAACGTCAAACCAGATGGGGTCTTCGCCGGCTGCGCTCGTGAGATTCCCGCGGGCCGCATTGGAACGCCCGAGGAGTTTGCCGCGGTGGCCGCATTTCTGGCCTCGCAGCGCGCCAGCTGTGTGAACGGAACGTCCATTGCCGTCGATGGCTGGTGCGGAGTCTCCTCTATCGCATGAGCGAATCCAACCGCCGTTTTGATCTAGCTGTGTTGCCGGGATCTTTCGCGATGGTGCGTCTAGCGGCAGATGCACCCTTGCCGCCATGGGCGACACAAGGCGGATTTTTCTCGGTCACCCGGACCAGTGATGAGCTTTCGGTCGTCTGTCTAGCGGGTCAAGTTCCTCGCGGTGTTTCGGCCGAAACAGGATGGCGCGCGCTGAAAGTGAAAGGCCCGTTTGTATTGTCGGAAATCGGTGTTTTGGCCGGGTTGGCGGCGCCGTTGGCTAAAGCGAAGGTAAGTCTCCTCGCGATTTCCACCTTCGACACCGACTATTNGCTAGTGAGCGAACAACACCTGCATGCTGCAATTGCCGCACTCAGAAGCGCCGGCCNCCGCATCGCGGAGAGCGCTGCTGCTTCTTAACAGCATCGTCACGGAGAAAAGAGGAATGATGATTGCATCGTGTCGAAACGCGAATCGAATTCGCCGGGCAATNCTCGCTTTGGCCGGCGTTTCGGCCATGGCAGTTGCGTGCGCGCACTTGTGGGCGGATGAACCTTACGCGCGCAATCGCGACTACGATTTGCAGCATTCGAAAATCGCGCTGCGCTTCGATCTGGATCAGAAGAAGGTGATCGGCGACGTCACCCACACGCTGGCGATTCTCCGCGAGGGCACTTCGAAAATCGCCTTTGATTCCGTCGGGTTGACCATTCAAAGCGTCACGCTAAACAAGGCGCCCGCGAAATTTGAAAGTACTGCTTCGAAGCTCATCGTTCCGCTGCCCGCAGTTGCGCATAGCGGCGACAAATTCGACGTCGACATTCGCTACGAGGGCAAGCCGGCGAAGGGGCTGTACTTCATTCTTCCGGACAAGGATTATCCCAATCGGCCCAAGCAGATTTGGTCGCAAGGCGAATCAGAAGACACGCGCTACTACCTGCCCACCTATGACTATCCGAACGACCGCCTGACCACCGAAACGATTCTGACTGTTCCGGCTTCGTGGATCACCGTGGCCAACGGTAAGCTCATTAACGTCACCAAAACTGGCGACGACATGAAGACGTGGACCTGGCGTGAGTCGCTGCCGAGTTCGACGTATCTCTTCACCGTGGTTGCCGGAGAGTTCGAGGAAGTGAAGCAAACGTGGCATGGCGAGCCGGTGACCTACTACGCACCGAAGGGCCGCGGCGACCGTCTGCTGCCGAACTTCGAGCGCACACCCGCGATGATAGAACTGTTCAGCAAAAAGCTGGGCGTGGAGTACCCGTGGGAGAAATACTCGCAAGCGATGGTGGACGATTTCGTCGCCGGTGGAATGGAGAATTCCAGCGCCACAACAAACACCAGCAGTTCATTACGGAACCCGAAATTGATAGCGGAATTTCCCGGCGACGAAGATCCGCTGATTTCGCACGAGCTGGCGCATCAGTGGTTCGGCGACCTGGTTACCTGCAACGACTGGGGAAACATCTGGCTGAATGAGGGCTTCGCAACGTTCTTCGAGATGGTGTGGACCGAATCGCACTATCCCAAAGAGCAAGCTGACTACGAGCGATGGAGCGCGGTCCAGGAGTGGCTCGGCCAGGCCAACTTGTACAGCAAGCCGATCGTGCGGCACGATTTTGACGACTCCAGCGAGTTTGACGACAACGCTTACGGAAAGGGCGCTTTGGTGTTGTACATGCTCCGCCACCAAATTGGCGAGGATGCTTTCTATCGCGGCTTGCGGCACTATCTCGAAGTCCATCGCGGCAAAAACGTCGTCACCGCGGATCTCATCAAGTCCGTCGAAGAAGCGAATCACATTAACGTGCAACAGTTCTTCGACGAATGGATTTACGGCGCGGGAGCTCCGAAGTTTGACATCAGCTACGCCTACGACGACGCCAAGCATCAGATCGCCTTGACCGTGAAACAAACGCAGNGAGTGGAAGGCCGAGTCGGACTTTTCCATGTGCCCGTGGATGTCGAGATCACCACCGCATCCGGCGCGAAGTTGCACAGGCTTGCCGTTTCGAAGGAGTCAGAAACTTTCCCGCTAACGTCTGACGCCGCTCCCTTGATGGTGCTCTTCGATAAGGGCGGACAGATTCTGAAATCTGCGGAGTTCCACAAGGAAAAGAAGGAGTGGCTGTACCAACTGAAGAACGCCGCGGAATTAGTGGACCGCGGCGAAGCGGTGCAGGCGCTGGCAAAATTAAAGAACGATGATGAGGCGGTGGCCGCTCTTGGCGCTGCGTTGAACACGGACAAAGCGTGGGGTCTTCGAGATATTGCCGCCGACGCCCTCGGGCGCATTGGCAATGCCGCGGCGGGCAAGCAGTTGCTGGACGCGCTAGATTCCAATAAGGAACCTTACGTGCGCAATCACATTGTCGCCGCGCTGGGAAGCATCAAGGACGAACCGAAAATCNCTGCGAAACTCTTGGACATCGCTCGCGACGATGCGTCTTACCGCACGCGCGCCAACGCGCTGCAATCGCTCGGCAAGCTGAAAGCTGCGAACGCTCTTCCGGCGCTGGTTGCGGCGGTGAATGCGGATTCGCCGGATGATTTCCTGCGCAACGCCGCGCTGCGTTCGCTCGGCTATCTTGGCGACGACAAAGGTGTGCCGCTGCTTCGCGAATGGTCGGCGCCGGGCAAAGCAATCGAGACGCGCATAGCCGCGATCGCGAGCCTCGGTCGCCTGGAGAAGAGCAACAAAGAGATTACCGCTCAAATCGCCGGCTATCTGACGGAACCGCATTATCCGATACGATACGCAGCCATGCGCGCGCTGGGGAGCCGAGGCGATCCGTCGGCTATACCCGCGTTGCAAGCGCTGCTCAAAAGAGANGATCTCAGCATTGACATGGCGCCCACTATCAAGCAGCAAATCGCGCAACTGCAGAAAGACGACAGTGGCAAAGGGGCCGGCGGCGCAGAAACTGACGGCGAGAAAAGCGGCGACGCCAGCGAGCAAGGCGTCGCGCAGCGTCTCGACAAGCTGGAACACCTATTACAGGAAATGAGCGACCGCCTGAAATCGATCGAAACCTATCTCGCCAAGAAATAGGAAAGTAGAATCNCTGGGGCCTGCACAGCCAGTCCTAGGGCTCCGAAAGCAAAATTCTCAAGTCCCGCAAATTGTTCCCCGTCGGGCCGGTGATGACGGCGTCGTTCAGCCGCGCGAAAAAAGTAAACGCATCGCTGCGCCGAAACGCGTCTCCCGGATCCAAGCCCGCCGCCATCGCACGCCCCAGCGTTTCGCCGTCTGCGACTGCCCCTGCGGCTGGACTGTTGCCATCGATTCCGTCGGTGCCCGCGCTGAGCACCGCGACGCGGCGGCCGACAATATTCGGCACGCACGCGAGCACAAACGCCGAGTTTCTTCCGCCAATTCCATCGCCGGTCACGGGCGAGCTCACCTCGCCATCGGCAATCAACGCCACGCGATGGCTGGGATGCGCTGCCTGCAGCGCGTTGAGCTGCGCGAGCAGAGACTCCGCGGCTTTTTCCACCGGCCAGTCGTCCGTCGAATTATCGCAGCAGGTGAAAAAGCTCTTGGCCTCCGAAAAGTAATGCGCGGGATGAAATAAATCGTCCATGCCCAGGAGCAGGGCAAAGTACGCGTTAGCGAATGCAGGGTCTTTTTCCTTGGGCGTCTCGCTTATTCTTCCTTCTTCCACGCAACGGCGCAGCGCTGAAGGAAATTGTTGCAGCATTTTGAATTCCGAGAGGATGCGTTCGACGTCCGCGGTTGTAGTAGGGTCCGGCAAAGTCGGGCCCGAGGCCAGCGCGGACTCCTGCTCGGCAGGCACATCCGTCACCGCTAGCGTGATCTTCGTGGCGCGCCTCGCCGCCGCGGCAAGCCGGCCGCCTTTCACCGCCGAAACATGTTTCCGCACTGCGTTCATCGCGGCAATCGGCGCGCCGCAAGTCACCAGCGTGCGATAGAACTGCTGCACATCTTGCAGCGTCATACCGGAATCTAGGGGCAGCTCCAAGAGCGCCGATCCGCCGCCAGACAGCAAAAAAAATACCAGCGTCGTTTCATCGCATTCTCCCAGCAGCGACAGGATGGCTTCGGCGGCTCCCCAACTCTCCGCATTCGGGATCGGGTGGCCTCCGACAAAATATCGGATACCCGGCAGCGGACGGTCCGGCGGCGTGGGCGCGGACGCGATGCCCTCGAACCCTACCTCCGGAGGCAGCAGCGCGCGCAAGCCGCTCAGCATGGCGTGCGCTGCTTTGCCCACCGCCACGACGCGAATTTTCGAGAAAGCGCGCAGGTCGACCGCGATTTCGCCGCAGTGCAGCAGCGACCCTGCAACGCGCAACTTGCGCTGCATCACTGCCGGAATATCGATGGCCGCCAACGTTTCGTGAAAAATTAGGCGGGCAAGATGTTTCAGGTCCGCCATGCGAGGATTACCGGCACGCGCTTCAGCTTGCTTTCAGGACTTCGGGATTCAGGATATTAGGTGGCCGCTGGCCTTTCAAGAGCGCCACAACGTTCTCCGCGGCCATGCAAGCCATCTTTGTGCGCGTCTCGAGCGATGCNGAACTGATGTGCGGCGCGAGAACAACGTTCGGGCGCTTCAAGCCCGGGTTAATGAGCGGTTCCTTTTCGTACACGTCCAACGCTGCGCCCGCGATCTTTTTGCTCTCGAGGGCCTGTACCAGGTCCGCCTCGTTCACCACCGGGCCGCGCGACGTATTGATCAAAAACGAAGTGGGCTTCATCTGCGAGAACATCTTCGCGTTGAAGAGTCCGCGTGTCTCTGGCAGCAGGGGCACGTGCAAGCTCACAAAGTCGGCTTCGTGGAGCAGCGCGTTCAAATCACGGTACTCCGCATGGAAACCCCTCTCCACGTCGAGGGGCACGCGCACAGCATCGTGGTAAATCACCTTCATCTGAAAGCCCGAAGCACGTCGCGCCACTGCGCGGCCGATGCGGCCGAAACCAACCAGCCCAAGCGTCTTGCCCCAAACATCGGCGCCTACAAGCTGATCGAGGTCCCACCCTTTCCACTCGCCGGAACGCGCCAGCGCTTCGCCTTCGCCCAAGCGGCGAGCCACGGCCATAAGCAGCGTCCAGGCAAAATCAGCGGTGGTTTCGTCGAGCACGCCGGGCGTATTCGTGGCCACGACGCCTCGCTTGGTGCAGTCAGCCACCGTGATGTTGTCGTAGCCCACCGCGACATTGGCCGCAATGCGCAGTTTCGGCGCCGCCGCCAGCAGTTCTTCATCGACCTTTTCCGTGAGCAGGCACACCAAGCCTTCTTTGTCTTTAACACGGCGCAACAATTCCTCTTTGGGAATACGCTCCGGCTGCGTCCAGTAATCGACTTCGCAGTTCCCGTTTAAGATTTTCTGCGCCGCTGGAAACAGCGGCCGCGTCGCCAGCACTTTAGGTTTCGCCATTTTTGCCTCTTAGCAAATGCGCGGAAAGTTACACTATCACGAAGATTGAATGCAATGAAGCAATGGCAACAACAGCGTTCAGTTCTAACTGAAATGCCCTGGTGGACCGGAATAGAACACCTATCGTCAAACCGCGTTGGCACCCTCGTAAGGGTAGAAACTCATTGCCGGTGGCTGATCCTTCTCTCACAGCTAACTGCGCAGCTCAATCACGGGAATCCCGTCGCTCCACAACTCCTTAGCCAGCGAAATGCGAATCCCCCCGGGCGTCGCCGTGAACGCAATAGGCTTCCCTGTCGCTACCACTTGCGCCTTGCTCACCGTCTTCTGCAGCCCTTCCACCCGAATGTCTTCGGCAGATGAGTCCACTACAAACACATAAATACTGCTTCCCCGCTCCGTCGTGCGGAACGACGCCTCTCCTTGGATTGGCCCATATGTACTGCCGTAGATCGCCGCCGCATTTCTGTGCGTCCACTGGCCAATCCCCTCAAGGCGCTCCACAAATTCGGGCTGGATCTGCCCGTCCGGCTGCGGCCCCACATCGAGCAAAAGATTACCACCCCTGCTGATGATCTCGATAAGACTGCGAATCAACGTGTCGACGTTCTTAAAATTCCGGTCCTTGGGACGATAGGCCCAAGTCTCGTTGATCGTCATACAGGTTTCCCACGGCTGGAAATCTTCTGGACGTGGCACGGTGATCGTCTGTTTGTCGGCCGCACTGTGATCCGGGCTGTCCATCCGAATCCCTTTCACGGGAATCGCCTTTGGAATGAACTGCTCGGGCGTGGCGAAGTCTCCCGGCACGCCCATCCGGTTATTCACCAGGACCGCTGGCTGCAGCCGGCGCACTTCATCTACGAAGCGCTGTCCATCATAGCGAGCCTGCGCTTCCGGATCGACCGTGTCGAACCAGACCTCCGCCATAGGTCCATACTTCGTCAGCAGTTCATGTAATTGCAGGTTCATGTACTCCAAATAGAGTGGCCATTCTGCACGCTCAGGCTCGCCGCNGTAATTAGTCGCTGAAAGCTTGCTGGTATCGCGATAGCCGGGATGGTTCATGTCCGGCGGAGAGTAGTAAAAGCCGAGTGGCATTTGGTTCTCCCGGCAGGCATCCGCCAGTTGGCGCACGATGTCTTTTCCGTACGGTGNGCGCGTGATTTTGTAGTTCGTATAGTCCGAATCGAACATACAAAAACCATCGCTGTGTTTTGCGGTTAAGACCATGTACCGCTGTCCGCATTTACGCGCCAAATCAATCCACGCNTTAGGGTCAAACCGCACAGGATTGAAGCGAGNGGGCAACNCGCGATACTCCGCCTCCGAGATTTCNCCCGTGGGCGCCATGATCGGCCAGGATGCTTCCACGCCCGCCACTGAGTACGGTCCCCAGTGAATGAACATTCCAAACTTTGCCTCGCGCTGCCATGCCAACCGGTCGGCCATACTGCTTAGTGCGTGGAACGAACGAGCCTGGACGGCCAGCGCAACGGCTCCCAGCCTCGCCAGAAAAATTCTTCTGCTCTGCCGCATCTTCGGCTCCCTGAGAAGACAATATCTACCAATGCTTTCTATCACAGGTGAAAGTGTGGCCTCGTACGAACTTTTGTGGAGTCGAGGTGTGACGCGGTGGTTTAGGTTCAACCTAGCCGTTGCCGACTCTCCGGAAGGTCCTCCACACCGTGATTAGTCCTGTGAAGTCGGCATCTCGTCGGCAATACAACGGTCACTGCTAGCGCGTTTAGCGGTACTAATCCGACGGACGAACCGATAACTGAGGATTTTATTGAACCTTCCTCGCTTTGTCTCTCGAAGCCGTGTGCTTCTTCCGCCTCCTCCTGAGCTTCGACAACGCGTCGTCGTTCTTGGCCGCCCACGCATAAAGCATCTCGATTGGCTCGATGAAGAGCCGGCCCATTGGCGTCAGGGAGTATTCGACCATCGGCGGGATAACCGGATAGATCTTCCGATCGATCAGCCTGTCCCGTTCCATCTCGCGTAGCGTCTGCGTGAGCATCTTCTTCGAGCACCCCGGTAGGCTCCGCGCCAGGACGCCGGTCCGGCACGTGCCGCCGTTGAAGTGCAGCGAGTGGAGCACCATCGTGGTCCACTTGACGCTGAACAGCTCCAGCACGCGGCGGGGCGCGCAATCTTCGTCGAGTATGATCGGCTTGAACTTTGGCATCGTTATGGGTCTCAAATGGTGACTATGTCCCCATATTGTGCCTTCTTCTCATAAGTGTGACAAGGCTCTAGAATTCTCGTAGTACATGGAGCGCACCTATAAAGGCATCATCGGCGTCCACAGAGAGTAGAGAGGAAAAAATCATCATGACGACAGAAAAAATCCGTGTTGGCATCATTGGAGCGAGTATGCGGAGCGGCTGGGGGCGCGATGCCCACATTCCGGCCTTGAGCGCGCTTCCGGAGTTCGAGATCACGGCGGTCAGCACGAGCCGCCAGGAAACCGCAGACGAAACGGCCAAGCATTTCGGAATTCCCCACGCTTTCGNTGACCCTTACAAAATGGCCCAGCATCCCGATGTGGACGTCGTCGCAATCTGCGTGCGGGTGCCTTCACACCATCAGCTGGGGATGGCCGCGTTGAGTGCCGGCAAGCATCTCTACTGCGAATGGCCGCTTGCGGCCACTACCGAGCAGGCAGGGCAGATGCGTGATTTGGCCGTCCGCAAAGGGGTCCACCATATGGTGGGACTACAAGCCCGGGGAGCCCGCGAGTTCAATCGCGTCAGAGACCTGGTNGCCGAGGGCTACGTTGGCAAGGTGCTTTCCTGCACGATGATCATAACGACGCCAGCATGGGGCACCGAATTCACGCTTGACTGGGCCTATATGGCAGATCGCTTGAACGGCAATACTCTAATGACCAGCCCCGGGGGACACTCAATTGACGCGCTGTGCTTCTGCCTTGAGGAGTTCAAAGAGCTGTCCAGCGTCGTGGCGAATCAGCGCCAACGAGTTAAGATCGTTGAGACGGGCGAGACGATCCCGATGACCGCGCCCGACCAGGTGCTCCTAAGCGGCGTCCTCCAAAACGGCGCGGTCGCATCGGTCCACCTCAAAGGCGGCTTCGCCAATGGGACGGGGTTCCTATTCGAGATCCACGGTACCGAGGGAGACCTGGCTATCGTGCCGGCAGACCCTCGCCAGGCGACTTACATACAGGTCTCAGACTTCACGGTGCGGGGTGCGCAGGCGGGCAAACCGCTGGCGGATCTCTCGATACCGGAGAGCTATCGCTGGGTTCCACCCGCGGTCCCGGCGGGGCTTCCTTTCAACGTTGCGCAGCTGTACATGCGGATGGCNGAAGGCATTCGCGAAGGAAAGTCCGTCAGCCCAGACTTCGATNTGGCCGTCAAACGCCACCAGTTGCTTGACGTGATTCAGAAGGCGTCGGACACCGGGGCCCGCCAGATTCTTTAGCGACGATCGTGATTGCTGAAACATCCTGCGTGAGTCGCCTCATTTCGTCCCTGCAAGTCGGCTTGCAGGAAGTGATCTCCGTGCCTGCGGCCAATTCTGGAGGGATTGCGGGCTAATCGGAAGCTAACCCAACTACCGCCTTTTTCCTTGACAACCCGTTACTACTCGCGTAGTATCAGTTTTGGGTATTATCGCGCCCCGATCCCGTAACGCCAGCATCCCTGCCGGCGTTTTTGCTTCTGGAGCCAGCCGACAGGCCATGGTCCTTTGTTTGCAACGCTAGCTAAACGCAACCCACCTTGCGCAATTCTTGGGCAATATAAGATCTTTTAGAAT
>JGI25614J43888_10000274_pt1 | contig 14181 bp, 17 predicted proteins | sample GraSoi_2013_60cm_FD_43888 | JGI IMG/M metagenome (IMG submission 43888) | reverse complement strand
AGCGGGCTTGGCCAGCCCAAGGTCGATAATTTTCGCGGTTATAGCGCCTCCCTCCTCCAAACCCACCATAATGTTGCTTGGTTTGATGTCCCGGTGGACGAGCTTCTGTTTGTGCACCGCAGCCAATCCGGCAGCGACCTGCGTCGCGATTTCCAGCGCCGGCCTTACCTCCAGCTTGCCTGAGCGTTTGATGAGATTCTCGAGCGTTTCACCCTCTACAAACTCCATCGCGTAGCAGGTTGAGCCGGATGGCTCTCGTGGTGTTTTTCAGACATAGCAAGGCTCCTCCGAACGTTGACAGCGCGACCACCTGCACCGCAATACGTCAAAGTACGTACCTGCTAACTGGGCTATCCGCGTCGAGCAGCTAAACTCCAACACCTTTCGCCCGGTTTGTTATGTGGTGGGGCGGCGCTAGCAAGGAAAAGCTCCCACAGGGGTTTGAATTATGTGATGGAGGTTGGTCCGACAGTTTAAAGCGCAACCGTCCCTACCTGATTGAACGGTTTGTTCGCGGTGCGCCGGCGGATGCGAAATCCCCTGATGATTTAGGAGGAAAAGAGGACGATGGGAAGCACGGCATCGACTTTTATCCATTGCCTGATCTCGTACATGAGATTGCGCCTCACACGCATGGTACAAGCTCGCTGTATGGCGCATGGGGGCGCCGATCTGCACAAGGACAAGACGCCCGCATTTACCAGCAGGAACTGCGTGGACGTGGAAGGGAGGAATTGGCATGGGGCCGAACAATGCTTTTTGGGAGCCTTACAATACATCTGCAGAATCCCATGGAACTGCAATCTTCGGCGAAACCGACGCACCTTAGGAAGTGCATAAGACAGTCTCCACTGCCCATCCGATGATCGATAACCGGCCGCGATTCCAAGAAGTATTCTTCATCATCAAAGTCGCAGAATGAGGACTTAAAACCGGGCGTCAGTTCGCGGTACGAAGTAACCGAATCTTGACTATCCGGTGCGTCATTGCCGGGTCCCCCAGCGCAACAAGGCGCTCGGGCGCTGCAGTTCGAATTTCATTCATTCACTATCGCCATTCGATGTGCGGTCTGCCACGGCCTGTGCGGATCCGATCCAATTCCATCTGACGTTTAATCCTTTTCCAGTCCTCCCCCACTTCTTTCCAATCGACTTTAGCCTCTTGCCCTCCCACGATTGCCCCGATTAGCGCATCGGCGCGGTCCGGTGACTCAATACCGCGGGCCCTCAGGTCAGCTTTGCTTTCAAGCTTCTCGCGGCCTTTGCTATCATACAGCTTTCGGCGTGAGGTTAATTGAGCAATAAGCTTTTCATCGTTGGGGATGATGATCTGCCGGCGTTCGATGAGTTGGCCCACGGTTGACCACCATTCGGCCGATAGATTTGCGTAGATCTCGCTCCGCTTAGCCGGGCTGCCGTTGTTGAAGCGCTGCAGGTAGAATCTTTCCTCCTGCATGCGGTCCATCAGCTGGTGGCCGTAACCTTCATCGCCTCCGACCCGGTAGCTTCGCAGGTTAAGTTTGCGGAACTTGCCGACAGAGTGCATGGTGTCTTTGCTGCGCCAGGCGTCAACTATTTCGGCTCGATTGCCGTCGCAGAGGGCCAACACGGACTCGTCGCCTGGTCCGGCGAAATCGCAGAAGGCAGCCGCTCGGCCGGGAACGTGCTCAGGCGGGTTATCGAAGAGAGCCCGCACATGCTCGAGTGAGATCATCGAATCACCTTCATCGTAGAGCCACTCGGCGCCGTGCTTGATCCGAAAGATGTTGTCTTTCAAATTCTCGCGATCGGCTTCGATTGTAGCGAGCGGGACGTGAGGACATAAGGAAGAGGGGATGTTAAACACTTTCCAGAGATGCGACTTAGCGGTGCAGATTCGGTAGAACTCGCCGAAGGCTGCGCCGGTGGAGCTCATAAAGAGCCGATAAGAGGTGTGGCAGCGCTCGAGCGCATCGAGGACCTCGTCACGAATCGATTTGGCTTCGTCAACCAGGATAGCGGCTGGTGACTCGGGTTGATCGTGTAAGCCTTCGATGTTGCCTGATGTGTCGGTGGCGCGGCCGAAGAGAAAGCCGCCATGAGGATTTCGGACTTCAGTTTCCAGCCAGGTCCAGCCGGCGAATGCGGGCCGAGAGCGGAAGCGAAGAACTGGTTGCGGACTTGCTGGGCCGTTGCGCTCAGATACATCAGACGGGCCCGCGGGAAGCTGTAGAGGGTCCAGAGCGCTGCGACGCCAGGCCGAGGTCGATAATTTTGGCCGTTACACCGCGTTCTTCCTTCAACCTCACCATGATGTTTGTTGGCTTAATATCTCGGTGGACAAGGTTCTGTTCGTGAACTGCGGCCAATCCGGCAGCCACCTGCGTTGCAATTTCCAGCGCCAATTTTGTGTCCAGTCGGCCTGAGCGTTTGATGAGTTTTTCAAGGGTTTCTCCCTCTACGAACTCCATCGCGTAGAAGTAATTCTGACCGGTTCTGCCTAGGTGGAAAACCGAGGCAACATTCGGGTGACGAACGCTCGCCGCAGCGCGGGCTTCGCGTAAAAAACGCAGACGCACCGATTCGTCAGCGAGATACCGCTCGCTAATGACTTTCAGCGTTACCGGGCAGTGGAGATCGACATCGAGCGCTTTGTAAGTCACTCCCATGGCGCCGCGACCGAGCTCGACCGGTTTCCCGTCTTCACCCATCACCAGCTCATAGTGCTCAAATCGTTGCACCGCCTGTTCCAATGTCGGCAGCTTGATCGTATCCTCGGAAGCAGAAGACTCGCCGGACTCAGCCCCGCCTGCAAGACCCTGGCGAAGCATGCATACCGGACAGAGTTCCATCGCTCCCGAAAGCTCGTTGCCACAGCTCGGGCAGGTGCGTTGCGGCTCCGTGCTCATGGCCCTAACCGCCCTTCAGCGGCAGCCTGAGCCGAAAAGCAACACCACGCTCCACCGGGTGGTGCGAAGGCGGCCAGCACAGCACCTGGCATACTGTTGTCCCGTTCCACAAGCAATTGCGTGTTCCTTTAGACTAGTCCACCAAAGCAGGTTTCGGAAAAAAATTTCCAAGCGATCGCGAAGGTCCTGAAACTCGGAAGGACTCAATCCCTTTGTAAACGGGTGATGACTACGAACTCCACCTGGACGGCCCTGGGAAACCCGGCTTTCAGAAGACTCTGGATTGCAACGGTGATCTCCGGAACCTGCGAGGCGGCCCACAATAGCGCAGCGACCTGGATGATGAACGTAGTCACGGGGTCGCCGTTCTTGATTTCGCTCATGGCGACTGCGGCATCGCTCCCTTTCTTTTTGTTCACCCTGCCTGCCGGCGTCCTGGCCGATAAGGTGAACCGTCAGAAGTTCGTGTGTTGGATCAATCTTTGGTTGGCAGCTACGGCCGCCGGACTAGCGGCGCTTGGTTGGCTGCAGCTGCTCAATCCTTGCACCATACTAGCCAGCATGTTTCTGGTTGGAGTTGGTTTCGCTTTCAACGCGCCGGCCTGGATCTCGATTGTTCCCCAGGTCGTCTCAGACAGAGAACTCCCGTCGGCAGCGACCTTAAGCGGTTTGCAACTCAATATCTCCGGAATTATCGGTCCGGTGTTAGGTGGTTTGTTAGTCCCGCTGGCCGGAGCGCATTTCGTTTTTGCTGTCAATGCCGCTTGTTTTCTCCTGGTTGTGCTGGCAATCCGGCAGTGGAAACAACCAATTGTACCGACAAAGCTTGCATCGGAGAGCTTTTTCAAATCGTTCGGGACGATTACCCGTTACGTGCGTTACGTGCCGAGGCTCCATGTCATCTTAGCCCGAAATTTCCTGTTTGCTCTTTTTATCTCAGTCATTCCGGCATTGATGCCGGTAGTGGGCTTGCAAGTGTTGCACCTGGGTTCGTCCCAGCTTGGTCTTTTGTTCACCAGTATGGGCGCCGGCTCGGTGTTCGGAGCGGTGTTCGTCATTTCTTGGCTCAGGGCTCGGTTCTCGCCCGATTCAGTCACCCTCTCCGCCAATTTGGTAATCGTCCTGGCTTATGTGTTGATGGCATTTGTTCGCCAGGCAGAGCTGTTCTTCGTTGTGGCGGCGCTGGCCGGTGCGGGATGGACACTATCTGCTTCGGAACTCTGGGTGGCAGCGCAACGCTCGATGCCAAGCTGGGCGCAAGGTCGCATGAACGCCACAGTTATCATGATCTCGCAAGGAGCCATGGTGTTTGGGGGAGTGATCTGGAGTTCCGCTGCGGCAGTAGCCGGATCCATTTACACCTTGCTGGGAGCGGCAGTTCTATTCCTCACGAGCCTCCTTCTGGCCCGTCGGCTTTCGATCAACGTGGGCGCAGAACTCGAAGACAAGGTCTCAGGCTTTCTCTCCAGAAGTATCGAGTCTGGAGAGGGGACACCAATAGCGCTCCCAAGAAAATTGTTCGCAGGCTGAAATGATTCGGAGAAAGACTATGAAGAACCAACATGAAGAAAATGGAGTACTGAGAAAGTCCGCTGATTCTCATTGTACCCGCTTCCAACTTCGTGGCGGTCCTGAGTCTCGATTGGCTCGATGGCACCAGCCGGCAGCTAGTTCCGCGTAAACGGGTTTGTGTTCCATCGCACCTCACCGGAACGAAATATGCCGCCTGGGGAATATGGCGTAAGAATCAAACGCCAGATGCAGCGCGGCATCGGCAGCAACGCCATATTTCCCAGGCGGCACATTGAGTGGCGACGGTGAGTTACCTCACCAGCCTGCTATCAGTGAGGCTCTAGGCAGCAATTAAGGACCAGTTACCTTTGGAAAATCCACACGCATTCCACCGCCGAGGACCTCGTGGATTCTTCCCGTCATTACGGCAGTCTTCGCTACAATGGCCAAATCATCCGTGGCGGCGCTTTCGGTCGAGGGAACTCCCACGACCGCTGAAACCCAACTACTCGATTTAGCAAAAGTGCGATTAGGTAATGATATCTGGCCCAGTGAAGGCATTCTTTTCCGAGCCACCAGTATTCTCCAGGTGCAGGATGGAGACTATTGGCTCGCTATCGAGCCAGTCGGAGGAGAGCAACAAATTTTGGCGGACGCGGAGAAGGCGCATCTGGCTCTCTTAGAAGGTGCGTTCAAATCTTTCCGGTCGGCTCGGGAGCTGCCCCCGAGGCCAGTGCCTTGCTTGACAGATTAACTTTGGAGGAACTCCCGATGACTCGATTGCTTCGCACCATGACTCTCCTCATGCTGGCCCTCGGCATCCAGTTCGTCAGCGCAGCGACAGGAAGCGCGGGAAGCGGGGACTTCGCCGGCCTGGTCGATATCGGCGGTGGCCGCAAGATGTACCTGGAGTGTCGCGGCACGGGATCCCCTACCGTCGTGTTGGTGGCTGGCCTGAAGGCCTCCGCCGAGGATTGGAACATCGCCGAGAAACCAGTGCCGACGGTCTTCGCCGAGGTCGCCAAGTTCACTCGGGTCTGTGCCTACGACCGTCCCGGAACGCCGGTCGGGGAGAAGCCGAGCCGCAGTGACCCGGTGCGGCAACCGACCACGGCAGAGGACGCGGTCGCGGACTTGCATGCCCTGCTGAGTGCTGCCAATGAGGCGGGTCCTTACGTGCTTGTCGGGCATTCCTATGGCGGCCTGATCGTTAGGCTGTATGCGAGTATCTACCCCCAAGATGTGTCCGGTCTCGTACTCGTCGACGCCCTCTCCGAGGGGCTTCAGGATGCGGAGACGCCTGAGCAGTGGGCGATGCAGCGAATCCTGATGGAAGGCGACATACGGGAGAGCCTGGCCTTGTACCCAGACCTGGAAAGGAACGACCCGGACCGCAGCTTCGACCAGGTCCGCGCCGCCCAGCCACTGCGTCCGCTCCGCTTGATAGTTCTGTCTGCGGACCGGCCCTGGGGGCCACAGATTCCGTCGCTGATTGCTGCGGGCAAGCTGCCAACTGACGTTCCGGCGGACTTTGGCTACGTCACCGACAACGCGCAGAAACAGGCACAGGAGCAGCTCGCCAAGCTCGTGCCGAACGCGAAGCACGTCACGAACACAAATAGCGGCCACGAGGTACATAAGGAGCAGCCTCAACTCGTGATCGACTCGATCCGCGAGGTCGTCGACGCGGTGCGTGACCCGGCTTTGTGGCCGTAACGATGCAGGCTGCGAGTGAGGAACGCGGCCCGGCGCGGGTTCAACGTCTCTTGCCCAGAGTGGCTTAGTTAAATAAAGAACTTGGGCTGATTCCAGAACTGAAGCGCCTAGCATTGAAAAAAAGCGCCAGCAGAGGTTCCGCACGAAGCAAAAGAAGCTCAACTCGAGGTGGTGTGCGATGTTGGAGGCAGACCGCTGTTTCTAAACGCTCGGCGGTTCATCAGGATTTGCCGTTGGATTGAGCAAGGTGAAAGCGCGAGCGAGGCATGTCGGCTAGAACTAGTCACCTATCAAGGCTTCCGGCAGCACGTGAAGCGCAACCCAAAGTATCAGCGGCGGCTCAAGGAGGCGGAGGAAACACGGGAAGAATTTTTGCGCGAATACCACATTGCAAACATTCGGAAACACGCTCCGCGGAACGTGCTGGCGTCTTTGTGGTGGCTCGAGCGCAGGTTTCCCAATCAATTCGCGTTGCGCAACGTGAACCGCTCCGAAGGCTCAACCGATCGACCGGTTGGGAATGAGGTCGACGAAGAGCAGCTCCGCCGGTACGCGGCCCTGATGGAGGATTTTCGCAAAGAGAACCAGGCGAAAGCTCATGAGCAAACTTCCGCCCTTCCGAGCTCGGAAGTCGATCGACACAACGCAACCGGCCGGCCGTCTCATGATGAACATGCTTGGCAGCTTCAACCAGTTTGAGCGCGAGATAATCAAGGAGCGGACGAAGCTCGGCCTGGCGCGTGCCAGAGCTAACGGGCGCATCGGTGGCGGGCGTTACAAGCTTTCGAAGACTCAGCAAGACGAAGCGATCAAGATGATACGGCTTGGTGAGAAGAGTCAGGCCGAGATTGCCGAGCTCTTCAACGTCGATCGCTCGACTATTTCCCGGATGATGAAAGAGATTCGGGAGAAAGAATTACTGAAAGCGGCGCGTTGAACGCGCCTGCGCACGCGGGCATTAGATGCCGAGTGAGAAAGGAACGCCGAATAAAACGGGAATCACACAAACGCCGCCGGCGACGACAGATTATTTCGCGTACGGGACTTTACCTTCGCAGTCACGTTCCGGTACGATCCGGTCCCCGATGACAGCATCGCTGAACTAAGGGAATACAAACGCCAAGAGGGTCTTCGCCCTCTTGGGCACGTTCGTTGCTTTGGTTAATGCTAGTCCTCGTCGGATTCGCGTCAAGCCGCATCGGCATCCGATGCCAAATCCGTTAACAGCTGCATGAACTCTGGAGTCTGCCCGATGAAAAGTCCGTCGTCGGTCAAAGCCTTGAGTGCGCCCATCGCGGCTCCCTTGGTCTCGGTCGGACGAACGATCGAACAGATCGGGAAATTTTGGTTAAGAAACGGGCACGGCTCCGGCATGATCAGGTTGTTTCTCAAAGTCGCTGGCGTGGAATCTAGTGTGAGATCTACAAACGTCACCGTTGAGTTGTTTATCGGGTCCATGATATCCATCAGGGGAGTCGCATTGCCTGCCTTATCCTGCCAAGTCTGAAAGTGCATCGCCTCGGTTGGGCCGATACTGAGCACGACTCGCAAAACTTCCGGATGCTTGACCCTCTGAGCAAGGGAAGGATATAGGCTGGTGCCGCCAATCTCGATAAAGGCAAAGTGGAACCCTGCCGTGAAGGCGATCGCCTTGATAAGGTCGGCATTGTTGGCGTCAGCATCAGTTCTGGGAATTGCCGTATGCTGCCCAACATTCAAACTCGGGACTGCTCGGAATGTATCATCGAATGAGTCACCGAGATCGGGGTTCCTGTTGTCGGACCGGTACCGGCCCCAAAAACTGGTGTCCACGGTGAGTTTGGTAAGGTTGGTGAGTCGTCCCTTTTTGGTCGACCCTGTTGCCACACTACCTTGCAATGTGCGGAAATGAGGGCCAACAAGGAGATCGATGTCCGATGTGTTGGCGCCTTTAGATTTTAAGTAAGCAAGCAGGAAGTTTGCGTGGCTGAACTCATCGTCGGTATTGTCCAGAATATATTGGGGCATGTCACCATCCAGAATCTGGAGGGCAGTCGCATAGTTCATGTTCCCCCCGGTGGGAGTTACCTTCTTGCCAGTTGCTGGATTAGTCGATGCGAAACCGCTATTGATCGTCCCCGTAAATGAACTGAGTTCCCAGTATTGTTCCCAGAGATCACTTTCGAGGATTTCAGCGGCGGCCAGGAACCGCAGAATTGATGCATCGCCTTTCCCTATTTTCCCGCCAAAATCGTCATTCGTCGCTTTCGCTTTGGTGGCCAATAATGCGGTAGCGGGAACCAATAATGCACCGGTTGCACCGAGACCCTTGAGAAAGGAACGCCTTCCCACGACGGGCCGGTTCGCCTGCCCTGAATTTGGGTTACCTCCTGAGAGGGACTGTGATTGGGATGTCACGGCATTTTTGGAAATGAATTTTTTCATATTCTTCCTTCGTTTAATCGCTTGACGTCAGTGATCAGGTTATCAGCGGATTACGCATTTGCACCTGGAATGATTACGTGATCGAGTTGCACGCTTGGCGGCACACAGAGAACTGTACGTTTGCAACGTTCATCTACGAAAGGGCCCCGGAAAGGCTATTGAGGCATATTACGGGCACCGATGAGAACGAAGTGATTCGTCGAGCATTGGTCTGCTGCGAGAAAGAACTAGCCGCTTAGTTGTGGTTCCAACCTGGCGACAAAGAGCTTATCGATTTCGGTGTTGCGAACGCATAAAGGCATTGACTGATGCCTTTCGCGGCCGGCTGGATGCCGATCAATCTTTGAAGGCTCAGTTCCTGTACTTTTATGCGTCAATGTCCGCAACAGGGACTTCTCCCCTACCGTTGTCGCTTCTGTAACGGTTTTCATGTTGGTTATCCGCCGAATAACCTATGGAAAGAGAAATCATAAAATTGGTGCGTCGCCTCAATCCGAAAGATTATCACGATGGCTATTTGGCCGGTCTACAGGCCGCTCAAGCCACCCTGGCCGGTAGCGCTGATTTGCCGACCGCCCAAGTCGGCCTGACCCAAACCATTCAACAGTTCGAGCATATTCGACAAGGGCTTAAAGCAGAAAAGTAGATCCCCCCTGAGGGGAGATCTACTTCGAGACATGTTCTATTTCCGTGAGCAACGAGGCAGTCTGGAGGAATCCCTGCGCACCTTAGTGACGCTTAAGGATTGGCCGGAACTGGTCGCCCATATCCGCCGGTTGTTCTCCCTCTTTCCGGTGGCAGAAGAGGAGATCAGTGTCGAGCCCTACGGTTACGATGCTCGCATCGGCTGGCAGACTTACATCGTGACGATTCGCGGCCAAGGCGTAGCCGGATTTTGCACGGAGATTAACTCAAAGCCCGCCGCTGAAACTCAAATGCCGCCTCCTCGAGAAATCGCGGGAAATGGCTCTGGAGCAAGCTGAGCACTTCTTCAGCGATACCGGGACCGCCACCATTGACATTGATGACAGGCGCAAAGAATGCGCTTCAGTTAAAGCTTCAGGCGTTTATTGCGGAGGAACTGCAGGAATGGGCCAGAATGTTCCCCCAAGAATTCTGGTTTGAACTCGCAAGATTGGAGGGAATTCACTACTCACCTCGATCAAGGCCACTGAGGTGGGGCAAATATATTATGGCATTCGTCTACGACGCCATCGACAAAGATGTTGGGAAAGAACTCCGAAAGAAGAATCCCCACCCTAAACACGGCAGAAATCATCATCAATGGCTGAAGGAGTTTGGAAAAGAAAAGCTCATAGGACAGATTCAAAGTGTCATCACAATCATGAAGCTTTGCGATAACATGGAGGATTTTCGCTCGAAATTTACCCGTGTCTTCAAAAAGTCTCCGGTTCAGATCTCTTTCGACGACATTAACTGGAGGGGCACGAATTGAGCTGACTCACCAGCGCCACTCAATGTGCCGCCTGGGAAATATCGCGTTGCTGCCGATGCCGAGCTGCATCTGGCGTTTGATTCGTTTCTGATCCTCCAGCAGTTCTTTCCAATCGATTTGCGATTCCCGGCCGAGCACGATTGCTCCGATGAGCGCATCGGCGCGGTCCGGTGACTCGACACCGCGGGCTCTCAGGTCAGCTTTGCTCTCAAGTTTCTCGCGGCCTCGTGAATCATACAGTTTCCGGCGCGACGTCAGCTGAGCGATAAGCTTTTCATCATTGGGAATGATGACCTGCCGGCGTTCAATGAGCTGGCCGACGGTTGACCACCATTCGGCGCTCAAGTTCACGTAGATGTCGCTGCGCTTGGAGGGTGAGCCGTTGTTGAACCGGTGCAGATAGAAGCCTTCCTCCTGCATGCAGTCCATCAGCTGGTGACCGTAACCTTCATCGCCTCCGACCTGGTAGCTTTGCAGGTTAAGTTTGCGGAACAGGGTAAGGAACTTGCCGACAGAGTTGCATGGTGTCTTTGCTGCGCCAGGCGTCAACTATCTCCGCTCGGTTGCCATCGCAGAGGGCTAACACTTGATTCGTCACCTGGTCCGGCGAAATCGCAGAAGGCAGCCGGCCGGCCGGGGACATGCTCGGGCGGGTTATCGATCAGAGTTCGGACATACTCGAGTGAGATCATCGAATCACCTGCATCGTAAAGCCACTCAGCGCCGTGTTTGATGCGGAAGACGTTGNCTTTGAGGTTCTCTCGATCGGCTTCGATAACGGCCGGGTCGACATGCGGGCATATGGAAGAGGGAATGTTGAACACTTTCCAGAGATGCGATTTTGCTGTGCAGATCTGGTAGAAGCCGCCGAAGGCTGCGCCGGTCGAGCTCATGAAGAGCCGGTAAGAAGTGTGACACCGCTCAAGCGCGTCGAGGATCTCGTCGCGGATCGATTTAGCTTCGTCAACAAGATAGTGGCTGGAGATTCGGCTTGATCGTGTAAGCCTTCGATGTTGCCTGATGTGTCGGTGGCACGGCCGAACAGAAATCCGCCATGAAGGTTTCGTACTTCAGTTTCGAGCCAGGTCCAGCCGGCAAATGCGGGGCGAGACCGCAAGCCGTCCAAGGAAGCAAAGAATTGGTTTTTAACCTGAGCGCTGGTTGCCGAGAGATACATCAGGCGAGCGCGTGGGAAGTTGTATAAGGTCCAGAGAGCTGCGATCGGAAAGACTGTGGAAGTCTTCCCTGTGAAATTCGCGCAAGCCGCGGCTGTCGGCTTACCGGCCTCGTAATGAAGGAGAATCTGACACTGCCAATCGTAGGGGCGGATTCCTAGAAGCGAATGGGCAAAGAGCAGGATTGGAATTTTGGGCTTATCGGCTGTGCTGGCCCTTGGAGTTAACATGCGAGCTAGTTTACTACCCGCTAATTAGTTAGAGAAGAACAGAACAGGTCCGGGTAGCAGGCATCCAACCCTCCTCTATCGATCCGGCGAATACCAAGCGGGAAGTTCATGAGCGAGGCAGACGCTCGCGCCCAAGGATATAGACCAGCTAAGAATGGGCAGTGGAAATCATGACGGCGATTGACCTACAGCTCGCGATGCGCCCGCCGCCTCGGCCAGCGGATAATCGACAAACCATTGATCAATCAGACTCTCAATCCCGCGGCGCTAACTCGGCTAACAGTTTGTCAAAGCGCGGATCTTTCCGAAGCGCGTCCCAAGTTGGATCAAGCTTCAATTGGCCGTAGTAAATACCAAATGGCGTTTTCGTCAGCGAATCCAATGTTGCAAAGGCTAAATCCAGCTCATTGGTCCAAGCGTAGACAACGGCCAGATTGATCAGGATGCGCGTACCTCGCAGAGCATCTTTTGAAATCGGCAACACTTCGACGGCGCGTTTAGCTTCAGATACGGCTGCTTCTTTGTTATCAAGCAGGGCATCTACCACCGCCAACTGGCTAAGCAGTGGTGCGGCGTTTTCTGGTGACTTCTGGAGCTTCTGATTCATTTGATCTCGTACTTCAGCAAACCTAGGGTTTGCATCGGTGGGTTCTCCTTGCAGCCGAGCAATTAGAATGGAGTAACAACCAACTGGAACCGGCCACCATCCGTAAGCAAAAAGACCGAGATCCTCACGGCCTTTCATTTTTTCGATGATTTCCTTGGCCTGCGCCCAATTGCGATCGTATAACGCCATAGGCAAACGCCAAGTGAGCCCGTTTCGATCGTCCGCCATGGATGGGGGAAGGACGGCAATCGCAGAACGGAGCGCGGTATAGTCTCCGGTCTTATCGCCCATATCCGACGCCCTTTGAACCCTTAGGTAGAGGTCGTCGGGAGAAATCTCCAGCAACCGATCGTATATCTGTTCCGCCACGCTAAACTGACGCGTGCAATAAAGCGTGAACTCGAGCTCATTTAGCGAAACTTTATTGCGCGGATCTAGCGTGATCGCTTCTCTAAACTCCTGGATCGCTTTTTCGAAGTTGCCCTGCTGACGATCGATGTAGGCTTGGAGCGAGATCACCTTGACATCGTTTGGTAAGCCCCGCTTGGCGATCGTCAATTGCGCCCGTGCTTGCTCGTAATCCTGATAACCGTAATAGAGGTGGTACGCGTATGCCAAGTGAACTTCGGGAAGATCAGGCTGTAAGCGTAACGCGCTATTTACCGCCGCATCTGCCAGGGCGCGCCGCTCTGGCGTCGCGTCGGGGATATAATAAAGGAGGTCGTGGGTTAACCCAGACGCGCAGTAGGCGAGCGTGAACTTAGGATCGAGTTGGACGGCCCGCTCCAGCAAAGGGATAGCTTTACCCGCCGGTCCCTCAATATCTCCGGAACCCAAAGAGGCCCAAGCGATCATAATCAACTCATTGGCTCGGAGATAGAGGTCATAGGCTTCGAGATTATCAGTCGGCTTTGCTTCAATCGACCTCTTCTCTTCGGGAGAAAGCGTAGCGTTCAACTTTCTGACGATGGTCTGAGCGACCTCACTCTGAATGGCAAATATATCGGTGAGATCCCGATCATAACTGTCGGCCCAAATCGTGTGGTCATTACGGGCATCGACTAACTCAGTGCTTACACGCACGTGGTTTCCGTCGCGGCGGACCGTTCCTTCCAGCACATTAGCCACACCTAACGCGTTGGCGATTTGGCGCAGATCGCGGTTGGTGTCGGCCCGATACTGCATCACAGAGGTCCGGCTGATGACTTTGAGTTGAGCGATTTTGGCGAGATTGTTCAGGATTTCGTCCTGTACGCCGTCAGCAAAGTAGGCGTCATCTTTATTTGCACTGATGTTCTCAAACGGCAGAACCGCAATGCTCTTTTCCGGTGGCGTCGCTTCGACACCTCGCTGGCTTAAATAAGATCCTCTGTTACCGGAGAAGTAAAACCACCCGAGCAGTAATCCGGTCAAGCACAGAACAGACACCGCCAGCCAGCGAAGACGATGCCTTCCCGGCTTCTGTTGTATTCCTTTGGATTGCTCGGTCGCGTGATCACCAATCGAGCGCAGATCGTTCGCGGTCAGACGTAACCCGGAACCAAGCGCTTCTCTCACTCTGGGCAGAGCCTTCCGCAGTTGAGCCGGCCCTGCAAAACGTTGGGCCGGATCTTTGGCCAGCAGAATTTCCAGCAACGCGATAATCGGCGCCGGAACGCTCTTTAAATTTTCGCTCGGAAGCCCAGCATGTTGATGCAGGTACATCAACTCCAGAGCAGAGCCTTGAAAAGGTGGCTTGCCCGAGAGCATCTCCCAAAGCGTTATGCCCAACGAGTACAGGTCAGAACGAATGTCGCTACCTATCCCGGCAAACTGTTCGGGGCTGGCGTACCCGGGTGTTCCTGTAAAACCTCCGGCGGTCGAAACCGTACCTTCGTCCGCCGCTCCCTTCGCCAGGCCCAGATCGATGATCTTGACGTTCTCCAACCGGCCTTCCTCCAAGCTCACCATGATATTGCTGGGTTTGATGTCGCGATGGACCAGATGCTGTTTGTGGATCGCGGTTAACCCAGCGGCGACTTGTGCTACCACCTCGAGCGCCATATCGGTCTCGAGCCTGCCTTGATCCCGAATGAGTCTCTCCAGCGTTTCACCCTCGACAAACTCCATCGCGTAAAAGTAGTTGCCGCCGCTTTCGCCCAGATGGAGCACCGACGCGACGTTCGAATGGCGCA